>JAEAMF010000113.1_pt1 | contig 152016 bp, 134 predicted proteins | sample 8958721 | NCBI WGS metagenome assembly JAEAMF01 (sample SAMN16933255, study PRJNA681124) | bioreactor sludge metagenome | isolation source: anaerobic bioreactor treating anionic surfactant - SDBS | place: India: Bengaluru | collected 2019-02-28
GCTCTTGCATTTTATTTCCAAAATCATCAACTCAAGTCCGACAGACTCCTAGCAGACAAAAAAGTAGAGGTAATCCGTCGATTACCTCTACCGTGCACTAGATCATCTATCGCATTATCTGCGGGAGTCGAATTATTTAGGCTGTGCCGAATCAACCAGCATGGTCACCCGGTCATGGGTCACCTCGGCGATTCCTTCCCCGAGCACGAGAATGCGGTCACTGCCCTTCGCCCGGTAGGAAAGTTCTCCGGGAATGATGGCGGTGATAAAAAAAGTATGCCCGGGAAGCACCCCGAATTCACCATCCGCGCCCGGAGCGCTCATCTCTTCAACATCCGCACTTACCACCACCGACTGGGGCGTCACCACCTCCAGCAGGAATGTCTCTGCCATACCGTTTACGCCTCTATTCTCAGTTCTGCCTGCTGTATCTCAGGGTGCGATTCCTGCCGCTTACGCCGACGTTCCGCCGACCGCCCTGAGCTTTTCCGCCTTGGCCAGCACATCATCAATGGTTCCGACCATGTAGAAAGCCTGCTCGGGAATATCATCGTGCTTGCCCGATACCAGCTCCTTGAATGCCTTGATGGTATCGGAGAGCTTCACGTAGATGCCGGGGATGCCGGTGAAATCCTCGGCCACAAAGAAGGGCTGGGATAAAAACCGCTGAACTTTTCGGGCGCGGGCAACCGTCAACTTGTCCTCGTTGGACAGCTCCTCCATGCCCAGGATGGCGATGATGTCCTGCAGCTCCTTGTAGCGCTGCAGGGTCTGCTGCACCTCGCGCGCAACCTGGTAGTGTTCCTCGCCCAGCACCTGGGGATCGAGTATTCTCGAGGTCGAGTCCAACGGATCCACCGCGGGATAGATGCCCAGCTCGGCAATCTGCCGGGAGAGAACGGTGGTGGCGTCCAGATGGGCAAAGGTGGTGGCCGGGGCGGGATCGGTAAGGTCATCCGCCGGCACATAGATCGCCTGGACCGAGGTGATTGACCCGTTGTGGGTCGAGGTAATCCGCTCCTCCAGTTCGCCCAGATCGGTGGCCAGGGTCGGCTGGTAACCAACCGCCGAGGGCATACGGCCCAGCAGCGCGGACACTTCCGAGCCGGCCTGGGTGAATCTGAAGATATTGTCAATGAAGAGCAGCACGTCCTGCCCCTTCTCATCCCGGAAGTACTCGGCGGCGGTAAGCGCAGAGAGTCCCACCCGGGCGCGCGCGCCGGGCGGCTCGGTCATCTGACCGTAAATGAGCGCCGCCTTGTCGATAACCTTCGACTCTTTCATCTCCAGCCACAGGTCATTGCCTTCACGGGTCCGTTCCCCCACCCCGCCGAAGACGGAGAATCCGCCGTGATGAATGGCGACGTTATGAATCAGCTCCATGATGATAACCGTCTTGCCCACGCCCGCGCCGCCGAAAAGGCCGATTTTACCGCCCCGTGAATAGGGGGCAAGCAGGTCAATGACCTTTATGCCGGTTTCAAAGGGCTCAACCTTGGTGCTCTGGTCAAGCAGGCTCGGCGCCGGGCGGTGAATGGGGTAGCGCTTCTCGGTAACCACCGGGCCCATTTCGTCGACCGGGTCTCCGATGACGTTCAGAATCCTCCCCAGGATTTCATTGCCCACCGGCATGGTAATCTGCTCACCGCGGTAGATTCCCTCCATTCCCCGGATCAGTCCGTCGGTGGTGTCCATGGCAATGCAGCGGACGGTATTGTCGCCCATATGCTTCGCCACCTCCAGCACCAGGTTTTCCTGCCGGTCGTCGAGGGCGGGATTGGTCACCTTGATGGCGCCGTAGAGCGGGGGAAGCCCTCCCACCTCAAAACGGAAGTCCACGACCGGTCCGATGACCTGGGTTACCACACCTTTGATGATCATATTTGACTGTTCGTTCATTGTAATGCCTCCGCGCCTCCGACGATATCCATCAATTCCTTGGTGATCATTTCCTGGCGAACCTTATTGTAGGTCAGGGTTAAGACCTCGATCATTTCGCTCGCATTCTTGGAAGCCTGGTCCATGGCCGACATGCGCGCGGCATACTCGCTGGTGGTTGATTCATAGAGGGCGGTGGACACGCGGGTTTCCAGATACCGCGGCACCACCCGGTCGAGCACCGCCTGCCGGTCCGGCTCAAAGAGATAGTCAATGGCCTGCACTTCAGCCTCCGGATCCTTCAAGGGAAGCAGCCGCTCCATCACCACCTCCTGCTGGAGCACCGATTTAAACCGGTGGTAGCAGAGATAGCAGGTGTCGAAGGCTTCCGCAAGATACCGCTCGGTCAGGTTCCCGGCCACCGCCTGCACCCATTCCGCCGACGGATCACGCGGGAAGTCGCCCAGCTCCTCGCGCATGCTCAGCGGCCGCCGCTTGAAATAATCCCGGCCCTTGCGGCCGATTACCGCGAGCGACACATCCTCAAAACCGTCCCGGTTGGCGGCGATGAAATGCTCCACCTTCTGGCACATGTTCAGGTTGAATCCCCCGCAGAGGCCCTTATCCGAGGTTATCACCACCAGCTCAAGCCGGCGGGGCTGCCGCAGCGCGAGCAGGGGATGAGCGTCCGCCGGGGTTCTGCTGAGCAGCCGGTCAAAGACCTCGGTCATGCGCTGATGGTAGGCCCGCCAGCTGATGGCGGTTTCCTGCGCCCGCTTCAACCGCGAGGCGGCAACCATCTGCATGGCCCTGGTAATCTGCTGCGTTTTAGCGATGGAGGAAATCCTCCGCTTGATGTCTCGAAGTGTTGCCATGACCTTGTAAGCTACGGTTTGAAGAGAGCGTTGAACTCCTTGAAAACCTGCTCCAGCTTGCTCTGCAGCGTGGCGCTGATCTCCTTTTTCTCCCGGATCTCACGGGTCACCTCGGGATACTTTGCATCCACGAAGGCAAAGAGATCATTTTCATATTTCATCAGCGAGGACTCGGCAAACCCCTCCAAAAAGCCATTGGTGCCGGCATAAATGATGAGGACCTGCTTCTCCACCGGCACCGGCTTGTACTGGGGCTGCTTGAGAATTTCCACCAGCCGGCTCCCGCGCGACAGCTGTGCCTGGGTGGCCTTGTCGAGCTCGCTGCCGAACTGGGCAAACGCCGCCATTTCGCGGTACTGTGCCAGATCAAGCCGCAGGGATCCCGCCACCTTTCGCATGGCCCGGATCTGGGCATTGCCGCCCACGCGGGATACCGAAAGGCCGACGTTGATGGCAGGCCGGATGCCGGCATAAAAGAGGCCCGGCTCCAGATAGATCTGCCCGTCGGTGATGGAAATGACATTGGTGGGGATGTACGCCGACACGTCGCCCGCCTGGGTCTCAATAATCGGCAGCGAGGTAAGCGAGCCCGAGCCCAGCTTCTCGCTCATGCGCGCCGCCCGTTCCAGGAGCCTCGAATGAAGGTAGAAGATATCGCCGGGATAGGCCTCCCGTCCCGGGGGTCTTCTCAGCAGCAGGGAAAGCTGCCGGTATGCGGCCGCGTGCTTCGAAAGATCGTCATACACGGTGTGGTGTATTCCATGGCGCCGAAGCGTTCCAGCGTATCCACCACCCGGGCAACCGTCGACCGCTTTTGCCCGATGGCCACATAAATGCAGTAAACGTCCCCCCCCTTCTGATTGATGATTGCGTCAATGGCGATGGCGGTCTTGCCGGTCTGGCGGTCTCCAATGATCAGCTCGCGCTGGCCGCGCCCGATGGGAATCATCGAATCGATGGCCTTCAATCCGGTTTGCAGCGCCTCGCGCACCGGCAGCCGGGCGACAACCCCGGGGGCCCGCCGCTCGATGGGATTGAAGTTCTTCGCCGCAATCGGGCCCTTGCCGTCGATGGGCTCTCCGATGGCGTTGACCACCCTGCCCACCAGCTCCTTGCCCACCGGCACCTCGGCGATGCGGTGGGTCCGCTTGACCAGGTCACCCTCCTTGATCTTTATGTCCTCGCCGAGCAGGGCGGCACCCACGTTATCCTCCTCGAGGTTGAGGACCACCCCGAAGAGATCGCCCGGGAACTGCAGGAGCTCTCCGGCCATCGCCTTTTCCAGCCCGTAAATTCTGGCGATGCCGTCACCCACCGAAATAACCGTTCCGGTTTCGCTGAGCTCAGCCCGGCTTTCATATCCTTCGATCTGCCTTCGAATGATTTGGCTGATTTCATCCGCTTTTAATTCTGCCATGTCATTCCTTCCTTAGGGTTTCGCTCAACCGGCGCAGCTGGCTCCTGACTGAACCGTCAATCAAGAGGTTGTTCACCTTCAGCACGATGCCGCCGATGAGCGTCTGATCAATGTGATTTTCAAGTACACTCTTTTTCTGCAGCGCCCCGTCCAGGGCGGTTTTGAGCTTGTCCACCTCGGCACCCTCCAGCGGGTATACCGAGTACACCGTTGCCCTGACCCTGCCCTCAAATCCGTCCACCAGCTCCCCGTAATGCTTGATGATCTGCGGCAGCTGGTGCATCCGGTCACGCTCCACCAACAGCGAAATAAAATTAATCACCACCTCGGAAAAGCCTTCCCCGGCAAACACCTTAAGCATCAAATCGCGCTTGGCGCGGTTTGAAAAGGCGCGATTCAAAAGCGCCGCCTTGAGCAGCGGGGCTTTCTCCACGGTCGTCTGAATCTTGCCCAGATCAGCCGCATACTGCTGATAGGCGCCCTTGTCCACCCCGAGGTCCATCAGCGCCTTGGCATATCGTCTGGCGGCAATCCAGCTCATGATCGCAACTCCCCTACCCTCATCAGCACCTCCCCGATTGCCCGATTCTGGTCATCGTGACTGTACTGCTGCCTGAGCAGATCTTCGGAAAGTCGCAGTGAGGCGGTAATGACCTCTTCCCGAAGGGCAAGCTGCGCCCGTTTTGACTCGTTGCTGATGACATCCTGCGCCTGCTGTATCATGCGCTGGGCCTCCCGCCGCGCCTCTTCTATGAGCAGCGTTCGCTCCCGCGCCGCCTCTTCCTGGGCGCGGGCACGCATCCCCGCCTTCTCCTGTTCGAACTGCTTGAGCTTGTCCTGATAGGAGCGCAGCAGGGCTTCCGCCTGTTCCCTGGCCGCCCGCGCTTCGATGATGTTTCGCTCGATGTTTTTCTTGCGCTCGACAAACATGTCCCGTATCGCCGGAGCGGCAAGCTTGTAAATAATGTAACAGAACACCACCAGATTGTAGGTCTTGTAGAGCAGCTCCTTCACCGGGGCAGGCAGCGGAACCAGCAGCACTGCCAGGCCGGCGATCACAAAGAGGGCAACCGTGAGGTATTTGCTCTTCATCGGCGATTCCCCCCCAGTATCTTTCTGGCGATTTCCCCTGCCAGGTCAGCCGACTGACCGGCCAGCTGCTTTCTCACCTGGTCAAGCCCCGCCCGCAGCTCTTTCCGCGCATTATCGAGATAGGCGGCGCTGCTGCTGCGGGCCTCACCGATGAGGCGTTCGCCCTCCTCGCGCCCCGCCTTTTTCTGCGATTCGCTCAGGACGGCCGCTTCGGCGGCAGCCTCAGCCATGCTCGCATTGTATGTGCCCTTGACGCTCTCGGCGCGATCCATGGCCGACTCGGCCTTCTTTCGGGTGCCCTCGGTTTCTTCCTTCCTGCGCTCAACCAGGTCAAGAAACGGCCTGAACATGAGCTTGTTCAGTATCCAGATGAGCAACAGGAAGTTGACAATCTGGAAAAACAGCGTGCTGTTTATCTGGAGAAGCATTCGCCAATCCTCACAACAACAACGGGTGCGGCCCCGGCTACACTTTTAAAATGAGCATGAACGCAACAACCAGGGCGTAGAGCACCAGCGATTCCTGGAAGGCAAGACCGATGATCATCGGGGTCTGGATTTTCCCCGCGGCGCCGGGATTTCTGGCGATTCCTTCAAGTCCTGCAGAAATGGCCCTGCCCTGACCTAATGTTCCGGCAAATGCCGCCAGGCTGATGCACAGACCGCCGGCTGCCCCAATGATACCCTTGGCCATTGAGGAAAGTTCCCCGCCGCCCTCTTCCGCCGCCAACACCATCGGGGCAAAGGTCAGCGTCAGGACCACTCCTACGAACGCGATAGCCATGATCTTACGTGTTTTCTTCATTCCTCTACCTCCTTGCCAATGAATAAAGTGATTTAATGTTCGCCGGCATCCAGTGCCAGGCTTATGTAAATAGTTGAAAGAAGTGAAAACACCAGCGCCTGAATCACCGAGACAAACGTGCCCAGGGCAAGGTTGAACACCGGTACGCCAATGGGCACCAGGCTGGAAAATATTTCCAGCACCTTGTGGTCTCCCATGATGTTTCCGAAAAGCCTGATGGAAAGGGAAAAGGGCCGGGCCACGTGGCCGATCATCTCGATGATAAACATGAACGGAGCGAGCCACCAGAGGGGGCCGCAAAAGTGCTTGAGATAGGAGACGCCGTGCTCCTTAAAACCGATGCCCTGATAGGCAAAGAACACGATGAGCGCGCAGCCTGCGTTGATGTTGATATTTTCGGTGGGCGGCAGAAAACCCGGCAGCAGCCCGATCAGGTTCGCGAGCAGAATGAAAACAAACAGCGACCCGATGATGGGGATGAAGCGCCTGCCGGCACTGCCGATATTATCTTCAAGCAGCCCGTAGACAAATTCAATCACCGCCTCGACGATGTTCCCCAGAGAGACCTTTTCGCTGGGGATGATCTGGCGCGGTGACTTGAATCTAAGGTAGAGGGCGACGGCAATCAAGATGACGCTTATCAGCAGGGCATGGCTCACCGGATTGGCATTGATGTTTCCGAAGTCGGCTATCTTTTCCGAATCGTGTTCGAGGCCCTGGAGCGAATGGTAAAAGGGAAGCAGGGTCACCCAGTAAAACGCCCCCTCCCCTTCCGAAGCTGAAGCCGGCGATGCCGCCACCGGCAGCAGCAGGTACAATGCCATAAGGACTGTGAGACAATACTTTTTCATCTTACCCCTTGCTTTCCCGGGAGAGCATGTCACATACCGATCTCCCGAGCGGCATGACCACAAGCGTTATTACAACCGAAGAAAGACCTACGACAAACCCCATGGGGTCAATGTGCCGTGAGGAAAGGGCAGCATACACCGCACCCGCCAGAATGACGAACTTCACCATTGATAGCGCCGCCGGCACCGCCTTGCTCTGCGGCGTCTCTGCCACCAATTTGGCCACCACTTTCTGGATCGCCACAAAGTTAATGCAGGCCAGCAGCCCGCCGGCCAGAACCCCCAGGGTAACGGGCAGAGACCTGAATACCAGCGATCCCAGCACCAGGATCGCAGCGGTAATGCATGTCCAGGTCCGCATGGCATCAGCAGTCGATGACGGCTTGCTGATCATAGATCATTCCATTCGCTTCAGCATGGAAAAGAGCGTCTTTAAACCGTAAAAGAAACCGGCCATAAGTCCTATGAGCATCAGCCAGGGCTGGGTGTTACATTTACGATCCAGGTAATACCCGATAAACAGCCCCACTACTACCGGGACTGCCAGCTCAAAACCCAACACAACAAGCTGCGCACCCTGTTTGACAAGTTTTTTCTGCTTCATCACAACAGAGAGCTATTGAGGGTTTTGCGCGGGTGCCTCGGGCAACCCTAGTATCCGATTGCCCTCCCGCCCAGTGACGCTATGTCAATCCGGTAAAAGCTTGAACTCCTGCCCGGTTCACAGAGCTGGTCAGCCCGCGTTTCAATCCGGGAAGCGGGAAAGCCCAGTTTCTTGTAAAGAACTCCAAGGCCTTCAACGATCTCCGCACGTCCGGTCAGCTTCCTGACCGTGCCCTCGGCAATGGCCGCGCGGAAGCGCGCAGTATCACGGGTTGAATCACATATCTTAAACGCCACTTTGCTGCCGTTTGTAATACACCGTGACATGCGACCGTCAGGCATGGATCCGCAATAAATTCGATCACCATCAAAGGCGTATGACAGTTCGACAGCATACGGTCCATCACCATCCACGGCTATGAGCGTGCCCCAGGTCCAGTCTGACAGAAATTTTTTTATCTCACTCTCGGACAAGGCCCGCATGGTGGCATTCCTCTGGATACCTGTTGCAGGACGTGGAGGGCGCCGGAGCGGTACAAACCATACATTACTTGCGGGCGACGCACAACAACAATCCGCTGATTTTCCCGGATACGCTACGCAGGCACGCTTACGAAGTAACAACAGAGGCAACGTCGCCGTCACGACCGGATGAACATAAGGTATCCAAAAATCTCGCAGAGCATAGCAAAGAAGAGAAAAGAATGCAAAATAAATTTTAAAAAATGTGAAATTTTTTCGTGTAATTTTATTTGCGAGCGGAATGCCGGCAAGGGGGCGCTTTCTCAATGAAAAAGCAGGGGCAACACCCACCCTGCTTTACATTGTTTCATCCCATGAATAAATTTCTTGCAGCTGCCTAAACCCTGCTTTTTAGAATATTTCCCCGAACAGGCAGTAGTCGCAGCAGTTCATCTTGCCCAGGGCCTTATCAATCATGACCAAGACATCAAACACATCAAGGTCGCCGTCTCCCTCGCAGTTGGGCGTTCCCGGAGGATTACCGCAGTATGGCGGCACCCCGTTGGGGGCATCACCATTCCCAATCTGGCATACGGTGGCCGTCTGCAAACCCAAAACAATGTCCAGCCCCTCCAGTATGTCCAGTATGTCTACTACCCCGTCACCGCAGTCCGTGTCAGCGCAAGGGCCTCCAATGCAGTCCTGCGGATAAATGTCCCCACAGGTCTTGAAACACACCTCACCCGTCTGCTGGCAGGCACACAAATCCTCATTGAACGCATCCGATAGCTGCATATCCACCGGCCGCAAACACACACAATCTCCCACATCCGCATCCCCTGCCTGATAAATCACCTGTGCTACCGTCCCCCGCCCCTGCATAATTAATGCCGCGGGATTGGTGGAATACAGCACCACCCGGCAGCTCCCGTCCGGCCGCTCGTTACTCGAACAGGTGAAGTCAAGCGTCCGGTCCGGATTTACCATGCACCCTGTGCACACCAGGTGATCCTCACCGCCGTCGCATTCACCGATATCTGCCACCAGCGCCCGCACATGATGCTCCGGGTTGATCAGATTAATATCCACCAGAGCCGACTCGGTGTTCGGCTGCACTGTCGTATCACCTACATCCACGATCACCTTGCCGATCTCAATAATCACGGAATCGGAGCCGCCGTCGCAGGTATCGGTAACACGTATGTCGTACTCCATGATCTTCTCAAGCTGCGTGCAACTCTCATCAATGCTGAGCCGCCAGCAGCAATTGTCGATCTGGGCAATGCTTAAAAACGGTTCATCCGGATCAATCGACCACATCAGGCAGGCCGGATCAAACGGCACGCAGTCCGAACACACCGTAAAATCAATCACATCATCACAGGTGGCCGCCAGCCCCCGCCTCCCCGGCCTATTGTACGCCGGATCGTCTATCTCCTCCCCCGGACACGACCGGCCTCGCGCAATTTCTATATTGCACAGAGGGACCACCGTGGTGGTGGTTGATACCGAACTCGTCGTCACTATTGATGTTGTGGTAACCCCAATCGTACTCGACGTCGTGCTGAGTTGGCTGCTCGTAGTCGTCGATGGCATGATGCTCGAAGTAGTAGTGGGCTGGATAATCGTGGTGGTGGATGACGTGACACATGAGGTGGTGGTGGGCCTGACGCTTGTGGTTGATGACTCCACCGAAGTAGTACAGCTGGGACAATAAGGATCAGCAAGCACCTGTGCTGCCGGCACGATAACCGCACACAGCGTAAAGACCGCGAAACAAATGATTTTTTTCATAGCGCCACTCCCAAAAAAAGTCAGATTAACCATGATTAGGAAAATGGCAATCCGAGGCCATAACAAACATATATATTATAGCGATCTGACACTGACCACCCTTTCGATTGCTGATTATTTTGATAACATATCCAACTAAAGTATATGTGTTACTTATCAAATTATTGAATTATTGTCAAGTTAAAATATAAAATTCCTCATAATAATGCACACAAAAAAACACACATGTTAAAGTTGTTACTAGACAATAGCATACACCGTCACAAATAATGGTTACCGACAGCAACAGAAGGCGGATTCTCATCAGCGCTACAAACAAGTATCATTGTTCTGCGGGCTCTTCATCTTTTACCTGCCTGCAATCCTGTGCTGAACACCATCAACCACAAATGATTTAAACATTATAACTTCGATGGGGGCACGGTTAGGGTTGGCACGTTCTATTTGCATGGGAAAGCAAGTATCTTTCGAAACGGTCACCTTATACATATTGAGCCCTTCCCTGCCGGTATAATCCTCTGCCCAAAATGCAAATGCCACCCTGTCCGCTTCATCGAAAAATGAGCATTCGTGCTGTTCGATAACATGTAGGTTGTTATAAAAGAACCGGCTCAAATAGGAGATGCTCGCATGGTCCATGCGCTGACCGCTGGGAGTCCTGAGCCGCGCATGGGTAAGGGAAAGTTTGAATGTCATAAAGGGTATGAAGGCAAAAGGCTGGATCGTCACTTCCGCATCGCCTCGCCGGTAAGCAGCAGTAAGTCCCCGATAGGGCTTCGAAAAGCGTATCCGGGTGATGTCATTCTGTTCCTGAAACCAGGTAAAACAGTACTTTTTATCTTCTTTTCCATCCCGGTAATACTGTGCTTCCACATCGCAACTGAACGGCCCCAACCCTTGGAACACCTGCAGCATCTTCTCTGAAATCGCCACGATCTGCTGCGCCGGATCATCGGATGACGCACTTCCTGTTTGAGGAGCATCAGGACAAAATCGCAATAGCAGTATTGCAATAATAATAGATCGAATCACCGCATTGTTCCCTACCTTCATGAAACGCGGCATGCCTGAACAGCAAATCATCAATGTACCCTCTAACACAAGCGCCGGGTATTCTCAATATATTTATGGAACTCTCCCGACATCATCAGGGAATAATAATATCACTTTATGATAAAGTATTATTGCATTACTGAAAATTATTACTTGACAATTTAATTGCATTATTGTAATTTTTTAACAGTAAATTATGCAGCATATCCCGGTACCTCAGGGGCGGGAACTGTGGCGGTAATTTGCCATAATCACGAGCAGCCTTGTTAACAAACAATTCATCAATCATGGCTATGATACAGAGCAGCATCAATCGACTCTCAACCGACCTACTTATCATTGGTGCCGGCGCTGCCGGTTGCGCTGCCGCTGTCGAAGCGCGCCGGATTGATCCCGACATCAGCATCCACCTTATGGAAAAGGCGCAGATCGAGCGCTCCGGCTGTCTCGCGTCAGGCATCAATGCCATCAATGCATACCTCGCCGATAATCAGACCCCGGACGACTATCTGCAATATGTCAAAACGGATTCCCACGGCCTTGTCCGCTACGACCTGGTTTATACCATTGCCTGCGGGGTTAATGCCGCAACCTCCCACGTAGAATCCTGGGGGCTCCCCATTGTCCGGGCCAACGGAAAACCAGTACAAAAAGGGCCCCGCAGTATCCTGATTAAAGGTGAAAGCATCAAGCCGATACTTGCGCACAAGGTGAGGGAATCGTCGGTCACTGTCCTCAATCGTGTCGCCGCAACCGACTACATAGTGCATCAGGGAAGGGTCATCGGCGCTTATGGCTTCAATTTGCGCAACGGTCAATTGTATGCAGTGCTTGCCAGACGGGGGGTTATAATTGCCACCGGAGGGGCAAGCGGCATCTACCGGACGGCCAATACCGGGGCAATCGCCCATCGCATGTGGTACAGTCCCTTCAATACCGGAGCGGGATATGCCATGGGCATCCGGGCCGGCGCGGAAATGACCGGCTTCGAGATGCGTTTTATTCCCACGCGCATTAAAGATTCGGCGACGCCGACAGGGGTTCTTGCCCAAACATTTAAGGTTCCTCAGGTCAATATTTTAGGCGAGCAGTACCTCAGGGAACGCTATGGCTTCGGCACAACCAGGAAGGCCACCACCTGCGAACGGCTTCACTATATGCTGAGAGAAATAAAAGACGGGAGAGGTCCGGTATGCTTCAAGGCCGATCATTTCACGGCCGAGCAGATTCATGAATTAAAGATGTCCCTCCTGGACATGTCCCCCGCCTTTGTGTTGCAATGGGCGGCAAACAATATTGACCTTTCCCTCGAAGGCATCGAAATAGCAACCAGCGGTCCGTACATAACCGGCGGGCATGCTCAAAGCGGCTACTGGATCGACCGACACCGGAGGACCACCGTGCCAGGGCTGTATGCCGCCGGAGATGTAGCCGGCGGAGCACCCAAGAAATATGTCAGTGGCTGCTGGGTGGAAGGCTTTATTGCCGCGCAAACCTGCCTCGCAGATAACGCCGTACCGGTTGATCATGCGGTGAGCGATGCAGCAGTCGGACGCGAAGCATATAAGATCTATGAGCCGATCACCCGCTTCAAGGAAAAAAAAGAAGGATTCTTCCCCCATGAAATAGAAACCAAGCTGCAGAAGCTTATGGACGAATACGCGGGCGGCATCCACACCTTCTATGAGATTCACCAGCGGAGGCTGGATATCGCCCGACGGCTGCTCGGGGAGTTGAAGGGTGATGCTGCGCATCTCCTGGCCCGGGATTTCCACGAACTCAATTTATGCCGTGAAGTGCTGGAACGGATTGATGTTGCCGAGGTGGTGCTTGCCCACCTTGAAGCCAGAAAAGAAACCAGGTGGCCCGCCTATCAGACCCGCATTGATTATCCGGATCGCGATGACACAAACTGGCTCTGCTTTCTTAATTCCATGCTCGACCCCGGGTCCGGGAAAATACGGGTTTTTAAACGGCCGTATCATCCTGAAGCACTTTTACAAGGACTGTCGTAACGGGACGAACACAAAAGGAATGGTTGATCATGACCATCAGGATTGACAAGAAAAAGTGTGACGGCTGCGGGCTGAGCAAGCAGCCGCCCTGCATGAAAATTTGCCCCGGCGATCTGATCTACAAGGACTTCTCTCTCAGAAAGGCGGTGCTGCGGTGCGATGCGGACTGCTGGGACTGCTATTGCTGTGTCAAGGCCTGCCCGAAAGAAGCCATTGACCTGGTTCTAGCGTATGAAATAAGCAATCGGGGCGCCTCTCTGAAACCCAGGGCACTGGATGAACATACGATTGAATGGGTGTTGCGGGATCGGGAAGGCAAGACTTCTGCCTACCGGATGGCAACGCGATACCTGCCGCTTGAGGCGGATGCCGCAGACGAAAAGTTCACTGAAATCGGAGAAGGTATTTAATGCAGTCACCTTATTGTGGTGACGAGGAGCATATCCCCTATGGTTAAAGATAAGGCAGAGAACATACTGGAACTGATCGGCTCTACCCCCATGGTGAAGCTCAACCGCCTGGTTCACGATGACATGGCGGACATCTATGCCAAGCTTGAATCTTTAAATCCGGGGGGAAGCATCAAGGACCGAATCTGCCTGGCCATGATTGAGGATGCTGAAAAAAAGGGGTTGCTCAAGCCCGGGGCGACCATTATTGAGCCGACCAGCGGCAATACCGGTATCGGCCTGGCGATGGTGGCCGCGGTTAAAGGATACAAGCTTATTCTCACCATGCCGGATGCCATGAACCTGGAGCGGGTATTCATTCTGCAAAGCTACGGTGCGGAGGTCGTGCTCACGCCGGGCGAAGATGGGATGCTGGGGGCCATTGAGAGAGCAAAAGAACTGCACAAACGGATCCCGGAAAGCTTCCTGCCCCAGCAGTTCAACAACCCGGCCAATCCCGAAATACACCGCCGCACCACAGCCCGGGAAATTATAGCAACCATGGGCAGTACGCTTGATGCCTTCGTTGCCGGGGTGGGTACCGGAGGGACACTGACCGGGGTGGGCGAGGTGCTCAAGGAACACTATCCCCGGATCAAGATCGTTGCCGTTGAACCGGCGGATTCGCCGGTCATCTCAAATGGAGCCGCCGGAAGTCATCGCATTCAGGGCATAGGACCTGGCTTTATCCCTAAGGTGTTGAATGTCGATCTTATTGATCAGGTCATCACGGTCACCGACGAAGATGCCTATGAAACAGCCAAAAGACTGGCGCAAGAAGAGGGTCTTTTCATGGGCATATCCGCAGGTGCAGCTGCCTGTGCGGCACTGACCGTCTCCCGGACTTTGGGAAGTGGAAAAACCGTGGTGGTCATCTTCCCCGACAGCGGTGAACGCTATTACAGTACCCGGCAGCAGTTCGAAGAATAATGCGACCGGCAAAGCGGTGAAGGACAAATAATGCCCATACCCCAAAAGATAGCGGATGAAATACCCGCATATAAAAAGAACCTGGAGCGGTTTCTCGCGGGGGAACTGCAGGATGACTTTTTCCGCGGCATTCGCGTCCCGTGGGGCTTTTATGCACAGCGGGGCGGAAAATTGGTTATGGCCCGCCTGCGGGTACCCAATGGCATCCTGACCGCAATACAGCTTGACCGACTCGGGAGGGCGGCCAACCGATATGCCGACGGCGCGCTGCACCTTACTACCCGGCAGGACATACAAATCCATAACCTGCCGGTGCAACGCACCATCGACCTGATTGAGGATCTCAAAGCGGTGCAGCTTTCTCCGCGGGCAGGCGGGGGCAACACCATCCGCAACATTACCGGCTGCTACCGGTCAGGCATATGCGCGCGTGAGCAGCGCGAGGTCTACAAAACCGTCTGGGGCCTGACTGAATATCTGCTTTCCCTGGACGAATCGTATGCCATGCCGCGGAAACTGAAAATCGCGTTTTCAGGGTGCGAACGGGACTGCGCCCTCACCGGGGTGAACGATATCGGATTCATTGCCCATGCTGACGGATTCAAGGTTTTGTGCGGAGGAGGCATGGGCGCCAAAAGTAGCGTGGGGAAGGTGCTGCATGAATCAATTGACGAAGGAGAAATCGGCTACATCGTAAAATCCGTCATCCATGTGTTCAATACCCATGGCGACAGAAAAAAGAGACACCATAACCGGCTGCGCTTTCTCATCGCTGATCTTGGCTGGGAACGTTTCGGACAGCTCTACCGGGAAGAGCTGCAGAGGATAAAAGACAATGAACCTATTGCACTAAAAACTGCGGATGAACTTCCGCCACTGCCTTCTCCGGGATGCCCGTCACAGGAGCAGGATGCTCTCCGGCATCAGGATGAATCGTATGCGGCTTTCCTCACCTGCCATACCGAAAGACAGAAGCAGGAGGGGTATTATGCGGTGCATCTGAGAATCCCCCTGGGGGAGATAAGCGGCGACACCTGCATTTCCCTCGCCGCGCTGAGCGCAGCAATGCCGACGATTTCCTTCCGGACCACCCAGCGGCAGGACCTGGTCATCGCCAACGTACCGACAGCGAGCCTCCCGCAGGTCTATGCAAAAGTTTCTCCCTTGTTTACACTGGCCCCCGCACCCACCGCGTTCATTGACAGCATCTGCTGCAAGGGGGCAACCACCTGCAATCTGGGCATATGCAACAGTGTGGGATTGGCATCAGAAATTTCGGACAGCCTGGGAAACATCACGCTCGAACCCGAGACGATGCGACGGGTTACCCTCAATATAAATGGCTGCCCCAACGCCTGCGGACAGCACCCCATCGGCATCATCTCCTTTTCAGGGATGGTGAAAAAAATTGCCAATCGCTCAGTCCCGTTTTACCGGATATACCTGGGAGGAAAAAGTAACGGCGAGAACACCGTTCTGGCCGAACCGGTCGGCGTCGCTCCCGCACGTGTCATTCCCTCCCTGGTCGGCGAGTTCATCGCTGCGCTGCAGGGCCGCACCGGGGATGAGGACCTGTATAGCTACGTGACAACCCGGGGGAAAGAACAGATGAAGGCGCTGATTGAGAGGTATGCGCAGGTGCCGGCGTACGAAGAAGATGCCAGCTACTACCGGGACCGCGGAACATCTGAGGATTTTTCCCTGGAAGGCCTGACCGAGGGAGAATGCAGTTCCGGCGTGATTGACATGATCGAGTCCGACCTGGAATCGGCCAGACAATTCTTGTTGCAGGCTCGGGACAATGATCCCGACTTGTCCATTGTAAAAAAGGCCCTGCTCTTCGCCGCCCGCGCCCTTCTCGTGGTGAAAGGTTCGGATCCACAGGAAGAGTGTGATGTGATAAACGAGTTTGTGCACAAGTTCGTAAGCACCGGCATTTGTTCCCCGGACTTTGAGAACCTCAGGGAGGTGTTTCAATCAGTCCATAGCAAGACGATTGCACGGCAGGCCGCGTGTGATTATGCAAACCGACTCTATCATGAAACACTCGAAACCTATGCCCTCATGGACAGCAATTTCAGTTTTCCGGCACGCTACCATGCGAAGAAAACATAGCGGGCAGATGCAGGCGGCGCGGTGGGCGTTTTATTATGGAGTGATACGATAAGCGGCCAAGTAAAGCGGCATGAAGAACGCATCGGTGAGCGGGTGTTTTTTATTGTTAAACTGGTCCAGGGTCCCGGTAGGCGCTTTGTCAATCGTTACTGGACGACCATTTGCTGATTGACGATTACCGGCATCCCTCCAAGTCTTTTCTGTAAAATTTCACACTTGCTTGTTGCCAGCCGGGAAGGAACAGACAGCACCACTTGATTATCCTGGTACTCTATGTCAAAATCCTCCCCGGGGTAAACGGTTCTGCGATCGGCATAGCGATCCCACTCCTGGAACGTGTCACAGAGGAACAGTAAAAATGCGATCGGCGCTGCATGGAAATCTATCCTGTTGGTAAAACGCGGATAAGACGGATCGATGTTGTGCACAAACAGGGCGGCAGCGGCTGAGGCCATGTCCAGTTCACGAATCGCCGCATGAGACCGCATTCCGCCTTCTTCCGCCTTTCCTTCAGTGCGCATGGTATCCCTCTCCTGGCATAGCGCATCCATGACTTTCAGCTGGGCGAGGGCACCGATGACCCCGTGATCCACCCGGTTGCGCTCCTGCAGCCATTCATAATAATCGTTGACATCTATTCCGAGCTTCCATTCATCCAAACGTTTCTGGATGAGATCGTTCGCGCTTCGGCCATCGCACAGCACCTCAAGATTTGCCGGACACGCCTTCTGCTTCAGCTGCAGCGCATCAGGATTGATTTCAGAAAGAATCCCGTTCATGATGCCGATGAAGCCCTTGTGAATATTTCCCGCAATTTCGATGGGGTACCCCAGGTCATGGGTGGGACCGATGAGTTTCCACATCAGCGCCGGGTTATAGGATGTTGTCTGGTTCTCCGGAAAGTTGATCCTCTTCAGCAAATACACGCCGATGAAGAAGGTGTGAATGGCATGAACAATGTGGTCTCGGTTCCACGGCTGCAGTTCCTGGATTTGCGGTTCCATGCCCGCCAGGTCGGAGAGAAACAGCAATATTTTCTCCTTCCGGTCATGCTGGAGAATCTTTTTCATCAACCCGAACGAGGTGCACTGTCTGGCCTTATAGGCGCTGTGGTAGTATTTTTCGTGGTTCTCCGCGAAAGAATTGGTGAATATTTCATATTCCTCGGCGGTGAGGTTGAGGTCATAGTCGTCAAACAGCGTTTGCTGAATATCATCTAAAATCTTTTTACCAATATGCATGTTCATCCTCGCCGGAAGGCGGGTCGGTGAACCGCCCCCCATCGGTGAACCTCTCTCCATTTGCCGCACGTGACGGCATACGCCATGCAAATGACATATCCGTTGCTCCCTGCACATGTGCCCGGTCTTTCCCGAACACCTCACACGTAAACGGCAATGGGGCTGCGCTCTAAGATGTCTCCCTCGGCGCTGACCACCACTTTTTCCAAGGGTATCGTGACGCCGGCCTGCTCCATTCCCGCCTTGACCATCTGCGGCAGGCCCTGGCAGCAGGGGACCTCCATCACCACCACCGTAACACTCTTAATGCCTGCGGTCTTAAATATCTGGGCAAACTTTTCCCGATACAGGGCAGCGTCATCAAATTTCGGACAGCCGATCATCACCGCCTTGCCGGCAAGAAAGTCCCGGTGAAAGTTAGGGTAGGCAACCGGCGTACAGTCGGCGGCCACCAGCAGGTCGGCATTTCTCAGGAAGGATGCGCCGGGCTGCACCAGTCGTATCTGTACCGGCCAGTGGACAAGCTCCGATTGCTGTCCCGCCGTCGGGGTCGATGCCGGGGCTGCCGGACGATGTTCCCTTCCCGATAAAAGGCGCGTCTGCGCAGAAGGACAGCCTGCGGAAGCTGCCTTGGCCGCGGCGGGGCGATGGGACGGCGAATCCTGCACATGCTGTTCCACCGCCTGCTCATCGAACTCGTCCGCGTCCCGCTCAATGATCCGCAACGCATCCCGGGGGCATTCGCCGAGGCAGGCGCCCAGCCCGTCGCAGTACTGGTCGGATATCAGACGGGCCTTCCCGTCAACTATTTTGATCGCGCCCTCGGCGCATGACAACACGCATTGCCCGCAGCCATCACACCGCTCCCGGTCTATCTCCACAATCTTGCGCTTTACTTTCATGTGATTATTTCCTTTCAGGTTGGCAGGAGCAGCTTATAGCCGCGAACGCATCGCGCCTGAAGGCGCTCCTGCCGGAATTTCATATTTCCTTGGCCCGGACTTAGCTTTGAGCCAGGAGGACTTTTTGTGCCAGTTTTCCGCCGCTCCCGGTCAGAAACGACTTGGCGATAATGCCGGAGAGCTTCTGCGGATCGAGGGGAGACTCTTTATGATTCTCTTCGATGTTGACAATGAGATCCGCATCGTAGAGTATTTTGAAGTTGGCGGTTTCCTCGTTCCGGGGATGGTGATGATGACCGATAATATCGCACACCTCCTCGATCAGTTCCGAAGCTGCCCCCAGTCTTCCCAGGATCTCCCGCGCCACCGGCGGCCCTTCCTGTTCCTGATAACGGGCCTCATTGCTTCCGTACTTGCGCTCGGCGTCCTTTATCCCGATATCATGCAGGTAGGCGGCAATGAGCACCACCGCCATGTCCCCCTTCTCTTCCTTCACCAGCTGCTCCGCATAGCGGGCAACCCTTGATGCGTGGCCGATGCGCTTGAAGTCCTGGCCGAAGTAGCGCTTCATCTCCACCGCCACCCGGTTCCTGAGCAGGTCCTTGCGCTGGGCAAGCAATTCCGGAGGAAGGTCCCCCAGGCACTGGGAGGCATAGGGGCAGTAGGAGGCGCAGCCGAAATCCATCTTGGGATTGATCACTTTATGGCCGCACTTCTTACACCTGCGGGTCGTTTCATCCTTGAAGAATTCCATGCTGCTGCCGCAGGAGGGGCATTGGGTTTCAATGACCGCATCCGGCCCCCAGTAGCGCATATCCTGTCCGGGACATTTCATGGCTTAGTTCTCCATTGCTTGCTTCTCATCAAACATATCCGAGTTTCGGCAGGAGCGCCTTCAGTCGTGATGCGATCGCGGCTGAAAGCCGCTCCTACCGGCGATTCCTCTTTCCAGGACAAGCATGCTCAGAGGTGAGCCTTCATAATCCAGCATGCATGGTTACCATGGAAACGGAGTTTTTCTCTTATTCACCCTCGGCTTTGGGGATACAAGGTATTTTCTTACATCACTTGAATCCCTGAGTTCTGCATGCCTTTTCCACTTACCCCAAGATGGCCTTCAGATCGGCCTCCGGCGTCGAAATGGGCATGATGTTAAAATTCTTCACCAGCACATCCAGCACCGCCGGGGTAATGAAGGCCGGCAGGCTCGGACCCAACCGGATGTTCTTAATACCAAGATACAGCAGTGAGAGGAGGATTGCCACCGCTTTTTGCTCATACCAGGAGAGAACCAGGGAAAGAGGCAGCTCGTTCACCCCCACCTTGAAAGCGCCCGCCAGCGCCGTGGCAATCTGCACCGCGGAATAGGCGTCATTGCACTGGCCCACATCAAGCAGCCGCGGGATTCCCCCGATGTCCCCCAGATCCTTGTCAAAGAAGCGGAACTTCCCGCAGGCGAGTGTCAGCACCACGCAGTCCCTCGGGACCTTCTCCACGAACTCGGTGTAATAGTTCCGGCCCGGCTTGGCTCCGTCACAGCCGGCAACCAGGAAGAAATGGCGTATCTGCTTGTTCTTGACCGCTTCGATCACCGTACCGGCAACGCCCATGACCGTGTTTCTGGCAAAGCCGACGGTCACGGCCTTACCATTCGAATCTGCTGCAAAACCCGGCATCTCCTGCGCCTTCTTGATCACCGGCGCAAAATTCCGGTCTTTAATATGGGTTGCACCGGGCCAGCCCACCAGGCCACAGGTATATATACTGCCCACATATGATTCTTTCGGCTTCTGAATGCAGTTGGTGGTCATGACGATCGGACCGGGAAAATCAGCAAACTCCTTGGTTTGATTCTGCCAGGCCGTCCCGTAATGCCCATAGAAATGCTTGTATTTCTTCAGGGTGGGATATCCATGGGTGGGCAGCATTTCGCCGTGGGTATACACAGTGATTCCGGTGCCCTCCGTCTGCTTGAGCAGTTCCTCAAGATCCTTGAGATCGTGGCCCGAAATCAGTATGGCTTTTCCCTTCGTTGCGCCCAGGGGCACTTTGGTTGGTACGGGATGGCCGTATGCGGTGGTGTTGCCGGCATCCAGCAGCTCCATGGCCCGGATGTTTATTTCCCCGCATTTCAGGGCAAGGCCTACCCAGTCATTGAGGGTCAAATTTTTATTCAGCATGGCGGCCAGACCTTCGTGAATGAACCCATAGACCTTCTCATCCTCCTGGCCGAGAATCTGCGCGTGGTCCGCGTACGCGGCCACGCCCTTAATGCCGAACAAGGTGGTATGCTGCAGGGAGAGAATATTCGGGTCCATAGTCGCATCCGATTTCAAGCCGACTTTTGTGCCCTGGTCAATCAAACCGTCAACATCCTGTGCCGGCTGGAATGCCGCCGGTCCGGAGGCAAAATCAACCTTCCCCCCGGCTGCCTTCACCTTCTTTTGCAATCCGTCCCTCAATGCAACACATCGCTGAATCAGTTCAACAAAACGCCGTGCGTCGAAATCCACATTGGTCAGCGTGGCAAAGAGCGCCTGCACCGTAAAAACATTGACCTGCTTATCGATGACGCCGACGTTGCGCCCTTCCACCGCCACCTGGGAGAGACCCTGCACTGCATGCACCAATAAATCCTGCAGCGCCGCCACATCCGGATCCTTGCCGCATACCCCACCTTTGGTGCAGGCCTCTCCTTTTGCCGTCTGTTCACATTGATAACAAAACATCGTTTGTGTTCCCATGGTGTTGCCTCCTTTACTGAATGCTGTTGAATGGTTGACTGGCATTCCTTACGGTCATCCTTTTGTATTGAACTATACTTCATCGCATGCCGGTCTGCCTTGATGCAAGTCAAGCATATGAATATTTTTCGAACCTGTTAATTTTTACCTCGCAACCCTTTCTTATGGCTTGACTTAGGTCAACCTGCGGTGCTAATTTCGAGCAAGTCACAGTGGGGGTAACCATGGACGCGATGAAACAACTCACAACCATACCGCTGTTCCAGGGGCTGACCGCTGAAAATTATCAGCAGCTGGCATCGATAGTGGTAGTCAAACCATACAAAAAAAACCAGACGATCTTTGCCGACGGTGATGACGGCAATGGATTCTATGTGGTTGTCTCGGGTCGGGTGAAGGTATTCAAACTATCTCGCGAGGGAAAAGAGCAGATCCTGCACATCATTGGTCCCGGTGAACCGTTTGGCGAAGTCGCGGTTTTTGCCGGGGAGCATTTTCCTGCTCATGCGCAGGCGATGGAAGAAACAAAGTCATTGTTTATCCCGCGCAACGCTTTTATCGATGTCCTTAAACAGAACCCTTCCCTGGCGATGAACATGCTTGCCATGCTCTCCAGGCGCTTGCGGAAATTCACCGCCCTGGTTGAAGATCTCTCATTAAAGGAAGTACCCGGCAGATTGTCCGTCTACCTGCTCTATCTGAGCGAAACCAAACAGCACGCCCATAACCTCACCCTGGACATTTCCAGGAGTCAACTTGCCAGCCTTTTGGGAACCATACCGGAAACACTCTCCCGCATTCTGGCGCGCATGAACAGCGAAGGTCTTATTGCGTCAGACGGCCGCACCATTCAAATCCTCAATCGTGACGGGCTGGAACAGCTTGCCAGCGGCGAGCGCCGCCTCGCGTAGTTTGCGAAACCGCGGAAAAGATGTTACCATGTTCTACACATCCGGGTGGGGTGCCATGTAAAACCCGGCATACCGGATATTTCCTCCCGGATGAAATGCCGGTAACCGACACCCTCGCACCTTGACAGGACCCGTAAAATAAATATACTGGCGGGTAAGAAAATTATCCACAAGCCGAAATAGACGGTTTCACGGATCAAGCAAAAGATTCCCACGAACGAAAGGAGCAGACCATGAACATCATCAGAACACTCACCATCATCATCGCACTCACTGCATTTTGCGCCGGCACCGCCTGGACCGCCCCGCAGACAAACTGCCCGATCATGGGGGGACCGATCAACAAGCAACACTACAGCGACTATCAGGGAAAACGGGTTTACTTCTGCTGCCCCGCCTGCATTCCCGAATTTAAAAATGATCCTGCCAAGTATATCAAAAAGCTCGAGGAACAGGGCATCGAGCTGGAAAAAGTCCCGGGCGCCGAGAAAAAGCCGGCAGCGGCCGCCCCTGCCGGGCGGTAGGGCGAATCTGCACCACCGGAAACATATCCGGCATTTCAGTACCCATGCGGCACCACATAGAGGAGGCGGATGTATGCAGGTCAAGGTAAAGTTGTTTGCGACCCTGCGGGATTATTTGCCCAAAGACAGCGACGGGAAATCCTGCATGGTCGCAGCGGACGAACAAACAACCATTGAACAAATCATCTCCAAGCTGAACATACCCGGCGACATACCGAAGATTATACTGGTCAACGGCCGCAACGGATCCCTGACCCAGACCATCAAGCCGGGTGATGAATTGAGCATTTTTCCTCCGGTTGCCGGAGGATAAAAGAAGGCGGAGGGGGAGATACTGGAGTGCTGGAGTAATGGAGTATGGCGGTACCGGATAAACGACGTGCTCCACGGACAAACAATCTCCTCATCCTTTTTTATCACTCCAACACGTCATTACTCCAACCACAACAGCACGTTCCATGCAGCCTTTCTGACAATACGACAAAGGCAACGCCTGATGCTCACCTCTGACGAAAAGCAACGCTACGGTCGACAGATCATCCTCAGCGGCTGGGGAGAGGAAGGCCAGGAGAAGATCAAGCGGTCAACCGTTTTCATTGCGGGGGCCGGGGGACTGGGGAGCCCGGTTTCCATCTACCTGGCCGCCGCCGGGGTTGGACGGCTCAAAATTTGTGATTCCGGCACGACCGAACTCACCAATCTGAACCGCCAGGTGCTGCACGGCGACGGTGATATCGGAAGAAACAAAACCCGGTCTGCCCGGGAAACCATCGCCCGGCTCAACCCCCTGGTCACGGTTGAAATCCTGGAAGACCATATCGTCAAAGAGAACGTGGCGCACCTGGTGGGCGACGCCGACATCATCGTTGACTGCATGGACAACTTTTCCACCCGCCATGTCCTCAATGCACATGCAGTCGCGGCAGGCCTGCCCTTTGTCCACGCGGGGGTGACCGGCATGTCCGGCCAGCTTACCTTCATTCACTCGCCCGAAACCCCCTGCCTCTTCTGTTTCGTCCCGAAGGCAACGCCGGCCGCGGTATTCCCCATTGTCGGCGCAACCGCCGGCGTGATCGGAACGCTGGAAGCGCTTGAAGTCCTCAAATCCCTGACCGGCAAGGGCGCCCTCCTGAAAAACCGCATGCTGTTCTGGGACGGCGAGCTCATGCAGTTCCACGAGGTGCCTCTCCGGAAGGACCCCCGGTGCCCGGTCTGCGGGCAGCCCTGATTCCGGGCCATTACCTTTTTCTACCCGGAGAAAACAAACAGGGATGTAAGGATGTATGCCGCACACAACATCCCTCAATCCCTGTTCATTCATTTTGCCAGTCACGCTGCCAGCGCTTCCCCGGCTCAGCATCCGCCCGGGCTGCAGTGTAATTCCTCATCCCGAACGATGCGCGTATTATAAGACCTTACTTGTTTTTGTGCTTGATCTCCTCGTAACGCGCCTTGAAATCAAACGGCTTGTAATGGGGGCTGCGCTCATTGTGGCACTTTTTGCAGCTGGCTTCATCGGGCTTAATGATCAACCCGGCCTCAATGGCCATCTTCCGCTGCCCCTCTGGATTCGCCTCATACTTTTTCTTGTTCATGATGGTGGCACTGCTGAATTTGCTTCCCGCGCCATGGCAGGCCTCGCACTGGATACCGGGCAGGGTGACATCCTTGCCGGTAATGTGGCACTCATTGCACTTGGGATCCTGTTTTTCCTGCTCATTTAATGCATCAAATGCCACGGCATGCTTGGTTTCTTTCCAGGTCTGATAGACCTTAATGTGGCAGGTTTTACATTTCTTAACCCCGACATAGGTGGCTTCCTCCCCGCTCGCGTCCCCTGCTGCAGCACAGAAACCCAACAACACCACCAGAAGCATTATTTTTCTCATCCGTCCACAACTCCTTTCTGAAATAGGGCAACTCGCTTTCAGTATTCCCCCCTTCCGATTAATCGGCGCAGACTATAATGATCATGTGCTCACTTGTCAATAGTTTTGTTTTTTTGAGGACGTGTCCCTAATACGCTGTATCCAGCTTGCGCGGAGACGTCCGGGGGATGGTGGCGCCGCGCGGAAGGTATGTCTCCGATGGCTTCTTAAGTACATGCTGATAGGGAGCCGCATGGGGATCATGACATGCCGTACAGGCTTTTTCTCGAAATGTGTCATGTATATTCAGGGGTGCGCCGGCTTTGGCGGCAAGCGTGTCCCGCACAAAGGTGTGACAGCGGGCACAGACATCAATCGCCACGGTCCCAAGTTCCTTTTTATGGTCAGGACTGTGGCAGAAGCCACACTCGCGACCCGGCGGAATTGATGTCGAGCGCATAAACTGAGAAAACGCGGCATGCTCCTTGCTGCTTTTTTCAAATGCATCCCGGCTTACCGCTTTCTGATCCGCAACCGGAGGCGGCGCCGCCCTGTTACCGATGCGCCACGCATCTCCTCCAGGCTGATCCGGCCCGTCAAGCAGTCTGCCGGTGTTGTCGCGCATAAGCGGGTGGCAGCTCCGGCACAGTTTTTCCCTGTCAAGCCTGAGCAGTTTTGCATAGGTGGAAGAATGGGAGGAGTGGCACAGATAACAGTTTTCCCCGACGGTCATCTCATGGACATATTCCTGATCGAGCATGTCAGTTTTATGACAATCCGTGTTAAAGCAGAGCGAGAGTGCCCGCGGGCGTTCCCGGTTGCCTGCGGTTATCGCGTGGCAGCGTTTGCACTTATACTCAGCTGCCGGCTTATGTGACGATAGCAGCTCCTGGGGCAGACCCGGCGGCCCTTCAGTCGTTCGGTTCGACCCTTCCGCCTGCTTCAGCTCCTTGTCCTTGTGGCAGGTAACGCAGAGCGGGTAACCGCCATTGAGCCTGAGAAAATATTCTTCCCCAGCGCCGGCAGCGGCCTCGCGCCTCTGTATAACCCCTTTTTCATGGGGATTATGGCAGGTGCCGCAGAAGATGCGGTCACCGTCAAGCGGCAGTTCGGCGTGCTGCGCTCCGGCGCGCGCCGGCACGGATGCCCTCAGAAAATCGGGGAGCGCCGCCAGGTGATCTGCCCGGGCGGGATGAGCGGTCTTTTGTTGAAAATGGCAGTTGACGCAATACTGTGAGAGGGTTGTTGTAAAGGATACATCATTTATATTTTTCGCCCGAAGCGGGTCGGGCACCGATTGGTGACAGAAAAGACAGCTCTCTGCAACTATCTTTCCTCCGGCATCAAGCTGTTGATGCGGATTGGTTTTCTTATATTCCTCCTGCCTATGGCAGAAAAAGCAAAAGGTGGAAAGCGTTTCATAGGGCGCCCCCCTGACAAATTTCCGGTTGGTGGTCTTGAGCACAACATCGGCTTTCATCTGGGAAAGCACATCATGACAGGTTAGGCAGCTCAGCTTCCCCTCATCAAGGGGAAATGTCCTGGGCATGGTTTTTTCCATGCCCTCCGCAAGGGCGACGCCCACCGGGTGCACATCGGGGCGCGCAAACTCGGTCTCATGACAGCGGTTGCAGATCTGAACCGTGTCGCCGTTAAACCGGAGCGCCGCCTCTTTGCCCTGGGGATTGTCTTCAAGGTGACATTCGGCGCAGTATTTACCGGTCCAGTGGGGATTGACTATTTGTTGCTGCGTTTCACCGGCGGGTGAATCGGTCGTTACCCCGCAGAAGAGCAAAACCAGACATAGAACTTTTATAACGATCCTCAAAGCGTTATCCTTCACTATTGTACCCGCGATACATGGCTCTTGAATGATTGGATCCTGCGATCAAGTCGCAGGATGACCGCCTGAAACGTTAGGCAAACCCTTCTCTGCTCATTGCCCGTCCTGTTCGTGATATCCATACCGCTGATCTTATTTAAAAAAACGAACATTGAATCTCCGCCCTCGAATGCCGCAACTGTACCTTATCGTTGGAAGTTGAACGTTGTATGTTCGATGTTGGACGTTCACAATTTTGATTGTGCCTGTTGTCCATTGCTCCTTATGCCCCTTCGAAAAACCGCGACGCGTTCAGTTGCCGGTTTTTCTTCCCTGCGGACTGTGAAAATAGCTGAATCTGGTGATGGTTTCCAGTCCATGACATCCGCTGCAAAACTCGGCAGCGAGGTTGGGTCTCAAAAAACTGTTTGCCACGTTGCCCTTGCTGTTCCTCCCCTCACCCGGCGAAGCTTGGCGGGGGTCCCATTGATGGGGATTATGGCAGGTTGAACACACAATATATCCTTCCGGTTTTTTCTCGCCCGATTCCGTAAAGAGTGGAAACCTATTAATTGCCGCCGTCATTTCCACCACCGGCATCCCCGGCACCGTCTTTTCGCGGGGATGGAGGCCAAAACGCGGAACCGCTGCCTGGGCAACCCTTCCCGGTGCGTGACAGCCGGTACATAGCATGACCATCACATCGCTCTGTGCCGTGGCTGTCTTATCCCAGCCTTCAATCACGCCGGGTCCAAGGGGAGCCGACCAGAGATAGGGAAGCGGTTTGGTGGGGTGCGCCCGGTGACAGCCCGCGCAGGTATCACCCGGCGCAACCGGTTTCTCCAGGCCGGCACCATAATCTGGGGCGGTCACACCGAGGTCATGATCCGTTCCCTTAACCAAAGCCTGGCCGGGGTGGCAGTTCACGCACAGGGCTGAAGCGCCATCCGTCGAAAGGCGCAGATAGGTGCCCTGCTTTTCAGCGGCATGTTCCATACCGGGCATCAGTGGAAGGGGGTTGTGAAAATCATGGCAGGTACCGCAGCGGATCTCCCCCTCGCGGCTTTTACCCGGCCCCGTAAAGAGCGGAAGCAATGTCGATGCGCCGGGAAGTGACGCTGGAATATTCATGGGGTGAGAAAAGGAACCAGGCACCACCACTTTGGCCGGGCCCTCCGGCGAGTGGCAGCCCTTGCAGCTTTCCCCGGGCGGAGCAGACGGCCTTGGCACACGCCGTGCCCACATCAGCTCATCTGATCCCTGGTGGACAAGGTGACAGGGGGAGCAGGGGCCAAGTGCTGCTGCCGCCTGACCTTTGATATTCCGTTCATCCCGGCTGATTATCTTCCGGTAGTGGCTGGCATCGGCGATCCCCCGCTGATCAGCATGGCACTGGACGCAGAGGGAATCTTGCTGGTTGCGCTCGGCAAGCAGGTACTCTTTGTCGGCCGCACCATGCGGTATATGGCAGGTCCGGCACACCAGTTCACCGCCGCTCCCGAGCACCACCGCGCCGCCCCCTTTCCACCTTTTCGGTATGCGCACCCGGCTATCGGCGGTCAGATCCATCGGGTGGGAAAAGCGGTTGAGTGAGACGTCACCTGCCCGTCCCGGTTTTTGGGTATGGCACACCTCGCACAGCACCGACCTGGTCCTGGGATCCTCTACCGAAAGGACCAGAAATTTGTTATTCACCCCCCCGTGGGGAATATGGCAGGTCTCGCAGATTATCTGATTCGGACGCTCGGTCCCGATCCTGCCTCCCGCCTCGATGATGGGCGCCGGATTTGAGGGGGCGGATAGGTCAATCGGATGATTCCCCTGCCCCTTTCCTCCCTGCCGGGTGATATGACACTGCTTACAGAGCGATGAGTTGGTGTTGGGCGCCCGCAGAAAAAATTCCACCAGGCGATCCTCGTTTTTGGTCAAGGCATGGGGAGTATGGCAGGTGACGCAGAGCAGCCCGCCCTCATCATCCAGTGGGAAGTTCTCGGGAATTCGAATTGCGGCAGACGGCTTTACCCCGACCCGGTGACCCGGATCATTACAGATTCTGTCCCGCGAATCACGAATCGAGCCGTCATGGCAGGAAAGGCACATCCGTTGTTCGCCCTCGACCTTTTTCTCCTGCAGCGGCGCAATGGGCGTTGGACGGTGCTCCACGTAGAAGGTGTACACCCAGCGATAATGGCAGATGCTGCACTTCTTCGCCGTATCCGCCTTCCGGGCATGATCCATGGTCTGCCCATCGGCGTCTGAAACCGCGACCGCAGCCTGCCACACCAGAAGTAAAAGGAGAAATACACTGCTTCTCATATTCTTCAACAATGGGTCTCGATGCTTACAGACTCACATCTGAGAATTGTTCCCTCAGAAACATTGCTTTCCTGTAGGAGCGGCTTTACGCCGCGAATGCATCGCTCCTGAAGGCGCTCCTACCACAATATCAATGATGTTTGACTAAAATGTATCCTTAAACAGATCGGGAAAGTAAAACACCTCATAATTGGTAAACATGCCGCTCACCTCGAGCCGTTCCAGCTGGTTTACCCGGGCAGGCTCAAAGCCGAGTCCGGCAAAATCGAGAATCCCGCCGGGAGAGTGACAGGACGAGCATCGCACAAATTCCTTGAGCTCCGTCTCGGTGTGGTACTTTTCCCAATCCTCAATATGGCTGTAATCGACGGTCGGCTTGAGATCCAGTTCGACCGCCGTCTGGGGGATGACCGGCCCCCACACCCCGTTGCTGCTTCTGAAAGGGGTTAGTTTTGAGTAGTGATCGTCCGTCTGGGCAAACATGCCGGTTTGCGGATCAAGGGTTGTGCCATACGGCTTTCCGGTGGGCTTGAAACCGGTTGGATTGATCCAGCCGAATCGTATCTGCTCCCCCGCTTCGATTTTTATATGGCAGGACTGGCAGGTTAAAAACTCAGTATGCAGGTTCATCAGCGCCTTGGCCTTGGACTTTTTCCCGTGGGGATACGGTGAATGGCAGATGATGCAGGCGTCCTTTTCCGCCCACGCCTCAAGGTTGCGGTCCTCGGTGGTAAGATGGAAATGTTCATGCAGCTGCTTTCGCTCCTGGTCTTTGACGCGCAGGGTCTGGTAGGAAGCCTCAACCGTTTTCGCGGCGGGGGGCTCTTTCTTCTTTTCAAACTGCACCCGGAACGTCAAATAGCCGCTGGCGCCGGCTGCGAGAAAAAGCGTCATGACAAAAATCAGCCACGCCTCGAATGAAGATTTTTTGACCGGCCCTGAGGGGCGGGAACCGGCCGGAACTTCCGGGATCCGCGGCAGCCGTGCCTCCTCGTCCTGCGCGATGCCCTCCTTTACCTGTCGCTCGTACTCCAGATAGTGCTCCTCGATTTGATGGTCCTTGTTGATTTTCCCGTTCCAGAAGGTCCACTGCACCGGGAAGCGTCCCGGCGCAACGTGCACGTTATACATGTGCCACAGGGTTATTACCAAAAATGCCAGGACCGATTCCTCGGCGTGCATCAACCGAAGAACGTTAAACGACACCTTGGGAAAGGGAAGATACTTCACCATCAGTTCGGGGAAGAGCAGGCAGCAGCCGGAGAGGGTAAGCACCGAACATCCCCAGACCATGGCCAGATAGTGCACCTTCTGTTTATACATGAATTTTTCCATCGCCGGCCGGGTCGCGCTCAAGCCCAGAAAATAGCGAAAGTCCTGATATAGATCCTGTGCATCTTTGAGCAGCGGGACCTGCGTACGCCGCACATCAAAGGACCGCCGTATCAGTTTTTTTACGGTGCCGCAGAGGAGCACCAGCACGTGGTATACGCAGTCGGCAGTGAACAGAATCGCGCTCAGCCGGTGGATGTAACGCGTTGTATTGATGCCTCCCATAAGATCGATGACCTGATGGGAAAGAGGCGAGTTGTGAAAAAAGAGCGGCAGCCCGGTTACCACCGATACGGTAAAGGCTATGACCATGAGCGTGTGATTAACCACAATGTGAAGGGAATAGCGGGCATAATCACCTTTGGGGTTGAAGGTGACATAGCGGTGCAGATTGGAAATGCGGAAGCGGGGTCCTTGTCCCTCCAGGTCGGTTCGATACAGGGGCTTCGGCTTTCTCCGCCAGCGGAAAAACCTGGCATCCTTGTTTCGCAGACGCCGGTAGGTTTCCATCCCCATGAGGGTGAAGAGAAAGAAAAGGGTGAAGAACATCACCCCTTGCATGATGTTCTCCACGATACGAATCTCGGGTCCCTTGTCCTTGTGCTTGCTCAAGTGGCTGTCCACTGATGCAATCATGGGGCTGGCGCCGGGATGGCACTCACCCGCCCTGCAGGTCTCGTAGCGCTTGTCCGGATGGAGGGACGATTGGGGATCGCTTGGCGGCCGTATATCATGAATGCTTTCCGAGGCGTGGCAGCTGATGCAGTGGGCGGTATCCTTACCCCCTAGCTGGAGAATCCGGTAGTGAATGGTCTCCTTGTAGGTCTCAACCGCCTCCGCCCTGGGCCCGGTAAATCCCATGACCGTGTGAAAGTCCCGGTCGGCATGACAGCTCGAGCACAGCTCGACAATCTCCAGGGGCGGGCGGCTGGTTTTGAGCTTGAAACGGTGTGATATGTGGGTGAAAACCTCGCGGAGCCCCTCCTCCTTGTGGCAGTTGAGGCACCGCTTCAGCACCGCATCGGTGGGCAGGTCCTCAGGCAGGGTATAGAGATCATTCAGGTGACAGTACTTGCAATCGGGTTTGAGCTGGGCCACCGCAGGCGGGTCATCAGGCTTCACGCCGTGCACGCTCTGCTGGAGATTGTGAGCCACCTCGCTATGGGAAAAATTCTCTCCGGTCATGACCGCAAAACGGTCCAGGTGGCAGACCGTGGCGCAGTCGACGCGTTCAACCTCGCCGTGGGGCACCTTGCTGATGTCGCTGTGGCACCCGACACAGGTCACCGAACGATGGATCGACTCATGAAAAAGACTCTTGTCGACATAATAATTGTGCAGCGTTCCCGCTTCATCATATACCCTGAGCCTCCGGTACTTGTGACAGAAAAGGCAATTCTGCGGATCGCTGGCACGCAGGTCCGGGCAGTAACCGGCAAGCACAGCAAACAGACTGAAACAAAACACTAGTCTGATGGTCCCGTATCGGTTCATTATCAGCTGTCCTTTTCAACCGTATCCATAATGTGATACACCTTAACCCGGTTCGCCAGCATTTCAACCACATACAGATTTTGCCGGTCGTCTATGGTGATGCCGACCGGTGCATTCCATTGCAACACATTGCCCTGCGCATCAGCCGCGACCGACTGAAAATTGCCGAAGCGGTTAAATGACTGAATGACGCCAAGATAGCTGTCGCTCACCAAAACCGTAGTGTCCCCGAAGATACAGACACCCTTGGGCCGGTACAGCTGACCGAGATCAACGCCGTATTGTCCTATGCTTGCAATGACCTCTCCCCGGGGCGACCAGACCTGAACCCGCGTATTCAGCACATCAACCACCAGCACGGCGGTATCGGCGCCGAGCGCGGTGAGGAAGGGGTACCTGAAGGAGCGGCTGCCGTCTCCCTCGGACCCCCAGCGTTCCAGCAGCTTCAAGTCAGCCAGTGAATACACCAGCAGGTGATGGTTGTCATTGTCAACCACATAAAGGCGTTGTCTCTGATCATCAACCGCACAGTCGACCGGATCGGCAGGTTTCCCGCCCGCCGCAGACACCACCGGGACAACGGAGGTGACACTGCCGCGCGCCGTAAACACCTGCACCCGGCGGTTCCCGGTGTCGGCGACATAGAGGGCACCGCTTCGATCGATGGTTATTCCCAGCGGCGCATTAAACTGCCCCGGCGCAGATCCCTTCTGACCGAAACTGAAGCTCATTTTCCCCGACTCGTCGAAGACCACGACGCGGTTATTCACCCCATCCACCACATAGATCAGGTGATTCCGTCCCACCGCCACGTCACTCGGCTGGAGCAAGCCGTACTCCAAGTCAAAGAGATGGGTAAGCCGGGTCACCTTAAATGCCATGGCCGGGCTGCCGGACAGGCACATCCAGGCGGCGACTGCCGGCAGCAGGCAACCATACTGCATGATCTTGTGCGTACGCTTCATGGTTTCTTCTTTCCGCAGAGAACGCATGTCACCATTATTGAGCAAGGGGCGAGCGTTCCGCCTTTTTCTGCCTTCCGATGGCGCTGTGAAAATACTTGAACAATACGATGCTTTCACCGCCGTGGCACCCGGTGCAGAACTTGGTGTGAAGGTTGGGGCGCAAAAAGCTGTTGGTCACATTCCCTTCCCCGTCCACCGCCGGCCTGCCGGGCCCTTTCGTCGCCGAGGAAGGGTTCCACTGGTGCGGATTATGACAGGTCGAGCAGACAATAGCGCCGTCAGCCGCGATATCGCCTCCATCGGAGAAAACCGGAAACTCATCCCTGGTCTTTTCAAAGGAGCCGCCCCCTCCCACCACCTGCAGGTTCTCCCGGGGATGCAGCCCAAACTGAGGAACGTGTTTCCCGGCAATCCCTTCCGGCGCATGACACCCGGTGCATAACCGGGTCATGATAGTATCAGGGGTCGTGTACGACGGATTCCAGCCGGCAAGCAGTGCCGGCCCGAATGGCGCGGACCAGAGGTGCTTTTGATTGCGCGCCTTATGGGCAACGTGGCAGGGGCTGCACAGGCCGCCCTGCTCCGGCGTCTCTCCATACACATTGGTAAACGAGGGCGCGGTCAACCGCAGGTCATGGTCCGTGTCCTCAACCAGCGCATAGCGCTGATGACAGTCAATGCACACCCCGGATGCGCCCCTTTCTCCCAGGCGAAGAAACCTGCCGCGGGCTGCGCCTGCCCGGGCAGGGTCCCGGTATAAGGGCAGGGGATTGTGCACCTCATGGCAGGTCGCACAGCGGATTTCCCCCTGCATATTTTCTCCCCGGCCATCGAACAGGGGCAGCGAAAGCGATCTGCCCGGAAGCGATGCGGCAATGCCCGTGGAATGGGAAAAGGAAGCGGGCAACGCCTTTTTGGCCACGCCATCGGGCGAGTGGCAGCTCAGGCAGAAGTCTCCCGGCCGCTGATCAAGGCGCTGCTGCCGGGCCCACATCAGCCGGCCCGCCCCCCGGTGGACGAGATGGCAGGAGGAACACGGCCCCAGCGAGGCGGCCGGCTCTCTCCTGATGTTCGTTTCATCCGGGGCGCTGGTTTTCAGGTCATGCTTTGAACCGGCAATGGACTTTTTATCCCCGTGGCACTGCAGGCAGATGGAGTCGTTCTTGTTGAGTTCAACCAGCAGATGAGCGTTGTCAAACGCGGCGTGCGGGCTGTGGCAGGTTCGGCAGATCAGCTCGCCGTTGCTGCCCGCCACCACCTCGGCGCCGTTTGACCAGCGGGAGGGCAGTCTGCCTCGCCGCGGCTTCACGTTAACCGGGTGGCTTCCCCCGTCAGCCGGGCCGCTGCCCGGTGCAAGAGGGCTGTAGCCATGGCAGGCAATGCACAGAACCGACCGGGAGGTGTCTTCCGCAGACAGCACCAGAAACTTGTCGTTCACCCCGCCATGGGCAATGTGGCAGGTTTCACAAATAATCCCGCCCGGCGTGGCATCGCCGAAGCGGCCGCCGGCACGCAGCACCTCATCAGGCTGCTTTGCAACGGTCACGTCAATTGAATGATTGCCCCGTGCCGGTCCCCCTTCCTTATCGCGATGACAGGTCCGGCACAGGTTGGAATCCCGGTTGGTTACCCTGAAAAAAATTTCAATCGACTCGCCGGCCGTGCTCGCCAGGGCATGAGGCGTATGGCAGGTTGCGCATTGAAGCCCTCCCTGATCATCAAGCGGGAAGTCCTTGGGCACCGTAATTTTTTCCGAAGGAACCACACCCGCACGATGCCCCGGATCGTGAAAGACGGTCTTGCGGGAATCGGCTATGGAGCCGTCATGGCAGGAAAAGCACATCTCCGCCGAGGCAACCACGTCGCGAGTGGACCGGGCAATGAGTTCACCATCACGATGTTCGGTGTAAAAGGGATAGACCCACTCAAAATGACAGATGGCGCACTTTTTTGCCGAATCCGGCTTGTCGGGGTGAAGCATCTGCGCGGCGGCCGGAGGGACCGGGCAGCAGAAGAGCAAAACGGCGCCGGCAGCGAACCTCAGCAGCCCGCGCGCCCGATCAAATCCCGGCTTCTGTCGTGCATACCCCGTGAGCATCGGCTGTCATTCCATGAGCTGGTAGACGGCAACCCGGTTCGGCTGCATTTCCACCACGTACAGGCGCAGCGCATCGTCAACCGCGAGACCAACCGGCGTTGAAAACCTGAGCATCTTCTTTTCGGGAGTGCCCAGCACTCCCAGAAACTTCCTGAACCTTTCGAAAACCTGCACAACCCCCAGATAGCTGTCACTCACGTAGATCCTGTCTTTCTTGTCCACGGTGACGCCCTTGGGACGATAAAACTGGCCGCGGTCCACACCCCACTTACCGATATAGGCCATGGCCCTCCCCTCTTCATTGAGTGCCTGCACCCGGGTGTTGAGCACGTCAACCACATAGAGGGTAGACCGATTGTCAAGTGCGGCCAGGAAAGGGAATTGAAATTCACCGGGTTTTTCACCGCTGCCGCCCCAGGACTTTACGTAGCGGGACCCGTCCCGGCTATACACCAGAATCCGGTGATTATCATTGTCGATCACATAGCAGCGGTCTTTGGACTCATCGAGGACCACATCAACCGGGTCGGGCGACCGCTGACTGTCCGGAACGGCAATCGGAAACTCAAATTTGAAATCACCAAGCGGGCCAAAAACCTGGACGAGCCGGTTTCCCGAATCGGCCACATAGACCGAACCATCCTTATCGATATCCAAGCCCAGCGGGCTGTTCAGCCCTCCCTTGCCTTTTCCCCGAACGCCGAATGAAGCAATAAACTTGCCGGCGGAGGTGCATATCACCACCCGGTTATTCACGCCGTCAAGAACATAGATGCGGCCCTCCGGACCAATCGCCACGTCACTGGGATGCAAAAAACCCGCCTCCACATCAAAGAGATGGCGGGCAGCGATGATCGGGACCTCTCCGGTCTGGCCGTACAGCGGCCTCCCTTCGGCTGAAGTGAAACACAGGATGCCGATCACCAGCAGTTTCAGACGGAACCGATTACTCGTTGGCATTGCCTGTCATTTTCCCCGGCTCAAGGAAGGTGGGGGTGTAGAATTCCTTGTATTCATTGATCATCTTGGTAATCTGGTCGCTTGCCACCTGGGCGATCCTGCGCTCAGGATACCCCGCCGCGCCCAGGGGGAGGAACGGTGTTTCTTTGGTGTGGCACTCATTGCAGGAAACCGGCTTGTCCGAAACGTTCTGATGGATCTGTTGTACGAGTTCCTTTTTCTCCGATGAAGGCACGTCCGCCTTCTGGATCATCCGCATCAGCGTATTGATATCCGCCTTTTCCCGATTGACCGCATCCCGGTCCGGCGCTCCGCCGCACGACACGCATGGTGTCAATCGGATGCCCAGGGCATCAATCGGATTGTCGCCAATGTCAGGATTCGCAACCACGGCGCCGGTCTTGCGGTCGCACCAGTAGTACTGCAGCGTTTCCCCCTTCTCCCGGGGCCGCACATGGCAGGTCTGACAGGCAAAATAGAGATTATGCATGTTCAGGAATGCCCTGATGTGTTCGGACTTGCCGTGCGGCAGGTCCCCGTGGCACTTGATGCAGTGGGAGGTTGCATCGGGGGTAATGTCCAGTTCGATGCGGTGATAGTGATCCTGCACCTTTTTCTCCTGCACGAACCGGTATCCCCGGTAAAAGGTTTTTTTCTCTTCATCTTCAAGGACAATCTGCTGGATAAAGTCAGGCTGAACCAGCGGTTCCACCACCGGGGCCGCCTCCGTGGTCACTATCTGGTAGCCGAACACAAATACCGATTCATAAATGACCTTGCAAATAATAAAGGAGGCTCCCAGCACCGCCACGAACATAACCGACATGAACCCCTTCATGAACATCTTCCGCAAGACCCCTCCCCCGTACACATAGCTCTCGCGGAGCGGCTTGATCCGGTCCTTCAATCCGGCGTCCTGCATGGCCCTCAGGTAATCCCGGTAGTGATACTGGATCATCTCCTTTTCACCCACGAAGCCAAACAGCCAGGCCTTGCCCATGGGGAAAACCGCCGGCGTCAGATGCACATTGTAAATATGCCAGATAAATATGACAATCGAGGCAAGCAGGGCCTCATCGCTGTGCGCGATGTAGGCAAAATTGAGGACATTGCCGGAAAAGAAACGGGTAAAGAACGATTCCCCCCAGAGAAAATAGCCTGAGGCGCCGATCACCGGAATCCCCCAGAAGACCGCCAGGTAACCGAATTTCTCCTTGAGCCCGTGGGCTACCAGTGCGGGCCGTCTGCGGGTGAGGAAGAAAAAATAGGTGAGGGCGGCGCGCAGCTCTTTCAGGTCCGTGCCGTTCGGCACCATGGGCATGCGCAGCAGGGCCTGCAAGCCGTTCTTCACTGTCAGGTGACCCCGCTCCCGCAACGGCAGGAGATAATACTTCCAGGCGCACACCACGACGTAGATAAAGTGATAGACAAACGCCAGGGTCATGGCGACGGCGCTGACCCGGTGAATGAAGGGGGCAACGGTGATGCCGCCCACATAGCCGTACAGCCGCTCGCCCCACGCGGTATGATGAAACTTCAGGGGAAGCCCGGTCACCGCCAGCAGGGTGAAGGAGAGAAAAATGGCGACGTGCTGCAAGCGCTGGTTCAAGGTCAGGCGCTGGAAATAGAGACTGCCGTTTTTTTCGATGACGGTAATCGTTCTCATGGCGTCCTGGTGCGGATCCTTCGCCGCTTCAGCAGCGCAACCGGCAGCACCGCGTTGGGGAAAATGTTCCGCGCCATATCCAGCACGGTGAAGATCATCAGCGGGATGAAGCTGCCCAGGGTCAGCAGCACAAAAAAACAGGCGACGTAAAATTCAATCGGGTTCTTGGCCGGGGTCAGCACCACGTGCGCCTTGTAGCCGGCGAGGTTCATTTCGGCATTGGGGTGGCAGTCGATGTCCGAACAGGTCTTGTAAATATTTTCGTGGTAGGAAGCCGATGCCGGATCGTCCATGGACTTGATGTCATGAATCGACTGACCCGGCAACACGTGGCAATCGGTGCAGTCAGCGGTCCGCTCATCCCCGAAGGCCAGGGCCTTTCCGTGGTAGGTCTCCCGGTAGGACTTGAGCAGGTTGGAAAGCCCATGCCGTTCCATCATCGCGGTATTACCGTGGCATTTGCCGCACATGCCCACCACCTCCCCGGGCTTGCGCAGCTTCTGCATGCGGGAGGTAAAATGGCTGAAGAACTTGAGCATGAATGCATTTTCTTCGTGGCATACGGAGCAGCGCTGGATGGTCTTCTCCTCAAGGCCGGGCATGTTTTCCTTGAGAAAGGCAAGGGGCCGGTAGAGCGGATCCTGGTGACAGGTTATGCAGTCGGGATAATCGTCCTGGTGCTCCTTGGGTGCGCCGTCCTTGTCAATCAGGCTGTGTGCGCTGCGCGCCAGGTGGTCCGCCACCCGCTGGTGCGAAAAGGGGAGCCCCGAGGAGGGCTCATTCATGTGACACACGGTCAGGCAGTCTACCTGTTTGACGTCCCCGTGGGGAAATTTCTCAATGCCGGCGTGGCAGTCAGTGCATTTCAAGGTGCCGTGCGGGCTGTTCAGGTAGAGGTCCTCGGTAACATAGAGCAGCCTGAATTCCCCTTCCTGACCGGTTTCCATATCCTTGCCCTCGTTGGTAATGTAGCTGAGGCCGCGGTACCCGTGGCAGAAAAGGCAGTTCTCCTCATCCACCGCCCCGGATTGACCGGTGAGGCAGAACAGGCAAACCGCGGTGAGCAGCAACCCTGCTGCCGCAGGGAGGCGTCCCAACCGCTTAACCATGTTCGCAAGCCGGGCAGAAACAATCATAGCATCTTGACCTGATTCATGCGGTGTGCCTGGGAGTCTGCGCCCGGCGGCGCCTTTCCGGGCGACAGGGTGCTCATCAGCGCCAAGCCAATGCCGACGGGCGGACATAAAAAAACAATACACCGTACGGGGTGTATTGCCGCAGTTCTTCGCACCTTCTCCTTGCGCCGCGCACCAGGAAATAAACCGACATAGGTTTCCTTGCTTCGAGGTTCGGTTGCATAAAGTAATATAGGAAACACCGGTGCTTTGCAACAACAATTCACATAACGCACCCGGGGGAACGGAGTCGTTGCAGCGGGTGGGAAAACATGCTATAATCAGCCCAACGGTTCAGGCACGGGAAAACAGCAGAGCATATGAAACATATCGCACTCACCTTTCTCATCTTCCTGCTCCTCGCAGCGCCCCACTCAGCCCAGGCAGCGGAGAAGGGTTTTATCGTCGTCTTCCGGCAGAAGCCGGGTCCCGCCGAGGAGGGGTTGATCCACGGGGCAAAGGGCATGGTGACGCGCCGCTATCACCTGATTCCGGCCATGGCGGTTACCCTTCCGGAAGAAGCTGCCGCGGGCATGGCGCGACAACGCGCAGTTTCCGCGGTCGAACCGAACGGCATATTTAAGGCGGCTGATGAATACGCGGATTCCTGGAGCATCCCCCACATCGGAGCCGACCTCGCGCACGCCGGCGGCAACCAGGGGGCGGGGGTAAACATTGCGGTCATCGATTCCGGGATTGACGCTGCCCATGAAGACCTGGATGACAACTACCGCGGCGGCTACGATTTTGTTTCGAACGATAGCGACCCCGATGATGCAACCTCCATGAGCCACGGCACCCATGTGGCCGGCATCATCGCGGCGGAAGCAAACGGCATCGGGGTCATCGGCGTCGCTCCGCAGGCCGCCATTTACGCGGTGAAGGTGCTTGACGCAGACGGCCTTGGCACGCTGGAAGGCGTTGTTGCCGGCATTGAATGGGCGGTTGACAACGGCATGGACATCGCCAACCTGAGCCTTGAGGGGCCCGATTTCCAGTCGCTGCACGACGCATGCGACGCGGCGTATGCTGCGGGGGTGCTGCTGGTAGCCGCGGGGGGCAATACCGGCGGCGAGGTAAAATACCCGGCAGCGTATGCATCGGTCATAGCGGTAACCGCAACCGATGCCGATGACCAAAAGGCCTATTTTTCACCGGTTGGCGCAGCCCTGGAACTGGCCGCTCCCGGCGTCGCGATTCTATCAACGGTACGCGGCGGGGGGTACGATTTGCTGAGCGGAACCTCGCAGGCGGCACCGCATGTCAGCGGTATTGCCGCCCTGTTTATCGCCGCCAGTCCCGCCGACCGCAATGGCAATGGCATACACGATGAAGTGAGGGAGATGCTGCACATGAGCGCCATTGATGTGGGTGAGCCCGGCTTCGACAGCACCTTCGGCTACGGCCTGGTTCATCCCGGATCATTCTATCGGTGCGACTGCGAAGGAAATTTTGATACGGACATCGATGTGGACGGCACCGATGCCCAGGTGTTCAAGACTGATTTCGGTAGAGGCGGACTGCTCAATCCCTGTGTCAGCGCAAACCCCTGTCATGGAGATTTTGACTGTGACAGCGATGTCGATGGATCCAATGCATTTGCCTTCAAGGCGGACTTCGGGAGAAGCACCATCGCTAATCCCTGCAACCCATACTGTGCCACTTCTGCCTGTGTTTACCCGTAGCATGCCGAGGAGAAATGATCATCAGGCAAAGGAAAACGGCATAACAGCACCTTTGCTCACAGCACATTTACAGGATATATCCTGACAGCAATACGATCCTCAGAGTCGTTCCATAATATGCCAGACCGCCACCCACGATATAGGAATTGAACGCAGCCCCGCTCAAAACCATGCCCAGGCCGTTCCCCAGGAAATAATTATTTGACCAGTACACCGCGGTGAAAACATTCCCCACCGACACATAGGTGCCGTACCCATCCATGCAATCCAGCACCATCACATTATCTGAGCGGAAGTCGATGGTCGCGCTGTTGCAGCCTTCCTTGAACGGACCGACGAAAAACACCTCATACCGGTTCCCTTTGATGAGTGGCCGGAGTGCAGTGGTGGTTGTTGTTGAACCGCCGCAGACACTGTGACAGTCAAGACACGACGCCCCTGACGGCACATAACCGGTCGCCTCTTCATGGAAATTGACCAGATCGCAGAGCACCGCATCCGAAGCGGGATGGCATGCCAGGCAGGCGGAGGAAAACACATTGCCCGCCCCCGGCGTTCCGTCATGGCAGTCGGCACAATTACTGTGGCTGCCGTGGACCGATCCGTCGCCGGCGCCGAACGTTCCCAGCGCATGGCAGGCAAGGCAGCCTGACGAGTCGACCTTCTGATTGGCGCCGCTCAAACTCGGCGCCGCGACGGCAATGGCTGCCGCCAGAACAACCACAACTGGGCGAACGTTGATGTTTCTCACCGTCGTACCTCCTTTGCACTGCCCGTTGATTGCCTGTGAGCTGAACGCTCGGGTATCACCGCCGCACAACCGTTCCTCCGGGCACGGGGAAGCGGCTGCGCCGCAGCTCATTTATACTCAGCCAAATCCACTTCAAAGGAAACCCGCTTGCGGTTCTTGACCAGAACGATCTCGGCCCTGCCCGCGGGATTAATCCTGTCGTAGAGAAAATAGGAACGGATGGTGGCCTGATACCGCGGGAAGCCCGACGTCGCGGCCCCGTCTCCGGCGGGATAGGCAACATCATCCACCGCAATTTTTTCCGGGTCAATGCGCCGGCCCGCCTGCACCATATAGGTGGTGTAGGCGTTTGCAAAACCCGCCCGGTCGCCATATGCATGCAGGTCAATCTGCAGGTCGGTGCTGGCAAGAATGCCGGTGCGTTCCGCCTCCGACGGCGTGCCGCCCCTGATCGCCAGCAGCCCTGCCAGCACCATCAGCTTGCTCCACTTGGTCCTGACGATGCCATGCTCCCCGTACCGCTCCTCCTCCCCGAAGCCATAGGCGCGGTTGACGTATTCGGATACCCGGTCCCCCTTCTCCCTGCCCTGCCGCAACGCCGTCTCCGCCTCCTCCCGGCTTACCGTTACCAGCAGCGCATCGGCAGCCGTGCAGATGCACCAGGAGAGCAGGAAGCACGTCGCAATCCTCACACCGGTTTTCATGTCCTTCCTTTCGACGGCATGTTACACCGCGCCCGGTTCAAAACGCATACTGCACGCCCAGGCTGATATAGTGGAGGGTGCCGTCAAGATCGTCGTCTTCCCGGTCATTGTAGTCTCTCAGATTATATTTAGCATACAGGCTGATGGAAGGCCTGTACAAATAATCCAGTCCAAAGGACGCATCCAGCCGCTCGATGGTGAGGTCGGAAAACTCTCCCACGTTCCTATCGTACACACGGGAATCAAAATCGGCGCGGGAATCGGTAAAGCTGAGCGTGCTGCTCAGCGCCAGGTTGGGAAGGAAACGGTAGTTGAGCAACAGGCTGTAAAAGTTGCTCCGGCCGTCATAGGGGACATGGTCGTCGGCGGTGATATCGCTGAGCCAGACCCCGTGAACGGTCCTATAGGCCGTCCGCGCATCAATCCTGGTGTCAATGAGGCCGTACGTGCCGGTGACGGTGACGTTCTCCCGGGGGGCATACCAGAGGCTGAGCATGGCCTCGACCCGTTCCTCATCAATGTCATATCTACTGCTGTCAGCCTGGTCATAGACGATGAACGAGGACAGGGACAGGTTTCCCTGCGGACTCCAGTTGAGCGCCAGCCGCGTCTCATCACGCCGGGTCGGTTCGCTGGTCATGAGCGACCTGAACAGCTTCCACTCTTCATTGACGAACGGATCGCGAGTTCTCTCGTTCCGGTAACGCACATTCAGATCAAGCGTCCGATGCAGCCTGCTGACCAAGGAAAGAGAAGCAACCTCCCGCACCGTCGATTCCTCGGCGCTGTCCCGGCGATCCACCTCCTCCCAGCGGTATCCCCCGGTGAAAAAGCTCTTCTTCCAGGGCATGGTTTTAAACGACACCGAACTCCGGGTAAAATCTCGCTCCATGGCATCGGGAACATCCGTATCCATGTTGTAATCGTGATAGGTGAAGCTGAACGAAACATACTTGAAAGCAGCGGTGGAGAGACGGGCGGCGATGCTGTCAAAGTCCCGCTCGGCCCCGCTGTCCCGGTTACGGTTGGTCCCCGCCCGGTAGTCGAGGCTCAGCGAAGATCGCAGCGGCAGCACCGCTGTGGTGCGGAGGCGGTTGGTTGAAGTGCGTGAATCGGACACGCGACCATAATACTGGTATCCTTCCACCGGAAATCCGGGCGAGGAAAACCCGTAGTATGCCAGCGGCGAAGCCCCGCCCTCCGCAAAGGTTCGCTGCAGATTGCTGTACTTGAAGGTGAGAAATCCCACGGTTATTTCGGCGCCGAGCTCACTATCGGTGGTGCGCTGGTTGATGCGCTTGTCCTTGGAGGTGACATGGCACTCGGTGCATTTGCTCACCGTGGTTGCCTGCTGGTGGCCCCGCTTATCGAGCTCCCGGAAATCCGCATGAAAGGTGAGGCTGGGAATGAAGGGGACGCGCAGGGTGTTCTCGCTTTTCATTTCCTCGCGGATGATGGCATTGCGGCTGAAGGGGTCATGGTCGGTGAAGGAATCCTGGTTGGCCAGGGAATCGTGATCAAGGTAGTGCTTGAAGCGGGTGTAGGTCGTCTCGCTTTCAAATATCCTGCCGGCATCGAAATTAAGCAGATAGCGCTGGTCGTCCTCATCCCGCAGCGTCCCGGCCGCGTCCAGGTAAGTGCCCCTGCCGTAGGAATGGAGGGTAAAGCCGCCCTCCATGCCGGAATCGAGGGTTTCGTACTCTCCCACTTTGCCGCGGTAGCCGCCCACCGACGCGGCGTGATACCCCGCGTAGGTGTCGAGGGAATACTGTCCCTCGCCGAACAATTCCGCCCGGCCTTTCCCCGGCAACACGCCGGGGAAGACGGTTATGACAGTAAGCAGCAGGCTGGCTATACAATCGGTCTTTACGGACATGCAATCATCTTCTGTTAAAAATGTTGGCAGCCCCATGCACACAGAGGATGCCGGTGGCTAGCGGGTAAGCCCCCCCTTCCCCAGCTGCGAATACAGGTCGCTGCCGTGTATTTGGGAATGGCACTGGGTGCACGATGTCATCATCGAGGAGAGGGAGGGATGCGATCCCGCTCCGTCGAAGCCTTTATGGCCCCGGTGGCAGCGCAGGCAGAGAAACGGCTCGTCCTGCTGCAGCAGATTATTGGCAACGGTGCCGTGGACATCATGGCAGAGATCACAATCCTCCTCAACCGGGGGGTGCCCGTACAGGAAGGGGCCCTGCTTGTCGGTATGGCACTCGTAACAGAGGTCATTGACGGTAATCTCCTTCAGGCCGTTCTCCTCAGCGCCGTGGGCGCTGTGGCAGGCGCTGCATTTCATCCGGCCTTCCCGCACGGGGTGGTGCGACGGCAATTCCGCCTTCATTTTCATCTGCTGGTGACAGTCATAGCACAGCGCCGGCTCGCCCTTGTACAGCATTTTTTCCCCGGTGATCTTATGGGACTTGTGGCACTGGTTGCAGCCCACCTCATGCAGGGCATGAATGCTGCCATCCCAGCTCAGCAGCGGATCATTTCGGTGGCAGGTAAGGCAAATGGCGGAGCCCTCGCCCGGGGTAAGCCGGTCAAAACTGATGGTCTTTTCTATCTTGCCCTTGGACGCCACGTGGGCGCTGCCCGGCCCATGGCACCCCTCGCATCCCCGCTCCTGACCGGTCACTTCAAACGCCCGGACTCGATAGTGAATGGTCTTCCGGTAGTATTCGAACACGTCATCATGGCAAACGGCGCACTCTTCCGATCCGACATACGTGGCATCAGGCACAAGATATACCGGCGAGCGGACATCGCGGTGCGGCGCACACGCCCCGGCCGCACAGATAAGCAGCATGGAGACGAGCATCCGATGATTGCGCACCACCTGTCTCTGGAAAAAAAATGCAATGCGGGGGATCAGCACCAGGGCCTCTCCGGATTTTTTGAATTACACCTTGACTTCCGGTTGAAAAACATACTAAATATATATGGTATTCTCAATAGCAGATTCCACGGAGAAATGCAAAAAAACAATTCGCGTCCACCGCATTTTTCCTTCAGCCCGGTATTCCCGGCGGTAAGGCATCTCCCGCCTTGCGATCCGCCCGTATCATCACCTCCGCATGTGTCGAGCACGGTATGAAGCCACAACAGGGAAAACTGGTCAGCCTCATCATCGCGCTCATGGTCATCATGGGTTCCTGCCGATCACCCATCCCCACCCCCCCTGCCGCGGGGACATCCGCGGAGCGACCAGCGCCGAGCCGCATGTCCGCGGATAAAGACCCGGAGACCATGCTGCTCATCCCTGCGGGCAGCTTTCTGATGGGATCCGAGGAAGGAGAGGCGGATGAACGGCCGCAGCATACGGTGTATCTTGATGCGTTCTACATTGACAGCGCCGAGGTGACCTGTGCCCGGTACGCCCGGTTTCTGGCGGAAACGGGCCACCCTACCCATCCCCTCTGGAATACGGAATATGACCGCCCGGAGGATCCGGTGGTGGGGGTAAGCTGGTATGATGCCGCTGCCTTCGCCCGGTGGGCCGGTAAACGGCTGCCCACCGAGGCCGAGTGGGAAAAGGCGGCGCGCGGCGGAGTCGATGGAAGGAAATACCCCTGGGGTGATGCAATAGACAAGGCCAGGGCAAATTATGCGTCGTTCGGCATCACCCCGGTTAAGAGTTTTGAGCCGTATGGATACGGGCTTTATGACATGGCCGGCAATGTGGGGGAGTGGTGCGAGGACTGGTACAGCGATAGTTATTACACCATGAGCCCGGGCAAAAATCCCCGGGGCCCGCAGATCGGCGAACGGAAGGTGGTGAGGGGCGGCGCCTGGTATAATAACGAAGACGGCCTGCGCACAGCCAACCGGTACAAAAATGCCCCTGATGCGGGAAACTTCAACACCGGATTCCGGTGTGTAACATCAGCGCAAGCGGCCCCTCCCCGGTAACATGAGGCACACAACCACAGCATTTCTTCTCACCGGCATTGTTTGTTTCGTCACCGCGGCATCTTCGGTCGGCGCATCCTCCACAACCACCACCCTTCAACCCGATTCAGCCAGGGAGTGCGCCATCTGCCATTACGGCTGGGTCGACACCTTCTTCACCGGCAAACGGGGCACGGACCTGGCGTCCCTGCCCGCACGGGACACGGCGGCAGAAGCGGATATGTGCTTTTCCTGCCACGACGGTTCAACCGTTGATTCTCGCAGGAAGGTACATAACGACCGCCGGCACCAGGTGGGCGTCACACCCTCGGACAAGATAAAGATCCCGGCAATCTTTCCCCTCGACGGGGAGGGAAAGATGAACTGCGCCACCTGCCACAGCGCCCACGGTGTTTCATCCGAGCCGGGCATCGAAAAAACCATATTCTTAAGAACATCAAACCGGAACTCCGCCATGTGCACCATGTGCCACGTGGACAAGGAAGGCGGTCCGGAGAAGGGAAACCACCCGGTGAACAAAACCACCCTCGCGGTCCCTGATGCCATTGCCGCCTATGGTGGTTACACCGGTGACGATCCCAACCAGGTGATCTGCGAAAGCTGCCACGTGGCCCACGGCGGCTTTACCGACCAGCGGCTGGTCCTGCCGGTTGACCAGCCGGGCACGTATCCCGTTCTCTGTGAGGCCTGTCACGGAACCTCCCCCGGCCTCAACCAGGATCCGCAGAGAAACCGCTTTTCTCACAGCGTTGATGTGAAGCCGGTGGACGCCGAGATTCCCTCCTCCTGGGGCAGCGGCGAGGCAGTAACGCGCGGCGCTCGGGGAGAGCTGGTTTGCAGCACCTGCCATAAAGCTCACAGCCCCTCATCAAACGAATCCCTTTTGAGCGCCACCAACAAGCAGGATTCGCTCTGCCTGCAGTGTCATGCGGCGCAGGAAAAGCTCATCAGGAACAGCAAACATGATCTCCGGGCGATGGCGCCGGCGGCCGAAAACAGCCGCGGCCAAACCGTATCCCAGTCGGGACCGTGCAGCTGCTGTCATTTCACCCATGAGGGATCAGGCCCCTTCATGTGGGCCCGTGCATGGAGCGGCGAGGAAAAGCCCCCGGTCGGCGTCTGTAAAAGCTGCCATGCAAAGGATGCCAGTGCCGGGGAAGCGCCCATGCCGGAAACCGGTCATCCCATAGGGGTGCAACCGAAGGATGAGAAGGACACGGCGGACTTCCCCCTGTATTCGGAAACCGGCAGCAAAGACACCAAAGGCGCGGTCTACTGCTCCAGCTGTCACAATACGCACCGGTGGGATCCCCTCAATTCTGCCAACAAGGGATCCAAAGATGAAAAGGGAGACAGCAGCAACAGCTTCCTGCGGGCAGCCGGCAACAATGCCGGCCTCTGCCTGGGGTGCCACAAGGAACAGGAGGCCCTTCTCAAAACAGATCATGACCTTTCTCAATCCGCACCGGCGGAGAAAAACCTGCTGGATCAATCCACCGGGCAATCCGGCATCTGCGGCGGCTGCCACCTGCCCCACGGCGGAAATCCCGTTTTGATGTGGGGAAGGCGGCTGCCGGAGAGTGACGATCCGCTCATGGCCAGGCTCTGCCTTGAATGCCACCGGGAGGGAGGCTGCGGCGCCAAAAAAACCATCGGGAAGTATTTTCATGCGATTGACGTATCCGCGGATACCGGCCCCGACCCTGCGCTTCCCCTCTATCTGGCCGGGGGAACGCAGGATCCGCAGGGGAAGGTGGTCTGCTCAACCTGCCACAATTCGCACCAGTGGCATCCGGATGACCCTCACAAGAAAGGCGACGAGGGAACGCCGTCCGACAGCTTCTTAAGACTCGCCGGCAACGGCAACTCCCCCCTGTGCGCTGCATGTCACCCGGCACAGAGTGGCATTCGCGACACCGAACATGACCTCCGGCTGTCGGCGCCCGGGGAAAAGAACAAGCGGGGCGCGCTGCCCGGGGAATGCGGACTTTGTGAACAGTGCCACGCGGTGCATAACGCCGCGATCCAGCCGTTTCTCTGGAACCGGGATGTCGGACCGTTGCGCCCGGAGAACAGCCGGAAGAAAATTGCCGCGTCCGACAACCTCCTCGTCGGCCTCTGCACCGGCTGTCATGCTCCGGGTAAATGCGGCGGGGAAAAACAGGTGGCATACGGGCTCCATCCGTCCCGGCTCTATATGGCCCGGCTGCAGGAGCGATCAGGCGCGCTCGATGAAGATGCCTTTGGGGAATTCATCGATCGCTATCCCATCTTTACCCCCGAAGGGAAGAAAGCGGTCGGGGGTGAAATCGTCTGTTCCACCTGTCACGACATGCACCGCTGGGATGCCCGTTCCCCCTCAAAAGGCCCGGGGGAACAGGAGGAGGGAAACGCAACCAGCAGTTTCCTCCGGAAGGATACCGCCTTTACCTTCTGCGCAAGCTGCCACGGGGAGGAGGCGATTTTCAAGTTCAAATATTTTCATTCACTCAAAGGCAGAATGAAGGAAAAACCCGCTCCGGGGGCCGAGGGGCCAACGATTCCATAGCAGCGCCATTGCCATGCATGAAAACAGGTTTGCCCCGACAACGATGCAGTTTCTCCGCGCACTGATTGCAGCCGCGGGGCTGGTGAGTGCCGCGATGCCGACCGGCATGTCCGGGGCAGCTGCCGGCGATCCTCCGCCCGAGACGGCTCGTCCTGCGGAGGAAATCATCAACCTGCACTTTACCGGCAAAGACTGCGACAGCTGCCACGCAGGGGCGCCCGCAGAAGGCGACCGGGACCTGCGGCTGAAGTTTGGCGGCGACGACGTCGCCATGTGCAATTCCTGCCATCAGAACGAATCCCTCAAGGGGGACATGCACCCCGTCGGCATGGTTCCTCCCGCACCCGGAGGACCGGTCAGCATCCCGCCCGAACTCCCGCTCTATCAGGGAAAGGTGACCTGCAGAACCTGCCACGATGTCTATTTGCAGTGCCGCCTCCAGCCGGCGCGGCGATTTGAGAACATAAACTTTTTGCGGGGGGCGCCCTACCGGAGAGCCGTGGACCTCTGTTTCCGCTGCCACAACCAGCAGGCATACAAAAAAACCAACCCCCACGAGCAGCGGGACGAGGCGGGCAACCTCCTCAGGGAGCGCTGTCTCTACTGCCATCAGTCGGCACCCGATCCTGAGACTTCCGCCTCCATTGCAGACGTTGCCTTCAAAACGGAGACCTCAACGTTTTGCGCCGCCTGCCACGGGGAGGAAGCAAAGAACCACCCGGCACGGTCAAACCACCTGGTTGCTCCCTCAGCGGAAATGCTCGGGGCAATCGCGTCAGCCGAACAGAAGCATGCGGTCAGCCTGCCGCTCTTCCGGGGCGACATATTCTGCGGCACCTGTCACAACCCCCACGACCAGTCCATCATCAAGCGGGAGGCGGCGGCAAAGGTTGCCGATGAAAAGCGGCGGCTCCGGCTCGGGGCATCCTACGAGCTCTGCGTTGCCTGCCACCGTGACAAGGAGGATTTGCCGGTGCGGGAGACGCTCATCACCATACAGGACAGGGACCTGGCCGTTCCCGCCGGCGGTGGCGGCACGCCCTCGTACCATAAATCTTTTTTAGAGAAGAAATGCCGGGCATGCCATTCCATCACCCGCGAACATCCCGAGCCGCCGGCGGTCTACCAGATGTGCTTCCTGGCCGATTGCCATGACGCCTCGCTGGTGGCGGGCCGGTTCAAACACCCCGAAGCCGAAAAGGGCAACTGCCTGGTCTGCCACAGCCAGCACGGCAGCAAATACGGCGCCCATATCGTCAGCGACCAGCGCAAGCTGTGCACGGCCTGCCATCCCCTCATGAAGCAAACAAAATCGGCGGCAGCCGCGGACGCGTCCGGTCAGGAAAAGGGCGAAGACCTCCACGATTATTATCTCCATCTGTTCCGGAAGCTTCAGCCCGATCAGGATATCTCCTGCGGTTACTGCCACGGCGACGACCACAGCGCGGCTGTCTATGAAAAAGGCATCATTGCCTGCTATCAATGCCACGGCTATATCAAAGAGCTGGTCAGGGGAAAGCCGGGCAAGCCGGTAGACGTGCACGACACCCTGACCGGATTTATGAGGAACAGCTGCACCCACTGCCATAACCCCCACAGCAGCGGTTTTCCCCACCTGCTGAAGGAGGAGCCGGCGGCCTACCGGTAACGGGGCGGCGCGAATGACCAAAGAGCGCTTGTGCTTGACAATCATTTTGAAATCCATTTATAAGTATATACGACACCATTTCCCCGTACTGAGGCACGGCACCCCATGGAAGGCACACGGTTCATACTGAGGGCGGCGCTCATTTCCGCGGCACTTGCCGCCTCGCTGGTCGCCGCGCCCCTGCCGGCCGCGGATGTGGAAAACTGCGACCTGTGTCACCGCTACTCCGGGCTGGGCAGGATCGACGAATCGGGCGCCAAGCACCTCTTCTATGTCAACCAGGAGCTGTACACCCATTCAGCCCACGGCAGGGTCCGCTGCAAGGGCTGCCATGAGGACATCGCGGAATTCCCCCACGGAGATGTCAAAAAGGTCGACTGCGCCACGGAATGCCACCTGGTCGAGCCGTCGGTGGAAAGAAAGTTTTCCCATGCCAGGATGATCGACGAGTATGAGAAAAGCGTTCATGGCGCAAGTGTTGAGGGAAAGCCCAAGGACCATGCCGAAGACCTTCCCACCTGCACCTATTGTCATGTCAACCGCATCCTTGACCCGATACGCCTGGGGAAACAGCCGGAGGACATATCCCGCGAGGTGCTTGACCGCTGCCTCGGCTGTCATGATGATGAACAGTGGACCAGGGTCTATTTTACCCATCTCACTCACCGCCTCAAGCAGCGCCGCAGCTCACAGAGCATGGTCGAGCTCTGCGCCTCATGCCATGAGGATGAGGAAAAAATGAAGCGGCACGGCCTGGAAGCAACCGGCACCTTCCGCGATACCTTTCACTGGAAATCCATAAAATACGGCGATCCCAACGCGCCCAACTGCATTGACTGCCATGCCCCGGTCGGGTATTTTTCCCACACCATCATGCCCAAGGATGATCCCCGCTCCGCCGTCTCCAAGGACAACCTGGTTCGCACCTGCAGCAACCCCAACGGCACGCAGGAATGTCATATCGATGCGACGCCGGCGTTTGCCCGGGGCGCCATTCACCCGTCGGGTGCCAAGGCGGCTGTTTTTGATCTTGAGCTGGCCACCCTGGAAAAGCAGGAGCTGATCCGGAAGGGGGAATTAAAACCTTTTGCCTCGCTGTTCGAGGAAAAAGCGCAGGAGGATCTGACCCCCGCGGATTACTACCAGCGGCTGGTCCTTCGGTACATCAAGTATTTTTACCTGCTGCTCATCGGGGGACTCATCAGCTTCATGATCATCCATCAACTGCTCGATTTTCTCGCCGTCCGGCGGGAAAGCAAAGAGCGAGGTGCGAACCATGAATAATCGTACCACAGCTGCCGGCAGCGCCGGCGGCTCCCCGCACCCGACACCGGGAAAACGCTACGTGCGGCTCAACCGGCACGAACGGGCCCAGCACCACATCGTCTGGACCACCTTTGTAATCCTGGCGGTAACCGGCTTCATGGTTGAATTTTCAGAAAACGTACTCTCGCTCTTCGGGCCGTACCGGGAAACCGTTTTTTACTGGCGGGGGCTGCTCCACCGGGCGGCTGCCGTGCTCATGATCGCCAACATTTTCTATCAGCTCTGTTATATTGCCCTCACCCGCACGGGGAGGCAATACCTTACGGACATGATCCCTGCGTTAAAAGACGGCCGCGACTTTTTGCAGAACATGAGCTACTATCTTCGCCTCGCCGACCGGAAGCCGCTCTTTGACCGCTTTAATTACAAGGAAAAATTAGAATATTGGACCGGGTGGATCGGCAACATCATCATCACCCTCACCGGGTTCTTTCTCTGGTTTCCCCAGTACTTCCCCAAATTTATTTTCGATGTCTCCATACTCGTTCACACCATGGAAGCAATACTCGCCTCCTGCGCCATAATGGTATGGCATTTCTACGAAGTGCATCTGAAGCCGGGCAAGTTCCCCATGTCCACCATATGGCTGGACGGGATGATACCGGAGCATGAACTGGCGGAAGAGCATCCGCTGGAGTATCAGCGAATCAAAGAAGCCGAACCGGCCATCCGATACGCGCCGGATATATAATCGATGACCGGCGCCTCCGGAAGGAGATGGGTTCCATGCGAAAGCCATCAAGCATACTTCTAAGACTGCTCGCCAACGGAGCGGGTCTGCTCCTGCTCATACTGATCGTGGTGAGTCTCTTCTATCTGGGAAAGTTCCTCTACTTTCCCGCGCCGATCCGCGCTGTCCTGCCCGCGGCCACGGAAAGCGAAAGATTCACCAAGACCATGGCACGGCCCCGGGAAACCGGGCGCTTTCACATCTCCGAGGATGCCGGCTACACTGACGCAGGGAGTGCGCCGATGTGCCTGCGCTGTCACGGCAATTTCTGCCACGCCAAGTCCAGGGACCTGCGGGCATTTTACAACATGCACACCTTTTACCTCGCCTGCGAGACCTGCCACATCAGACCGAAGGAGGAGGAGTCATTCGCCTTCCAATGGTTCGACGACAAAACCGGGCAGGCGGTCCAAGAGCTGAAGGGCGCACAGGGAAGCTATGGCGCCAAGATCGTTCCCCTGCGGGGCGGCAGGAGGCTGGACCTATTCCCCAAAGAGGCGCTGGCGCTGGAATTCATGAACAAGCGGGACACCTATACCGAGGAAGAGCGCAAAAAGATCCAGGACGAGCTGATGCAGCATATTTCCAAGGAAGCGGTGACCTGTAAGGAATGCCATCGCCCGCAGGGGTACCTCCCCCTGGCGGCGATCGGCTACAGCCAGAGCAGGATGGATCAGCTGGCGCAGCTTGAGGTAATCAAGCTGATCGACGAATACACGAAATTTTATCTTCCCACCATGTTCGATCCCGATGCGGCAGGCAGGAAAAGGGAAACGCAAACGGAAGAATGATGATTGAACAATCGGCATGAGGTGCTGCGTGCAGCATTGGTTCCCCATTACATCAACTGTGCTCGCCGTCTTACTGAGCGTATTCACACCCCGGACATCCAGTCATGCCGCGTCCGCTCCGGTTGTGAGGGCGAAAACCCTTCTGTTTATCCAGGGCGATTTCCGCCAGCCGAGCGACGTGGCGGCAGGAACCAACGAGCGGGTCTACGTTCTGGACGGGGTCAACAACCGGGTAAGCGTCCACGCCGCGGGGGGGCAGCGTCTCTTCACGTTCGGCACAGCCGGGAGCGGCAACGGTGAATTCAATTTTCCCCTGGGAATCGGGATTGACGACACCAACCGCATTTACGTTGCCGACTCGGGCAATCACCGGGTGCAGCTGTTCAGCCCCGATGGGGCATTTCTCTCCCAGCTGTCCACCGAGATTGACCGCAATCAGGGCAAGCCGTCTGATCCCGCCGATGTCGCGGTGAACAGTCGCCTGAAGCGATGCTACGTCACGGACAATGATAATCACCGCATCCTCATCTATGACCTTGCCGCCATGAAACCGCTGAAAAGCGAGGGAATCATGGGCATGGAAAAAAAGGAGTATCGTTTTCCCTTTCTGCTTGATATAGATGACAGTGGCAACCTGTACGTGGTGGAGGTCATCAATACCCGGGTAAAGGTGCTCGATCCCGACGGCGGCTACCTCACCACCATCGGCAGCTTCGGGGTTGAACCGGGCCGCTTCTACCGGCCGAAGGGCGTGGCCGTTGATCCGGCCGGCCGGGTGCTGGTAAGCGACAGCTATCTCGGGGTGGTACAGGTGTTTGACGGCCAGGGCCGTTTTCTATCGGTGCTCGGCGACGAGCAGGGTGCGGTCAGAAAGTTTAAAGCGCCCGCCGGCATCTGTGTCGACCAGCGGCGGAGGCTGTACGTGGTGGAAATGCTGGCGGACCGGGTGCAGGTCCTGCAGCTTCCGGAGTAACAGATACCGGCGCAACGCACCAATACCTCAGCAAAGGGGATACCTTGAAAAACTCATTTACCAAAGGCGTATGGTCGTTGCTTACCTCGCTCAAGCTCACCATCACCATACTGATCATCATATCCATCACCGCCATTGTCGGCACCATCGTCCCGCAGAATGAGATGCCCGCCGTCTACCTCCGCTTCTACAAGCCGTCCACCTACGAGCTGATAAAACTGCTCAACATCGACAACATGTATCACTCCTGGTGGTTTATCGCCCTCCTGTCCCTTTTCACCCTCAATCTCATCTGCTGCTCGCTCAACCGCTTTCCCGCTTTCTGGCGAATGATCACGCGCAAGGAGGGGGAGTTGGACGAGCAGCTGCTGAAGGCATTGCCGCTGAAAAAAATCCAACGCCTCAAATCCTTTGATCAGCAGGCATGGGAGAAGATCATCAGCGCGGTAAAAAGGCATCTGCCGGTCAAATCCGCCATCCTGTCGCCCTCCGGCGCCTACCACCTTTTTGCCGAAGGGGGCAAGTTTTCCCGGTTCGGTTTTTACATCACCCACTTTGGCATTGTCTTCATCATCATCGGGGGCATCCTCGGCAACCTGGGCTACCAGGGCTACATGCAGGTGGTGGAGGGTTCGTCAAACGATACCATGGTGCTCAAGGGAACCTCCCTGGAGAAAAAACTCGATTTCGCCGTCCGCTGTGATGATTTTTCGGTTACCTTTTACGAAGGCGGCCAGAAGCCCAAGGAATTCACCAGCGATCTGACCATCATCGACGGAGGGCAAGAGGTTAAAAAAAAGCGCATCGAGGTGAATGATCCCCTGCAGTACAAGGGGGTGTGGATCTACCAGTCCAGCTACGGCACCGCCTCCGGCGGAGGGGCGCTGACCCTGGGGGTCACCAACCGGACCGGCGGCGGCCAAACCCGCAGTTACCAGGCGGCGGCGGGCGGGCGCATCCCGCTTGAAGATGCGGGATACGAAGTTGAGGTGAAACGGTTTGTCCCCGACTTTTCCCTGGGCCAGAACAACCAGGTGGTCAGCCGCTCGCAGCAATTGAAAAATCCCGCGGCGCAGATCGCCCTCTTTAAAGACGGCGCCCTGCTGGAGGAACAGTGGGTGTTTCAAAACTTCCCCGACTTTCACGGGGCGGGCAAAGGTCCCTACCGGTTTTCCCTGCTCAATGTCGCGGCAAGGGAATATACCGGCCTGCAGATCACCCGGGACCCGGGGGTGTGGGTGGTGTGGCTGGGCTGCGCGCTGCTCTGCCTGGGTTGCTACATCATTTGCTTCTTAAGCCATCAGAGGCTCTGGATACGCGTCGAACCCGCGACGAATGAGGCGACGCTTACCATGGCCGGCACCAGCAGCAAGAATATGCTATCCTTTTCCCGCACCTTCGATGGGCTGCACAAGCAGTTGAAGGGGCTTGATAAGACAGGCGGCACCACCTAAAAGGAGAACGCCCTCATGAACAGTTCGTTTTTTCTCGGCATCACCACCTTCGTTTATCTTTTTACCATGGTACTCTATTTCTATTACCTCTTTTTCAAGCACCCCCGGCTTGCCCTGGTGATCAAGATCATGGCCATGATCGGCTTTGCCGCGCACACCGCCGGGCTGGGGCTGCGCTGGTACGAATCCTACCAGACCGGTTACGGGCACATACCGCTGGCCAATCTCTACGAAACCCTGGCATCAATGGCCTGGTGCATGGTGCTGGTCCTGTTGATCATGCAGCAGCGGTTTAAAAACGTCACCCTGGGCGCCTTCGTCTTCCCCATCGCTTCCATCGCCATGGCCTACGCATCTCTGTCGCCCAACGTGCAGGATGAGATTGAGCCGCTCATTCCCGCCCTGCAGAGCAACTGGCTTACCTACCATGTGCTTACCTGCTTCCTCTCCTATGCGGCGTTTGCCGTTTCCTTCGGCGCGAGCATCGCCTTTCTGCTTAAAAAGAGAAAGGGGGAGATCCGGGAAGAAGAAACCGGGGAGGAAGGAATCCTCCCTGCGGTTAATTTGCTTGATGAGGTCATCTACAAGGCAAACGCGGTGGGATTCCTGCTGCTGGGCATCGGCATCATAACCGGGGCGGTCTGGGCAAACTACGCCTGGGGAAGCTACTGGAGCTGGGACCCGAAAGAGACCTGGTCGCTCATTACCTGGTTCATCTATGCAACCTTTCTCCATGCCCGGCTGACCCGGGGATGGAGGGGCACCAGGACCGCGGTCCTTTCCATCATCGGGTTCTGCGGGGTGGTATTCACTTTCATCGGGGTGAACTACGTGCTTTCAGGCCTGCACAGCTACACGTAGAAGTCCCTGAGGAGGAAATGGTCTTCATTCAAATGTAGGGGCGACCGGCCGGTCGCCCCTACGTATTCGATCCGCTTTGCATGTTACCCCCCCTGGGAACACCACGAAGCATGAAAAAGGTCCTCATAAGCTATTTCCCCCCTCACCTCAATCCTCTCCCCCAGGAGACTGTCGCATAAATCCCCTGTTGTCATTTCGAGGACATCCGAGAAATCTTATACAATAATATTAAATCAATTATATAAGATTCCTCACATTCGTTCGGAATGACAATTCGCCCAATTATGACACGGTTTCCTGGGGGGAAGGGTTAGGGTGAGGGGGTATGCTCAATTTATTTGCTCGTTAAAAATCCGCCGCCGATGCACCGGCGACACCCTTCAGATGACAGGTATCATTGAGAAGGGTGAGGCAGTAGCTTCCATCATCATATATAAATCGGTTCAAGGCGCAGGTGTCCTGTTTCACCCGCCAGAAGCAGGAGAGCTCAAGGCCCAGGACGCCGCACAGCATGACCTTGGTGACAACCCGGTGGGAGACCAGCGCGATGGTTTTCCCCGGGTTGCTGTCCATGGCGCGCTCAAGCGCGGCCATTGCTCTTTTCTGCACCTTGAGCAAATTTTCGCCGCGGGGAAAGGTCACCAGCTGGGGATCGGTCAGCCAGGTGCAGTAGAGGGCAGGGTGCTCCTTTATAACTTCATCTTTCGACATCCCCTGCCAGAGGCCAAAATCAATATCGTTCAATCCATCCTCCGTCCTGACCGCAATCCCCCTTCCTTCCGCCAGCGCCTGCGCGGTTTCAAAGGCCCGGGCAAGAGGACTTGCATAGAGCGCATCAATGGGAATCTCTGCGAGGGCTTGCCCGGCAGCGCGCGCCTGGGCCAGCCCGGTCTGATTGAGCGGCACGTCTATTGTTCCCCGAAAGACCTGCTCCTGATTCCAGTCGGTGTCACCGTGCCTGATAAGGATTACCGTTACCATTTTTCCCCTTGCCAGAACCATGATAGTAGGTTAATACAACAGGCATCCAGCCGGTTCCCAGGCGGTATCATAAATCAAAGCGCGCAAGGACCACAAGCTTTTTTCATGAACATTGCCTTTATTTCAGACCTTCACGTGGACAGCTCGCCCCAGTGCTTTTCAGTGCTGGAGGATCTTGCCCGTGAACTCACCACGATGCGGCCGGATGTTTTTATCATTGCCGGGGATATCGCCGCCAGTACGACTCTTTTCGAACAAGCGCTTCGAGTGTTTGCCGGCCTCCCCTGTCACAAACTGCTGGTCGCCGGCAATCATGATATCTGGGTTGATTCTCCGGCCAGTTTACAGCAGGGCATTCACAGCGGGGTGAAATATGATGAGATTCTTCCCGGCATTTGCGAGCGGAACGGATTTAGCTTCCTCGGCGCCGCGCCCCGGGTAATCGAAGGTGTGGGATTTGCCGGAACCATCGGCTGGTATGACTATAGCTTACGAAACACGGCGTATGACGGCACCTTTTCCCTGGACACCTATCGCGCCAAACATTACGGCGAGCGCTTTACCTGGAACGATCTCAAGTTCGCCCGCTGGATGGATGGCGGCGGCGCGCGGCTGAAAAGTGATGAAGAGGTGGCTCGGGAAATGGAGGCGTCGCTCGGGAAGCAGCTTGATCAGCTCACCCGGCAGGGCATCACCCGGACCGTGGCGGTGACCCACCATGTTCCCTTCCGCGAATTGATTCTCTATCCCAACCTGCTCCCCTTCGACTTTTTCAGCGCCTACATGGGAAGCGAGGGCCTCGGGGCGGTTATCGCGTCCGACCCGGCCGTCTGCCAGGTCATCTGCGGGCACAGCCATATTAAAAGCTCCGTGGCCATGGAACGATTCACCGCAATGAAAAGCCCCCTGGGATACTACCGGGAATGGCGCACGGCCAACCGGGCACAGCTGCTCAAGGAACGGCTCTCCTGCGTGGAGCTGCCGCCCCCCGGCCAAGTACAAGCACACCAATAACCTTTCACCGGAGAAGCGTATGGCGGACAAACAGTTCGAAGACATGATGCGGAAAAAAGTTGAGATGGACCGGCTGGTCACCGAGCGGGATGCCATCGCATTCTGGCATGCGAAGCTGCTGGAGATCCAGAACGAGCAGACCCTGGCGTCGCTGCAGATTAAGCTCAAGGAGATCATCCGCACCATGGACACCAGGATGGGCTTTCTTGAACGGGAACGGAAAAAGATGTAAGCCACAATGATGAAAATATTCGGATTCATTGTTATCCTCTACGGCAGCGCGCTGCTGCTGCTCTTTTTGTTCCAGCGCTCAGTCATCTACCACCCTCATAAGATTGACCGGCAGTTTCGTTTTCCCCCGTATGTTTTGGGACTCGAAGAGGTATTCATCACCTGCGATGACGGATGCGTCATCAACGGGCTGTTCGTTCCCGGCAGGGCGTATAAGCCGACCGTGTTGATTTTCCATGGTAATGCCGGGAACATAACCCACCGGGATTTTCTCCTGCGCGAGTTCAGCCGCCTCGGGTGCGCGGTTCTTCTTATCGATTATCACGGATACGGCAAGAGTGAGGGCACGCCGACTGAGCAAAACCTCTATCGCGATGCTCGCGCTTCCCTGGATTGGCTGGCGACGCACAAGAAGGTACTGCCGGACCGGGTGGTGCTCTATGGGGAATCGCTGGGGTGCGGTGTCGCCATTGAACTCGCCACCCGCCACCGGTTCCGCGGCCTGGTCCTGGTGACCGCATTCAGGAACCTGGCATCTGTCGCGGGGTATCACTTCCCCTTCAACTGGTTTCCCGTGAGCCTCATCCTAAAAGACAGATTTGATAATCAGGCCAAGATTGCGCGTGTGCACGCGCCCCTGCTGTTCCTGCACGGCACCGCGGATGAAATTGTTGATGTACATGACAGTGCCGCGCTGTATGAACTGGCCAACCCTCCCAAGCAAAGACATCTTTTCGCGGGGGCTGACCACAATGGCCTGCCGTTTCATGATCCCGGCTCATACTGGTCAATCATCGGGGAATGGCTGGAACAAGCAGAGGGGAAGTAAGCTAAAAAAGAAAGCGGAGGTGAGGGGTATTGAAACGCCCTTCACCTCCGCTTGTGAGCGAAAGAGCCGTGGGTTTAAAGAATTTGGAATATGCAGCCGACAATCTGCAGGACGTTGCCGATAATCCCGCCAATGTCTACCTGGATGATGGCCCTGGCCAGGTCAATAATAGTATCAACGAGGCAGTTTACAAAATCACCGACATCAGCCGGGAGCACCGCCGGGTCGCCTTCAATAACTTCAAGGCCCCCTGACGTTGCCGCCACCATCAGTTCTTCCCCGTTGATAGCCAGAAGAAAGGGAACATCCAGCCCGATCCCCGCGTCCGGAAAACCGATGAGGACATCGTTGCCCCGCAGATTGGGAATGTAAAGCGCCCGGCTGATATCATCGCCGCGGGACAATACCACCGCATCCGTCTCCACCCCGGCCGCCGACAGAAACACCTGTGCCATCCCGGGCTGCATCGCGTATCGGCCGGGTGCTGCAGTCGCCGGCAGTGCGATACACACGAGCAAGACCGCACAAAAAGCCCCCGCCACCATCGACCTCATCCTGCTTGACACCTTCATCACACACCTCCTTGCATCTCAGTTTACCCCCTCTTGCCCATGGCACACAACTGCCGCGCATGGATGTATCTGTGCTGGATTATATCCACGCGCCGGCGGTCCTGTCAAGGAATAAACCTGCCGGCGGTTTGTGGATATTTCCTTGACAAGCCGTGGAGGCATGCGCTAGAGAACATGAGCAGAAGCGCGCATCGTTCACCGCAGAACCTTTCACCAGGGGGTTGATCCATGACCGGCACAACAAGCAGCATCTGGAAATACTGTTACTGGCTCGACCCGGAACTTTTTTCCAGGCTTCAGCAAGAGCTGGCGGATAAAAAGATCGCCATGGTGCGGGCACAACGAAATCCCTGCGAGGCGCTCGGAGGTGAGGCCGGATATGCCGAGCCGGCCACCTGGGAGGTTATCTGCAAGCATGACGCAGCCCCGTGGTACCGTGCATCATGCCATGCGGGGAAAATACTGGTGGTCACCTCTTTTCCCCTGGGGCAACCGTATCCGCCATTCTTGGAAACAACCATTGAGAAAGCCAACTACGAGCCCATTGACTATCCCCCTGAGGGAGAGATCTTTGAAATGGCTGACAGCCCGAGCTTTCGTGCCCGCATTCCTGAAGGATGGGGCGCATTCCCCAGGGAAATGGGAGAGGCCATTGTAAAAGGTCTCAACAACCTGTCAGAAAAAAAGCTCGCTACGTTTGGAGACCTCCTGGCAAGCTGGGACGCGGTGCACGCCAACTTTGCCGAACCCCGCTACCGGGCCGGGAAGGAATTTATGCATGCGCCGTATTCAGTTGCCGAGAGCACCCACATCGGCACCTGCTGCGTTGAGCTGTTCAACCTCCTCGGCGCCAACGAAGAGGCACTGCTGGTGCGGCCCTGCATCGGCAGCGTCATCGTCAAGGTGCTCGAAAAGAATCGCTACTACCTGGTCCGGCTGGCACACGCAGCGACGGATGAAGACAAAGCGGTCTAGCACAGAATCCCGGGAACGGTCGCCCAGTCATTCGTTTTAACTATCAGTAAATTACCGAATAATTGCTTGACATACCATCTCAGTTTGCTACTATCTACAGTCAATTTAAGCGCACTTTTTCAACCGGCCTTCACCTGATAAAAGGAGCTGTACGATGGCAAACCCTGAAGGAAATCTTTTCTCCCGCATAGCAAATCGCATCGGCCGCACCGTGCTGGTCGCCCTGCTCGGTCAGGTCTTTTTTTTGGTATCGGTGATCACCATGATCCCGCTGCGCATGGCCAAGGAGCCGGTGGTAAATTACAACCTTTTCTACCTGCCCATTTTGGCCCTGTTCTTCTTTGCCCTCTTCTACCGCGCCTGCGTTGAGCAGGATGAGGCGCGGGGCATCCTCTACGGCTATTTCAGCGCCCTGGTCGCCTGGCCGCTCATCGGCGAAGTGGCGAGCATGCCGCTGGACAAGGGAGTAGTCACCCAGTTCAGCTCCATCAACATCAAGCTTCTCGGCGCCTATTTCTATGTTGTCGTCGGCTGGATCCTGCTCAAGGTCATGTGGAGGACAGGGGCGGTGAAGACCTCGGTCTGCACCTTTTTCCTGGTGTTCCTGAGCATATGGAGCTTTGAGCTGTACATGGACAATTATTCATCCAAGGTGCCCCTGGAACTGATGCCGGTGATCGCCCGGTGGGTTGCCACCGTGTTTGGCCTCGCCTCCATCCTGATCCTGGTCCTGGCATGGCGAGCAACCACAACTGCAAAAAAAAATCTCCTGGGCTGTATTTTGTATATCACCCTGTCCCTGGTGATCATGGGATCTAGCCAGTGGAAGACCCCCTCCAAATTCTATGTGAAATATGAGGGGGCGCACCTTGCCCATGAAATTGAGGAACTGCAGAAAGAAATGGAGCACCTGAACTTCCTCAGGGAGTACATGCTGAGAGAAGGGCTGGCAACCGAGGCGGATTTCGCGACCGGGAAGCATACAGAAAACGCACCGGCAACCGAACCCGAAGCAGCTCAAGAATAAGCACACCGGATGGTAAGGAGGAGATTAGATGGATACCGATTACAGAACGCCGCTTGCCAAATGGGCCAGGGTGCTGGAGATCTTCATCCCCGGCTACATGTTTGGCAAATCATGGGGAATAGCAAAGGACATCACGGTTGATCTCTACCGCGCAACCTTTCCCCCGTTCCTGATTAACGGGGCGGAATACCTGAAACAAATTCTTCATACCACCAATCACAACCTCCAGCTCCTGGTTGCAACCTGTGCGGGCGCGATCATCGGGTTCCTGGTAATCGCGGCGCTGGGATTCCTCATGTATCTGGTGCTGCGGGACCGGCGGTACGTTGACGCGCTGCGCTTCACCTCGGTGACCCTCATCCCGATTGCGGTCATGAACGGCACCCTCTCTCATCTGTCAAACACGCTCCTCGAGAGCCTCGGCGGAGGTGAAAGTATCGAAACGCTTACCCAGAGCGCGCTCCAGGGGCCCCGGGGCCAGATCATGATGTTCTGCGTCTTTTATATCACCTCCCTCTGGATGATGGGGAGAAGGACGGGAGTGAGCCGGAATCGCCGTTTCGGAGTTCTCCTGGTCGGCATCGGATTCATGGTGCTTTACTTTGCGGCGGGCCTGATGATCACCGCCGGTGAGTGGCAGGTGCTCCTGCCCAAACTGCAAGCGGCTCTGGCAACAGCCCACCATTAAGGAGAAAAGGAAATGAACATAACCAGGGAACGTTTTATCGCCATTAACAAGTACGTACTCATCGTCGCGTGCCTCATATATGTCATCGGCGTATTCAGCCCGGTTAAATATGTGCAGGGGGGCATCATCTTCGTCCTCGGCGTCAGCCTGTTCTGCCTGCTGCATATTCCCTACTTCTGCTGCCGTCTGAAACACGCCGCGCACCTCTGGCTTTTCCCGCTGATCATGACCATCGTATGGTACCGGCTGCCCCTGGCCAAAACCCCGGAAGCCGGCAGCGCCCTGTCCGCCATAACCCTGCTGCTCAGCATCATACCGGCGGTTGCCTTTATGTTCGGCCGCAGCGAAGAGAAGCCGGCAAAAAAGGAGCGCCTGCCCATTGTCAGTTTCCGCACCGTGGTGCAGACCGCGCTCTTCATGACCTGGGCCTCGGTTACCGCCTTCGCCTTCATCAAGGGAACCCGGCCCGACCTGTTCTTCTGGGCAATGTTTCATGTCGGTACAGTTGCCCTGCTGCCCTTTCTCTTCGGCAGGGTGATATGCGGCTGGCTCTGCCCGAATGCCACCATGCAGGACGCGCTTTACAAGAACATGGACTTTAAAAGGCCCATTGCAAATCTCCCCAGGGCCATCGAGGAGCAGAGCCACAGCTGCGCCATGAACATCAGCGGTCCGATCGACAAAACCGCCCCGCTTCTCCCCTTCACCCTTCTCATGAGCTGGTTTCCCATGTTCTTCGCGGAAACGGTGTTTGACCTCACGGCGGTCATCTGGTATCCCATCGCCTTCATGTACGGATTGATCCTGCTTTCCCCGCTCTTTAAGTGGAGAAAGCTGTGCACCAACTTTTGCTGGCTTTCCTCCTACCGGGCGCTGGCCGGGCACGGAAGCCTCTGGCGGCTGCGTTACAACAAGTCCCTGTGCAAAGAGTGCAAGATCTGCAAAGCCGAAGAGGCGTGCCCCTTTTTCATCGACATCCGCAACCAGGACAACGAAATGCCGGCAAGCTGCTGCCTCTGCTTCAGCTGCATGGAGGCTTGCCCGTTTGACGGCGTGATCAGCTTCAGGAGGGCGCCGGAGGAAAAGGCGCGGGTTAAAGCGGTGGGCAGGGCTGCATGATCTTAAGAAACAACTGCATCAGTTACAAAAATCCCCCGAGTGTGTCGGGGGATTTTTTTCGCGATTTCTCGATGAAGTGCGGCTCCGACTCGTTAACCGCGCCCCCACAGGGCAAATCCCAGCGCCGCCCCTGCCAGCATCAGAATCGCCGGATGGACATTGAAAAAGCCCATGATGCCGAGCGAGACCACGGCAATCACCGCCGTCGGCCATGATACGATGCTGGATGGCCAGATCTCATAGGTCACCAGGACAAGCAGCGCAAACACCACCGGCCGAACCCCCTTCAGCAGCCCCTCGACCGCGGGAAGATCCTTGTAGCGCAGATACAAGGAGGTGAGCGCAAGCATCATCAGCAGCGAGGGCAGGAGCAATCCCAGCAGGCTGACCAGCGCTCCGCTCAAACCCGCTGTTTTATACCCCACCATGAACGCCATCTTGACCGCGATGGGGCCGGGCAGGGTGTTGGCCATGGCCAGGGTATCGGTGAATTCATGGATGCTGATCCATTTATAATTCTCAACCGCCTCTACCTGGATGAAGGGAACTATCGAGTGCCCGCCCCCGTAACCGAGTATTCCCACCTTGATAAAGGCATAAAACAACATCGTGAATGTATTCATCGCTGCAACCCCTCTTCTGAAAGATTAATCACCGGCAGCAACCATGACCCTTTTCGGCGGCATTATACATGAAACCTGATATGAGAGAATGTCATTCTGCGGCTCGACCGCAGAATCCACTTGTTATGTAGTGGCTCCTGCGATGGAGTCGAAGGACGACGGTTGCTGATGGAGGGCCATCTTCTGTCATGGCCGGATAGAACCAGCGGACGCGACCGAGCGCGTCCCTCCATATTCTATTTTAATCAACCGTAGGGGCGACCGGCCGGTCGCCCCCCCCACCCCAACAGACACCATTTTAAAAGCAAAGAACAGCCTGAACAGTTTTTACGCTTAGATTTGATACAAAAAAAACCACCCAAATGGCCCTTTTCTTGTGGGGGGTGTCACCACCCCGGCGCGCCCCCCGCGCCCGCCCCTCCTTTTTTTTTTTAACACCCGGGGGGGGGGCCCGGCCGGGCCCCCCGCCCCTCCGCAACAGACACGATTTTCCATGCAAAGCTCTGCCTGAACTGTTTTTCCGCTTAGCTGTGATACATAAATCACCTGCCAAAGCGATGTCAAGCAGGTTTTCTGCTGGTGTAGTCTGTCCAGCACTGCCCCTGCCCCTATACCTCAACCGCAATAACAATTGCACCGATACTACCGCTATGGTATTCTGCTACCCGGGAGCAGCCGAAGGCGGCACGGACACCGGGAGCATCGGCCATGCACATTTACAATCTCTACAAATGGCAGCACCGGCACTGCTTTGAGCAGCCGGACGCACAGAGTGAACGAAACACCATGCGGGTCATCCTGCTCACCCTCTCCATGATGGTCATAGAAATCGTGACCGGACTGGTGTTCGGCTCCATGGCCCTGCTGGCGGACGGCTGGCACATGGGCACCCACGCCGGGGCCCTGGGCATCGCGGCCTTTGCCTACCGATTTGCCCGGCGCAACGCTGACAATCCCGATTACAGTTTCGGCACGGGAAAGGTGGGCGTCCTGGGAGGATTTGCCAGCGCGGTGGTCCTGCTCATGATTGCCTTGTTCATGGGATTCGAATCGGCGGAGCGGATACTGTCCCCCGTCTCCATTCGATTTAATGCGGCCATCGGCGTTGCTCTCCTGGGCCTTCTGGTGAATGTGGTCAGCGCATTCATCCTGGAAGACGGGGACCATGACCATGATGGCGATCACCGCATGCATGAGCACCATGACCACAACTTGCGCGCTGCCTATTTGCATGTGATCGCGGATGCCATGACCTCGGTGCTGGCAATCATCGCGCTGACCACCGGCAAGTATTTCGGATGGGTATGGATGGACCCGGTGATGGGCATGGTCGGGTCGCTGGTCATTGCCAAATGGTCATACGGACTGCTGCGGGACACCAGCGCGATCCTGCTCGACCGGGTCGCCGACAGGGAGACGGTTGCCGCCATTACCTCGGCCATTGAAGCGGATGCCGACAACCGGGTGGCGGACATTCACGTGTGGGTGGTCGGCTCCCATAAGATGTCGGCCATCATATCGATTGTGACCCACTTCCCCAAGGAGCCGCAGCATTACAAAAAGCTGCTTGCCGGCTTTACCGATCTTGCCCACCTCACCGTCGAAATACACCGCAGCCCGGATGCACCCTGCATCGCCGTGCAGACCTAACCTTCAGACAAGGCACGCCCATGCCCTTCTCCTTCTATTACACATGCATCATCCTGGTGATCATGACCGTCGTTCTCATCCGGGAATGGCTGGAGGTGGAACTCACCCTGTTCAGCGCCCTGCTGCTCCTGCTGGCGGCACGGGTGATTACGCTTGACGAGGCGCTGGAAGGGTTCTCCAACGAAGGCATGCTCTCGGTGGGCATGCTCTACATCGTTGCCGGAGCCATCGAAAACACCGGCGCCCTGCAGCGCGCCGGCCACTGGTTTCTCGGTACAAACCGCTCTCCCCTCCCGCTCAAACTGCTGCGGCTTACCGTGCCGATGACCGCGGCATCCGCCTTTATCAATAATACGCCGCTCGTCGCCATGTCCATACCGGTTATCCGCTCATGGGCTGAAAGAAACCGCTATGCGCTTTCCAAGTTTCTCATTCCCCTTTCCTATGCGACCATTTTAGGCGGCGTCTGTTCGCTCATCGGCACCAGCACCAATCTGGTGGTGCATGGCCTCCTTTTAAAAAACGGCCTTCCGGGAATGCCGTTTTTTGAGATAAGCAAGGTCGGCGTCCCGGTGGCGGCAGCCGGCGTTCTGTGCATATGCCTGCTGGGCCATTTTTTACTGCCGGAGCGCCGGGAGCCCCTGGTTACCCTGGGTGAGCGCACCCGCGAATTTGTGATTGAGCTCCGGGTCGACCATGAATACGCGCATCTGGGAAAGACGGTTGAAGAGGCAGGCCTGCGGCATCTCACCGGTTTATTCCTGTTTCAGATTGAGCGGGCGGGGAAAATCATCGCCCCGGCCCGGCCCGATGACCGGATTTATGAGGGGGACCGGCTTTTCTTTACCGGCATGCCCAAAACCATACTTGAGCTGCAGAAAACCCCGGGCCTGCAACTCACCAAGGATTCACACTTCGATTTAAAGCAGTATGATTCAGACCAGATTAAAACCTATGAAGCGGTCATTTCCGCCAGCTCCCCGCTCGTCGGCAAGAACGTCCGCGACAGCAATTTCCGGAAAGAGTACAACGCGGTCATTATTGCCATCCACCGCAACGGCGAGCGGATTGAGAAAAAAATAGGAGATGTTGTTTTGCGCCAGGGTGATACGCTGCTGCTGCTGGCGGATAACAGTTTTTTCCGCGCCTGGTACCATTCGGCCGATTTCTACCTTATATCGCCCACCGAACCGGTGAGTTCGAAGCCCCGCTGGCAGGCGCGCCTCTCGCTGTCGATGCTTCTCTTCATTGTCGCTGCAACGGTTCTGGGGCTGCTTCCCCTGATTGCGGCGGCCGGCCTCGCGGCGGTCATTCTCATGCTGACCCGCTGCATATCCGCGCAGGAGGTCAAAACCCAGATTGACTGGCGGGTGCTCATTGTTATTGCCTGCGCCTTCGGCATTTCCAGCGCCGTCACCAAATCAGGCATTGCCGGCTTCACGTCCCGCGCCCTCCTCGCCTGCAACCATCTCTGGGGAATCGGCGGCACGCTTGCCGCGCTTTACTGCATTACCAATGTTTATACGTGTCTCATCAGCAACAATGCCGCGGCGGCGATGCTCTTCCCCATTGTCCTGGCCACGGCGCAGTATCTGCAGGTCGATGTTATGCCCTTCGCGATTACGGTTGCCATAGCCGCATCATTTGCCTTTGCCACGCCCATAGGCTATCAGACCAACATGATGGTGTATGGACCCGGCGGTTATCGATTTACCGACTTCATCCGCGTTGGCCTGCCGCTGCAGCTGATAACCGGCATGCTGGCAGTGATATTATTGTATGCGGTTTATTTCCGGTAGCGGGATGAGACAGCTTTATCGGGTCTTCCGGCACACTCTGATCCGGTCACAAATCTGTCCGTCTCGCCATGCAGTACGGTACGAAGACTTCTTGATTCGCGCAAAGTGACTTATTGTACCGAGATGTCATTCTGCGTCTTGACCGCAGAATCTAGTTGCTCTACATTACTGGATCCTGCGATCAAGTCGCAGGATAACTGACACATGCCGACTGCTGAAAAACTTCACAGCGCACCCAAATAAAAAGCCCTCATGCACTGAGGGCTTTTTATTATCATTTTTTAAACCGCTGCAAAGGCAGGACTAATACCCCATTTTCTGCAGGTTCTGAATGGTCCAGAAATCATTCTTTATATCTATGCCAATCTCCTTAACCATATCGAGAGAGGGGCATCCGTGTCGCCGCTGCAGGTCGCTGGAATACAGTTCAAAGGTATGCACATGGTTGATGTTTTTCTTGGGATCGTTATAAATCATGGTATGGAACAGGAAGTGCCTCCATACCCTGCCCTGACGGTCCCAGGTGACCTTTTGCAGGCAATGGTAGCTTTCGGGATCCATGTACAAAATTTCGTTGCTGTATACCGCATCCTTTTCCTTGAATTTTGACTGCAGGACGTAGGCGTTTACCCGCTCCAGTTGCAGGCCGCTCCAGAGCGCCTGGCCGGTCACCTTGGTATATTTGGTGGTATCGGTGTGACGGCCCAGCAGCATCTCTTTCCGCCCGACAATTTCCCAGTTCTTCCGGTTGATATGGCCGTTCCATCCGCCCTCATCGTCGGGACCAAGGTCGGTGCCGTCGATGGTATCCGATTTGTACGCAAAGCCCATGCGCCGGATTCTGCGGAAGAGCGGGAACCACACCCAGACATCGTCCGGCTTGGTAAGGTCGAGGTAGCGCAATTCCATGTAACGGGTACCCCGGACATCCAGCGGCTCGTCAATATACAGATACATGGCGCGCCGGATTCCCTTGGGGTTGTCGGGCTTTTTGAGCAGCGGCTCGTAATCACACCGGCCGGTATAAAAATCATGAATATAGGGCTGTACCGCCCGGCGCTCGGTCCTGGTGCGGGGGTTCACCACCACGCCGTCCCGGCTGTAGGACTTGCTATCACCATTGGTAATCGATTCGAGGTCCCACGCCAATTCCAGTCCCGTCTTGGGAAAGGGGAAAGGGAAGCCGGCTGCATCGCCTGTTTCCCAACCCACCAGAAACTCGTTGGGGCCGACCCCTCCATCCCAGAACGCCTTGCGGGGATTCGGGTCAAGCTTGGCCGTCGGCGCATACTTTCTGGTCATGGCTTCCTGTCCGGGGGTGGGAAGAATCTGCTTGTAGGGGACAATATCAAACCATATGTCATCGGCGCCCCAATCAGCGGGATTCTTGTACATTTCATAAAACTGGTCAGATAAAAAATCCTTCACCTGGTCGATGTTGTCCTTGTTGATCCGCTTTCCCGCCCAGGTCTTTTCCCATTCGCGCACCTTCTCCAGATCCGCGCCCTGATAACACGCCGCCGGCCAGTTTTTAAGCTCCTCTTCGGTAGTTATGGCAGCACCCCGGCTGGCAAGGGCACCGGTGAAAATGAGCGCCATGATGATTGCCGTCCCAATACTGCACCATTTTCTGCCTTCCTTCATCATTTGTTCCTCCCTTGTTAAAATGCTGCTCGTTATTAAAACAGGTAGCCGATTTTAAAGTGGATATAGTTGAGGGTATCGTTGCTGTTGGTGTATTTATTGCCTTTGGCGTCGTTCTTGTGGTTGAACGGCCCTGAATTGGACCAGGTGATGCGGGGCAGCAGTGTGAATCTCCAATGCTGGCCGGGCGCATACTGAAAAAACGCGTAGAAAGAACCGAATCCGCCGGTATTATACGCGTAGTTAAACTTGGTCATGATTTCCTGATTCATCCAGTCGGTGGTAACGTCCAGACTGAAACTGGTGGTGTTGGCATCACCTCTTCCCCGGTTATACCCCTCAACGTTGATATTGCGATCGTGATTCAATATCCAGTCCGCAAAATAGCCGAAGGTGACGTCAACGCTCCGCTGACCGTTATATTTGCAGATGAACTGGGGCATGAAGTCGTGGCCGATTTCAATGGCGTAGCCGATGAGATCCCTCCGGGTGACGCCATTCACCCCCCACAACCCGTTTCCGAAATATTCCATTCTATTGAAATGGGTGTGCGGCTTATACGCAGCTTCAATCCTGACATTCGATTTAAAGGGGATTTCAAACAATCCGAACACTGGTAAGTTGTAAACGTACTTGGTGGCGGTCCCGCCGATGTTATTACCCCGGTAATACCTGAAGGTTCTGTTCTTGGGATACGGAAGTTGCTCGCCGGTCAACGCAACCGTGCTGTTGTACTCGCCCGCCCAGAGATTGAAGCCCCTGATACCGTTTCTATAGGACAGCCAGCCGGTCGCGGTCTTCGGCATATAGGAATCGGCCCGCTGGCCCCAGTCAACACATACCGGGGTCGCTTCATAGCCGTTGTACCACAGAACCGTCCAGTCCCAGTCCCAGTTAAATCCCCGGATCCGGAAGCCGCCCTGGGCATCATGCAGGCCGTGCTCATTCACCTCGTCATGCTTCCACCGCCGCCACATCCTCGAGGTAAACCCGCCGGTATAGGTGGTGTTGTACATGGTTCCTTCCGGCGGCAAATCCATCGCCTGCACATCATAAGGAACGAATATCGTTTCAAAGGTAAGATCGTTTTTAAAGCTGGTCTGATAAAAGCCCCGGAACATCCAGAGGCCCTTCTTGAAATCCTCCCAGTCGTCCACGCCCATCATGTGCGACTTGGTGTCCAGGGGGTTCACCACGTCCGCCGTCCGCTGGAGGCTGGTTTCACCCCATACCACCATCTGCTTGCCCAGGCGCAGCGTCCAGGGGCCGTTCACGTAATTCAGGTACAGTTCCCGAATCATCTCCCACCCGTGCGGGGTCTGGTATTTGTTGCGGTCATAGGAAGCCATGCCCCGGCGCCAGGCCGGATTAATATCGGGAGATATGTCGTAGAACCACTCAAACAGGGTATAAAAATCAAGCACCGTGGTCCCCTGCTGATAGGCATGGTAGAGGGCCTCCAAATGCAGATGGGTTTTTAACATGGCCGGGTTTTCAACCCGACCGCCGTCTGACGCATTGCCGTTGTAACTGTATTTGCCCCTTCCCTTTTCCCAGTCCTTGGTATCATACTTGAAGTTCCATTTCTCCTCGACACTGCCATTGATCTCAATTTTCTTGTCCAAGAGGTAAAAGCGGGCGAATGCCGAGGATGGCCCCAACAAGAGCGCCGCCAGGCAGGAAGCGAAAATGAACATTGACCATAGTCTGTGCATGATACCCCCCTTCTCCAATCGCTAAGAGTTGTACATTACTTGTTCATGAAGCTTTTTACCAGCAACACCGATTCTTGTCAATAAATTGATTGAAAATAATAATGTTACTTCGTGAGAAACTTCGGCTTGAGCAGCACCACGATACTGGGGACCAGCAGCAGCGCGCCGAGCATGTTCAGGAAAAGCACGATGGCCAGGAACAGCCCCATCATCGCCTGGAACATCAGCGGCGAAATCACCCAGAAGAAAATGCCCACGGTCAGCGTGGTGGACAGGTAAATGACCGCCTTGCCGGTGGTGAGCATGGCGCTCTCGATGGCCTTGTTCAGGTCATGGAACACGCCGTATTCGTCCTTGATCCGGCTCAGCAGGTACACCCCGAAATCAACCCCCAGCCCGATGCCCACCGAGGTGACCGGCAGGGTGCTGGTGGTGATGGTAATCGGGGTCGGGATCGCCCAGAAAAAGCCGGTGGCCATCATGGCAAAGGCGATGGCATTGGATATGATCAGCGGTATGATCAGGATGATCCCCGCTATGAAGCTCTTGTAAAAGATGACGCAAAAGGCAAAAATGAGGATGAGCGCCCAGGTGGCGGTGGTGAACTGGTACTCCTCGATGATCTCGTTGATGGCCGCCTGCACCCCGAACTCGCCGCCGCACAGATGGTATCGCATGGGCGGCGCCAGCCTTGACTGGTTGTCTATGTAATCCTTGACCCGGGACATCACCGTCTTGATGGTGGGGGTCATCTTGTCCCGGCAATAGATAATAATGTTGGCCGCCGTGTCTTCGCCGGGATCGCAGAACCGGTCGGCGGTTCCCGGCGTTCCCATTTCGGTAACCCGGCGGTAACTGTAGATGACCTCGCGGTCATTGGTCGGGAAGAAATACCAGTTGGGATCGCCCTCGTGGGCCAGCCAGCCCGCCCCGGAAAACGATTGGATTACCGAGCGGGTAAACATCACCGGCTTCCCCCTCCCGCCCGGCTGCTGTGTATCCTTCATGTAGCGCTCGAAGCGCTCCATCTCCGTGAAGTTGTCGCCGCACATCATGTACGGCTTGCCCGGGCAGGACACCAGGTCGCGGTATTTTTCACCCTCCATCACCACCAGCAGCGGGCTGAGTATGGGCATGCTGAAGGAAATTCTGAACCCGTCCCGGTTGTAGCGGTGCCAGGGCCAGAGCAGCGAGGATCCGGGAACCGCGTCACCCACCTGGATGAAGCTGGCGTAATAGCTTCCAAAAATGAACAGGCCTAAAAATACCGCCAGAATCGGCCAGCAGCCCCACCGGGCAATCCACGCCCCCAGCCGCATCAGCCCGAAGTCAAGGTTGCTCTTCTTCTCCAGACGGGCGACGGACTTGTGGGGAAAGGACAGGTAGGAAAGCACCGCCGGCAAAAAGCACATGACGATGACAACGGTCACCACCGACCAGAAGGTGCAGACGATGGTGATCATCTGCATGATCTTGATGGGCGTCAGCGCAATGAGCATGATGCCGGTGGCGTCGGTGACGATGCTGACAAAGCCGGGGATGAACAGCTCCTCGATCACCTTTTTGCACGAGGCCTTCACATCCTTGGTGACGGCGCATTCTTCAATATAGCGCTTGATGATCTGCACCGAGTGGCAGGCGGCCATGGCCGCAACCAGGAAGGGGAAGACCAGCACCAGCGGATCGAGCGAGTACCCCAGCAGCACCATGAAACCGACGCCCCATACGGCGCTGATCAACGAGCCGACCACGGGCAGCAGCATGCCCCGGAGCGAACGGAAGTAGAAGAGAAACAGCGCCAGCATCACCACCAGGGTGATTCCCATGATGGTCAGGATGGTGGTGACATAGCTGTCAATATAGCCCAGGTGCAGCGGCTCGCCCGCCATGCTCAGGATGTGATTGTCATCCTCATATTTTTTCTGCAGCCGGATCAGCTCCCGGTAGACCACCGGGTAGTCAATCTCGTCATCAAAAAAATCGGCGGTGATCAGCGTCTTCTTGTTGTCAAACCAGACCAGGCCGCCGTAGAACATGCTGGCATAGACCTTCTCCCGCAGCTCGTGCGCTTCCTCGTCGGTCTTGGGCACGTTGGGAAACATCAGGGGCACAAAGTCATAGCCGCCGGATATGAGCTTCATGTCCACCACCGTATTCACCGCCAGCGAGGTTATCTTGAACCGGTCCACCCCGGGGATCAGATACAGCTCGTCGGTTAATGACCTTATTTTTTGCAGGGTGACGGGATTGAAGAGGTCGCCCTTGCGCACCTGGTAGATCATGGTCACGGTGTTGGCGCCGCCGAACTTGGCCCGGATCTCATTGTAGGTCTTGATGTACTCATGCCCTTGCGGCAACAGGTCGGAAAATTTGGTGTACACCTTCAGATTGACGGCGTTGATGGCAAAGAAGAGCGTGATCAACGACATAATGACCAGCACCAGCCCCCTTTTCTCGATCACAAAGTCTGCAAACTTTTTCATGAGCTTCCCCTTGTGTAAAATATATCAGGTAAAAATACCCTCACCGGTTATGTATGCCGCCTACTCGCCCACCAGCTCCTTGGGCGGCTTAAATTCGGGCCAGTCATAGGAAACACCCGACAGCCATTCGAAGGTCTTGCCGCCGTCGATGGTTTTAAAAACCGCGCCTGACTTTCCGACCACCCAGCCCACGTTTTCGTTCACGAAGGCAACCGAGGTAAGCCATCCCTTGGTGTGAATGGCATCCTCATTGTTGGTCCAGGTGTTCCCCCCGTCGCCGGACATAACGTAATTTCCGCGGTCTCCCACCGCCCAGCACTTATCACCGATTGCCGCAATGGCGAACAGCGAGTTGGGGGAGGCGCTGTCAATCTTCTTCCATTCCTTGCCGCCGTCGTCGGTTTTCAGCATGGTCCCATCCACCCCCAGGATGAATCCGCGCTGCCGGCCGAAAAAGCGGACATCAAACAGGGTCAGTTTGGGAAGCTCCCATTCATTCTCCGTCACCTTCGGTTTCAGCGCCTCAATGGCCCGGATTTGCCAGTTCTTCCCGCCGTCGGCGGTATGATAGACGGAACCGAACTCGCCCACCAGCCAGCCCTCATTGGCATCAAGGAAGTAGACGCCGTTGAAGATCACCTCCGAGGCGAACACATTCTCATCGGTGCTCTGCTCGGCGGCCTGCGGCTCCCAGGTCTTGCCTCCGTCCGAGGTATGGATCAGGGTCATGACATCGCCCGCCGCCCAGCCGTTATTCGTGTCCGGAAAGCTCACGGTGAACAGGTGCTTGGTGGTGCCGCTGTTCTGCCGCACCCAGGTCTTCCCTCCGTCGGTGGTATGGATAACGGTGCCCAGGATGCCCACCGCCCAGCCGTTCTGCCGGTCGGGGAAAACCACATCACAGATGAGCTCCCCGTTGAGCCCGGTATCCTGCACCGTCCAGAAATCCTTCTTGCTGTTTTCGAAGCGAATCTGGCTGCCCTGGCTGGTGGTGCTCAGATAGTTGTAGTCGCCGGCCAGCAGGATATTGTCTTCATCAAAGGCCACCACCTTGGTCAGATTTTCGCTGACGATGGCGGGGATGTGAGGAACGACAAAGGTTGACTTCTTCTGCTTGCAGCCCAGTGGCGCAGCAATGAGCGCCGCGATGATTGCCATCATACACAGTTTATACGGGTTCATCATGCCTGATCCTCCGAATACGTAAAACGTGAGTTTGGGATGCGTCCTCGCATGAATTATAAATATGGCAGAATTATCATTACCGCTATTATGTGTCAATGATAATTTGCTTATGCAAACTATTTTTTCATACCATTCATAAAAAAATCCATCCGCTCACCCCGCGCCAGGTGCCGATGCCGCCTGCACCTGATGAGGATGGCCGATGGATATTGGCCTCACGCATATTCCTTCTGTCGCCGGAAGGAGAATAAACTGCTCACCACAGTAACCCAATCGCAAAAACTGCTGTCGCTGTTGTTCCCCCTCTCTTCTCTTGCAGGGCATAGTGAAAATTTACATCGACTTACACCGGCAGTTCAGCAAAACCGGTGTCGGTGCTGGAAGACCCTGTACCCTGTACCCTGTACCCTGTACCCTTGGATCCTCTTACTTTCTCTCCACCGGGGGCATTTTGTAAGCCGCGCGCAACCCGTTGATGCCGTCGAACATTTCCTGCGGCAGCCCCGTCACCTCTTCTTCGCTGAACACCTGCCTGCCGGGCGCGCAGATGCTGTTGGGATCAAAAATCCTGCGCAGCTTCCTGAAAAGCAGGTGCACATTGGGCCCGTGTTCCGGGAAAAACGTGGTAAGCGGTTCAATGGCCACCCCTATGCCGATGGCCGGGTATTTCTGCGCGACGAAATCAGCCACCGCGGCGACGGTGAGTCCCTTCGCCCGGTTCAGCTTTTCCGGGTCAAGCGGATCGGGATACACGTCCGCCTCCGAGAGCCAGTGCCGACTTCCCCGTTCGATGGCGTAGAGAAACGGCGTGTCATCGATGCCGCCGCGATCGGTAACGAAGGTTTCCCCCATGGTGTTGACGGTGCGCCCCCAGATTTCCCTCGTCTTATAGGCGGTATCCTTGAGCAGCCCCCCGGGAACGATGGAACCACCGTAAAAAAAGCGGTTCATGCGGAAGCCGGTCACATGCCTGATGCAGTCCAGGTTCCAGGGCGCAAGCGCATTGAGCACATCCCCCTTGTGCTGCGGGGTAAGAAAGGTGGCCTTGTGTTCCGCCATGATCTCGCGGAACACCTTCTCCTCGTACTCCAACTGCGCCTCCGCGGTGACGCCGTAGAGGATCACGTAAAGATTGAACGGGGGAAAGAATTTATTGTAAACCCGGTCCATGGTCATGGACTGGGTCTGAGAGCAGTAGTAGGCGTTGTACACCCCGGTGGCGTTGAGTCCCATGCCGATGCCCGACTGGGCCACCGCGTGCAGCGCCCTGACCTCCGAATCATAGTCGGGAAATTCAACCCAGAGGAGCCTGACCCGGTCCGGCGGCGGCGCGGTGTCATAGCGGGCTTCATGATAATCGGGAATGGACGGACGGCCGGCGGGCGGCTCAGGCAGCTCGACCCCTCCTGTCCAGGAATGTAGCTTGACCTTGATTTCGGTGATGATGCCGATGGTTCCCGCCCCGCCCCGGACCGTGCTCTGCAGATCCGGGCCGGGCCCGTATTCCCAGCTGCAATCGACGCCGGACACGGTGTCCGAACCGGTGATCAGGATATCGCCGGTGGGAAGAACCACCTTGATGCTGACGATGTTCCGGGTGAGGGTTCCGTATTTGAGATCGGTCTGCCAGATGCCGGCGAATGCCGACTGGGAGGAAAGCTTGCAGAGGGTGGTGGCAAGGGGCGTTCCCCCGTTCCAGAGTCCCCGCTTCATCGCATCCGCCTGCAGCTGTCCGTAATCCCCGTACGCTCCCAGGGTGGCGGTCAGATTCTCCTCGTCTATGTACACGCGGTTCATCCGGCTCACGTGCACACACACCGTGGGTTGCGGCGTGGTCGGCCCGTTGAAGGCAATCATCCCGTTGGTGAAGGGAATGACCGGCACGCCGAAGCGGTTGGCGATGCGCATGATCGCCTGCACCTCTTCGGTCGATGCGGGAAGGACAATGCACGCGGGGATCATGGTGGCGTCCCGCTGGTGCTTTCTCAAGACGCCGCCGGTATCCACCGAAAAGCGGCTGTAAGTTTCAATCACCGCGCGGTCTTCCGAAATCCACTCCGGTCCCACCACATCCTGCAGCGCCTGGAAGGCCTCACGCGAAATTTTGCCGGGGATTACCTTTGCTTTGGGCTCTGACATATATCATCCTTTCTGAAAGCTCACATAACGCGATCACTCTATTCCTTCTCCCCAACCCGGAACGACTTGCGCGTTTAAAAACACAGTTTCCCGGGGTTGAGAATGTCGTTCGGATCCAACTCCCGCTTGATCTGCCGCAGCTTGCCGGTATATTCACCCGCCCGCCCATACACCATCTCCGCCCAGGGTCCGTAGGGCCGGTCAAAGTACGCGCCCTGATTGATCAGCGCCTGCGAGACCCCGGTCCAGAGATTCTTGACCCGGCGGGTCTCCAGATCGTCGTTCAGGTCACAGTGCAGGTCAAACTCGCAGTGCACCGCCCTGCCCCGCTCCAGGGGAAGCGCGTATCCGCCGAACGCCGCGATGTTGTATCCGGCCGCTTCGCACTCTTTCCGCACCACCTCTTCCATGGCCGCGACCGACGGCAGCGCGCACTTAAAGCTCAGGCTGTGCACCGATCCCCGGTAATTAAATTTCTTGAGGATGCCCCAGGGATGGAGGATCTCGTTGAGCATCAGCCGGCTCAAGCCGCTGGCCTGGGGAAGGGTTTCCTTCAGCTCGCAATTAAGGCCGTGACACACCTCCTGTAACGCCTCTGCTTCATAGGCGATTTTTTCCCCGGGATGGCGCGGCGCGCCGATGATGCAGATTGCCAGCACCCAGGGAGGAAGGATGCGCTGATATCGCTCAAAGCTCTCGGAAGGCTTCGGCCCGGCGGGGAACGCATCCGGCACCGCCCATTCGCAGCTCAGAAGGGCGGCCAGGTTAAACCGGTTGAGGAGAAAGCACTCCAGGCCGATTTCCCTCCGCTGGATCCGTTTCAACGGTTCAAGCGCCTCGGCCAGCGTGTTGAAGCTTATGAAATACATCTTCCGTTCCTTGATGAACGGTTCGATCTTGACGTTCATCTTGGTCATGATGCCGAGGGTCCCCTGCGCGCCGGTCCAGAGACGGAAGATGACGTTTCTCACCGGGCCCAGCGGTCCTCCCGGCGCCCCACCAGCGCACCAGGTGCCGGTTTTCAAGAGCTCGCCGTCGGGAAGCACGATCTCGGTATCCATGATCAAAAAATTGCCCGTTTCAAAGCTGGGCGAGGCCATGGCCGGATCCCGTTCCAGGTAGCTGGTGAGGACGGATCGGGCGGGCGGCACACCCCATGGAATCAGCACCCGGAATCCCCGCTCCATCAACGCGCTCTGCAGCTGCCCGAAGGTGACCCCGGGCTCGACCACCGCCGACCAGTTCTCCTCATCAATCTGAATGATCTTGTTCATGTGCGACAGGTTCACGATGATGCCACCGTGGTCCGGCAGGGCGGCGCCGTGAAAATTGAGGCCGGAGCTGTAGGGAATAAGGGGGGTGCGGGTTTCATTGGCAAGCCGCACCACCCGCTGCACTTCCTCGACCGTCCCGGGGAACACCACAAAATCGGGCCGGCGCCGTGGCGCAAAGGACTGATCGCAGGAATAGGTCGCAAGCGTTGCATCGTCGTCCAGGACCCGCTTCTCGCCAAATATATCGACCAGCTGTTTTCGTGTCAGAGCCATATGCCGTTCTCCTTGATTGATGCCGATTGGATATCTATAGTGAATCAGCTTTTATTAGTCAAGCACTAATAACAGGATGAGGGGTCTGTGAGGGATACCGACGTTTTGCCTACACCCTGCACCCTAATCCCTGCTTTCAGGGAACCTCTAATTATTCATTTTATGGTCATTCCCCGACTTGATCGGGGAATCCAGGTATTTGGTTTTTATGGATTCCCGCTTTTGCGGGAATGACATGGATTGTGCGTCAGGTTAATTTTTAGAGGCACCCTTTAGGATTTAGTGCTTTGGATTTATACCTTGATGGCATCCATGTTAAAAAGCGTGCGCAGCTCGTTGATTTTTGCAACCGTCCCTTCCGGATACACCTTGAGTTCCTCCTCGGTGAGCACCTGCCTGCCCGGGCTGCAGATGCCGCGGGGATCAAACACCCGCCGCAGCTTCCTCAGCAGGAGATGCACGTTTGGTCCCTGTTCGGGGAAGAAGGTGACCAGCGGCTCGGCCGGGCCGCCCAGGCCGAAGGGGGCGCAGCGCCGGTCGGCGGCATTTTTAACCGCGCTGTACATGGTGATGGCCATGCACTTTTCCAGCGAATGGGGGTCCATGGGATCGGGATAGATATCCGTCTCCGAGAGGGTGTAGCGCCCCGCCGGTTCGATGCCGTACACAAAGGTGGTCGTCTCCACGCCGCCGCGGTCGGTGACATGCGTTTCCCCGAAGCGATCGAGCACTTCCCGCCAGAGCCGGCTGTGGTAGATGGCCACCTCCGGCGGACCGGAGGGAAGGCTCCCCCCCGCGTACATCCGCCGGTTCATGCGGTAGCCGCAGACGTTTCTGATGCAATCCAGATTCCAGGGGGCAAGCGCCCTGAGCACCTCGGGCTTGTAGCCGCCGGAGAGGAACCGGCCGCCCTGCTCCCGGGCAATCTCGGCCAAGACCATCGCTTCATAATCCAGCTGCCCCTCCGAAACGATGCCCGCGCAGATGACGTAGAGATTAAAGGCAGGAAAAAAATTGCCCGCCGCCCGCTGCTCGGTCAGCTCCTGGGTCGGTGAGCAGTAATAGGCCGAATAGACCCCCGAGGCATTGAGCCCGATGCCGATGCCCGCGTGGGCAACCGCGCGGTATGCCCGGATTTCCGATTCGTAGTCGGGAAACTCTATCCAGTGAATGCGATGCTTACGCGGCGCCGGGGCATGGTCATAGCGCTCATCGGCATAGCCGGGAATGCAGGGCCTTCCCGCCGGCGGCTCCGGCATCATCTCCCCGCCGACCCAGGTGTGCAGCTTGACCGTCACCTCGGTAATGATGCCGGTGGTCCCGGCGCTGGCGCGCACCACCCCGGTCAGGTCGGGGCCCGGACCGCTCTCCCAGACAGGGTCAACCCCCGCCACCGCGCAGGAGCCGGTGTTCATGATATCGCCCGTCGGCAGCACCAGCTTGATATTCACCAGGTTTCGATCCAGCAGGCCGTATTTCTTGCTGGTCTGCCAGATGCCGGCGAATGCCACCTGGGAGGAGAGCTTGCACAGGGTGGTCGCCAGCGGGGTCCCGCCGTTCCAGAGCCCCACCTTGGCGGCCTCGGCCATGAGCTGCCCGTAGTCGGCATAGGGCTCAAGGGTGGCGGTCATCAGCCGCTCGTCGACGGCCAGTACCCGGTTCATCCGGCTCAGGTGTACGCAGATCATGGGCACGGGAAAGGTGGGGGCGCTCATCATCTGGCCGTTGGTAAAGGGGATAAGCGGGATGGCGTAGCGCTGGGCGATCCTCACCACCGACCGCACCTCATCGGTGCAGCCCGGCAGCACCACGCAGGCGGGGATGTTGGAACCGTTCTTCGCGTGCTTCTTTAAAAATCCTTCCGCGTCCAGCGAGAGCTTGCTGTAAGTTTCCAGCACCGCCCGGTCGCGGGAGATCCATTCCCGGCCGACCACCTGTTCCAGGGCGCGGTACACCGAATCGGGAATCTGTGCGGGGATTACTTTTTGCTTTTCAGCGGGAGGATTCATGATCACACTGATTCAGAATGAGAACCAACAAGGAGATGCCAAGGCAGGAACGAAAGCAAGCGCCATGTGCGACTGCATGAGACGGCTATAGGCTCAGGATACCCCCTCACCTTCTTGCCATCGAGACTGTGTCATGATTCCTATTGTGTCATTTCGAGGAAATCCGGGAAATCTTATACAATAATAAAATCTATTATATAAGATTCCTCACATTCGTTCGGAATGACACGCCTCCCCTCGTATGACACACTCTCTTGGAGGAAAGAGATGGGGTGAGGGGTGAAAAATATTGAGTCAAATAAATGATGCTGCCCGGACTATCTATGAGCCAAACGGCTAGCCGCGCGCCTGCATGGGAAAGCCCGCCCTGATGCATCCGTCAAAAACCGCGGCAAGCGGCACATCCCGCATCCCGGCCAGCTTCCGGTGAATCTCGGGCCGCTGTTTGGAAACCTCCGGCATTATCTCGGCGAGGGCGCCGCCGACCAGCTTGGGGGTCTCGTAGGGATCAAGGATGCTGGGCAGCGATTTGGTAACCAGGCTCAGCACAAAATCAATCTCGTCGGGCGTGAGGCGGAGGGGCAGCACGGCGTTGCGCATCATGCTCCGGTAGTCGTATTTATCAAGCACCTCCTCCTTCCACCAGCGCAGATAGGAGGAAACCCCTTCGCGGGAGACCTTTCCATCGGCCAGGGCGAAGCTCACCGCGTTGGCCGCCTTCCAGCCGCTGATTACCGCCCCGGTCATCTCCGCCTCCTGGCACCACACCGCGTCCGACACCAGCAGCACCTGGTCCTGGTAGGGATCGACCACGTGCGACAGCGCATTGCCCGCGGAGGTCAGGGTGCGGGTTATTTCGGCCTTTTCGAACCAGGGGGCGAAAAAGCCTTTTGTTGAGAAGCGCTCGAAGGCGCCGGCCAGGTCAGAGCCGGGGCTGAGCGAGGTGGTCATGACGAAGTAGGTGTCCTCCTTCGTCCGCGGCGTCATCCACACCCGCTTGGAAGGTGTCTCGTCGAGGAATATCTGGAAGAGGGCGAATTTCTCCGGCGGCCGCACCCCCACCATTTCGTAGCCCAGGGTCACCGCGGTGCCGAAATACTTCCGGTCCCGGTTGCAGCCCAGGGTTTGGGCGATTCTCGAGGCGCGCCCGTCGGCGGCAATGACGAAGGTGCCCCTGAAGGACCTGCCCTCGCGGGTGGAAACCGTCACCCTGCCGCCCTTAAGCGCGGTGCGAATCACGTTATACGGATTGAAGACGTCCACCTTCAGGGCGCGGCACTCATCCAGCAGGCAGCGCAGCAGCGTCCCCTTATCGTAGGTGGCGCTCACCCTGCCGCTTTCGCCTCTGCGCTCATTCTCTTCATAATTGCCGAGCTGGATTTTGTGGCCCCGGTGGGAGTAGATGGCCCAGGTGTAAAAGTCGCGGTGCGGTCCGTCGTAGTTCACGGTAAAGCCGTATCCCGGGAAGCAGAGCTTCTTGTCCGTGCTGTTCAAACGCACCCGCTCCTCCAGATATTTTCCGGTCAGGGTCACCACCATCATGCTGCAGGCGCGGTTGATGTCGGTAATGCGCTCTTTCCGCTCGATCAGGGCCACCCGCAGCCCCTGCTCCGCCGCCGTTTTCGCTGCCATCAGGCCGGCAGGCCCCGCGCCGACCACAATCAGATCATATACACCAGGCATGTTCAATCCTCTCAGTCAATATCTACAGTCATGAAGCGCCGCATCGCCGCCGCCGGTAAAGGGGCGCCGGGCACCTACTCATCTATAATGGTGATCGCCTTTTCCGGACAGGCTTCCTGGCAGGAAAGGCAGCAGTGGCAGATCATGCCCGCCTCCTCGATCGGCCGCGCCTTTTTCTTCCCGTCCGGCATTTCCACCAGCACCCACAATTCCAGGCCGCACTGTTCAAGGCACTTCCCGCAGCCGCGGCATTTAGCCTCATCTACAACATGTTTAACCATGAAACGCTCCCTATAATGAAGACTTGAGCTCATCAACCATGTTCTTGAAGCCGGCATCGGATTCATACAGGCGGACCATGGCATCGAAAAAGGGAAAGGTCGCCATCAGGTGGACCGGAACATTCGGGTCGGTCATGTCCCCCTTGAGCAGCTCCCCCTTGTCCTTGATTTCCATCAGGTCGAAGGTGTTGTCGATGGCGCTGCAGAGATCCACCGTTTTCAGCTTCAGCACCACGTGGCAGTCGTCGCGAATCCCCTTCTCCAGGGAGAGCCTGCCGTCCTTCACCACCTGGGTGATCTCGTCCGCGTCAAGCTGCAGGCCGACCTTGTGGTCCTTGAAATCCGCCATCATCCCCTGTGCCGTTTCATCCGCGTTGGTGAAGGCGGCGCCTGCCGCAAGCATTTCCATAACCGACATGTCTCATCCCTCCCTCAAAAAAAGAGCGTCTTCAGCACTGCAATCATCTCTTTTCCCAGAGCCTCACGCACCGGCCCCGGCAGCACTTCCTCAAAAAAATGGGCGCTCAAGGTTGCGCGCACTGCCGCCCGCTTCACCCGCAGCTCCTGTTTCTTCGCCTCATCCGCCACCGGCACGGCCTCGGGAAGAAAGGCGAGGTAGCTCTTGAGATACTCGGTGTGCGGGGCGAGCGCCGCCAGGCGCATCCCCTCCTTCTCGATGGGCACCCGCGCCGCGGTGTAAATGATCGAGGTAAGCGAGCGGATGATGTCGCTTTCCTCGGGACAGACGCCGGGCAGGCTGACAAAGCGGTCCCAGAGGGGCTGCACCGACTCAATATATTTCTTGCGATACTCCTCATCGACCAGGCTGTCCACCGTGGGGATGATGTCAACCATCAGATTCACTTCATCCGCGCTTTCATCCAGCCGGGAGAGAAAGAGGGGCAGATCATACGACTCACCGGGCATGATGGCGCAGAAGGCATACTGCCGTCCCGCGATGATGCAGGAGCCTATGCCTATTTTCTCAAGCTTTGCCGCACCGTAGGCACTGAAGCCGCCACGCGCCTGTGCCGTATCGATGGTCAGCGCAGGCGAAACATCCCTCCCCTGCCATTGGCTCACCGGTTCAGGCTGCAGCGGTTCGATCAGTCCCTTCATCTTTTCCAGATAGGGCGTCCATTTCACTCCTGCATCCATTGATTCTCCCTCCATCAAAAGGCCAGACTCACAAAAAGGTGGTGATTGCCTTCGCCGAAAATCTTTTTCATTACCTCTCCGCCCGGATCAAGATCGCGGTAGTACTTCTGCAATCGCTTCTTCCGGCGCAGCATCTCCTGCCGGTATGCCTCATCGCGTATGGGCTCCGCCTTCTTGAGCAGCTCCAGCCAGGCGCGCGCATAGGCCGCCACCGCATCGAGCACCGTGAGCCGGTCTTCTTTTTCCTCGATCTTGCCGTCCAGGCTGAAGGGAGAAAGGCTCTCCCGCGCCCAGGGCCACGGGCCATAGCGCCGCTGCACCAGACAGCGGCCTTCCCTGGTCAAGCCCGGGATGCCGCGGTATTTCCTCCACAGACCGGCGATGGCGCCGTAGTATTTTTCCCGGTACTCCTCATGCTTTCCCATATCCACCGCGGGCATGCAGTCAACGGTTACCCCCACCCGAGGGGCCGTTTCGTCAAACTCGCAGGCATAAATGGGAAGGTCGTAGGCATCGCTCGCCGTCATGTTCAGGATGCAGTACTTGGCCCGTCCCATGTAATGCAGCTCGCCGATGGTGATCTTCTCGATCTTGTCGCTCCCTTTGAGGGTGTAAGGTTTGTAGAAGCCGGCGGCCATGGGTTTTTTGAACTCCCAGGCCGGCCGGGTATCCCGCCCCTCGTAGGTTTCAAGCGGCACCAGGTCCATCCCCTCAAACAGCTTGTAGTCCTCCACCATCACTTTTTCGAATTGGGTCATCTCATTCCATGCAACCTTGGCCATAGCTCAACTCCTCTCTCGTTCATGCCTGACGACGGCCGGTGGCGCCCGCTGCGATGGGCCGGCTCATGATCGCGGGTGCACCGGTCGGCCCGCCGCACCCTGAACGCGCACCGCGGATACTTTCGCCTGAAGCAGCCCACATACTGCTTCCCTAAGGGTGCCGACTGTGCTATGCTACCACTACCTATCATTCCTGTCGGACCGTGTCAATCACTAAATCAAAGTTTTGTGATATAATTAGAACGCATTCTAATAAATGAGCGGGATGAAAACAGCCATCTTCCGATCAGTCACATACGCGCTCACAGCCGCCGGCCCGGCCGGCGGCTGCCTGCTCCTGTTGCTCCTGGCGGTCAGCGCCACCGGCGCCGCGGCGCCGGAAAACGCCGGTGCGACGGCTGACCGGGGGTCTGTCGCCGGGAACCGCGCGCCGCTCGGCGGCGGGGCCGACGACGGATTGCTCACCCTGAGCGAAAGCGCAGCCGTGGACCCGCTGCAGCGGCACCTGGACAGCATGCAGGCGCAGAACGGCGTGAGCGTCGGGAAGCCCGCGCCGGAACCCGCCGCTGATGCGCCGGCCGGCGGCGGCAGCGGGATGCCAAACCCGCCGCATAAATGGCAGACGGTTCTGCCCATCCTGGGCGAGGAGGCCGAGGCGCAGGGTCATACCCTGCCCCGCGCCTTCGGGCTCATGCCGGGATTCTACCATGGCCGGCGGCACATCGGCGTGAGCGACACGCGGGTGACGCTCAAGGGCATGACGTTTGCCGCGGACCGGCTGACTGATATCAAGGTGAAGAGCCGGGAGCTGAACTGGGCCCTGCGGCTCGACGCCTGGCTGTTCCCGTTTCTCAACCTCTATGGTCTGATCGGCTACACCCGGGAGGATGCGTACGCCGGAGTCGCACTGACGCCGCTCAATCGATTGCGCGCCGTGGTCGGCAGAAGGCCGGCGGACCTGATCGACCTGCACATGAAGCTGACCGGCGCCACCTACGGGGCGGGATTCACCCTGGTGGGCGGCTACAAGCATTTCTTTGCCTCCTATGATTCAAATTACACCATCAGCGCGCTGCGCGGCGATCTGCCGTTCGACAACACCCTGAGCCCGGATGTCAAGGCGCTGCTCAATTCCGTCCGCATCGGATGGCGATCGCGGATTGCCGGTTGTAATGTGGCAAACTGGCTGGGCTGGACCTATTGGGATACCACCAACACCATCAAGGGCGCGCCTCGCGTCCCGCTCATCGGCACGGTAAAGTTCCGGCTGCGGGAGAAAACCAGGAATCCCTGGAGCGCCCATATCGGGGCCAATGTTGAAATGTCGGAGGCGTTCCAGCTGGTGCTTGACGTGGGATCAAACTTTTCCGGCCTCTTCGCCATCGCCCCCACCCTCATGTTCCGGTTTTAAGGGGGCCGCCCTTGCAGGGGCGGAGAAACGCAGCGAGATCAACGTCTTTCCACACGGCAATGACAAGAACCTCACAGCATTCCTTGATAAGGAGACCAGGCATGGCCGAGATAACGATTCAAGGCAACCCCGTTCACACCTGCGGCGCCCTTCCGCCGGTCGGCGCTCCGGCGCCGGATTTCCTGCTGACCAAAACCGATCTTTCTGACATAGCGCTTAAGGACTTCTCCGGGAAAAGGATCGTGCTCAACATTTTCCCGAGCATTGACACGCCGGTCTGCGCCATGTCGGTGCGCCGATTTAATGCCGAGGCGGCGGGACTGCACAACACCGTGGTGCTGTGCGTGTCCGCCGATCTGCCTTTTGCCCACGGCCGCTTCTGCGCCGCCGAGGGGTTGCAGAACGTGATCACGGTTTCAGAACTGCGAAGGAGAAAATTCGGCGAGGACTACGGGGTGAGAATAATTGATGGCCGGTTGGCCGGCCTGCTGGCGCGGGCGGTGGTGGTCATCGACGAGAAGGGAAAGATTGTGTACACCCAGCAGGTGCGGGAGATCGCACAGGAGCCGGATTATGACGACGTCTTAAAAAATCTGCAATAAAGTGACCCTAATCGGGGTGAAAGCGCAAGGGCGACCGCCGGTCGCCCCTACAAATCTCCCAGCGCCCACCTCACATCCCACATGGCTTCTCATACATAGTGGACAAATCATCGTACCGCCCGGCACGGTGCATCCGCGGCTGACGCCTGCGCCTGCCCCGGTCAAGGGATATCTGAGCCGGCAGTGTCCCATGGGAACGCTCACAAAAAAAGGCCGGGGATTGATTCCCGGCCTTTGCTGTACCGATCGCTGATCAACGCTTACGCATCCTTGTCCTTAAGGCTACTTTCAAGGGTGCTGCCGCGCACGCTCTTGATTTTCGCGTAGGTGGCCGGGCGTTCCCGCTCGATCTTCTGCGGGTCGCGCAGAATGGCGTCCCATATCATCCGCGACGACTTGTACTGGCTGAAGCTCCCGTCCAGGAGCACGTCTTCGCAGAGGCCGAACAGGTAATCCAGCTCATCGTCGGTGTAGGTGGGGACAAAGGCATACCCCTGCTGCACCTGCATCATCCCCTTGTCATTGAACTCAAACGACTTCATCCACCAGTCGGTATACTCCGGGAATCCGCTTTCGCCCTTCAGCTCCCGGGCAACCGCCTCCGCCGCCTTGTAACCGCAGCTCAACGCCCCCTGCCCTTGCACTTCCACAAACGCGGCTGAATCTCCTATAATTATAGTGTTGCCTTTACAGGGCTGGGAAATGGGGGTAAATGCCTTGACCGAACAGCAGTACCGCTCCTCAATCTTGGCATTGGCAAACCGGTCGGCAATGGGACTGTTCTTGGTGAAGCGTTCGAACGCCTCCACCGGCAGGTCCCGGGGGCTGCCCAGGTTGATCACATCCGCCCAGTCCTCAAAATGGCCGGCGGGGCCGGTGCCGATGATCGGGGCCAGGTTGGAGCCGTAGCACCGGCCGTACCAGAGCACCCATTCCTCGGGGTTATAGTGCTTCACGCCGGACATGTAGCTGGCCATGCACAGGGCAAAGCCCATGTAGCCGCGATTGGCATTAAAGCCCATCGCCTGGCCGAGGCGGGTGTTGCACCCGTCGGCAATGATCAGCTTCCGCGCCCTGATTTTCTCCTTCTTGCCCCGGCTCACGCACTTGACCTCAACCCCCTGGGGGCTGTCAATCGCATCATAGGCCGAGGTCTCATTCTGAAAGGTGACCCCGAGCGCCAGACATTCCCCAAGCAGGCTCTCCAGCAGGAATCCCTTGTCGTACTTGTAGGCATAAGGCCTGCGGTCCGGCCAGGCAAAGTGGATCGCCCGGCGATTGGGGGAATAATACCATTTATCGATGCAGGGATACAGGGCGCCCTTGTAGTCCACCACCCACCCGTTCGCCGTCGAGGTGATGGTGCCCTTCTTGGGATCCACCAGAACGGTGTCTCCGTTGTAGCCTTCATCGAGTATCAGGTGCTCGCTGCAGTAGCGGGTAATTTTCGAGATGTCTTTGCGCTTCTCGATGATAATGGTTTTAAGCCCCTTCTTGGCCGCCCACTTGGCAGCATGGACGCCGCCCGGACCGGCCCCGACAATGGCAAGATCATAAACCGTCATTCCTTCCTCCTTGGATTGTGCTCCGTATCAATGTTTCAGCTGATGGCCTGCATCGGACAGATGAGTTCGCAGCTGTGACAGGCAGTGCAGTTTTGCGGATAGAGCTGCGCCTTTTTATCGTAGCCGCCCTTGTCCTCGAGCTCGAGCGCGCCGCAGGGGCAGTTCTCCATGCAACCGCCGCAGCCCAGGCACTTGTCCTGGTCAACCACCGGATACTGCCGGCACGACGGGCAGATGTCAAAAAACTCGACCGGCAGATTCTTCTCCCGCTTCACCTTTTCCAGGTGCGGCTCCGGCGAGTAGGGATTGCCGCACTTCTTGCACGCCTTCAGCTTATGTTCAACCTTCCAGTTCAGGATCTCCCGCTGCGGGCCGCCCTGCTCGCAGCCGTCGGGGGTGCAGAGCGCGGTGGCGAACAGGTCGTTTTTCTTGATGATGCCGGTCGGACAGATAAAGGCGCAGGAACCGCAGGCGATGCAGTCATCGGCGGTCTTGCCGAAGGGCGAGTCAACCATCTTTCCCGTGCCGCGTCCGGCGAACTGGATGGCGCCCGCCTTGACCACCTCGTTGCAGGCGCGCACGCATAATCCGCAGAGGATGCAGTATTCGTTATCCTTGCCCATCTGCCGGGCGCTTTCGGTCACCCCGTACTCGGCGGCCAGCTCCTGCACGATGCTCACGTTGGGACAGCGGGCCAGGTGGAGTTCAAGCACCATCTTGCGCGCGTCAACCACGCGGGGGGTATGGGTCTTCACCTCCAGCCCTTCGCCCACCGGGTAGGTGCAGGAGGTGTCCACCGTGGTCCTCCCGTTTTTCTCGATTTCAACCACGCAGAGTCGGCAGGCCCCGTAGGGTTTGAGCGCGTCATTGGAGCAGAGCGTGGGTATTTCAATATTGTTGGCGCGCGCTGCCTGAAGGATGGTCATTCCCTCTTCAGCCTTGATCTTCCTGCCGTTTATCGTTAAGCTCACCATAACTATCATCCTCTCTCTCAATGCGAAGCCGCGTTTGTGGTTAAGCCTTGTGCTTCATCAGTTTGCCCTGGATCACCTGGGGAAAATGGTTGAGCACCGACAGAAAGGGCACCGCGGCGGTCTTGCCCAGCGCGCAGGCGCCGGTATCGGACATTGCCGACGCCAGGCGCTTGACCAGCGCTATGTGTTCGGCGGTACCCTGCCCCTCCATGATATCACTTATAATTTGCTGCAGCCGTTTGGTGCCTTCCCGGCAGCTGCTGCACTTGCCGCAGGACTCATCGGCAAAAAAGTCGGTGAAAAACTTGGTCATTTCCAAAAGGTCGGTATCTTCATCCATCACCACCAGTCCACCCGACCCGAGCAGGCTCCCCTCCTTGGCGAGACGGTCATAGTCAAGCTTGATTTTCAGCAACTTCGCCGGGAGGATGCCCCCCGAGGGGCCTCCCGCCTGGAAGCCCTTTATTTTCTTGCCGTTGGCGGCGCCGCCGCCGAAGGTGTCGATGATTTCCCCGATCTCCATTCCCAGCGGAACCTCGACCCAGCAGCTTTTCGCCACATGCCCGGAGAGGGCCACGATCTTTGTCCCGGTGCTCGCCGGCGTCCCGATGCCCGCGTACCATTTGCCGCCCCGGGCGATGATCACCGGCAGGGTTGCCATGGTTTCGAGATTGTTCACCACGGTGGGCTTGCCGAACAGCCCGCTTTCTGCCGGATAGGGGGGACGGGGACGCGGTTCACCGAATGAGCCCTCGAGCGCGTTGAGCAGCGCCGTTTCCTCGCCGCACACATAGGCGCCGCCGCCCCGCTTCACCCGCAGGGAAAAGGAAAATCCCGAACCGGCGATGTTCTGTCCGATCAGCCCCAGTTCCTCCGTCTGTTCGATGGCGCGGTTGAGCCGCTCGTAGGCCACCAGGTAGCGGTCATTGACATAAATATATCCCTCGGAAGCCCCCACCGCATAGCCGGCGATGGCCATCCCCTCGATGACCGCATGGGGGTCTGATTCCAGAAAGCTCCGATGCATGCCGATTTCGGGATCGCCCTCGCTGCCGTTGGCGACGACGTATTTCACCTCACCGGCCGCCTGGCGACACGCCTGCAGCTTGAGCCCCGCCGGGAATCCCGCTCCGCCCCGTCCGCGGAGCTTTGCAACGGTCACCTCCCTGATCACCTCGTCCGGGGTCATGGAGGTAACGGCCTTCAGCAGCGCCTGGTAGCCGCCCAGCGCGCAATATTCCTCAACCTGCTCCGGGCTGATGGTGCCGGCCTTATTACTGATGAGCTTCATCTGCTTTTTGAAAAAGTCAAGCTTCCCGCATTCCTTCAGGGCCGCCGCATCCTTGGGCAGTTTTGCCCCGGCATAGGCGATTGGGGCGCCGCCGTCCGCCGCGGTCAACCGGTCGATGCGCATCAGCGCCAGGTCCTTGACCACGCCTCCCTTGGCCACCGAGGCGACAATCTCGGGAACCCGGTCGATGGGCACCCGGCCATAGGTAATGCGCGGTTTCCCCGGGCAGATCACCTCGACAATCGGTTCGGCATGACAAAGGCCGTTGCACCCCACCACCACCAGGTCGGCCTTGGCCTTCTGTTTCCTGATCTCGTATTTCAGGGCTTCAAAAACCTTCCCCGCGCCCTTGGCCAGCCCGCAGGTTGCCATACCCACGGTAATCCGGGCCCGTTGCGGCGCAAGCCGGCTCATTCCCTTCTTCTGTATCGCATTAAGGTCAAGCGGTTTGTCCTGTTTCATATACTCCCCTTTATCATTCACCTAACAGTTCTGAAATCCTGGCCTGGGCGTCGTCTCCGCTGTACAGCTCTCCGTTCACCATCACCGCCGGCGACAGGTCGCAGCAGCCGAGGCAGCGCACCTTTTCCAGGGTAATATTCCCATCCGGCGCCGCCGCCTTCTCCTGCAGCTTGTGCAGCATCGATCCGCTGCCCTTGAGGTGACATCCGGTCCCGTCACACACGCTCACCGCGTATTTTTTGGGCGTGGCGGTGGGAAACGCCTGGAAGGAGGTTACCAGCCGGTACAGCGTGCTCATAAAGACATTTTTCTTCTGGCTCACCACCTGCAGCGCTTCTTCCGGAACGCAGCCGAACCTGCCCCGGAGGGCGTGGAGTACGGCGGGTACTGATTCCTGGCCGCCGGGGATGGATGCCACGATCTCTTCCACCACGCTGATATCGACGCCACCCATGGTGGCAAATCCCTTGATGATATTGGATTTGAAGGGCTCGGGCACGATTTCATTGACGATCTCGATCACGTGGGATTCCTGATAGGGACCGCCCTTGGCCTTCTGGCCGAGCACATCCATCAGCTTTACCCGGAACACATCCTGCAATGATTCCGGCACTTCCTTGATCATCAGCTCGAACATGGCCCTGCTGCTGCCGGTCCACGCCCCCTGACCCGCAGGCTGGGATGCGCCGGCAACGGCGGGAGATGAAGCTTTATCCGGTGCGCTCTTTTTTCCGCGCGGCTTTTTACTTGCAGACATGGTGCACTCCTTTCAGCGATACCCGGTTGCGGGCATCGGCGTCTTACGCGACGGCATTAAGGTACTGCTGTACGAGATCTTCCAGGCGCTTGTAGGCGATGTCAACCGAGGCCTGCGCCCCGCTGATGTCCTGCTCAGTCAGTTTTTCAAACCGCTGCTGAACCGTGAGATAGTCGGCAACCGGCCGCGGCTTTCCGGTTTTGAGCGAAATGTCATAGGCGCCCGCGCCGGCTTCATACAGGGGGAAGATTCTGCTTTCCACCGCGAAGCGCCCCAGTTTCACCGTGAAGTCCGCGTCAAACTGCCAGCCCGCAGGACAGGGGCAGAGCACATGGACATAGGCGTCGGCGGTGCTCTTGAGCGCCCGCTTCATTTTATCGTACAGGTCAAAGGGATAGCTGGGACAGGCGGTGGCCACATAACTGAAGCCCTGTGCGGCGGCAAGCTGCGGCGCGGGCTTCTCCAGCGCATCGGCCAGCGAGCCGCCCGCCTCGTTATCGAAACAAATCAAGAGTTTCCCCGCGGCCTTGGGCACGGAGAGAAAGCTGGGGGCGGTCCTGCCCGCGCCAAAGAGGCCGGCGGCGGCATCGGCGGACGAGCCATTGTCCGGGGCCGTCCAGCTGGCCTTCTCAATGCTGATGCCCAGCACCTTATAGGTCTGGCGGACGGCGAGGGCCAGGCCGCATCCGGGACATGCCGTGTTCAGCTCGGGAACGAAGTATTCCTTGCAAGGCAGGAAGTTAGAAACGTAGAGACTGTACTTATCCATTGCTATTCCTCCTTGAACATGCTGATGGCGCCGAACCAGCATTCCCGGTGACATATGCCGCAGCCCTTGCATTTGGCGGTATCGGCTTCGAAAAAACCCTCCTGATTGCGAAACACCGCGCCATCCGGGCAATACACGAAACAGAGCCCGCAGCGGATGCACTTGTCACGGTCCCATTCCGGCGTCCATTCCCGCACATCCCCCGGGCGGAACGGCGTCCCCTTATCCTGATCAAGCAACGAGCAGCTGATCATCTTTTTCTGAAATCCGGCAGTTGATTCCAAAATCACATCTCCTTTTTCAAAAGTTAATCCGCCTAACCGTGCCCCGCGGCTATGACCGCCGCGGATGCCGCCCTACACCTCGGAGGGCGCCTTGACCGGACAGACATTCACGCAGGTCCGGCATTCCAGGCAGAGCTGCACGTCAACAAACGCACGGTCCTTCACAAAGCAGATGGCCGTCCGCGGGCACAGATCCACGCACCCGCCGCACCCAACACATTTTTCCCTGTCAATGCGAATCACCCTGATCTCCTCCCGTCGCGCCGCCCCCGGCCGTGGCCTGGTCCGGCGCCGCAATCCAGTTATGCGCCCGTTCCCGGGCAGCAAAAGAAATGAGAAAACAGATATAATATTTTTTTTCCGCGGCTGTCAAGTTTTTTTACCTTTTTTGTTCACACCGCCGTCAACGGCGGATCCCGGCGTCGCGCGCCGAAGAAAATGCCGCTCCGCAACAGCGAAACGGCAATTGCCGGTAGTTCCCCCCATTCCCCAGTGGCGCAGCGGACGTACAAAAGTGGTGGCGGTGCAGGGAGTCGAACCCCGGACACTGCGGATATGAGCCGCATGCTCTAACCACCTGAGCTACACCGCCATTAAGAACACTAATCATGCCACATGCTGAAATCCAAATGGCAAATGAATGTCAAAGACCAACGTTGCAACTCCTGCCGTTTGGCATGTGAGCTTTGAACTTCATTTGTCATTTGAAATTTGATCGTTGTCATTCCCTGCAGGCTTCTCAGCTTCCTGCAGCTCATCCACTGACTTCTCATACACCGGATTTTCAGAAGGGGATTTAATGTCACCCCTTCGCTTAAACAGCAGCTCGCCCAATCCCTTTTTCTCATCCTCCTGCTCGTCAGGAGCTTCCTCTTTATTACCGGCTGTCTCGACTGCTTCTGCCCCCTCCGGGACGCTCTCCCCGGACCGGACACTATCGGGCATGTCCGCAGGCGCCCCAGGCTTTTCCGCCTGGTCACGGTCCATTAGAGGGTCCGGACCGACCCGGCCGGTTGGTGGCGCCTCCACCGGCTGCAACCGCTCCGTTTCTTTCCGGTCCCCGGCGAACGGGACATCCTCTTCCGGGACCAGCACGCCGTCCTCAACCGCCCCCCGCACCTCCTGGGCGATCAGCTGCAGACGGGGTATCACCTCATTCATGCCCAGGGTCTGTGAAAACACCGGAAAGGGTGCGCCGCCTTTCGCTACCGACAGCATATTGATGGCGATGAGCAGATCATCCCCCATTTGAGCGACGCTGCCAAAGAGCACATAATCGGCCCCGAGCGTCTTTCCCGTACTCCTCACCTTTTCCGGCGACGGCGCTTCGCGGGCTCCCCCGGCACACTGCCGCTGTACCGCAGCCTTCTCAACAACCGCCAGGCCGGCGCCCGAGGCGATGCGGGACGCAATCATGTCCCGGAGCCCCTCGGTAATATAAGTTATATCCTCCTGCCCCCCGGCGGTTACGGGGAGAATGGCTATCTTCTGCGGCTGCTGCGTGGCATGAGCGGGCATAACCCCTGCGCAGAGAACCGCACACAAACACCAGCCACGGGCAAGGAAAGAGGCTTTCATAAAATAAACAAAATGCGCCCTACGCTCAGGCGCGGATTCCGGAACATTTTTGTCGTTTACTTTGGCGATATAATTTTTTATTATTATATCGCTTCCCAATTGTCAATAAAAAATAGTTCCGGAACCGCTGTGCCGCAGATCGCGTGCGCCGCGCCCCTCCCGCCATGACCCTGGTCTGCATCGAAAAAACTCATGAGCACATGACCGCCGCGGTTGACCGGCTGCTCGCGTGCGCCGGACTTCCCGAGCGCCTGCACGGCCGGTCCCTCCTGCTCAAGCCGAACCTGTTTGAACCGCTTCCCCACACCACCGGCCAGACCACCAGCCCGCTCCTGGTGGAGGCGGTGATACAGTGCTGCCGGCGGCGCGGGGCGCGCGCGGTGACCGTGGGTGAAGGACCCAGCTACTTCACCCCCGATAGCGCCCTTAAGGAATGTTTTACCAAGACCGGCATGGCCGAGATCTGTGAACGCTGCGGCGTCCCCTGGGTCCTGTTTGATGAGCATCCCTATCGCCTCTTTAAGGACGCCTCCCCGGACCTGCCGGCCGCATTCCGCATTTCGGAACATGTCTTCCTGCACGATATGATCATCAATCTCCCGGTTCCCAAAACGCACTATCTGACCACCGCATCCATCGCCATGAAGAATCTGAAAGGGTTGGTGAAGCGGGAGGACAAGCCGCTGTTTCACCGGGTCGGCCTCGACGGCGCGGTGGTGGCGCTCAACGCCATCATCAGGCCGTTCATCAACCTGGTTGACTTTACCGCGCAGGCCGGGCAGCCGGCATCGTTTGTCCTGGCGGGCAGGGACATCGTCGCGGTGGACAGCGTCAGCGCCGCGCTTATGGGGCTGTCCCCCGATGCGGTGAAAACCATCCGGCTGGGCTGCCAGGCGGGATTGGGAGAGATGCGTCTCGAGGAAATAGAGATCCGGGGAGAGGACATCAAGGGGCTGAAGATGCATTACGAGCTTCCCGCGCAGTGGCTGGGGAGAACGTTCCCGAACCTCACCATATCGGGGGAGGATACGGCCTGCAGCGGATGCATCCTACCCCTGTTTTCGGCGCTGCGGCGGCTTGCGGAGCAGAGCCGCGCGTTCGCGCATCCCCTCACCATAGCCCTCGGCGTTGCCCCTGCAGCCAGGGGCAGCGGCGCGGTCCTCGCCATCGGTCAGTGCCCTGCCCACGATGTCGAAACAGAATATGGGGTGGGCGGCTGCCCGCCATCCCGGGATGAGATCGAAAAGGCGCTCCTGGCGCATGCTGAAGCAAACAGTTGAGATGACCGGAACAACGTTACAATGCTTTCCCACGCATGTCAAAAAAATGTAGGGGCGACCGGCCGGTCGCCCCTACAAGTCAGGCCTTATTTCCATGGTAAAGCTTATTACTTCCGCAAAAACCCCACGTGCTCGATGAGCGATCCGCGCACCAGGTCCTCTTGTAATGCCTCAATGATCGTCTTGAACCCCGGCGACGCCTCCTGCGCGAACAGCGCAAGCAATGCATCGGCATGCTCAACAGTGCCGCCGGTGATGACGGCCCTCTTCCCCCGGAGCCGATTCTGCAGCACCGGCAGCATTTCCTTTACCAGGCTGTACGCGGCCACTCTCACCCGCGGATTGCGGAAGGCGATCACCAGCGCTTCAACCGCGTGGGGCGAGTAGTAGAGATCTATTACCTGCCGCCCCTCGGGCGATGCAGCAAGCACCTCGTCCCGCACCCTCCTCAAGGCAGTCATCTCTGCACCATTCAAAGGAAGGGCAAGGGTGGTAAAGCAGGGAAAGCGCTGCGTGGCCGCGCCGGTGGCAAAGCTCCAGATGGCGCTGTAGACCGGCGGACCTTCATTGCATTCATCGACCGCCCGGACCTTCCAGTAATAGGTGGTATTGGGGCTAAGCTGGCCTCCGCCCCGGTTCGGATCACAGTAGGGAACGGTCAGGTTCTCGCAGACCAGCGCGCTGAAGCTCTCCTGTTCAACCTGTGAACGGTCCGGGGAAAAATAGACGCTCTGACGAACAATGCCGTCCACCTGCTCCTGTAATTCCCCCTCCCACCACTTGAGGGTGGTGAAGAGGGACTGGTCGGACATGCCGTCTTCCGGCGTGGGGGTATTCGGATACGGAGGCTGCATGTCCCGCTGCAGTGATACGGTCACGGCGGACTCGGCCGGGGAGGCGTTGGAAGAGGTGATCTTGATGGATGCGCTGTAGCCCGCGGTGCACCCCTCCTGCTTGGAGCGGTCGATTCTGACCTTTATGGACTCGGTCTCTCCGCCGGCAAGCGTCCCGCTCACGCTGCTGCCGCCATTGATGGTAAACCAGTCAGCGCTCGCCGGGACGGTTGCCTGCCACGCCATGTCTCCCTGGCCGTTGTTTTTAACCAGGAGCGTTTCCTCGTCCACCAGGGACCCGAAATCCAGCTCATTGGGCTCAACCTTGAGTATATTGTATTCCGCAATGGTCATGGTCGCGTTGACCTCCAGCTCATCCAGCACCAGCGCGGGATCGCAGCTTTCAGTCAATTCATCATAGGCATACTGCCGCACGATGAATGTCCCGGCATGAATGCCCACCGGATCCCTTCCCTCCTCCTGCAGCTGCGGGACAATGCACAAGCCGCAGGCGCCGAGAGAGACCTGCACATACTTCTGGTCGCCCCCCGGGAGGTCAATCATGCCCGATGCGGTTCCCTCAAGACTCAGCCAGTCGTTGCCCGGCTCCACGCCCCAGCAGAGCACGCCGTCACCGCAATTGGAAATGGTGATTTTCTGCACCTTTATTTTAGGCGAATAGGGCTCCACCGCTCCGAAGTCAACCGTCTCCGGTATGACCTGCAGCCGGGGCTGCGCGTGGAGGGGCGCCATGAAAAGGAGTACCATCCATGATGCCGCAACTGCTCCGTACAGAGATTGTCTGGTCACCGTCCGTCTCCTCGTTCGTATGACGCTGCGTGTGTCAGCATACGAGAAACCCTTCTCAGTATGTCTTCGGAATCAGGGCGAAAAAACTTTAACCGGCATGCTGCATGGACACATTGCAGTACGCCCTTCGCCGCCGCATCTTTTCCAACAAAACTCTTTTATTCCCGTCGCATCTATGATAGAAATCTCCCATTTGACATAATGGGAGGAGGCAACGATGAAAATCATGATTACCGGCGGAGCGGGTTTTATCGGCTCCCACATCAGCGACCTGCTCATCGACCAGGGACATGCCATGGTTATTGTCGATGATCTCTCCAACGGCAAGCGGGAGAATGTAAATTCTCACGCCGCCTTTTACCAGGTAAGCATCCTGGACAGGGATCTGGCTGATATTTTCAGGAAAGAACGGCCCGAGGTGGTGATCCACCACGCCGCCCAGATTTCGGTGCGTGATTCGGTCAAAGATCCCCTGCGCGACATGGAAATAAATATTAAAGGCTCCGTCCAGCTGCTGGAGCACTGCAAGGACCACCGGGTAAAGAAAATTATTTTTTCATCCACCGGCGGGGCGCTCTACGGGGAGCAGGATTATTTCCCGGCCGATGAAAACCACCCCATGCGTCCTTTAAGCCCGTATGCCATTGCCAAGCTCAGCGTTGAAAAATATCTTTACTTTTACTTCACCACCCACCGCATTCCTTACACCGTGCTCAGATATGCCAATGTATATGGTCCCCGCCAGGACCCCTTCGGCGAGGCCGGGGTTGTGGCCATCTTCAGCCAGAAAATGCTCAAGGGCGATCAGCCGGTCATCAACGGCGACGGCAACCAGACCAGGGATTTTGTCTACGTGGGGGATGTGGCCCGGGCGAACCTGCTGGCCTTACAGCATGAGGTGACCGGTGAAATAAACATCGGCACCGGCGTGGAGACATCCATCAATACCATTTTCAATGAGATCAAAGCACTGGTGGCGCCCGGCACCCACGAGGTCCACGGGCCGGCCATGCCCGGCGAGCAGCTGCGCAGCGTGCTCTCCTACCAGAAGGCCCGGACGGTTCTGGGCTGGGAGCCGACCATGCCGCTTACCACAGGGCTGAAGCACACGGTTGAGTTTTTCAGGCATCTGCAGTGACCGGCCGGTTTTCCTGCGACGCCTCCCGCAGCTTTGTTCCTCTCCCCCGCATCCCCTCGTATTCTTCCCCGTCGCATCCGGCTTCGATGCGACGCCCGACCAGGCCCTCCCGCCCGATTTCCGGCAGTGCCCATGATTACTTATTGTATACCGGTTGCTGATGCGGATTATAGTTTAGTATACAACCCGCCGGCATCAGGGGCATTGCCGCCCTGAATGGGAAGCGCAGGCCGGATATTCCGGCAGCCCTTCAGCTGGTATGAAGATTGCAGATGTTATTCAGCGCATCACCGGTTCGTGCCCAACCACCCGGGTGATCCGGTGCAGGATGCCGGTCCCGGCTCTCGGCATGGCAACGGGGCGTCTGAAAGAAAGAGAAACAAGTCCGGCTATGGGGAAGGTGAACGGCGCAGCGCTTCACCGGACCGGGGAACGTGCAAGGAGGGAGCATATCATGGAAGTAACCGGCAATCTTATACTCGAAATCCCGCTGTGGCACATGGCAATCCTGCTGGTCATTCTAATCGTCTGCCTGGGCTTTAAAAAGTGTGCCGCCGGATTGATCGGGGCAATCCTTTTTGCCATGTACTGGGTATATGTATACAACTACGATGCCTTTGCCCACCAGTTATTTCAGTCCAGCTACGCGTCATTGTTCTTTTGCCTGGTGGGCGCGTGCAATGCCCTCGTCGTCATCGGGTTATCGATCAGCGCATTTTCCATTGATGACTGACGCGCGGGTTCGCGCTGCCGCCGGGCATCACAGCCGCAAATCGAATTCGCTGATCAGGCGCGACAGATAGGTGCGCTGGATCCCCATGATGTCGGCCGCCTTCTTCCGGTTGCCGTGGGTGTAGGCCAGGGTCTTGGTCAAAAACTCCTTTTTGAAAATATCCTGCGCCTCTTTCAGGGTCATGCCCACCTCCACCCCGCTCTGCAATCCCCCATCGGTTTTCCCGATGGGCAGATCGGCGGCGGCGATCCGTTCCCCGTCACCCATGACCACGGCCCGCTCGATGGCATTCTCCAGCTCGCGCACGTTTCCCGGCCAGTCGTGGCTCACAATCGCCTTCATCGCCTCGGTCGAAAACTCCAGCGCGCGCAGGCCCCGCGCCACCGTATACTTGCGCAGAAAGTAGCCGGCCAGGACGCTTATGTCCTCCCGGCGCTCCCGCAGCGGCGGTATCTTCAGCTGAATCACGTTGAGCCGGTAGAAAAGGTCCTCGCGGAATTTGCCTTCCCGGGTCATCTTCTTGAGCTGCTTGTTGGTCGCGGAAATAACCCGGACATCAACGGTTATGGGGGTGGAGCTGCCGATGCGGTTAAAGGTGCCCTCCTGGAGCACCCGCAGCAGCTTCACCTGCATGGTCTGGCTCATCTCGCCGATCTCGTCGAGAAAAATGGTTCCGCCGTCGGCGGTCTCGAACAGGCCGATCTTCTTGTACAGCGCCCCGGTGAAGGAACCTTTTTCATGGCCGAACAGCTCGGCCTCCAGCAGCGTTTCGGGAAGGGCGCCGCAGTTGACGATCACGAAGGGCTGGTCCCGGCGCTGCCCGGACCGGTGGATGAGGCGGGCCAGCAGTTCCTTGCCGGTGCCGCTTTCCCCCTCAATTAATACGGTGGTTTTGGAGTTGGCCACCTTGAGGGCGTCGGCAAGCACCTTCTGTATCTCCTTGCTCTCCCCCACAATCTGGTATTTCATCTCCAGCTGGTTTTTCAGGCCGGCATTCTCATCAATCACCTTGCGGTATTCCTTTGCCTTCACGATGGCCAGCGCCGCCAGGTTGGCAAACGCCTCCAGCATCTCCATGTCCTCCTGCCGGATGGGATTGCCGTCCTCCCGGTCGATGATCTCCACCACGCCGATCACCTCCTCGCCGATTTTCATGGGCACGCAGGCAATGGATCTGGTGTCAAATCCGACCGATTCGCTTATCTTCTTGTCCCACAGCGTATCCTTGCTCACATCCTCCACCAGGAGGGACGTGCCGGTTTTGGCCACGTAGCCGGCGATGCCCTCCCCCAGGCCGACTTCAAATTTTTTCACATCATCGCTTTTCTCCCCGGTGGCCACCTGGAAGTAGAGGGTATCGGTCTTTTTGTCCAGCAGGAGCAGTGAACTGGCCCGCGCCTTCATCACCTCGGTCACCGACTCAATGATCATGCCCAGCAGGTGATCCAGGTCAAAAACCGAGGTTACCAGTGATGAAATATTTGAAATAAATTGCAGTCGCGGATCACTAAACCTGTTCTTTGCTTTCATCCGTTCCCCTTGGGGTCTTGTACGGTATGCGTTCGGGAAACCGGCCGCAGCCGGTTGATCACTGATAAGCGGGTACGGCGGTTGTACGCCTGCCGGGAGATGGTATTAATTTGTGCACTGTTGGTTATCGACAATTCACGGTTAATACTTTAATTATTTACGGTGTGCACTTTCCTACAACCGGCGGGGAAAATAATAAACGGGATAGGCGCACGCTTCAGCCTGCGAGTGCCGGCCATATTCCCGGCGGCGATTGCGCCCTGATACAATCACCGATCATCATGTGCGAAGGCTGAAGCCTGCGACTACAATCTTTCAACAACCTGCTAAAGTTATTCGTGGAGTCACCGATACAATTATGTAATCTGTGATCGGTAATCCACACAGGAAGGATCATCGTTTTTAACCGTCTACCGGCACAGCGGTCTGTTCACCGATCGGCTGTACTCATTTGCCCATGCTTTTAACCCAGCTCTTACGCGAGATAAAAAAGAAAAACGCATCGGACCTCCATCTCCGCTCCATGCTGCCTCCCACCATGCGCATCGACGGAACCCTGTACCGGTCGGACCACCCCCCGCTGACCACCGAAGCAATCGAGGCGATGGCCGACACCATCATGAATGAAACCCTCAAAAAGAAATTCATGCAAAAATTTTCGGTGGATACATCGTACTCGGTGCCGGGGGTGGGCAGGTTCCGGGTGAACATATTCCGCCAGCGCGGCACCACCTCGCTGGTCTTCAGAAACATCCCCTTCGACATCCCGACGGTTGAGTCCCTCAACCTGCCCCAGATCATCAAGAGCTTTTGCACCAAGCCCCAGGGGCTGGTCATCGTCACCGGGCCGACCGGGTCGGGAAAGTCATCGACCCTGGCCGCCATGGTCCAGCTGATCAACCAGACCAGCAGCCTCCATATCGTCACCATCGAAGACCCGATTGAGTACCTCTTCAAGAATGAGCAGTCCATCATCAGCCAGCGGGAAATCGGCATTGACACCCCGAGCTTTGCCCACGCCCTCAAGGACGCGCTGCGGCAGGACCCGGACGTCATCCTCATCGGCGAAATGCGCGACATTGAAACCACCACCATTGCCATGAACGCCGCGGAAACCGGACACCTCATCTTCAGCACCATGCACGCCAACAACACCTACGAGGCGGTCTCCCGCATCATCGACATATTCCCCAACGATCAGCAGAACCAGGTGAAGCTGCAGCTGGCCAACGTGCTCATCGGCGCCATTTCGCAGCGGCTCATCAACCGGGCGGACGCGGCGGGCCGGATACCGGCGGTGGAAATCCTCATTGCCACCGCCGCGGTCAAGAAGATGATCTCCCAGAGCCAATACAAGGAAATGCTGGAGCAGATTGAACGATCGGTGGTTCATTACGGCATGCAATCGCTGGAGCAGTCGCTGCTGGCGTTGCTGGCCAACAAGATGATAAACCTGGACGAGGCGCTCAACACCACCCTGCGGCAGAGCGAGTTTGAACTGATGCGCGAGCAGCTGGGCATCGACGCGCTCGGCGGCATCCGGTCGGCCAATTAGCCGCACCACCCAGATCACCGTTTTGCGGAGACATGCATGGCACAGGAATCCTACGCTGACTTTTCCATCATACAGAAATACCTGGACCAAAAGCGCTACTACGATGAGGCGATGAAAAGCCACGATGCCAGGGTCGCCGAGCTGGAGAAGACCATCAGCGGGCTGAAAGGGGAGTTGCAGGCAAAGGATCAGGCGCTGCAGCAGCTGCTGGATCAGGCGGGCGCGTACGAGGCCACCATCAAGGAGCGTGAAAAATCCATGCAGGAACTGACCCTCACCGTGCACCGGCTCAAAAAGCAGGCGGAGGGCGGCCTGCCGGGAAACGGCGGCGCGAACGGCGACGAGCAAAAGGTCCGGTCGGCCTTCTTCAAAAAATAAGGGACAGCCGCAAGCCGTCCCTCGTGTCATCCCTCATCCGCCGGCGGGTCAGCCCGGCTCAGATCCCTTCCTTGACCAGTTCCTCCAGCAGATCGCGCTGATGCCGCTCCAATTTCCGGGGCACCTTCACCAGGAGGCGCACATACAGATCGCCCTTTCCCTTGTCCTGAAAGTGGGGAAGCCCGTATCCCCGCAGCCTGATCCGGCTGTGGCTCTGGGTTCCCGCCGGGACGCGCACGCTGCGTGTCGTCCCCTCCAGGGTGGGGACCTCGATGGTGCAGCCCAGCGCCGCCTGGGTGAACTGGATCTCCTTGTCCATGTGCAGGTCACTTCCCTCCGGCCGGAAGACCGGATGATCAAGCACGGTTATCCTGATGTAGAGATCGCCGTGCTGCCCCCCTGACGCACCGCGCTGTCCCTTGCCCGCGATGCGCAGCTTTTTCCCGGTGCTGATGCCGGGCGGAATCTTGATGTTGACCCGGTTCAGGCTGCCGTCCTCATCGCGCAAGGCAATCTGCTTCGATGCGCCGCCTGCCGCCTCCTCCAGGCTTATGGCCAGATCGTAGATGGCATCGGCACCTTTCTGGGGGGCGCGGTAACGGCCTCCCGCTGCTCCGGAAAAGGGGTTCCTCCCCCCCTGCTGGCCGCGGGCATTGAAAAAATCCTGGAAGTTGACGGTTCGCGAGGTCCGCCCGCCGCCGAAGAGGGTGCTGAATATGTCCTCGTTGCCGAAGCCGGCGTCCTTGAACAGATCCCCGATGTCAAATCCCCGAAAAATGTCCTCCTGGCTGTATCGGCGGTGAAAGCCGGAATAGCCGACCGCATCATATTCCTGCTTTTTCTTCTTGTCGCTGAGCACGGCGTAGGCCTCGCTCACCTCCTTGAACCGCTCCTCGGCCTCCTTGTTGCCCTGGTTCCGGTCGGGATGATATTTGAGGGCAAGCTTGCGGTAGGCCTTCTTGATCTCCTCCTCCGAGGCATTTTTCTTAACCCCGAGGATGTCGTAGTAATCGCGTTTTGCAGCCATGGCGTTCCGTTCAGTGTGAATAGGATTGTTTAATTAACCGGTCGAGATACCCCTCCGGGTCCCGCAGCGCCTCGCGGCTGAGCACAAACCGGTTCACCCCGTTCTTCTCCTGAATCAGGGTGAGTCCGTGGCGGTAATTCTTGAGCATGGCGCGCAGCAGCGTCTCAATGGGAACGCCCTGGTCCAGCGACCGCTTGACCAGGCTGTCGACCGCCCGGTCATCGAATACAATGGCAATCCCGCTTTCTTCCAGGAAGAATTCCTCGCACTGCCTGACCTCCTGCATCAGCCCGCGCATCTCTTCAAGCAGCGCGGTCATCTCCGCCCCCTTGAGCACCACCCGGTTGATCAGCAGGGTGAGCCGGGCGCCCTGCAACAGTTCCCGCTGCTCCGGGGGAAAGGCGTCCCGGTGGCCGAGCAGGTAGTCGCGCAAGGCCTTCTTTTCCTGCAGCACCACCCGCCGATAGCGCGCCCGGTCACTTCTGCTCTCGCCCCGCTTGAGCAGCGTCTGCAACGACCCCGCCGGATCATCCACCAGCGACCGGGTCACCACCAGCCGCTTGATGCCGGTCGACGGGAGCTTCTTCTCGAATTTCATCAGGACGCTTTCAACCGCGCTGACCAGGCTGCGGGCCCCGGTGTTATGCCGGGAGGCGCGCTCGGCAATGGCGCGCAGGGCATCGTCTTCGAAGCGCAGGTCTATGCCGTAGGCGCGGAAATCGCGCTTCTTGGCGTTCATCACCGTGCTGGTGCGGTTCCTGAGAATATGGTACAGATCCTCGGCGCCCAGCCGGTCAAACACGGTGATCACCGGCAGCCGGCCCACGAACTCCGATTCAAAACCGTAGTCGACCAGATCCCCGGGGGTGACCAGCTTCAGATAGTCGGTTTCATCACCGCTCTGCTTCAGCTCCGCGCCGAACCCGATGCCCTGTTTCGCAACCCGCTTGCGGATGACCTCGATCAGCCCGGTGAAGGCGCCGCTCACAATGAACAGGATGTCGCGGGTGTTGATCACCCGCTTTTCCTTCTTGCCGGTTTTGCGATACTGCTCCATCGCCTCCATCTGGGACACCAGGTCATGGGGCACTTTCAGGTCAACCTCGGTTTCCTCCATCGGCTTGAGCAGGCACCGCTGCACGCCGGTGCGGGATACGTCAATGCCGATGACCGCGCCGCCCGAGGCAATTTTATCTATCTCGTCGATATAAATGATGCCGTACTGGGCGCGCTCTATATCCCCGTCCGCTTCGCGCACCAGGTCCCGCACCAGGTCCTCCACATCGCCCCCCACGTAGCCGGTCTCGCTGAATTTGGTGGCATCGCCCTTCACAAAGGGCACTCCGATCTTTTTGGCGATGAGTTTGATGAGGTAGGTTTTCCCCACGCCGGTGGGTCCGATCATGATAATGTTGTTTTTGATCATCCCCACCCGGTCGGCCGCGTCCCGGCTCCTGCCGGATTCACGGTAGTGAATCCGCTTAAAATGGGTGCAGATTTTGGTGGCAAGCACCTCCTTGGCATCGTCCTGTTTGACGACAAACTGGTCGAGGTAAGCCTCCAGCTCTTCCGGCTTCGAATCAAAGACTATCGTCCGTGACCTGCCGGACGGCTCCCCCTCCCCTTCAATCAGTCCCTCATCCGAACGGGGCACCGCCACCGGTGTGGATAACTTAATCCGGTTGCCGTACTTCCGGGCAAGATAGTCATTCAGTTCCTTTTCCAGTTCCTTGGGATCGGGAAGCGTGTCATCGGCCATGCATATCCTTTCACATCAGACGCGGCACCATGAACGGTACAGTAACTACATGATAACACACTTGCCCTCGCGCCGCAAACAAATCCGGGCAGCGGGCCGCGCCGCCCGCGCGGGAGATAAGTATTGACAAGCATGCTTCTTTCATGCTTAATAGTATCCTGCTTAACGCAAAGAGGGGCGCGAGCGCGGCGGGAAGCGGATGGAATGAGCGGGGGCGTATCGGTTCGATCACTCACTATCGGGAAGGGAGTAGCATTCAGTAATGGCTCGGTCAAAATTCAAGCACAAAAGAAAACGGCATAAATGCAACGTGAAGCTGAAGCAGCGAAAGGAGCGGGAGCGCTCGGCAGCGGCGAATCCGTCCAAGGAAGCAACGGCGTAGGTCACGGGGTGAGGGCGCGCAGTCTGTCGCCGGCAATGGTCAGCAGCACCGATCCGCGTGCGTCAGCGGCAATCTTCTTATAGTACTCAAGGGCATTGGCCTTATCATTCAGGGCTTCATAGCACCGCGCCACGGCAGCATACAGGAGGTCCGGCACCGCCGGGCTGGGCTCCGCCAGCGCCCGCTTGTAGAAATCAACCGCATTGGCATAGTCCTGCTTTTCTTCATAGCAGTATCCCAATCCCTCATACGCAAAACACCGCACATAATTCCCCGGACGGGAGCGGCTGATAAAGCGGTTGTAGTACTCGATTGCCTTGTCGTAGTCCCGCAGGTGATAGGAGCTTTCGCCCAGGTAAAACAGCGCCGCCATTCCTGATGCGGTGCTTCCGTAGCTGTCGGAGAGGGCGGTGAGCCGGGTGAGCGCCTCGCGGTGGGTCTGGTCGGAAGACTGTTCCGCCTTTCCCCTGCCCTCGGTTTGATACAGCGCCACCGCCTGATTAAATGCTTCGCGGGCGGCGCGTTCCCGGCCCGTACGGTAATACGACCAGATCACGATGATCAGCACCAGCACCAGCACCGCGCCGGCGACCGGAACCAGCACCCGGTACTTATTCCTCACATACGCCGTTGCCCGGCTGGTGGTGGAGATGAACTCATCCGGTTCGGTAACGTCTTTTCGCTGCACTTTTATTTTTCTGGGCATGGACTCCTCTCTCGCACGCGCGTTTGCATGGTTTGTCAGCTCATGGCTCACCGCCCCGGCGGCACTCCGGCATCGGTCAGTCGCGGAGGCGAGGCGCGGGCAGGGCGCGCCATCGATGGGCGCGGCTGCTAACTGTACACAGTGCGCTTCTCTTTGTCAATCTTTTGTTCGAAGGATCCGGTCATGACCAGGCTCGGCCCGTTCATTGACGCGCATGTGCACGGCTTCCTCCAACCGTCCGGCGGCAGGCAGTTCAGGGACACCATTGCCGCGCTGACCGCCCGCGGGCTCGAGAGAATAGTCATCACCGCCATGCCCCTCCACGATTTCAGCTATGAACGCAAGCTCAGCCTTGCGCCGGCCCACATCCGGCCGGTGATCGGCCCGGACAACATCGATGAGACCGCGCTGCTCAACGCATGGATGCGGGAATACCGCCTGGAAGACATTATTGCGCCCTTCCTGGACGTGCGCTTTGTCGCCGAAGATCTCACCGCGGCGGCAAGCGCCCCCGCCGTCTCGGGGTGGGCAGGCATCAAGGGCGCCTTTATACCCGAAGACGACCGGGTGCTGTCCATCCGGGGCATCCCCGCAGCGCTGGACATCTCGCGCGGCCGCTATCTCGCCATCCAGCAGGAGCTGTTCAGCTGCGCCCAGGAGCGCAACCTGCCGCTGCTCTACCACGTGAACCTCTCGGAGCATTACGACTGGATGCGCGAGGTGCTGGTCGCGTACCCGCGCCTGCGGATATGCATCCCCCACCTGGGATACAGCCTGCGCCGGATCACCGATCTGCTGGAACGGTTCGAACACACCCGCACCGATCCGTCGTATCTCATCGCGGTGCTTGAGAAGAACAACCCGCGCTATTGCGCCTTCATCCGCTCCCATGCCGACCGGATCCTGCTGGGCTCCGACTCCCTCATTGTCTCAAACCCCATAGAGGAAATCCTCTCCTACGCCCGCTATTTCAGCCGGCTTGCCATGGAAGATGGCCTGCGGCAGCGGATTCTCCGGCTCAACGCCCGTGCCTTTCTCTCGCTGCCTGCCTGACGCTCAGAGCGTCAGGTAATCCTTCATCGCGGCGAAGGTGCGTCGCCCGATGCCCGGAACTTCAAGCAGCGAGTCCAGCCGATTAAAACCGCCATGGCGTTCCCGGTAGGAGACGATGGCCCGGGCGGTCGTATCCCCGATCCCCGGCACCAGCCGCAGCTCCTCGGCGCCCGCCTGATTGATCCCGAACGGCACGAAATAGAGAAACCGCTTGGCGGGATCCATCGGGGTTACCGCGGTGGACGCGGGAGCGGTTCCGATGCAAAGCATCGAGCCGTTCTCCGGCGCCGTGTGCCGCATCTCCCCCGGCAGGCAGGCGGTGCCCTTCAGCCCGCCCGCCGCCCGCAGCGCCTCCGCCCAATCCGTCTGCTGAAAAAAGCAATAGACCCCCGGCCGGGCAACGGCGCCGGCCAGTTCCACCACAAAGTGCGGCCGCGGGTGGTCCGCAACCGTTTCGGGAAATCCGGGCGCAGCGGCCCGGGCCGGCTGATCGAAGCGGTACCAGCAGAGGGCCAGCATCCCGATCACCAGGAGGAGCATGATCCGGCACTGCGCCGGGCTGAAATGGGGACTATCGCCGTTCATCTTTATAAAGCTTGTAATTGACGCTGTCGACCAGGGCCTGCCAGCTGGCCTCGATGATATTTTCAGACACGCCGACGGTTCCCCAGGTGTGGGCCCCGTCCCCCGACTCCACCAGCACGCGCACCCGCGAGGCCGTGCCCCGCCCCGAGGAGAGGACCCGCACCTTGTAGTCGATGAGCACCGTCTCCTTGAGCTGGGGATAAAATTTTTCCAGCGCCTTGCGCAGGGCATTGTCGAGCGCGTTCACCGGCCCGTTCCCCAGCGCGGCGGTGTGTTCGGTTCTCCCGCCCACCCGGACCATGATCGTCGCTTCGCAGGCGCTCTCATCGCCCTGCCGGCGCTCGTCAATGATGCGGAACCCCACCAGCTCGAAGTACCTCCGGCGGGTGCCCAGGGCCTCCATCATCAGCAGCTCAAACGACGCCTCGGCGCCCTCGAACTGATACCCCTGGTTCTCGAGATGCTTTAATCGCTCCATGATCTCGTGCACCACCGGGTCCCGGCTTGAAATGTTGATCTTGAACTCCCGGGCCTTCTGCAGAATGCTGCTCCTGCCGGAGAGATCGGAGATTAACACCCGCTGCACATTGCCCACCAGGCCGGGGGTGATGTGCTCGTAGGTCCGGGGCTTCTTGGCGATGGCGCTCACGTGGACGCCGCCCTTGTGGGCAAACGCGCTTCGCCCCACATAGGGCTGGTGGCTGAGCGGCTGCAGGTTTGCCAGCTCATAGACGAACCGGGACACCTCCTGCAGCCGGGCAAGCTGCTTCGCGGTGATGCAGGGAACCTTCAGCTTCAGCGCCAGGTTGGGTATGATGGAGCAGAGATTGGCATTGCCGCAGCGCTCGCCCATCCCGTTGATGGTTCCCTGGACCTGGCTGATGCCCAGCTGCACCGCGATGATGCTGTTGGCGACCGCCACCTCCGCGTCATTGTGGGTGTGGATGCCCAGGGCGGTGCCCTTGAGGTGGCCCCGCACCTCGCCGATCATCGCCCGCAGGTCGTCCGGCAGGGTCCCCCCGTTGGTGTCGCAGAGGATGACGCATGCCGCTCCGGCCCGCGCCGCCGCCTGGACCGTCTTCAGCGCGTAGGCGCGATTCGCCGCAAATCCGTCAAAGAAGTGCTCGGCGTCAAAGAACACCGTGGCGCACTGCCGCTTGAGGTAGGCGATGCTCTCGGTGATCAGCCGCAGGTTTTCCTCGAGGCTGATGTGCAGCGCGTCCCGGACATGGACATCCCAGCTTTTGCCGAAGATGGTCACCGCGCCGGTGCGGGCCCGGACCAGCGCCTTCAGGTTGCGATCCTCATCCGGCGGGGTATCGGCCTTGGCGGTGCTGCCGAAGGCGACGATGGTGGCATGCTTGAGCGGCAGGGTGCGCGCCTCCTTGAAAAACTGCGCGTCCTTGGGGTTGGACCCCGGCCATCCCCCCTCGATGTAATGAATGCCCAGCTCGTCAATCTTTCTGGCGATGCGCAGCTTGTCCTCGACGGTGAAGGCGATATCCTCGGCCTGCGAGCCGTCGCGCAAGGTTGTGTCGTACAGCTTCACTTCCGGCATATGCTCTCTCCAATGGTACGGGGGATGCCCCTACCCTGCCGCGGGCGCCGGCTTCCCGCCCAGTCCGAAGGCGTCATGCAGCACCCGCACCGCCAGTTCCGTATATTTTGCGTCCACCACGCAGGAAATCTTGATCTCGGAGGTGCTGATCATCATGATGTTGATCCCCTCGCCCGCCAGCACCTCGAACATTTTGGCGGCGACGCCGGCATGGCTGCGCATGCCCACGCCGACGATGGAAACCTTGGCGATATCCTTGTTGCACTGCACCGCGGCGGCGCCTATGTCCCTGGCGGACCGCTGCACCACCTCCAGTGCCCGGCTCACCTCGGTTTCGGGAACGGTAAAGGTAAGATCGGTGAACCCGTCCTCGCTGACGTTCTGGATGATCATGTCCACGTTAATGGAGGCCTGCGAGATGGGGGTGAAGATTTTTGAGGCGGTACCGGGCCGATCGGGAACCTTGACGATGGTAATTTTTGCCTGATTCCGGTCATAGGTGACGCCCGACACAAGAACTTTTTCCATGATTGCATCCTCCCTAGTAACTATGGTTCCGTCATTGTCGTTGAAGCTGGACCGCACATGTATGGGAATGGCGTATTTTTTGGCAAACTCCACCGAGCGGGTGTGCAGCACCTTCGCGCCGAGGCTGGCCATTTCCAGCATTTCGTCATAGGAGATCCGATCAAGCTTGCGGGCATGGGGACAGATGGAGGGATCGGTGGTGTACACCCCGTCCACATCGGTAAAGATCTCGCACACATCGGCCTTGAGCGCTCCGGCGAGGGCAACCGCCGTGGTATCGGACCCGCCCCTGCCCAGGGTGGTAATGTTGCCGTCTCCGTCAATCCCCTGGAATCCCGCCACCACCACGATGCTCCCCTTTTGCAGCGCCCGGGTTATGGCGCCGGTGTCGATGCTCTCAATGCGGGCCCTGGAAAAATCGCTGTCGGTGACAATCCTCACCTGAAATCCCAGCAGGGAGACCGCGTGATAGCCGAGCGACTGTATGGCCATGGCCAGCAGGGCAACCGACACCTGCTCGCCGGTGGAAACCATCACGTCGTATTCCCTCCCGTCCGGCTTATCAACCATTTCCTTGGCCAGCCTGATCAGCCGGTCGGTTTCCCCGGCCATGGCCGAAACCACCACCACCAGTTCATGGCCCGCCTTTCTGGTCTGCACCGCCTTCCCCGCAACATTGCGTATCCGGTCGATGGAACCTACCGATGTACCCCCGAACTTCTGCACTATCAGCGCCACTCGTCTATCCTCCTTTTATTTGTATCCGATCATCAGGGCACACGCCTGAAGCGTGCTCTGCCGTCCCGTATACGGGCGGACATTCATGTCTCGTGCCTGCCCGGCAGCAGCGTTTCAAACGCCTGCAGCAGCAGCGCACTGCGGTCACCGGATGCGCTTACCAGCACCCGCCGGGTCGTTTCATCAAGGTATGCAAGCCGGATCGCCAGATGATCGCCGGGAAGCAGGGCCGGCATTTTATCGGCCCACTCGATCAGGGCAACCCCCGCCCCGCCCAGGCACTCCTCCAGTCCCAGGTTCGCACAGTCGGAAGGGTGGTCGAGGCGGTAAAAGTCAAGATGATAAAGGGGGACTCGTCCCCGGTACTCATTGATCAGGGTGAAGGTGGGGCTTGCGATATACGTCTCTTCCGGAACGCCCAGCCCCCGCAGGATTCCCTGCGCCAGAGCGGTCTTGCCCGCACCCAGCTCGCCGATCAGCGCAACCGCGTCCCCGGCCCCGAGCAGACTCCCCAGCTTCCTGCCCCAGTCCGCCGTCTCTTCGGGGCTGTGTGATACCATGCTGATCTGACATGCCATATCGCGCTCTATACCAACAGCTGCAGCGACGCGTACCCCGCGCCGAGTGAAGCGGGGGACGTTCGTTCCGCAAGTGCCCGGAGCGCCCGCGGCAGCACCCGCAGCAGATCACCGGCCATGAACCCCAGGGGTCCCTGCTCGCGGCAAAGCAGATCGCCGGCGAGACCGTGGCAGAACACCGCCAGGTGAGCGCTGCGCACACTATCGTACCCCTGCGCTATGAATCCGGCAATCATACCGGTGAGCACGTCCCCCATGCCGCCCGAGGCCATGCCGGCATTGCCGGTAAGATTGACGGCCATGGATCCGTCGGGTGCGGCAACCAGCGTGCGCGCGCCCTTCAGCACCAGGCAGCAGCCGTGCCGCATCGCAAATTCCCGGGCCGCGCCCGGCCGGTCCCGCTGCACGTCCTGTGTGCCCGACCCCGCCAGTCGAGCCATTTCGCCGGGATGAGGGGTCAGCACCACCGGCACCTTCGCCCTCCCCAGCACGTCGAGGCTGCCGCTCAGCGCATTAAGCCCGTCGGCGTCGATGACCATGGGAACGGCGCTCTGCTCAATCAGGCCGTGGATGAAACGCTTTGCCTGTTCCCGGGTGGAAAGGCCGGGCCCCAGCGCCAGCGCCTTCTTGCCCTCCATCAGCCGCATCACCGCGTCCAGGCTGCCGATCCCGGGGAATCCCGGTTCCTCTTCGGGAATCGGCTCGGTCATCACCTCGGTCAGCTTGACCTCCATGATGCGGTTCAGGCTTTCCGGAATGGCCAGGGTCACCAGTCCCGCGCCTGAACCGGCTGCGCCCCGGCAGCAGAGGTCGGCCGCGCCGGTTTTGCCCCGCGATCCGGCCACCACCAGCACATGCCCGCAGTCGCCCTTATGTGCCTCAGGATCGCGCGGGCGCAGCAGCCGGCAGGCATGCTCAAAAGTGAGCGCCCGGTCGGTTATCCCCTCTTCCTCGATGAGGGATGCGGGTATGCTGATGTCCACAACCCTCACCCTTCCTGCATAGCGCGCGCCGGGATACATGAACAGGCCCGCCTTGGGCAGGGCAAAGGTGACGGTGAGATCGGCCTTCACGCAGGCGCCCCGCACCTGGCCGGTATCGGCATGCAAGCCCGAGGGGAGATCAACCGACACCACCGGCACACCCGCAGCGTTGATATCATTGATCACCTCCCGCGCCAGGCCGCCGACTTCGCTTGCAAGCCCGGTTCCGAAGATGGCATCCACGATCAGCCCGCAGGCCGGCAGTTCCGTTCGTGCCTTTCTCCAGGCGTCCGGTCCGCTCACCTCCCTGATATCCGCCTTCATCCGCAGGAGTATGTCAAGGTTCGCCCTGGCGTCACCCGCCACCCCTTCAGGTAAAGCAAGCAGCAGCACGGTTACCGCGCACCCGCGGTTGATCAGGTAGCGGGCGATGACGAAGCCGTCGCCCCCGTTGTTTCCCTTGCCCACAACAACCGCCGCCTTCCCTCCCGCGATGCGGGGATAGCTTCGCAGTATCTCACCCGCCGCGCCCCGGCCGGCGTTTTCCATCAGCACCATGCCCGGAATCCCGACTTCTTCTATGGTCTTGCGGTCCAGCCTGCGCATGGCCTCCGCCGTCACAATCCTCATCGCTCCTCCGCCGACTTGTTCCTGGACGCGCTTTGTATCACCGCGACCATGTCCCGGACCGCCTGACGCATTCCCGCCATGAGCGCTCGGGCAATGATGCTGTGCCCGATGCTGAATTCTTCGATCTCCCCGATGTCCAGCAGCTTCTTGATGTTGGTATAATTCAATCCGTGCCCGGCATTGACGCCCAGTCCGAGACGGCCGGCCAGCGCTGCAGCCCTGCGAATCCGATGCACCTCCCGCTCCTGCCCGGCCGCCGTGGATGCCTCGGCAAAGCTGCCGGTATGAATCTCGACGCAGTCAGCCCCCTCCTTTTTCGCCGCCCTTACCTGACGCGGATCGGGATCGACAAAAAGGCTCACCACGATGCCGGCCTGCTGCAATGCCCTTACCGCCGAGCGCACCGACGTGCGGTGGGTGACAATGTCAAGTCCGCCCTCGGTGGTAAGCTCCTGACGCTTTTCCGGCACCAGGGTCGCCATCTCCGGCTTGATCTGCCGGGCCTTGCTCACCATCTCCGGCACCGCCGCCATCTCCAGGTTCAGCCGGGATCGCACTGTTTCGCGCAGCAGCGCCAGGTCCCGGTCCTGAATATGCCTTCTGTCTTCGCGCAGGTGCACGATGATGCCGTCACACCCGCCCAGTTCCGCAAGCGCGGCTGCCAGCACCGGGTCCGGCTCATTCCCCTGCCGCGCCTGCCGTACCGTTGCTACATGGTCAACATTAACCATCAATCCAGCCATGGGACCCCACACTCCTTCCGGAATCGTATGCGAGAAAAGCTGAGCATTGCCCTATCAGGTTAAAATTCGAAATCCGACACTACGTGATGATGTGTGATGTGCGATCTGCGATATGAGATGACACTTCTTATCCCACATCGCATATCCCATATCTCAGGAATTTCGTGCTTCGGATTTATCAGAAGCAATGTATAAAATTTTAAGTGTCTTTGGCCGGTTCCTTGCTCAGCACCACCTCGCAGCTTGCGGGCATGGCCTCGAGCAGTGAAACGCCCTCGGGCAGCTTGACCGCCGGCTGCCTGCCGTAGGTGCCCGGCTTGCCGTCGGTCATGTCAATCGTGGCGATGATCCCGCCGGCGGCAACCGTCTCCTCGAGCTGGTAGGGATACTGGATGCGCACCTGGATGGTCTCGGGCACGATGCGCGCCTTGTGGCGGCTGCCGACCACAATAACCGGTATGCCGGTGAGCGTCTTTTCCCGAATCCGCGAATTGATGGCCACCGCCACCTGCACTTTTTTTTTGCTGACCGAGCGCGGCGGATCCAGGTTGGTCAGGACCAGGGGCACTTCCCGCGCGACTGGTTTGGTCTCGCCGGAAATGTCCACCGGCCGGGTAAGCAGCTGCTGCAATTGCGCCGCTTCGCTCTCCCCGATCTTGACTTCGACGAACGGGGGCTCAACCGAGACGCCCTGCACCACGAAGCCCGATGCGGGTTCTCCCTGAAGATCAGCCGTCACCGGAACCCGCTTGGCGGTAAGCGCCTCTATGGTCAGCTCCACCGCCGCAGGGCTGATGCTGGTGATCTTGGTGCCGTTGGGCAATTGCACCGCCTCGCTTAAGTCATTGAAAACCATCGTGCCCGGCTTGGCCCCTTCCAAATCCATGACCGCCTTGAGGCGGCTTGACGACATGGTCGCCAGCAGGCTCCGTGATCCGCTCACCCGCAAATTGACGCTGCGCGGCGATTGCCTGGTAACCACCATGTCCGGCGGCTTGTTGATGAATTCCACCGGGACGTCGGCGAAGGAAAACTCCGCCTTTTTTTCACCCATCACGAAAAACCAGAGGGTGAGGGCAAGCAGCAGCGAAAAAAACTTGATCGCCCGGTTCCTGGTAAAAGCATCGCGTATGACCGCCGGCACCTGTTTTCCCATACCCTACGCCCGTTTCAGCATCCATTTCCCGGAAGGGAGCAGCTTCAGCAGGGTGTCCCGGAGCACCTGCTCGCTCAGGTTCAGGCGCATGGTGCCGTCAAAGGCCAGGGCGATGGTGCCCCGCTCCTCCGAAATGATAATCACCACCGCGTCGGTCTCCTTGCCCAGGCTCAGCCCGCAGCGGTGCCGGGTGCCGAAGGTGCCGCTTATTTCGATGGAGGCGTCCAGGGGCAGGATGCATCCCGCCGCCGCGATCCGCCCTTCCTGAATGATCACCGCGCCGTCATGGAGGGGAGAGCCGGGCAGGAAGATGCTGACCAGGGTTTCCTGCTGCACCACCGCGTCTATGCGCACGCCCTTCTCAATGTAATTAGTGAGCCCGGTTTTGCGCTCAAAGACAATCAGCGCGCCCACCCTCCGCTCAACCAGCTCGGTGCTGGCGCGCACCACCTCCTCCACCATCTCCACTTCCTGCAGCCCCCCGCCGCCGCCGATGAAGGGGTTGCGGCCGACTCGGCTGAGCGCCCGCCTGATATCCTCCTGAAAGATGACCACCACCACCAGAATGATGGATGCGAGAAAATTGTTCAGGATCCAGTGGAGGGTGAACAGTCCCATGCGATAGGATATGCCGTAGAGGCCGATCACCATCACCAGCCCTATGAGCATCTGAACCGCCCGGGTCCCTTTGATCAGCAGGATGATGCGATAAATGACATAGGCAACGATGAGGATATCGATGATATCCCAGAGGCGCAGATTGCGGAGTATTTCCAGCACAGGCCATCTCCCCATTTAACCGATACGGAGCGAACGCGCCGCGCCGGCGCATTCGCTCAGCCGGCTGCCATTATGGCATCGGCCATGGCAACCACTCGTTTCATCATCCCCACATTGTGCACCCGCACCATGCTGGCGCCGTTGGCGACGGCAATGGCGATCGCGGCGGCGGTGCCGTCCTCGCGGTCCTCCGCACCGGAGCCGAGCACAGCGCCGATGAAGGCCTTGCGCGAGGGCCCCACCAGCACCGGCTTGTGAAGCGATGCAAAGCAGCCAAGGTGCCGGAGCAGGGCCAGATTCCCGTCCGGCACCGACTTGCCGAAACCGATGCCGGGGTCAATCATAATGCTGCGCTCGCCGATCCCTGCCGCGCGCGCGCAGTCGATGCGCTCCCGGAAAAAGGCGCTGATCTCGGATATCATCGCGTCGTAGGCAACCTGCCGCTGCATGGTGCGCGGGGTTCCCCGCATGTGCATGAGCACCACCGCCGCCCCGCGCCTGGCGGCAAGCGCCGCCATGTCCGGGTCCGCCCGCAGCGCGCTGATGTCGTTGATGATGACCGCGCCCGCCCGGACCGCCTCATCGGCAACCGCCGCCTTGGTGGTGTCGATGGAAAGTGGTACACGGAGCAGGCCGGTGAGCCGCTTGATCACCGGCAGCACCCGCCGGCGCTCCTCTTCCAGGGAAACCGGCGCCGCGCCCGGCCGGGTTGACTCCCCGCCGATGTCGATCACATCCGCCCCTTCATCGGCCATGCGCCGGGCATGGTCCACTGCGCGATCATGGTTAAAAAACAGGCCGCCGTCGGAAAACGAATCGGGGGTCACATTGAGGATGCCCATGATATGGGTCCGCCGGCTGAAGTCAAGACGGTAGCTTCCGCACTCCAGCACCAATCCGGCGGCGTCACCCTGATGTCCGGCACTCGGCATAGTCGGGACGCCCATTGCATACCGCTCACGAGCTTTGAAAAACCGGCGACCTTTGAACCGTCACCGGGACGATACATCTGTGCACCCCGTTTTCCGGGGCGGATATGACCGGCGCCCTGCGGGTGCCGCAGCGCAGGCATACGCCGGGAAACTAGCTGACGCTCTCCCCCGCTGTTTTCAGCTCGTCGCCGCCGAGGGGATTATACTCCCGCATGATCTTCTCTATCTCGCTGTTGTCCAGCACCTCGCGCTCCAGCAGCTCCCGGGCAAGGCGGTGGAGCAGGCCCATGTTGTCGACCAGCAGCTGCTTGGCCCGCTCATAATTCTCCAGGATAATCCGCCGCACCTCCTCGTCAATCCGCTCGGCGGTTTCCTCGCTGTAGTCGCGGTGCTGGGCAATCTCCCGGCCCAGAAAAATCTGCTCCTCCTTCTTGCCGAAGGTAAGCGGGCCGAGCTTGTCGCTCATGCCCCAGTCGCAGACCATCTTGCGCGCCAGGTCGGTTGCCCGCTCCAGGTCATTGCCCGCGCCGGTGCTCACGTCCTGGTTGATGATCTCCTCCGCCGCCCGTCCCCCCAGCAGCACCGCAATCTCCGCCAGCAGGAATTTTCTCTGCTTGGTGTACTTCTCGTCGGGCAGGTAGTGGGTCTGGCCGAGCGACCAGCCGCGGGGAATGATGGTCACCTTGTGAATGGGATCGGTCTCCGGTATGAGCTTGGCCACCAGCACATGCCCTATTTCGTGGTAGGCGGTATTCTCCTTGTCCTGGGGGCTGATGATCATGCTCTTGCGCTCCACCCCCATCACCACCTTGTCCTTGGCAACCTCGAAGTCCGAGCGGTCGATCTTCTTCTTCTCCTTGCGGGCGGCCATCAGGGCGGCCTCGTTCACCAGGTTCGACAAGTCGGCGCCGCAGAATCCGGGCGTGCTCTTGGCGATGGTCTCCAGATCCACGTCGTCGGCGAGGGGCTTGTTCTTGGCATGCACCTTTAAAATCCCCTTGCGCCCCTTGATGTCGGGAATGGGCACCACCACCCGCCGGTCAAAACGGCCCGGGCGGAGCAGGGCGGGATCGAGCACATCCGGCCGGTTGGTGGCGGCAATCAGGATGACCCCTTCGTTGGATTCAAACCCGTCCATCTCCACCAGGAGCTGGTTGAGGGTCTGCTCGCGCTCATCATGTCCGCCGCCGAGGCCTGCGCCGCGGTGCCGTCCCACGGCGTCGATCTCGTCAATAAAGATGATGCAGGGCGCGTTCTTTTTCCCCTGCATGAACAGGTCCCTCACCCGCGAGGCCCCCACGCCCACAAACATCTCCACGAAGTCGGATCCGCTGATGCTGAAAAAGGGGACCCCCGCCTCGCCGGCAATGGCACGCGCGAGCAGGGTCTTTCCCGTGCCCGGCGCCCCCATCAGGATGACCCCCTTGGGAATTCTGCCTCCGAGCAGGGTGAACTTCTTGGGGTCCTTGAGGAACTCGATAATCTCCTCCAGCTCCTCCTTGGCCTCATCAATGCCGGCAACATCCTCGAAGGTGACCTTTTGCTGCTGTTCGGTGAGCAGCTTGGCCCGGCTCTTGCCGAAGGACATGGCCTTGCCTCCGCCGGTCTGCATCTGCCGCATCAGGAATATCCAGATGGCGATGATGATGATCATGGGAAACCAGCTGATGAGGATGGTGGTCCAGGGGGACTGCTTCTCCGCCTCGCCGGTGATCATCACGCCCTTTTGGCGGAGATCCTCAACCAACTTAGTATAGCCGGGGTTGTACGTCTTGAAGCGCCTGCTGTTTAAAAGCGTGCCTTCAACATCGTTCCCCTGGATGAGCACCTCGCTCACCTCGCCTTTGGCCACCAGGTCAAGAAATTCGGAGAAATTAATCTCATCCCGCTTCACCCGGGGCTGGCTGAACAAGTTGATCAGCAGCACAAAAACCAGCACCACCCCCAGCCACAGGGCAATATTTTTATTAAAACGGTTCAATGCGCACCTCTTGGAATGGAAAGGATCGGTTACTCGGTGTAAGCGATATCGTTAACACGGTATGAGCAGCTGCCGGCAGTTGCCCCCGCCATTGCAACGCGTGACGATGAAGTCTAGCATAAACAGCCCCAATCATCAAATCTTTTATCCTGAACCCCCGTGCGGCACCACTTCGATTCTGAGCACTGTCCTGGTTTTCCCGGTGACCCGCAGGCGCTGACTGATGCGCATGCCGCCGACCCACGCCAGCTCATCGCCGAACCACACCAGGGGAATGCGCGTGCGCTCCGCGCGGGGCACTTTCGCGTCGGTAAAAATGTCCTGCACCTTCTTTCGTCCCTCCATGCCCAGCGGATGCATTGCGTCCCCGGGACGCACGCTGCGAATGGTAAGCGGCATGACCGCCTTCCCGGCATCAAGGCAGGCAACCGAGGGCCTCCGCTCCGGGGCGGCGCCGCGGCATACCGGCAGCAGGGTAAACAGCATCCTCTGCCCTATTTCCGGAATCACCGCCTGCGCCGGCAGGGAGGCAAACCGATAGCTGAATGCGGGCGGCGCGGCGGCGGGCCGGGTGGTAAGTGTGAGGAAACGGTATGATCGCTCGGCTCGAATTCCACCCGGCAGCATGAGTGTTTTATGCGGCTCGGTGCCGGTCATAACCGCGGTGAGCGCATAAAGGTGCTCGGCTCCTATCCGCAGCAGATCTCCCTTGATCCCCTCCAGAATAGTCCTCAGGCATCGCAGCCGCAGAACCGGTGGCAGGCCCGCAAAACGGGTGCAGTCAATGACCGCCGAGTTGTCGTTTCGCGAGGCAACCATTAATTTAAGTTTCTTATGAGCTATTGTTTCCAAGTATTCGTTTTCCATTCTTATTATTGAGGCGGTTGAGACTAGGGTTTTGACGAGTTGCGGGTTAAAATGCTTCTTTAACAGGGGGAATACCTGACGGCGCAACCGGTTTCGTATGTACGTGCCCTTCCGGTTGGAGCTGTCCGTGACAAAGGAAATCCCCTTTGCCCTGAGGTAGGTTTCAATCTCCTCCCGGGGGGTCTCAATCAGCGGGCGTATGATGTTGCCATTGCGTACCGGAGGCATGCCGCCCAGCCCCTTGAGCCCCGCCCCCCGCAGCAGCCAAAGCATGACCGTTTCCGCCTGGTCGTCGGCATTGTGGCCCAGGGCAATCTTCGCCGCCCCTACCTTTTCGCGCACGTCTTCCAGGAACCGGTAGCGCACTTCCCGGGCCGCTTCCTGCAACGAGCGTGACCGCTCCCTGCAATAGGCCGGAACATCCTGCTCCTGCACTACGCAGGGGAGACCCAGCCCGCGGGCAAAGCGCTCCACAAACCGCGCGTCCCGTGCGGCCTCGGCTCCCCTGATCCCGTGATTGAGATGGGCTACGGTGAGGGTCAGCCTGCAGCGGTCGCGCAGCCGGTGCAGGACATGGCAGAGCATGACCGAGTCCGGACCGCCGGACACGCCGACCACCACGCCGTCTCCCGGCTCAAGCATGCGGTATTTTTGTATGGTCTTTTTGATCTTCCCCAGGGCAATCATGACCTCTGCTCCATCCCGCAGGACAGGCGTGCACGCCGGCCCTGCAACGCCATCCTACCACAAAAATCACATTTGCAAAACACAAACCCGGCAGACGACCGCAGCGCCCCCGGAAAAAGGGACAGTCCGCTCTTTTTTGACTTTTCATTGCAGGCGATTGTGGTATACAATTATCTATCGGTGCATTGCTGATTGTACATAACCAATGACGGGGTTCACCGGCATGAAACCAAAACTGATCATCGCTGCCGCTGCGCTCATCCTGTTGCTGGTCATCCTGATCCAGAACACCCAGGTCGTAGTGGTGAAGATTTTGTTCTGGGAGCTTTCCATGTCCCAGATCATTCTCATCGGATTGACCCTGCTGCTCGGGGCAGTGTTCGGCTTTATCCTTGGGGCATTCTTCGGCTATCGCGGGGGAAAACGCAAGGATGCCGGCACATCATAACTAAAAAGGAGGGACCTTATGGATCGCCGTATAATCAGCTGGTGCGCGCTATGGTGTTCATTGATGCTTTTTGCCGCATGCCCGGCGCAGCGCAACCAAACGGTTGAATTAAAGCGCTATCCGCTGGACAACCTGGAAGGAATTATCAGCCGAACCGGGGTGGAGTTTGACCCGGCCATATCGAGCGACGGCAAGGGATCGCTCCGGGTGGCCGCGGCCGCTCCGCTGACCGTGCGGCTGTATGAGACCGGCGACATCGCCGTCGACGATGCACGGCTGATTTATCAGGCCCGGCTCCGCTGTGAAAAGGTGCAGGGACAGGCGTACCTGGAAATGTGGTGCCGCTTTCCCGGGAAGGGAGAGTTTTTCTCGCGCGCCCTGCAGGCCCCCCTCTCGGGCACTGCTGATTGGTCGTCACAAGAAACCCCTTTTTTCCTCAAGCAAGGCGAGGATCCGGACGAAATAAAACTGAACCTGGTGGTCAATGGGACGGGCACGGTCTGGATTGATGACATACGTTTGATCAAGGGTCCGCTTCGCTAGTCATACCTCGATTTACCAATGGTGATTATATCGCTGTGGATCTGCACCGATACGAAAGGAGTGGTTACCTTATGGCACCTGGCAAGACCGATGCAAAGAAAAAGGATTCCGGCATGCTTTATTCAGTGAGCCCCGGCGGAGAGCACTTCCCCCTGCCGCAGCCGCAGGACTACGCCGCCGAGTTCAAGCGGGTGCAGGCGCTGGCGGAGCGGGCACGAACTGAAGGCAAGGAAGTCGTGGTGGTGATGGGCGTGGGATTTGTCGGTGCGGTGATGGCGGCCATTGTTGCCGACACCAAAGACGCACAGGGCCGGAGCAGCAAGTTCGTCATCGGCTGCCAGCGGCCGAGCACCCGAAGCTACTGGAAAATCCCGCTGCTTAACCGCGGTGAAGCGCCGGTCACCGCGGAAGACCCCGAGGTTGAGGCCATCATCAGGCGCTGCGTGATGGAGAAAAAAACCCTGGTTGCCACCTACAACAGCGAATGCCTCTCGCTTGCCGACTGCGTGGTGGTGGACGTGCAGTGCGACTACACCAAGCATGACCTGGGCGACATGCGCACGGGGGAGACGGAAATGGCCGCCCTCGAGGAAACCATGCGCACCATCGGCCGGACCATCCCGCCCGCCTGCCTGGTGCTGATTGAGACCACCGTTGCGCCGGGCACCACCGAGTTCGTCGCCTGGCCGATCCTCAAGAAGTCCTTCGCGCAGCGCGGCATTGAGGCGGAGCCGCTGCTCGCCCACAGCTTCGAACGGGTCATGCCCGGCAGGGAATACGTGGCCAGCATTCGTGATTTCTGGCGGGTCTGCGCCGGATGCACCCCGGAGGCGCGGGCGCGGGTCGAAACCTTTCTCCGTGAAGTGCTCAACACCCGCGACTATCCGCTCACCATCATGGACCGGCCCATCGAATCGGAGACCACCAAGATCGTAGAGAATTCCTACCGCGCCACCATCCTCGCCTTTCTCAATGAGTGGAGCCTTTTCGCCGAGCGCAACGGGGTCGACCTGATCAAGGTGATCAACGCCATCAAAATGCGACCCACCCACAGCAACATCATCTTTCCCGGGCCCGGCATCGGCGGCTACTGTTTGCCCAAGGACGGCGGGCTCGGCTACTGGGCCTACCGCCACATCCTGGGATTCGAGGACGGCGAGAGCGTCTTCCGCATCACCCCCGCGGTGATTGACATCAACGACACCCGGGCGCTGCACGCGGCCGAGCTTACCCGCGACGCGCTGCGCAACATGGACCGCTATATTGCCGGCGCGGACGTGCTCATCTGCGGCGCCAGCTACCGGCAGGACGTGGGCGACACCCGTTACAGCGGAAGCGAGCTGGTGGTGCGCAAGCTCACCGAAATGGGCGCGGATATGCGGGTGCACGATCCCTATGTCGACCACTGGTATGAGCTGGAAAACCAGGACAGCTACCCCTCTCCCACCCATTCCTGGAAGCGCTTCTTCAGAAGCCAGGATGCCCTGGAGAACATCCGTGTGCTCAAGGATTTGCCCAAGGCGCTTGCGGGCGTTGAGGCGGTTATCTTTGCCGTCCCCCATGCCGCCTATCTCACGCTCAGCCCTGATGACGTGGTGCGGTGGGCGGGACGCCCGCTCGCGGTCATCGACTGCTTCGGCATTCTCCCCGACCCCGCCATCCGCCGCTACTTCGAGTTGGGATGCGAAGTCAAGGCGATGGGCCGCGGCCATGTCCAGCGCATCAAAAAAGAGGTGCAGAAGCAGAAGTAGGCTTCCCGGGCAACAGCAGTGAATACGTATTCGGTGGCGCCCATGGAGCAGCATCCCCTCGCAGGCAAACCGGTTCCCCGGTCAATGCTTACCAATATCCCGCAGCTGGTGAGCGCATACTACACCCGCCACCCGGATCCGCAGGCCACAAGCCGGCAGGTGGCATTCGGCACCTCCGGACACCGGGGTTCCTCGCTCAAAGACAGCTTCAACGAGGATCACCTCGTCGCCATAACCGGTGCCATCTGCCTTTATCGCCGTGCCCACGGTATTACCGGCCCCCTGTTCCTGGGCAAGGACACCCACGCCCTCTCCGAACCCGCCCACGCCACCGCCCTGGAAGTGCTTGCCGCCCACGGCATCGAGGTGATGGTGCACAAAGATTCCGGCTACACCCCCACCCCGGTCATTTCACATGCAATTCTCACCTACAACCGGGGCGGGAGAGCCAACCCGGCTGACGGGATCGTCATCACTCCTTCGCATAATGGGCCGGATGACGGCGGATTTAAATATAACCCGCCGCACGGAGGTCCTGCCGATACCGGCACAACCGGCTGGATTGAAAGAAAGGCCAATGGACTCCTGGCCGGCAGGAATAAAGAGGTGCGAAGGATGCCGCTGGCGAAGGCCATGCGCGCGGGGACAACCCATGACCACGACTACATTACTCCTTACATCGACGATCTTGCGCACTGCGTCGACGTGGAGGCTATAGCGTCGGCGGGCCTGAAGATGGGCGCCGATGCGATGGGAGGGTCCGGCCTTGCATTCTGGGCGCCCCTTGCCGAGCGCTACCGTCTCACCATTGATCTGTTCAACGGAACCGTCGACCCTACCTTCAGCTTTATGACCGTGGACCGGGATGGAAAAATCCGGATGGATTGTTCCTCCCCCTTCGCCATGGTCGGCCTGATCAAGCTGCGGGGCAGCTTTGATATTGCCTTTGGCAATGACCCTGACTACGACCGGCATGGCATCGTTACCCGGAGCCGGGGCCTGCTCAACCCGAACCATTACCTCTCGGTTGCCATCTGGTATCTCTTTCAGAACCGGCCGGAATGGCGGGAAGATGCGGCGATCGGGAAAACCCTGGTGAGCAGCTCCATGATCGACCGGGTTGCCGGCGCAATAGGAAGGAAGGTATGCGAGGTCCCGGTGGGATTCAAATGGTTTGTCGATGGCCTGCGTGCCGGATCCTACGCCTTCGGCGGAGAGGAAAGCTCCGGCGCCTCCTTTGTTCGCAGGAATGGAACGGTCTGGACCACCGACAAAGACGGATTCATCATGGACCTGCTGGCCGCGGAAATCACCGCCCGGACCGGACGCGACCCCGGCGAACTATATGCGACACTCACCGGGCGGTTCGGCGACCCGGTGTATGAGCGGATCGACGCGCCGGCATCCCCCGCGCTGAAGGCGGCGCTGCAGCGCCTTTCGCCCCGGGACATCACCGCTTCCACCCTTGCCGGAGACGCAATCACCGCCATCTTGACCGAAGCCCCCGGCAACGGCGCCGCCATCGGCGGGATCAAGGTGATCACCGAACACGGCTGGTTCGCGGCGCGGCCGTCGGGGACGGAAGACGTGTACAAAATATACGCGGAGAGCTTCAAGGGCGAAGACCATTTGCGGCGCATCCAGGAGGAAGCGCAGACGATCATCAGCGCCGCGTTCCGCAGCGCGGAATAGGATTTCACACCATCAACCCCTTACCAGCCGAGCCGTCACTATGCGACCAAAAAACCGCCCTGCGGGAACACCGATCGACATACTCACCGCTGCCCTGAAAAAGGAGCGGGAAGCCTATGCCTTTTACAATCAGCTCATCGGCAGCTCCACGGTAACGGTGGTCCAGGAACTGCTGGAGCAGCTGCGCGATGAAGAACACAAACACATTCTCCTGATCGAAGGTAAAATCGCGCGGCTTAAGGGTGTCCGTTAAAAGCATGCGGCTCATGCAGCTTCTGCCGGAAATCTGTTGGTAAACACACGCAACGGGAGTTGGGATATGATTAAAAAAACCATTGCCGAACTGGAGGAAAAGGTCCGACAGCTCAATTCGATGGAGCACGGCAACCGGGTAGAGCTGCTCACGCTGCTCGCAACCCTGAAAACCGAGATCGAAGAGCTGTCCAAGACCTGCCGCGAGGAGGCGGAAAGCATTCTGGGATTTACCACCGTCTCCACCCATGAGACCATGCGGCAGGATAAGAACCCCCACCTGGTAGAGCTATCCCTGGAAGGCCTGGCTGCATCGGTCAAGGGATTTGAAACGTCCCACCCCACCCTGGTAGGAACGGTTAACCGAATATGCGTCATGCTCTCGAATATCGGCATATAACCGGACGGCCTGCAGGCGCGATGCACCACACGTGCCGAATCCAGAGCCATGGGCTGCAGGAGTTCCCCTGATGCCGGTACCGATGAAAACCGCTTTTCTTGCTTTTCTTTTCGGCCTCTGTCTAACCGCCGACGTTGGGGGGCAGCCGATGATACAGCCTGCGGTTCGCTACGCACAATCCGTCCTGCCCACCCCGGTTCTGAACACCCCGGAGTTCGCCTCCGTCTTCGGAGCGCGTACGGTGGAGACGGATCACTCCTCCGCGGCAGAGCCCATGCGGGCACTGGAGTTTATCGCCCTGCCGGATACGGTATTTTCCATAGAAGCGGTGATCAAGCGGGGGGCGCACGACCTATACCGTGTCACTACCGATGAGTACCCCTATCCCGCACCGGACGGCTATTTCGTCGACAGCCGGTTTGTCACGACAAGCGCGGAGAAGCCTCCCGACCGGACCAAGCACCTCCCGGACAAAAGAGTCATCATCGCTGCCCTGAGTGTATCGGAAGGCAGCTCCTATCTCTGGGGAGGCAACCTGAGGGAAGGCATACCACAAATGATCAACCTCTATCCTCCCCCTGCAACCCTCACCCGTGAGGAACGCAGCCGGTGGATACTGCAGGGTCTGGACTGCTCCGGGCTCCTCTACCAGGCAACCGGCGGCTTTACCCCGAGGAATACCAGCGCCCTTACCACCTTCGGGGAATCAGTCCCCATCGCCCATTTATCCGTAACGCAGATCATTGCGGCGGTCGAGCCGTTAGATATCATTGTCTGGCCGGGGCACGTGATCATTGTTCTCGATCGAAACCGGGTCATCGAAAGCAGACTTGATTATGATGCAACCCAGCCCGGCAACCAGGGCGGTGTCCGAATCCGGAAGATCGGGGACGTGCTGAGAGAAATCATGCAGGACCGGATACCGGTCAACCGCTACAATACTGAGATTACAACGGTGCTGAAGCAGTTTGTCATCCGCCGGTGGTATCATCACAGCCGCACTCACTGACGGCTGTGATACATCCGAAGCGCGAAATGCATGAGATATGGGATATGCGATGTGGGATGTGGGATGAATAAAAGTTTAATCCCCTATCGCAGCTCGCACATCACACATCAGTGCGTAGTTTCGAATCTCGTGCTTCGGATTTCGGATTTAAACCTATAAGCATGCCCGAGGAGAATTATTATGAAGCTGCGTTATCTTTTATTGCTGCCCTTGATACTCGTGCTTGCAGCAGCAGCATCCTTCCCCGACCCGCCTGCTGATCCGGCAAGCCCGGCCGATACCGCGGCGGTGGTCGCGGGCAATACGCGGTTTGCTATCGACCTGTACCGCCGACTGCGGGCTGCGGAGGGAAACCTTTTTTTCTCGCCCTACAGCATATCTACCGCCCTGGCCATGACCTTCGCCGGCGCCGGCAGCACTACCAGGCAACAAATGGCGGCAACCCTCCATTTTATGGCCGACGGACAACAGTTGCATCCCGCGTTTTCATCCCTTCAGACACAGCTTAAGGGTGAACAGGGAAAAGGCAGGATTGCGCTGAGCATTGCCAATGCCCTGTGGGTGGAGCGGGACTTTTCATTGCTGAAACAATTTACCGGCCTGACCGGCCGGTATTACGAGGCTTCAGTGCAGCAGGTTGATTTTAGCCGTGACACCGAGAAGTCGCGCCGCACCATCAATGCATGGGTGGAGGAACAAACCAAAAATAAAATACAGGAATTACTAAAACCCGGCGTATTGGATTCAGCGACCCGTCTGGTTCTTACCAATGCCATATACTTTAAGGGAAACTGGGCGCACCGGTTTAAAGCGGACCGGACCACGGAAGAGCAGTTCTGGACGGAGCCGGGCACGGCGGTCACCGTGCCGATGATGAACGGGCAGGACGAATTCGGCTACCTGGAGGATGAAACGCTTCAGGTCCTGGAAATGCCCTACGTTGGTGACAGTCTCTCCATGATCGTTCTTCTGCCCCGGACGGTTGACGGCCTGAAGGGACTCGAAGATATATTCTCCGCCGAGGAACTAACCGCCCGGCTGGACGGCATCAGGAAACGTGAGGTGCGGGTATGCATGCCGAAATTCACCATGACCGCTCAATTTGAGCTCGCCAAAACCCTCGGCGCCATGGGCATGCCCGAGGCTTTCAGCGAAGCGGCGGACTTTTCCGGCATGACCGGACGGAAAGAGCTTTACATAAGCGCGGTGGTGCACAAGGCATTCGTTGTGGTCAACGAGGAGGGCACTGAGGCGGCCGCGGCCACCGGCGTGGCCATGCGCGCCACTGCGACACTGGCGCCCCCCCCGCTCTTCCGGGCTGATCACCCCTTTATCTTCCTGATCCGGCACAAACCATCGGGCAGCATCCTCTTTCTGGGAAGGGTTACCCGGCCATATCCCTCCCGTTAATTTCTGATGGTTACACGATTTTTCTCTTGACGCTACCATCAATATACTTATAATCGCCCTCATATACCGCTATGCGGTATGTATGGCTACCGGCTTGGTCTGTGCGGAGAAAGAGCGTGTGAAGTGTTTATTCCCGCTCTATGAGCGATGCGGCTCTGCTGAAGATCCTTGAGTGCGCAATCGCCCTTCACCATGCCTTTGAGCATCCCGGTAGGGGGGATACTGGAAGACAAGGAGGCACCCTAAAGGAAGCACCCTATTAATCTGTTTTATAGAGCACCGAGCCAGATGACTCACCTGCGATTAACAGCATCCATTCTCATGGCTGGAAGTATGGTGGTGCCTTCAACGGCCAGGAGCAGCAATGCGTTCGGCCGATTCATAAACCCTCTTGTTAATCCAGTCCACCTCGACCTTTCACCACGCCAAACCCGCGATCCTATCGCATTTCTTCTTCAAAAGCTTCCCCACAGGATCATAAAAAAACCGTCCGTGTAAAGGAGGAAGGGAACCTATGGAGATAACACGAAGAAATTTTCTCAGGTTTTCCGGTGCAACCGCGGGCTCAGTTCTTCTGCCGGCGGGTTTTGCCCGGGCATCGGGAAAGGTGCCGGCGTTTCCTCTGCACAAGCCGGTTAAAGAAGCGGCCACCATCTGCCCCTATTGCTCCTGCGGCTGCGGCTTGGTCATCGCTACGGGAACGGATGGGCACATCGTCAACTGCGAGGGCGATCCGGACAATCCCAATAACCGGGGTGCGCTTGATCCGAAGTCAATTTCGGTGCGGCAGCTGTCCCAGAGCGACTTGCGTTTGAAGAAGCCGCTCTACCGGGCACCGGGAAGCGACCGGTTTGAAGAAAAGAGCTGGGAGTGGATGATCGGTGAGATTGCCGGGCGCATCAAAGCCACGCGGGACCGAACCTTCCAAAAAACAAATGATAAGGGGGTGACCGTCAACCGCACCCCGGGCATTGCTTATCTGGGCGGTGCTGCCAACAACAATGAAGAATGCTATCTGGCCTCAAAGCTCATGCGCGCTCTTGGTATTGTCTACCTTGAGCATCAGGCACGGATATGACACTCCGCCACGGTGGCCGGTCTGGCCGCCGGTTTAGGCAGGGGTGCGATGACCAATCACTGGGTTGACCTCAAAAACGCCGATGTCATAATGATGAACGGTTCAAATGCCGCTGAAAATCATCCCGCCTCCATGACCTGGATTCATAAAGCCATGGATGAACGGGGCGCCAAACTCATTGTGGTTGACCCGCGTTTCACCCGCTCCGCCTCCCGGGCTGATTTGCACGTGCCTATCCGGAGCGGCACGGACATACCCTTTTTCGGCGGATTGATGAAATACATCATGGACAATGAGCTCTACCACAAGGAGTACGTCCTGTATTACACCAACGCCGCAACCCTGGTCGTGCCGGAGTTCAAAGGACCGGCCGACTTGGATGGACTGTTTTCGGGTTTCCTGGATGAAGATGGTGACGGTTTCGGGAAATATGATCAGACCACCTGGAAGTATCAGACCGACGCCGACGGCAAGCCGCTGCGTGACGAAACTTTGCAGGATCCCAACACCGTCTTCCGGATTATGCAGCGTCATTACGCCCGTTACACGATTGCAACCGTATCAGGCATTACCGGCTGTCCCGAAGACACCCTGGAGGCGGCCTACCGGATGTTCGCCGCAAGCGGCGCGCCGGAAAAAACCGGCACCATTCTCTATGCCATGGGTCAGACCCAGCACACGGTCGGCTCACAAAATGTGCGCTGCATGGCCATGATCCAACTGCTGCTGGGGAACCTGGGCAGGCCGGGGGGCGGTGTAAACGCGCTGCGCGGCGAATCGAATGTGCAGGGCTCCACTGATCAGGGATTGCTTGCCCACCTGCTCACCGGTTATTTAAAAATCCCCGGCGCGGGGGATCATCCGACGCTTGGCGCCTACCTGGAAAAAGAAACTCCCAAGACAAGCTACTGGTCAAACAAACCGAAATTTCTCATCAGCATGCTCAAGGCGTGGTGGGGCGACCACGCCACCGCGGATAATGACTTCGCCTATGACTATCTGCCCAAGGTGGAAAGCCCGGCACAGCATTACTGGATAAAGCTTTTTGAGGATATGTACGCCGGCTCCATTGAAGGTCTGTGGATACTGGGGCAGAACCCGGCGGTGAGCGGGCCCAATGCGCGCCTGGAGCGCGAAGGTCTGAAAAAGCTCACGTGGATGGTCATTCAGGAACTTTTCGACACCGAGACCTGCTCCTTCTGGCGTGCGCCGGGCGAAAATCCGGCGGAGATACAGACCGAGGTATTCGTCCTGCCTGCGGCCGACGCCATGGAAAAAGAGGGCAGCATCGTCACCAGCGGCCGGCTCATTCAGTGGCGCCCCACGGTTGCGGCCGCACCCGGCGAGGCGCTTCCCGACCATCAGGTGTTCAATCTGGTTGCCTTGAAACTGAAAGAGCTGTACGCCGCTGATCCCGGCCCCTTTGCCGATCCCATCACTCATCTGAACTGGGATTACGGCACGGAAGTTGACATTGAAAAAGTGGCGCGCGAGCTCAACGGATGTGCGCTGGCTGACATAAAAGACCCCGACGGAAATCTCCTGGCAAAAAAGGACGAGGTGCTGAAAACCTTTGGTCATCTCCAGGCAGATGGAACCACCGCCTGCGGCACCTGGATCTATGCTGGCTATTATGCCCTGGCCGACGACGGCACCGGCAGGATGATGCCGGCCTGCAAGCGCCGCGGGCAGAAGGACCCGGGTGGTTTGGGCATGCATCCGTTCTGGGCATTCTCCTGGCCGGTGAATCGAAGGATCATTTACAACCGCTGCTCGGCTGATCCGAGCGGCAGGCCGTGGTCCGAGGACAAGAAGCTCATCTGGTGGGATGAAACCCTGAAGAAGTGGACCGGCTATGATGTCCCCGACTTTCTGCCCACCAAGGCACCCACCGACCCCGGCGGCGCCGATCCCTTCATCATGCGGGTCGACGGCAAAGGCGGTCTTTTCGCCCCGCTCAATGAAGGTCCGTTTCCTGAACACTATGAACCGGTTGAAACGCCGGTGGACCGCAACCCCTTCTCCTCCCGCCTTCATAACCCGGTCATTAAAATCTGGAAGACCGACGAGGGCAAAGAAATCGGCAACAGCTGGGGCACGCCGGACAAGTTTCCTATTGTCGCAACAACCTATCGGGTGGTGGAGCACTGGCAGGCGGGCGGCATGTCTCGCTGGCTGGAATGGCTTGCCGAGTGCCAGCCCGAAATGTTCATCGAGATGAGCAGGGAACTGGCCGCAGAGAAGGGGATCAGCAATGGCGACAAAGTAAAAATCCGCTCGGCCCGCGGTGAAATTGAGGCGGCAGCAGTGGTAACCGCCCGCTTCAAGCCCTTTATGATAAACGGCAAGCCGGTGCATCAGGTTGGACTGCCCTGGCATTTCGGATGGGGGGGCATTGCTTCAGGGGGCACGGCCAATGATCTGACCCCCCATGTCGGTGACGGTAATACCACCATTCCTGAATACAAAGCGTTTCTGGTCGACATCCAAAGAGCATAAAGGAGACGTGAATCATGACACGCATGGCAATGCTGATCGATGAATCAAAATGCACGGCATGTCGCGGCTGTCAGGTGGCCTGCAAACAGTGGAATGATCTTGAAGGATGGTCATATTCGAAAACCGAAAACCGGGGGTCCTATGAGAACCCTCCGCATCTGTCCCCCCAGACCTGGACACGCATAAAATTCACCGAGCACGAGGATGGTAACCGCTTTCGATGGCTGTTCCTCAAAGAAGGCTGCATGCACTGCGGCAATCCCCCCTGCGTCGCGGTATGCCCGACCGGGGCATTGAAGCAGAAACCGGACGGCCGGGTAACCCTGGAACCGAACCTGTGCAACGGCTGCGGCTATTGTTCCCAGTTCTGCCCCTTCGGTGTTCCGCAGCTTGAGGTCTATGGACTTTTCTCAGGAGAGGCCAAGAGCTCCAAGTGCACCTTCTGCCAGGACCGCACCGACAACGGACTGCTTCCCGCCTGCGTAAAAACATGCCCCGCCGCTGCGCTGTCCTGGGGCAACCGGGACGAAATGATAGCCCGCGGAAAGAAGCGGGTCGAAGCGCTCCAGGAAGGAGGTGCGGTCAATGCTCAATTGTACGGGGAAAACCTGCTGGGAGGCCTGGGCCGTCTGTACGTGCTCCTCGAAAAACCCGAGGCCTACGGTCTGCCTGTCGACCCTGAATATCCGGCCCTGACCACCCTGTGGCAGAACGGCATCAGGCCGTTCGGAAAGGTCGTGTTGGGTGCGGCTCTCATCGGTATAGCCGCCGGGTGGGTCATCATCCGCAGGAACATCAGAATGGAGGAAGTGGAATGAGCGCACAGACGAAAGAAACGGGGTATTTCCAGATTCGCTGGATACCGAAATACACCTTTACCGAGCGCTTCCTGCACTGGGTTCACACCGCAAGCTTCATACCGCTGGTGGCCACCGGGCTGGTGCTGTATCTGCCTTCCCTGCAGCCGCTGGCGCAAGGTGATGCGGGAATCTGGATGCGTCTGGTGCACCGCCTGGCAGCGGTGCTCTTCATCGCCGAGCCGCTGCTCTATGGCATGATCCAGCCCCTGCGTCTGTGGCTCAACATCAAGGAGTTCGGTATCGAACGCGATGATCTGGGATGGATTAAAAACGCCTTCGGCTACTATGTGCTGGGCAGGCATGCCGACATGCCCCCTCAGGGCCGCTACAATACCGGGGAAAAAATGAACGGCATCGTCATGATCGTGAGCTGGGTGGCGTTCGTGGTAACCGGGCTGATCATGTGGTTCGGCAAGGGCATTGTGCCGGCGGAGTTGTTCCGCTGGATGGTGGTGCTGCACGATCTGACCATGATCGCAGCGCTGGCCATGTTTCTGGTTCATTTATACCTGGCGGTGGCGCACCCGCTGATGTGGGCGGCGCTGGTGAGCATGCGCTTCGGGGTCACCTCGGCGGACTATGCTGCGGAACATCATGCCAAGTGGTTCTACGGACCAAAACGGGCGAAAGAACTCCATGAAGCCAAGAAGAAGCTGGCCTCGGAACATTCGTGAGCGCAGATGAATACACGGACAGCTCCCGCATGGCACGCCGATGCCGAATCCAGTGCGCATCAATTCACCGGGGGATCCTCCCATGTCTGAGGGTGCGTCTCGTCAGATGTTCCTGACAGCCCTCAGGGAGGCTCAATCCAGACATCCCGGCCTGGTGGAACTGCTTGTCTTTTACGAAGAGCTTTTCCTGACCCAGGACGCGTTCATGGCAGGGCTGGGCATGCATCCTGACCATACCGGCCGGGAGCTTGATTCCCTGCGCTTGAGCGAAGGAATGCCGCAATTCACCTTTGAAGAATTACTGGTCGATGGGGATGATTTTATGCGGCTGTCGAGACAGATGGCCGCACTCATCATCAAACATATGATGCGCGCTGCCGACCGCGAGGAGCTCCCGGCGGATGAAGCCTTGCTGCAAATTGCGCGGGCCATCTTTGAGAGCAGGAACCCCGTGGTGGAAGCTGACACACCACATGACCTGGCGGCGCTGGTTGCGGGATTCTCCCTCGCACCCTACTTGCAGAGAGCCTGCAATGCGGTCATTTCCCTCGTTTCCCGGGACGCATGGCAGCGGCCCTATTGCCCGGTTTGCGGCGGGAAACCATCCTTTGCCGCCCTTGAGCAGGAATCCGGCACCCGCATCCTGCTTTGCTCCCGGTGCAACGCTGAATGGGCATATACGCGGTTTGGCTGCGTGTTCTGCGAAAGCACCGCTGAACAGGTCTATTATCAGGACGGGGACGGCCTCTACCGTCTCTACACCTGTGATAGGTGCAAGCGCTATCTGAAAACCATTGATTGTCGCCAGACAGGGCGCCCGGTGCATCTGCCCGTCGAGTGTATTGTGACCGTCCCCATGGATATAGCGGCGCAGGAAAAGGGCTACCGGCATTATTGAAAATGCCTCCGGGGCTTCCTTCCAGGAAGCGCGCGGCGGAATTGAGCCGAGACTGCAAAAAAGAGGAGTAACGCCCATGAAAAGGATTCTGGTAGTCGACGATGATCGCGATTTTCAAAAAATCACCCGCATGATTCTGGAATCAGGCAACTACGAGGTGCTCACCGCCGGCAACGGGGAACAGGCGCTGGAGGTGATGCGCCGGGACAAGCCCGATCTGGTCCTGCTGGACATCATGATGTCATACATTCTGGATGGACTTGACGTGCGCCGGGAGATGGCACAGGATGAACGGTTGCGCGATATTCCGGTAATCATGGTTACCTCGCTCACCGGCAAACACGCGCGCAGCAGCCTTCCCTCTGACGAATACATCCCTGAGTCGGAATGGCTGCACAAACCCATAGATCCCGCTGCCCTGCTGCAACTGATACAAGGCAAGCTGGGCTAACGGCCGTCCGCCTGCCGGAGCGGGATCCCCCACCCTGAAGCGGACACTTATTTATTTCACCAACGGTGCTTGAGAAACCGGGTTGTCACTCCCGTTGCGCCGGCATGTGGCCCAAGACCCGGCAAGCGAAGGAAAGGTGCTGACCGATGCGGGTTCTGGTTATTGACGATGAATTCGGCATACGTGAAGGATGCCGCCGCGTTCTTACCGCTGCGGGCTTTGGGGTGGAAACTGCCGAGAATGGAGCGGCGGGTCTTCACAAGCTCCGGGAGGGACACTGTGACCTGCTGCTGCTCGACGCCATGATGCCGGGCATGACCGGACTGGAAGTCCTGCAGCAGGCACGTGCCATTATACCGGAGATCATCTGCATTATGATTACCGGCTACGCGACGGTTGAGCTTGCGGTCCAGGCCATCCGCAAAGGTGCCGATGATTTTATCGCCAAGCCCTTCAGCCCCGAGGAGCTGCTGCAGGTGATCAACCGGGAGCTTGAGCGTCGCAGGTTGTTGAAGGAGGCTGAGCGCATCAAGGCCCTGGAGGAGGAGGCACAGCAGCTGGCCAGGGCCAAGGCCGATCTGGAAAAGCTGCGCTCCATGGAAGGCCGTTTTATGCTGACCATGGTGCATATATTGCGGGCGCCCGTAGCGGTGCTGCAAAACACCCTGCAGCTTGTCCAGAAAGGTTTTGTTCCCCCGGATCAGCATCAGGAGATGCTCACCAGGGCTGAACAGCGCGCCGGTGAACTGCTTGGCATACTTGACGACCTTCATTTTTTGTCCTGCCTCAAAGAAGGTATCGGGGTCAAGTCCATGGAAAAAGCATCGGTGGCGGACATGCTGGAGCAGGTGCTTGCCTCTCTGGAACCGGAGGCGCGCCGGCGCACTATTGCCCTTACCAGCAGCTGTTCCGTCCGTCCGCTGGTGAAGGCCAATCCCGAGCACATCAAAGCGCTGTGGCTGCAGCTTCTCACCAATGCCCTGCACTACACGCCGCGGGGGGGCCGGGTATCGGTCACGGTTGATCCGGGTCCGGAGCGGAACAGCGTGGTCTGTGCCGTGACCGACAGCGGGATCGGTATGGCTGATGAGGAAACGCCCCGCATCTTTGAGGAATTTTACCGGAGCGAAGCGGCCAGGGCAATGCAGGAAACGGGTACCGGCCTGGGGATGCCCATCGTTCAGCAGATTCTTGAATTGTACGGCGGCAGCATGGAGATAGAGTCGGTGGTCGGTCAGGGAAGCACCTTCCGCTTCATGCTTTCGCGCGTCGAGTAACCACAACGGGTCGGCATTATGAAGCTTAGTCTTTCGTCGCTGGTAAGCGGAAGGCTGCAACGGGTCCTGATCGCCTCATTTTCCCTGGTTGCCGGGTTGACGGTGGCTCTGAACACCGTGGTTACCTCGCGGGGAATCAGGTCGTATCTTACCACTGCCGAATCGGACCTGGTTGACCGTGACATGCAATTGGCCAAGGCCTTCTATCAGCTCAAGCTTGATGAGATCGAGGCCATCAGCTACCGCCTTGCGCTTGATAGCTGGGTCATTCAAAACATGAGAGATGCCTCCCGGGCACATGCTGCAGCCATACACATCATTGATCAGCAAATTACCAATAAGATTAGCGTATTAGCCCTCGGCGGCACCCATCTCATTGCGATGCTGGATACGGCCGGCACCATTGTTGCGGGGCGCGTCCTTTCATCATCCGGGGAGCTCTCTTCACTTATAACCGGGGGCAATTGGGCCGGATTGCCCATCGTGGCGGAGGCCCTGCGTTCCGGCAGGATCCAGTCAGCCACCGAAATAATCCCATCAGAGTTCCTGGCCCAGGTTGGACTTGATACACAGGCCTTTATACCGCTCAAAGAAACCCCGCTGGCCGCACCGGAGCCCTTCCATCCGCAGGAAGGAAGTGCCGGGCTTGCGCTCACCGGCGTGCATCCCGTCCACGACGCATCAGGGCTGATCGGCGCGGCCGTATCGGTGTACCTGTTCAATAACGACTTCACCCTGGTTGACCGCATCAAGGCTGTTGCCGGCATAGATACGGTCACCATCTTCTTCGGCGATCTGCGCGTTGCCACCAATGTCATGACCGAGAAGGGCGAACGGGCGGTGGGCACCCGGATTTCCATGCCCGTCCGCACGGTGGTGCTTGAACAGGGGCGTTCCTACGTGGGAAGGGCATACGTGGTGAATGAATGGTTTATAACCCGCTACGAGCCCTTGCGGAACCGGCAGGGAGAGGTTGTGGGAAGCATTTACGTGGGCGCCCGCGAATCGGCTTTTTTGGAGCTGCTCCAAAATTACAACCAGCGCGTGGCGCTCATTGCCCTCATCTGCATTGTGCTGGCCGGCATTATCGCGGTGCCCGTCTCGAGGTTCATAACCCGCCCCATCGAGGCCCTGGTCAAGGCGACCCGGAAGCTTGCCCAGGGGGATATGTCGGTTCGGGTCGCGACCGAGGGGAAGGGGGAATTTGCCCTCCTGGGCAACTCCTTCAACAGCATGGTGGAAACATTACGTGAAACCGAAAAGGAACTGCTCCAGAAAGAGAAGCTGGCCTCCATGGGGCAGCTTGCCTACGGCGTGGCACATGAAATTAACAACCCGCTCGGCACCATCCTGCTCTTTGCCGACCTGCTTTCCAGAGATCTTCCCGATGACGATCCCCGGAAAAACGATCTCGCCATGATCAGCAGCGAGACCCTCCGCTGCAAGAAGATCGTATCCGATCTGCTCAATTTCGGCAGGCAGCAGGAGCTGCTCGCCCAGGACACCAACCTGCACGATCTGATTGAACAGGCCATAAATTCCGTGCGCCATCAGGACAGCTTCAAGCAGGTAACCATCACCCGCCGTTTCAGCGGCGATTCCCCGGTGCTCCAGGCGGACCAGACGCAGCTCATGCAGGTATTTGTCAATCTTCTCAACAATGCCGCTGAATCCATGAGCGCGGGAGGCACCATCACCATTGCCACCCGCTTGCTGGAAAACGGGTGGGTGGAAGCAACGGTGACCGATACCGGCAGCGGCATCAGGGAGGAACATCTCGATAAAGTGTTCACCCCCTTTTTCACCACCCGGCCCATCGGCAAAGGGACCGGCCTGGGGTTGTCAATCGTATACGGCATCATCAAAATGCACCGGGGCCAGATTGCGGTAGCAAGCACTGTCGGGCAGGGGACAACATTTACGGTCACGCTCCCCGTAAAGCAGCCGGGCGCGCAGTGCTCCTCACCGCCGGATTCGGGGAACACCATTGCGTAAACGAGAGAGACAGCCATGAGCCTCCCAACCATCCTCATCATCGATGATGAAGCGGGCATTCAGCAGGGATGCCGGAGGGCACTGGAGCCTCACGGCTACAGGGTGCTGTCGGCCGGCACGCTGCAGGAGGGAAGGCAGCAGCTTGAAGCGGAAGCGGTTGATCTCATACTGCTTGACCTGGTGCTTCCGGACGGAAGCGGATTCGACCTGCTGCGCAGCATCCTTACCGGCGATCCTGACGCGGTGGTGGTGGTCATCAGCGGCTACGCGACCGTGGAACACGCGGTGGAGGCCTTAAAGTCCGGGGCATACGATTTCATCGCCAAGCCCTTCACCGCGGACATGCTGCTCCTCACCGTCAAGCGGGGACTGGAGAGAAAGGAGCTTGCACGCGAGACCAGGCGGCTTAAGGCCCTGGAGAAGGACGCGGCGGCGATGGTGGCGGTCGCCCGGGAGGAGCTTGAGCGGCTGGACAAATTCAAGCAGTCTTTCTCACTGACCACCGCCTTTATGCTGACGGTGGCGCATGAATTCAGGGCACCCCTCACCGCCCTGCAGAGCTTTCTCAATCTGCTGTACAATGGCTATGTCTCTCCTGAAAACCAGAAACGATTTATCGAACAGGCCATCGGACGCAGCCAGGGACTGCTGGAGCTGGTGGATGATCTGCTCAACCTTGCCACCGCACGGGCCGAGATGACCCCCGAGCATCGGGAAATGGTTTCTCTTGGTGACCTCATGGAAGAGGTGGGCACCTTGATGCAGGCACGGGCAGAGGAAAAGGGCATAACATGGACCATACAAGCGGTTCATCGTCCGTTGATTGAGGCGAATCCGGAGCAGATGCGCGAGGTCTGGACCAATCTCATCTCCAACGCAATTAAATACACCGGCACGGGGGGATCCGTGCGGGTTATGCTGGAAGAGCGGGATGGCTGGGCAATGGGAACGGTGGAAGATACGGGGATTGGCGTCAGTCCTGACGAGCAGGACCGGATCTTTATGGAATTTTATCGCTCTCCCCGGGCCAAGGAGATGGAAACGCGTGGGACCGGCCTGGGGCTCGCCCTGGTTAAGCGCATTATAGACGGTTACGGGGGAAGTATTACCGTAGATTCGTCGGTGAACAGGGGCAGCCGCTTCCGCTTCAGGCTGCCGGTGGCAAAAACCCCGCCAACGCAGCTCCCGGAACTGTAACAACAGTCTTCGCGGATGCGCGAAGTCATCTGCTTAAAAATGAAGATCTCAGTGTATACTTGTACACCGGCTCGAACATATGTATTCCACCTGCCGGTCAATCCATAAAACGCCGGCCGGAATACCCATCCCCATGCTTGAGAGGCTGTGCAATGCCTCATTTCAATCAGACGGAAGTGTATGGCTGCTTATCTGATACTTGACATCGAGGTTACAAACCCTGAGCTGTATGCCCAGTATGTCGCACGGGCCAGGGCCATCATTGAAAACGCGGGGGGAAGGTACCTGGTGCGGGGAGGCAGGGTGATCACCCTCTCAGGGGAGTGGCACCCAAAACGGCTGGTGGTAATCGAATTCAAAACGGTTGAGCAGGCGCAAGCATGTCTGGCCTCGCCGGAGTACCGGACCATTGCCCCGCTGCGGGAGGGGGGAGCCATTTCCCGCGCAATCATCGTGGAAGGATGCGCCCCACCGCAGTAATATGGCAGTTACTTAAAGGTCTGCAGGATGTATCGGGCAATCGCCTCCGCATCTTTATCCGATACAACCGTTTCGCTGAAGGAGGTCATGCCCGCGGGCGCCCTGCGGATAATCTTCACAATGGCTTCGGGCGTCTCTATCTTATTTTTTTTCAGGTCCTGGGCGAAAAGTGATTTTGACGGATTGATCACGTTCTTCCCGCCGGGATGGCATGCCTGACAATACCGTTTGAAGAGGTCTTCACCCGCGGAAACGTCCGCCGGGTTCTGTGCGCAGGCAACCGCCGCACACCACAGCACCAGCACAGCACACATTCCCACCCATCCCGCTTTCTTCATCAATCGCACCTCCGTTTGCACGCGTGTGGTATCCATCAGCATGGCATTAACGCCGGTACGCGCCAATCCAGTCAATCTCCAGGCGGAACGGACCGTTTTGCTTATCCGCTATCAAAAATCCGAAGGTTTTTATGCGCGCCCGGTCAACCGGAGGGGCGCTGGTTGTCTCCCCCATGAATTTGGGAACAAAGGATGAAAAGGGAGCATCGATGGTAAGCCATTCGCCGTCTTTGGCGGCAAATTCAAACCGGTAGGAAAAACCGTTGAAGGCGCCTTCATTTTTCAGGGTAATCTTATAGCTTTTCCCGTCGCCCTTAACCCGGAATCGAATGCCGTCACAATCGCTCAGATCAAATTGTGCCGGCTTCATGTTTGCCGAGGCAAACCCGCCGTTATTTTCCAGCGAGACCACGCCGGAGAAAACAGCGGTTCCCGGCTTCTCCACCACAAAGCGGCTGCTGGAAACCCCTCCCATGACCACATCGTTGATGACCGTCCAGCCGGCTGCGTCACCCGGCTGTTCGAAATCAAGCAGTATGCGCTGCTTCCCTTCATCCTTCATAACCGTAGCCCCCATGAAAAGCATGCTTGCAACAATAAACAGGAATACCTGCACACCATTTCCCATCCTGTGTTTCATGCAACTGCCCTCCGTTCATCCGTGAGGTGAGCATACCGCGTACGGGTTTCCCGGACGCTCAGTGACCGGCGCCACCCCCGCGCCGTGATGCTATTGAGTACCATATCATTTCATGAATGTAAACCCCTCCGCGGAAATTTCACCCGCCCGCCGCACGCCGGTCCGCACGGCAACATCCCGCATGCCGCGCCGGCTCAGACCTTTGGTTACAGCTCCAGGCGGCTCAGGCTCTTCAGTCCCAGGCGCATGGGAAGAATGGCAACAAGCACCGTGAGGAGTACCGCCGCCGCAAGCAGGGCCCACATCTCGGCCAGCTCCCATCCGTTCAGGGGGATCCCTCTGAATTGAGCCATGAAGAAGAGGTAGACCGGGCGGGCCTCAAGCATGACCACCAGGACAATGAACACCATCGCCAGTATCATGTAGAACATGCCGCCGAATCCCGTGGCCACCTGCGCAACATTCTCAGCGTTGAAGCGGGGAAAGCGGGCGCCGCATCCCATGCCCAGGCTGGTAATGCCCACGGTCATGCCTGCCATGGTAATCACCGACAGCCACTGCATAAAGAGGGAGGCGCTCATCAGTGCATTGGTGGTGATAATCAAAAGCTCCGCCGGCATGAGCAGGAAGAAGAAATTGATCCAGAACTTGCTCCAGAGAACCGTCCGCAGCTCCATCGGCGATGATTTGAGAATCCAGAATGCTTTTCCCTCGACGCTCACGCCGGGAAAGGTAAACCGGCCGGCGATGGCGGCGATCACAAAGGCGGCCAGCCCCAGATTCAGAAAGGCAATGACGTTCTGCAGATAGAAGGTGGGAAGCGGCGACCGCTCCAGGGGAAGCACGCTAAAATTATACACGTAGATAATGATCAGCGCTCCTATCAGAAAGAGCTGTGTCCACTGGTTGGTATCCCGCAGGAAGATTTTCATGTCCTTGATGATGACGGCGCGGATATCCGGGGAAAATGGTCGCAGCAGCACCTCAAGCAGTTTGTCCAGGAGCCTTGAGCGGGGGAAGCGCGCCCTGACGCCCTCCTGGGCCTTTGACCATGCGTCAAAGTAGAGCCGCTTAAAGCACCACTCGCCGATGACCGCGAAGGCCAGGCTGGTGCTCCAGAGCATCATGAGGGGAAACCGCCAGCCCCCCGCGGCGTCAAAAAGAAAGGGGGCCATGGCGTCGGCCGCCCACTGGCTGGGGAACAGGGGGGACAGGGGGGCCCGCAAATTGCTGATATAATCCATCGCCAGATAAAAGCCTTCCGGGTCAACCAGCCGCTCCGGCTGAAGGAAGCGGATGAATAAGAACACCCCCACCGCCAGCAGGACGAAGGCCAGCACCATGATCTCCTTCAATCGGCGGGCGGGAAAGAGGGAAACCAGAAGCAGGGTCATCACGATGCCGGCCGCGGCAGGGATGAGGACAAAGGGACACAGCACCCCCAGCAGGGTAAGATAATATGCAGATGAGGCCTGATAGACCATGCCGTACGCAAAAAAAACCGGCGAGCTGAAGAACAGCACCGTCCACGAACTGCTGAGCGCCGTTTCAATGAACCGGCCGGCATAGCGGCCGGTTGCGGAAACCGGCAGGGCATTGATCAGATGCAGATCATCCGATAAAAAAAAGGTGGAAAGCGCGGTGATGATGTTGCTGAACAGGAGCAGCGAAAAGCAGGTGAGAAACACCATGGAGAGCAGCTTGGCCGACAGCAGGGCCCCGATGACCTCAATGCCGGCAAAGTAGCTGAGCACCCGGTGACCGATATAGAAGGTTCCGGCCCAGAAAAGCAGGGCGGCGCAACAAAAGACCATGACACGAAAGAGTTTCTTTTTCCCCGCATCCCGTGAACTGTTCTTGTATGATCGCGCTTTTGCCGCAAGCAGCAGCAGGCTTTCACCCATGCCCATAGTCCCTTCAGAATGGCAGCGACTCCGCCCGGCGGTGCTCCGCTTCGCCGCCGGTCAGCATAAAGAAAAGCGCCTCCAGCTTCATTCCCGCACTTCCCGCTTTTTGCCTGAGTTCATCGATGGTGCCGGACGCGACGATCCTGCCCTGATGAATGACGGCAATGCGGTCACAGACCTCCTCCGCCACCTCCAGGGTATGCGTGGACATGAAGACCGCTCCCCCCTGTGCAGCGAAGTTCCTGAATACCTCCTTTACCAGCCGGGCGCCGCCCGGGTCAAGACCCACCATGGGTTCGTCGACAATGATGATTGTGGGCCGGTGCAGGAGGGCGGAAATCATCACCAGCCGCTGCTTCATGCCATGAGAATAACTCTCAATCAGTTCGTCCTTCCACTCCTCGATGCCGAACAGCCGCAAAAGCGCGGTCATGCGCTCATCGGTTCCATTGGAAGGGCAGCCGTACAGCCCGGCCAGAAACCTCAGGAACTCAAGGGCGGTGAGCTTTTCATAGAGAAACGGCCGGTCGGGAATAAAACCCACCGCCCTTTTTGCCTTCTGCGGGTGCTCCGCCAGATCCCACCCGTCAATGATGATCCGTCCGCCGTCCGGCTTCATCAGACCGGCAAGCATCTTGATGGTGGTGGTCTTCCCCGCTCCGTTGGGTCCGAGAAACCCGAAGATCTCCCCCCGCTTCACGTCCAGGGTAACGCCGTCGACCGCCAGTAATGCGCCGAACCGCTTTGAAAGCTCCCGCACCTGCATCATCGGTACTCGATCACCTCCAGCTTGAGCACGCCTATGAGGCGCACAATTTCCAGCTGCCGGTCGAGGCCCCCTTCGACCAGCCGGATGTGGGTTGCGTCCGCCGGCAGCTGGTCCAGGGTCGGATCCACGCTTACCCAGCGGCCGGCAAACACCTCCGACCAGGCATGATAATAAAAGCTGCCCTGATTATACACAAGGCCCGCGCAGAAGCGGCTGGGTATGCCCGCCGCGCGGCACAGGGCAACGAAGAGCACCGTGTGCTCATTGCAATCCCCCACTTTCAGCTTTAAAACATCCAGCGCGCTGGGGATGCTCAGGGTCGGTTTTTTCTCTATGCTGCGATATACCCATTGCTGGATGAGCGTCACGGCGCCGAGGGCGGTGCGCTCCTCGCCGATAATTGCTTCCGCCTGCCGGCGCAGCGTCGGATCGGCGCTCTGGATAAACGGGGTGGGGCTGAGATATTCCTGCATCTCCTTCCCACCCACCGGGATGGTGCAGTCAGGCAGGTCCGAAATATCCTCCCGGGTGATTGCCAGCGTGTTCCCCTCCAGCGCCTGCCGCTCCGAGGAAAGGTCAAACCCCGCCATGTCGCAGTTCTGCAAGCGCACCTTGAGGTATGAAGGGGATGCCGCGGCAATCGGATGGTCCACGGGGATGGCGCTGGCGGTTATAAAATCCTTTTTTGTGCCGCGCCAGTTGCCGGCAAGGGCATCCGCCTTGCTTTCCCGCACCAGCAGCAGTCCCAGCGGGCTCTCTTCACGCATGGTATTGCCTTCCTGATCAATCCAGGAGCGCACGGTAATGCCCTTGAACGTGCTCCGAAGACGGTAGCACTCAATCGAGGCGCCCCTGACGTCCAGTTGCTCCTTTCCCTCGACCACAATATCCACCGGAACGCTGGCCATGGTGGCCGGATCGAAAACGCTGTACCGCAGTTGCTTTCCCACCGAAAGCCCGTCGGCGAGGACAAGCGGTTTGAGCGAGCCGGCCAGGCAGGGCGTTTCGGTAAGCTCCATGTCCGTGCGCTTGGTGCCCGCGCCCGAGGTCAATACAAGCTGCAGCCGGCTGCCGCTGACTTTTCCCTCGGCGGCAAAGTTGAACAGGTTTGAAAGCATCCTGTAGGAAAATGACCGCAGGGTAAATGTATTATCCAGGAGCGAGGTAATCTCAGTGTCGATCCGCTGGGCCGTACCCATGACCGTAAGGTCCATGACCGCCTGCTCGTTGATTTGATAGCCGTCGCGCGCCCTTTTAATCCTCGAAACGGTGTAGCCGACCTTATCCTCGCCCCAGTACATCCCCATCCACTCCTCCCGCGGACGAAGCTGGCCGGCGGCGATGCCTGCCCGGGCATAGCCGCCCCGCTCGTCAAAGTAGGTCTGCTGCAGGAGCGCGCCGATCATGCCCAGCCACACCAGGATGATGGCAACCCGGATGAGGACCGAAATGTTTGTACGCCTGTTTCTTGCCATGGCAATAATGAGATGCTCCGTTTCACTCAGGATGACCAACTGAATGAAAAGTCACTGAGTGACACTTAAAACGTGCTTCGCCTGAAGGTCATGCCTGCAACCATCCTTCAAGGGAACCCTACCGGTCGCCGAAGGGCACCGGAACAAATGTCAGCACGAAAACCGCGAGCATGCACAGGCCGAGAATTCTTCGCCGCCGGTCCAACGGAACATCGTAATCAAGCGGCGCGGGATGCCGCACCCCCAGCAGCAGGAAAAGGATGAGGGCCCACATCAGCCACATGCTCGATGCCCATATGCCCAGCACCAGCATCCCCAGCAACACCGCCCGGGATAGATGCCTGGTTCTTCTGCCGAACACCGCATAGGCAATGTGTCCGCCGTCGAGCTGTCCGACCGGGATCAGATTCATTGAGGTAACCAGGAGGCCGATCCAGCCGGCGAAGCCCAGGGGATGAAGAATCACCTGCTGGGTATCGGGCAGGTTTCCCAGGATCAGCGAGGTCATGGCAGAGAGGATGATGGATGATCCCAGGGTCATCCCTTCTCCGGCAGGGGCGTCTAGCGCCCTCACTTCCGACAGCTTTAAACCGATCGCCAGGATGGGAATGGTCACCAGCAGGCCGGCCAGAGGCCCGTTGGCCCCCACATCCAGCAGCACGCGCTTATTCATCACCGGTGAGCGCATCTTGATGAACGCGCCGAAGGTTCCGATCAGGGTGGGCGCCGGTATAAAATAGGGAAGACTGGCATCGATGCGATAATATTTTGAGGTGAGGAAATGCCCCATTTCATGGGCGACCAGGATGAACAACAGCGCCGCCGAAAACGGCAGGCCCTTGAGCATCTGCGTCGGATCCTCCAGCGGATTCACACCCTGCTGGAGAGCGCCGGCCAGGATGGTCGTCGCCACCGTGCAGATGAACAGGACCACATTGACGGCGATGGATGGTTTTACCCGGGGCGGTGCTGCGGTACGCCCGCTCCCGGTCGTTACCGGGGCATCGAAGAGAGAAGGCGCCCCGGTGACCTGTTTGCTCACGTCGTCATTATGCATGCGATCAATCAAACCTATGCGTGATAACGATGCCCGGATGAATTGTAGTGATCGGCTATGGGAAAGGTACAATGTCCGGAAGGCATGGGAGATAAGTCACCGGTTCACCCGACCCCCTGATTACTATACCATACAATAAAGCGTTCATCGGCAGGAAACTACAATGAGTTAACCCGGTTTTTTAATTCCTTACCTACCTTGAAGAAGGGCTTTTTCCGGGGCGGGACGGCGACTTTTGCGCCGGTCTTGGGGTTTCTTCCATCCCGGGGAGCGTAATTCCTCACGCTGAAGCTGCCAAAGCCCCGTATCTCGATGCTTTCTCCCCGGCTGAGCGCATCGGTCATGGCATCAAAGACATTGTTGATGACCAGCTGGGCAATGTCGGTGTTCATGTTCATGTCCTTGGCAATCTTTTCAATCAGATCTGATTTGAGCATCACCCTTCTCCTCTCTGTACGTTATTGTCCTTTGCTTGCAGCCCAAACCCATGTGCGGTTAAGCCGGTCAACTCGCCATGCAACGCGTGCTCTGTCGGACTGCAGGCCACCCGCCGGGTGCGCGTCCGGTCTAATCGAAGCCAATCCATCGTGTCAGGGAAACAGGCTCTTCCTTCGGGGCCCGGAACTGATTAATCGCAGAGGTCCGGTCCGGATACCCCAGGGCAACACCAACCACTGCCTCCAGATCCTCCGGCAGCGCGAGCTGCTCTCTGATCACGTCTCCGAACATCAGTATCATACCGATGATGCAGGTACCCAGTCCACCGGCATGGGCGGCGAGACACACATTTTCCACCGCGCAGCCTATGTCAATCAATTGAAACGGCATGTGGGATTTTTCCATGGCCACCAGTATGAGAACCGGCGCGCCATACAGCGAGCAGCTCCCCTCCTCCAAAAAAGAAACCGCCGGCACATTAATTGCCTCGAGGTGGGAACGCAGGCTCTTTATCAATTTCTTGCTCCGCTCCACATAGGCTGCGGGCATGGTCTTGCCCCGCGAGGGATCATAATGTTTCCCCCGGCTTTGCTGGGCGCTCATAAGGGCCTGCACCAGCCGGTCCCGATGGTGTCCTCCCACCACGATAAAGTTCCATGGCTGCTGATTGGAGGCGGAGGGCGCCTTGCATGCGCTCTCCAGCAACCGCTCAATGACCTCGCGCGGAACCGCCGCGTCGGTAAAGCATCGAGTACTCGAACGATCGTTGATGGCAGAAACCATATCCATGATCTTATGTTCCCGGCGGCAAAAGTGGTCACTCTGGGTGAACAATGGCTAATCTATTGAAAATAGATTATTTGTCAACAAAAATCTGCATAGTTTATAGCAGGTTAAACATGATTGGCCGGCACGTGATCCCGGCCGCATATGCATTCTAGCGACATTCTGCGGATCGACCGCAGAATCCAATCTCTTTATTTTCATTGGATCCTGCGATCACGTCGCAGGATGCCCCGGCACAATTGACAAAAGAAGGATTCCCCGCTGCGCTCGACATGACACAGCCATCTACCAGAAGCGGACGCGACGGCGCGCGTCCTTCCCCATGCTTTGTGTCCTTGCAAAAAGAGGTCTCCCGAAACAACTGCACACTGTTCCGGGAGACCTCTTGCCACATACGGTATCATGCTATCGGGCTACTGATTAACACTACTTCTTCTTCGAACAACACGCTTTTTTTGTTGCCTTTTTCTTTGTCGCCTTTTTCTTTGTAGCCATTACTTTTCACCCCCTTCCCTTCCCAGGTGGCGTGCCATTACGGCATTGCTCTGCGCAGCGTTTCCCGCATTCCTCACTGCTTCAAGCAATCAACATATGGCGTTGAATAGCTTATACACTACCATATATAGAAGTGTCAAGGGAAAATTTTGAAGACGCAGGTGCGACGGCCCGGCCGCATTGTCTGAACCACCGCCACGTAGCACTCGGCAGGCAATAACGAAGGATGAGCCAGGAATCGGATGGGTGTTTTTCGAAAGTCGGTTAATCGATGTAGCCGAGGGCGCGCAAGCGTTCTTTGATGAGTTCCTCACTCTCCGAAACAACCGGGGCCTCATGGCGCACCGGAGGCCCATAGCTTTCCACGGAGCTCACCGGATGCTCGCGGAGAAATGGTTCATCGATCCATTCGGTCAGTACCCTGCCGTCCATTTGATGCGAACAGGGCAGACCGGACAGGTATAACATGGTTGGTGCAAGATCATAGAGCGTCGCCCGCTGAGGAGCGGAGCCGTGGATGAAAGGTCCTCCTGTCGCAATGAACATTCCCGACGGCCTGGTTTTCCGGTGGCCGAAGCGTCCGTCCGGCTCCCGCTCAAATCCGTGATCGGAAACCACCAGCACGGCGGTATCGCGGGATACGGCGCCGGTCATGTCTCCAAGCAGCGCGTCAGTGTGCCGGTAGTAGGCATCGACCGCGTCGCCGAACTGCCGCGCCTCATCATTGCCGATCGAGGCGTCCCGGTTGTGCGGGGCATACTTTAACGCGCAGTGGGACATAATGTCGATCCCCCTGAAATAGAGGGCCAGCACATCGGGCTGGGGAAACTCCTCAAGGCAATAGAGCGCAATGCCCCTCACCGATTCGTCCATGGCGTAGAGATACTTGAACTCGCTCATGAGCTGATGGCGCTGGTAGTGGGCATCCTTCATGGCGCTGACGGTCGCTTCATCAACCGCCATGAACTGCTGATAGGCGGCGGCGGGAACATCATAGGGATTGACCACCCGGCGCATGATGTGCTCGGCCAGCTGCGGGGGGTGCACAAGCCGTGAATGGGCAAGATCACCGGGCGCCCGATGCCGCGCTTCCGCGCGCCAGTAATGAACCCGGTCCGACACAACAAATCCCGGCAGTTCCGGCGCAGGCCAGCTGTGCCACCAGTTGACGATGCCGACCTCCCGGCCGTGTTCGGCAAAAATCTCCCAGACCGTCTTCTGCCGGACCATGCTCAGGGTGAAGGGATGATCGCGCACGTATCCCCGCTGCTTCAGCCGGTTGAAGACCGGCCGGAGGCCAAGCTTCAGCAGCCTTTTGATTGAGGATTTCCTGAATGCGCGTCCTCCCAGCGTGTAGTAAATGAAGCTGTCTATACCGTGCTTCCGGGGATGCATGCCGGTCATGACGCTGGTCCATATCACGGCGGAGTTGGAGGGATTAAAGGGTTCGAACAGGCCGCAGGTTCCGCGGTCCATCAGGCCCTTGAGCACGGGGAGATCACCGGTAGCGATCAGCCGCTTCACCAGCGGAAACGATAGGCCGTCAACGGCGAGGAGCAGGATCTTGGTTGGAGACGCGCCGGGATTCATGTGATGAGCACCGGGGATTTAAAAAGATGCTGGTTACTGGATACTGGATGCTGGTACAAAATCTAACGCTCAAATGTTCCAAACAAAGGACAGCCGGTAGGAGCGGCTTTCAGCCGCGAACAAATGGTCTATGATTTCCGTTTGTATTTTTATACTAGATTACGGTGCGGGAGAAAAGAGAAATGTTTTGCGGGGAAATGATGCAGCTGACAGGGGATTGAGACACGGGAGCTTAGCGCGCGATTGTTTTGTAGGTATCAAGCACCTCCTTGATTTTCCCCGCCTGCCAGACCTTTTCAAACGCCTGGACGATCAGGGGGTCAAAGAGAATTTTTTTGTTGGCCACGATCTTGTCGAAGGCCACCTCCGGTTCGAACGCCCGCTGATAGGGCCGGTCGGTGGTCATGGCGTCAAATACGTCGGCCACCGCCAGCAGCCGCCCCTCGATTGAAATCTGCTCGCCCGTAAGGCCGCGCGGATAGCCGTTGCCGTTATAACGCTCGTGGTGTTCCAGAATGTAGGGGACCACCGGCTTTAAAAAAGCAATCCCCTCGACGATTTGCGCCCCGATGATCGGATGCTGCTTCATCGCTTCAAATTCGGCATCTTCCAGCCGGGCAGTCTTGTTCAGAATTTTGTCATGAATCCCTATTTTCCCCACGTCATGAAGCATGCCGCCCCAGTCAATAAATTCCAGCGCCTCCTTCGACCATCGGAGTGCTTCCGCGATGGACCTGGCGATGCGCGCCACCCTGCGGGAGTGACCCTTGGTATAGGGATCGCGCGCTTCCACCGAATTTGCCACCCCCCGGATGGTGTCAAAGTAACTGCTCTTCAAATCACCGAACAGGTAGGCATTCTGGATGGCCATGGAAAAAAAGCCCGCCAGGATGTAGAGGAGCTTTAAGGTCTGCTGGCGGATAAAATCCTGGTCCTCCTCAAACACGATCACCACCACGCCTATGGTTTGCCCCCGGTGGATGAGCGGGGCCATCAGCACGCTGAGCGGCCGGTTATGATCGCCCCTGAAGTTACTCGCGGGAACGCAGGCGGGCATGCCGCTGCTCATGATCCGTCCGAAGGTCCCTGAATGGATCTGCGCCTCGACCTCCTTTTGCACGGCGGGCGCCTGTTCTGCGGGGATTGATTTATTGACGAACTGGTAGCCGTGCTCATGCACCAGGAAGACCGAGCACACCCTGGTCCTGACCAGCTCCTGGAATTTGGCCAGCCCCTTCTCCAGGATGTCATAAATGTCATAGGAAAGCAGCATCTCCGCATGGAACTGGCTCAACCGTTCGAGCTTGTTCTGAATGGAAATAAGGGCGCTGTTTGATTCCTCCAGGCGGCGGATCTTGTCAAAAAGCGATCCGGGCTCATCGGGAAGCGCCTGCTTGTGCTGATCCTCAATAATGCTGATGAGATCCATTACAATTCTTGCTTAAGGGTTGATGTTCGGTCTTTACAATACAATCATTACGGATCAAATCCTTTCTTAGTATCGGCATATCGCCGTCAAATGCTTAATCAATTCAACATTCCTGGTGCTGCTGGTCGTCTCGCAACATGAAATGCATTATGTCCCCCTCACGACATCCCTCTCCACCAAAGAGACTGTGTCATAATAGTAGAGGTCGTTGTCATTCCGAACGAATGTGAGGAATCTTATATAATTGATTTCATTATTGTATAAGATTCTCGGATGCCCTCGAACTGACAAAACAGGGATTATGACACAGTCTCCAAAGGGGCGAGGGGGTATCAATTGTCTCTCTCTCTTAACTTTATAAAATGAAGGAACTTAATTGAATCACTCTCCACACCGGGGGAGAGGGTTAGGGTGAGGGGGTATAATGCCATTTTCGAATCTAAGCCATTCAGCAGGTTTTATGAATGGATTAAGTGTGCTATGATACACAGGTGCTATGGTTATGCTGAGGAAGGCACACATCTCAACTTGGGAGAGCTCGATGACAGATACGATTAAGGATTTTATGGTGCGGCTGGCTCGGAAGGCAGGCGGCATCCTGCTGGATGCGTTTCAGCGTGATCATGATGCCGTTGGTTTGCGCAGCACCGCCAAAGAAGCGGCCAGCAGTTACGACAAATCGGTTGACCGGCTTATTACCGACGAGATCAGCAAAGCCTATCCCCGGCACAGCCTTCTGACCGAGGAAAGCGGTTACCATAAAGCCGATGATGAATGGCTCTGGATTGTTGATTCACTCGATGGAACCGGCAACTTCTCCAATCGCAATCCTTTTTTTGCCGTCTGCATTGCGCTCATGCACCGCGGTGATCTCTCCCTGGGGGCAATCTTCGCCCCCGCCCTGAACGAGCTCTACCTGTCTAAAAAAGGAAAGGGCGCCTATCTCAACGGAGTGAAGCTGGAGGTTTCAACTATCGCTGAGCTTCACCGAAGCTACCTCATCTATTGTGAAGGGGGCTCCAAAGACCGTGCGAGAACGGGCAGTCTCCTGCAGGGCGTTTACCCTTGCGTCACCGACATCCGCAAACTCGGGTCGGCCGGCCTGGAAACGGCCTGGGTGGCATCGGGAAGAGCGGAGGCATATTTTACCGCGGCCATCGATCCGTGGGACGTGGCCGCCGGCGCTTTGCTGGTTGCCGAGGCTGGGGGAAGGATAAGCGATTTTCAGGGCAACCCCTGGAAGCCGGAGCAGGGCGACTATGTTTTCTCAAACGGCCGCGTCCATGACCGGATTTTAGAATTGCTGCCGAGTACGAAGTAACCTGCCTTGGAGGGACGCACCCCGTTGCGTCCAAAATCGCAAGCTAAAGCTTGCGGCTACCCCCATGACCGTTTACCAAATTTGATGAGGGTCGCACTCCGTCGCGTCCGATTCTTATGAGCGGCCATGACAGAGCATGGCCCTCCATCACCCACCTTCCTGTAACCTGTAGGAGCGGCTTCAGCCGCGAATGAATCGCGCATGAATGTTCTCCTACAGCGGTTTTGACGCATCCATGCTCTGAGAAAATAATTATTGGCGGCTTGTCGTCGCAGGCTTCAGCCTGCGCTAGTCATCCTGCGACTTGATCGCAGGATCCAAGATGTAATCAACTTTCTGGATTCTGCGGTCGAGCCGCAGAATGACTCGCCTTTACAATTGTATTTTCATGCCTGGTGGTACCCCTAGGGCGCATGTAGGTTTATTATCAAATTCACACCGATTACCCCCCATCAATTTTATTCAGATTTTATAAATTGATTATAAATCTTTAGGATCAATCAACTGATAACGACATAAAAAAACAATTTCTTGAAAATTCAACTTGACACAAAAAAAAACGATGGTAGGCTAACGCATAGTCTGGGCGATGTTGATCGCAGGAGGGGGATAGCGCATGTATCGAGGTGATATAAGAATAGTTAAAGGCTACTTCGCATTTATTTCAAGCTGTTTTTTTCTAATTCCCTTTTATCAAGGACGGTTACAACTCCTGATAAGAGGGATTTTTATTTCTTGGGGAAAGATTTGATTCGCGGCTAAAGGCGCCGCTTATACCAGAATCGCAAACATCATTGGCTAGGCTTATAATTACGGTCTGTTACGCGAAAGGAGGTGTTCACAAAACAAAAGCAATGAACTTGGCAACAAAACCATAAACCACCATTAAAGGAGGAATAAAATGCGGAGGGGAAGTAATTTTGTAAATGGTTTGGCGGTAATATTCGTTTTATTCTTTATGGTAGTGCCTGCTCCGGCACAAGACTTTTGTGAAGGGAACTTTGATTACGACAAAGATGTAGATGGTACTGATGCATCGTTATTCAAGTCTGACTTTGGAAGGAGTGCATTGATTGATTCTTGTCCAGGTGGTTTTGCCGCAGTAGAAAAGACAGGGCAAACGACATCGTATGCCACAGGTGATGACGGTGACTTACAAAAAGGGGTTCCGTATCCGAATCCGAGATTTAAAGACAATCTTAATGAAACAGTGACCGATTATCTAAGTGGGCTTATATGGTTTAAAAATGCTAATTACATTGCCACCAACTACCCACAGTTTGACAATGACGGAACTGCTGGAGACGGAGCGAGCTATTGTCAAATGTTGTGTTTGAGCACTAGGCGGCATCCTCTTCTATACC
>JAEAMF010000114.1_pt1 | contig 152000 bp, 134 predicted proteins | sample 8958721 | NCBI WGS metagenome assembly JAEAMF01 (sample SAMN16933255, study PRJNA681124) | bioreactor sludge metagenome | isolation source: anaerobic bioreactor treating anionic surfactant - SDBS | place: India: Bengaluru | collected 2019-02-28
ATGCAGCAACGGACGCTTGTTTTTAAGCAGCCAATCGTCCGGGACCCGACACCTAATCATCTAAGGTTCAATTGATGCATTTTTCTCAATTAAAAAATGGCATCGGATCCTTCCTCCAGAAAATTAACCAGTTGTATAACTCTGATCTGAACTATAAGCGTAGTTTTAGAGCATATATCTAGATGTATCGATCGATGATTAGCTATAAAATTAATGAGTTGTTTTTAATATTATATTGGTAGTGTGCATCTATAATAATGGATTATGTACTGGCTTAATTTAAAAAACAATTGCTTTTGTATTTAATTTCTCTTTTCTTTATATATGCAATTCTATTGTTTATTTTAAATTTCCAAAGTGTAGTCTCGTTACGTGGAATTGGATATTTAGGGAGGCTAGCAATAAAGTAATTTCTTCCACTGCTAGACGCATATTGGTATTTTTGAATATTTTTTAATCCGACATACTCAAACCCGAAATAGCAAATATTTAAATAACAAGCTGCAATACTTTTTTTGCAGAATTTACTCGAAATTTTTGTTGCAAGAATTTGCTCTCGAATTTTTCTGCGGAAAGTACGCTCGTACCTAAAGGTTAGAACTCGAACTAATTGTTGTTCGATAGTGCTGGCACCTTGATATTTTCTTTTTATAATAATTGATTTTATTGCGCGAAGTATTGATATAAAATCAATTCCATAATGCATTAAAAATCGATGATCCTCCGCGAGAATTAATTTGTTGATAAGATCGATATCAATTTCATTGCTATCTAATTTTTTGATCTCACAACTTATTTTTTTGAAGTCTTCATTGAAATTACTGTTGAATTTTAGAAAAAAATCTCCAATAGCAGAATAGATAAGATGATGGATAAAAAATAATTGATTTAAGAAGAAGTATTTTTTAGGTAATGAATTTTTCATCTTCTTGGGGGAAATTATTTTCACTTAAAGTAGCATTACCATATTTGTTTGCAACGCTCCAAGTATATTTTCCTAGTAAATCTTTATTTTTGTTTGCGCAGTCTCTGTATGATTTTTCTAGAATAATTACCATGGTGGATGGTCTGCTGGTGTCAAATATTTTGAAAAATAAATAAATCTTATCAGGGCCAAATATTTTTGTTTCAATGTTCCCTTTTATTTCAATCGGAGTTTTATACTTGCCTTTAAAATGAATAACCTGATCACCATTTGTTGAATGAGGGGATTTCTCATAAATTTTCTCACCTCCACCAATTACAATTTTGTTCCCTGATGATATATGGAGTTGAAATTGCAATTCCATTTCACGATATGGGCGATAGCTTGTCTCTAATACATTTAATTTTAGATAAAATCTACCATTTAAATTTGGGGGTGAAAATAATTTTTCTTTCAAAAGAAAAAAATCAAACCTATAGAAAGAGCTGAAAGTGCATTGGCAATTAATGAGTAAAGGAGATTGTTTCCGTTAATTTTTGATATTAATTCTGCGAAGGTCATATATATATTATTTGGATTCCATTACAAATACCTCCACCCGGCGGTTCTTGGCCCGGCCGGCCGGTGTGTCGTTGCTGGCCACGGGTTCACGGGCGCCGCGGCCTTCGGTCTGGATGCGCGGACCCATCACCTTCTGCTGGAAGATGTAGTTGCGTGCCGCATTGGCGCGGTCCTTGGACAGCGGGTCGTTGATGTGCGGGCCGCCACTGCTGTCGGCGTGGCCCACGATCAGCACATGCGTGGTGGGATGGCGCTTGAGGCTGTCGGCAAAGCGGCCGAGCAGGGTGCGGGCCTGGGGCTGCAGTTCGGCGCTGTGGCTGTTGAAGGTGACGTCGGCGGGAAAGACCATCTTGAGCCGGTTGTCGTCGGTGCGGCTGACCTTCACGCCGGTGCCCTTGGTGGCGCGCTCCAGTTCCAGGCGCTGGCGCTCCATGTTCCTGGACCACATATAGGCCACGGTGCCGCCCACGGCCGCACCCGCCACCGCGCCCACAGCGGCCTTGCCGCCCGTGGCATGGGCCACGCCCGCACCGGCCACAGCGCCCACGGCCGCACCCACTGCGGTATTGCGCGTGGTGTTGGTGGGGGCCTGCGTGGTGGGCGTGGGGGCAGGGGCGCTGCACCCACTCAGGGCAAGGGCAGAAGAGGTCAGGGCCAGCAGCCAGGCAGTGCGTGCGCGCAAGGTTTTCTCCGTCAGTAACAGTTGCTGCGTCGAATGTACCGGAATTGAAATGCAGAAACGTTGTTCAAGCGCACCAGGTATGCACAAGCTGCTATGCATGCGTGAGCATGGGAGTGCTTGCTTTGATAGAAAAAATTACAAGCTGCGAGGGCGTGGCATGCGGCAGAGAATGGGCCGCAGGCATGGGCCGCAGGCATGGGCCGCAGGCATGGGCCGGCGCTGCCCTGCGGCTGATGGATGACCGCGTGCCGTGCGGCCCAGGTACAAAAAAGCCCGCAGGGAGCGGGCAGAGGCCGTGGTGCGGTGGTGCGATGGGGTGTGGTAAGCGCCACCGCTGCGGCAGGCGGGTCAGGCCAGGCCGTCCAGGCTCAGTACATCGGTTTCCACGCACACGCCATTGTCCAGGCTGGCACGCACCACAAAGCCCTCGTCGATCGCGACCAACTGGGCGCTGTCCACGTTCAGACCTTCATGGCCTTGCGGGCCCTGGAAGGAGAAAAAGCCGCGCAGCGGCAGGTCGGCGGCGCACTCCATGTCGACGGCAGGGTGTTGTTCCACCAGCCATTGGCGGGCGGAACGCAGGGTGGCGGCTACGGGCAGGCAGTCGGCGGCAATGTCGATGTGGGCGGTGCGCGTGGTGTCATCGCCGCTCAGTCCATCCAGATCGCCGATGGTGAAGAAGGGCAGTTGAAAGCTGTGAGTGCTCATGGGTAGGTTCTGCTATCAAAAATGTTGCATGCATTGTCCGGGTAGAGCGCATCAAGTCTGGTGGGATGGTTTTTGAATCCATGCGGCTGCCACGGAGCAGTCCTGGGATGGCGCGGCCGGCCAGAAGTTCTGCGTGCCGTGCAAAAAAAGCGGCTGGCCTGCGGCTGCACTGCATGCGGGTGGCGGGCGGCGCACTGTTCACACCCGGAGCGGCCGTGGAGCGGGGGCGATGTCGGCACCGTTCCCCGCCGGGGTAGGGGGCAAAGCACCACAGAAAGCGCGCACAACGCACCAACGGTTACACCGTGTAGCTGGGATGGAGGGAGACTGCATGGTCTTGCCCTGCCGGAGTGATGGACACGGCGGGAGCAGGCCATGTGCCCCCGGGCGCTGTCGCAGCCAGTGCGGCTGCGGTGGCAGACCGCGTTGCCCATGCTGGGCAGGGCATTGCGTTGTCTACCGTCCATCCGGCCGCAGGCCGCCATTTCACAGCAAATAGACCACACCATGATCCGCATGATTTCCCTCACTGTTCTGGCACCGGCGCTGCTGGCGGCCTGTTCCATGGCTCCCCATGCCAAGGACAACTCGCCCAGCACCATTCGCGATGGCATGCTGGTGGGGCCGAACCAGATGACGCTGTATGTGTTCGACAGGGACACTGCCGGCAGCGGAAAAAGTGTCTGCAACGGGCCCTGCGCCACCAACTGGCCACCGCTGATGGCCAAGGCCAATGCGGCACCCACTGGCGACTGGAGTGTGGTGACGCGCGATGACGGCAGCAAACAGTGGGCCTACAAGGGGCGACCGCTGTACTTCTGGGCCAAGGACACCAAGCCCGGAGACAAGACAGGCGACGGCTTCCTGAACAACAGCTGGCATGTCGCCAGACCGTAAGCGGGGACGATGACAGCGGCGCATGCCGCTGTCGCTGCAGACATGAAACCGCGGTTAGCGCTGGGCGGCGTGCGGCAGAGAGCGCTCTGGTCGCTTTTTCTTCGATCCAGCGGTGTGTCAGCGTGGATCAGCGCGCTGCGGGCACCGGCAGCACATACAGCCACACCGCCGCATAGTGCAGGCCGCTGCCTGCCAGCACGAACAGGTGCCAGATGCCATGGGCGTGGCGCAGCCGCTGGTCCAGAGCGAAGAACACGATCCCGCCGGTGTAAAGCAGCCCGCCCGACAGCAGGCAGACAAATCCGGCCGTGCCCAGCGCATCCAGCAGCGGGCCGACGGCGACCAGCACCACCCAGCCCATCAGGGCATACAGCACCAGCGACAGCACCCGGGCTTCACTGCGCGGCTTGATCTCCTGCAGCATGCCCACCACGGCCATGCCCCAGACCACACCAAACAGCGACCAGCCCCAGGCGCCGCGCAGGCTGATCAGGCAGAACGGGGTGTAGCTGCCGGCAATCAGCAGGTAGATGCTCAGGTGGTCCAGCTTGCGCAGCACCCGCTTGGCGCGGCCGCGCACGCTGTGGTAGCTGGTGGAGATGGCGTACAGCAGCACCAGGCTGGCGCCGTAGATGGCCACGCTGGTGATGCCCATGCCGTCGCTGTGCAGGCTGGCACGCACGATCAGCCACACCGCACCGCCCAGCGCCAGCAAGGCGCCTAACAGGTGGGTCCATGCATTGAAACGTTCGCCGTAGTACATGCGTTGCCATGCCTTTCGCCGTGCGGAGGCTGTGCTGCGTCCATGGTGCGCACAGCCAGTGCGTTGCAGTCGGCACAGCGTAAGGGCTGGGCAATGGCACTACCGCAGGCAGGGGATGGCGGGCGTGGTGGGCGGTGTGGCCTGGCTGTGGGACTTACTGCGGCTGGGCGTGGAAGGCCTTGTTGGCAATCTTCCAGCCGGCCTCGGTCTTGAGCAGCACGAAGTAGTCGGTGAAGGTCACGGCGCCATGCTCCAGCGTGACCTTGGCCATGGCCGAGGTGCCGGTGATGTCCAGCCAGTCGATGCGGCGGCGGCGCAGGGCCTCGTCCGCCGCCGGAGTGTTGTTGAAGCGCTGGCAGTAGACGTCCAGCGTCCACGATGTCAGCGGACCTTCCCGCACGCTTTCCAGGCGGGCGCTGGGCAGAAAGGCTGCGCGCATGTGTGCGGCGCAGTCCTCGGCGTGTCCACGCATGTACAGCTCCAGCGGTAGGCGCACAGCGGCTTCTTCGGGGTGGGGGATCGGGTGCTGGGGGGCAGCGGTGGTTATGGTGGTCTCCTGGTGATGGTGTCCGGGGTGCGCATGCATGCTAGGTCCGCTGGGGCGGAAGATTAGGCGCGTGGCGGTGAAGACTGTTTCACCGGCGTAGCGGGCACAGGTCGACCATGCGAGCCATTGCAGGCTGTCCAAAGCAAGCGCCCCGAAGGCCACGGCGGGCATTCGGGGCGGAAGGGGAGATCGCTCCAGGATCCGGAGCGCCAGCGGCAGCGCCGCACACAGAAAAAAGACGCTGCTGCTGCCGCTCCGGTGGAGAGCGGGGCGGAAAGCTTATTCGCTTTCGCTGGGGCTGCCGCAGTCGTCGCAGGCTTCGGTGCTGCAGCCGCCTTCGGCTTCGATGGTGTGGGTGCACATGCAGTGCGGGCAAAGGATGCGGCCGAGGTAGCTGCCTTCGTGGGTGGAAGTGGTGTCGGCGGCGAGGGTCACGTGGCGGTTGGGCATGGGGTGCTCCTTCTGTAACGGTGGCGCAGGCTGTCAAAGGCCGGAGCGCCGGGTTAAGACATGGGTGTCAAACACCATCCCTTGCTCAACTTGCTAATTAGCACGGTGGTGCTAATTGGCTGGCTGGCGGTGCGGCACAGCAGGTAGTTGCTGTGGTCCTGAGGGGCTGCGCTGGAGGGTGAATCCGCCGCAACCTCAGAGGGTTGGCATGGGTCTTATTGTTTGCGTCGCAGCAATTTCTTTTTTGGCGCCATAAAAAAATTATTCTTCTTTTAAATCAAATAATTGCGTTAATTTTTCGTAATGTAGAACGATTTTCTGGCCTGTAAAAGTACAAAAATCAAGTGTTTTTCATAATACGAAATCAAAATTTCACAATACAGAAAAATGCGGCGATGCAGCGTAATGAAAAGCGCCATGCAATCGGAGGCACCATGCCATCGCAGCAAATGCTGCAAGAAATGCGATAAAGCCCTGTGAATGGCAGGGGATCCATGCAGCAGCAGGCGTTTGGTGCGCGCCACATGCCATCTTCCCTGGGGCTTACACCGATGCGAACCTGTGGCGCTTTGTTGTCCACTTCGTATCCGCACGGTCGTGCTTTTTAGTGCGCTGCATCACAAAAAGAGGGAGGAGGGGCTATGAAGCACATCGGGGTGACCCACAAGTTGTGGCTGGGGGTGGGCAGCATCGTGGTGGGGGCGGTGATCATCGTGGGCATGGCGGGCTACAACTCGGCCCAGCACCAGAAAAAGCATGGCGAGCAGGACCGCCTGCTCTCTCTGCGCCTGGAGCAGGCCACGCAGTGGCATGCATTGACCCAGGTGAATGCGGTGCGGACCCTGGCCCAGGTGTTCAGCCGCGATGCACAGGATGCCGAGCAGTTCTCCGCGCAGATGGCAGCGACCAGCCAGCAGATCTCCACTTTGCAACAGGCGTTGGAGGCATCGGCCCGCGATGCGGACGACCGCGGCCAGATGCAGAACGTGGTGGTCTTGCGCCAGGCCATGCAGACCCAGCGGGATCAGATGCTGCAGAAGAAGGCCGCCGGCCAGGAGGAGGAAAGCCGCGCCCTGGCGCGCACCGGCTACCGCCAGTCGGTGGATGCCTATCTGGCCGGCCTGCTGCGCTTTGTGCAGCACCAGTCCCAGGGGTTGGAGGCCATGCGTGCCGAAATGGGCGCTGCACGGCAAGGGGTGGTGCGCAGTTCTGCGCTGAACATGGTGGTGTTGCTGTTGGGCGTGTCGATTGGTGCCTACCTGCTGATCAACGGCATCCGCCGCGCGCTGGCGCAGGCCAACGGGGTGGCCGGGCAGATTGCGGCCGGCGACCTGCGCAGCCAGTGGGCAGTGCAGCGCCACGATGAGTTTGGTCAGTTGCTGCTGTCACTGCAGGCCATGAGCCGGTCGCTGGGCGCCATGATCCAGGATGTGAGCACCAGCGGCGATGCCATTGCCCTGGCCAGCGCCGAAATCGCCAATGGCAACCAGGATCTGTCGCAGCGCACCGAAATCACTTCCAGCCATTTGCAGCAGGCCGCCAGTGCCATGCTGCAGCTGACCAGTACCTTGCAGCAGACGGCGGCCAGTGCCCAGCAGGCCGCAGGCCTGGCGGACCAGGCGTCGGGCGTGGCCCAGCGGGGCGGGGCCGTGGTGGGCCAGGTGGTCAGCACCATGAACGACATCCACACCAGCAGCCAGAAGATTGCCGACATCATCGGCGTGATCGATGGCATTGCCTTCCAGACCAATATCCTGGCGCTGAATGCGGCGGTGGAAGCCGCCCGCGCGGGTGAGCAGGGGCGCGGCTTTGCGGTGGTGGCCAGCGAAGTGCGTTCCCTGGCCGGCCGCAGCGCGGATGCCGCCAAGGAAATCAAGCAACTGATCCAGGCCTCGGTCGAGCGGGTGGCCGATGGTGCGCGCCTGGTGAACGAGGCGGGAGGGACCATGCAGGAAATCGTGCAGTCCGTGCAGCGCGTGACCCAGGTGATGGGACAGATCAACGCCAGTGCCGCCGAGCAGCGTGACGGCGTGGCCCAGGTCAGCGAAGCCGTGGGCGCGCTGGACCAGATGACGCAGCAGAACGCCGCGCTGGTGGAAGAAAGCGCGGCGGCGGCCTTCAGTTTGCGTGAGCAGTCGGAACACCTGCGCGAGCTGGTGCAGCGCTTTCAGGTGCCGGACAGCGTGCCGCAGCGCACGGGGGCCGCTGCTGTGGCCGCCACGGTACCTGTCGGTGCATCTGCGCCGGTCCTGGCTAGCGGCCACGGTGCAGAGCATGCACTGCGCTCCCCTGCACTGGCGCCCGCACTGGTACCGGCTGGGCCACAGACAGAATCCACGCGTGCACTGGAGCTGGCCTAGCAGCCGCGGCGCTGCACACAGCGTACACCCAGGCCCTGGTGCATACGGACGTTGATTGAGGGAAGAGGGCGCAACCGTCCATGGAGCATGGCGAGCGTTGGGGGGAGCTATCGGCTCCCCCATTTTTTTGCGGCGGCGCAGCGATCCTGCGCAGTGCCGCCCTGTTGATTCCACAGGCGGGTACCTGCGGTCGCACCGCGGCGGTTGTGCGGCATGCACGGCGGGGCGCGGGTGTGCCACGCTCCTGCGAGGCGCAACCATCCGACGTGCGCTTGCACAGCGATCGCTGCTGGCCGACGGCTCGGTGCCTATCTGCGAAGCATGGGACGCTGTGCCTGGGGGATGTTTCCGGTTAACGAACGGTTGTGAATGGCTATTGAGAAATGTCAATTCATAGTAATCATCAGTGATGCGAAATGGAGGCCATCAGGGAAAACCAGATTTCGTCGCCGGGCTGGTTCGGCGTCCACTGTGTCTGGGTGTAAGTCTTGTCAATCGTGCAGGCGACCGCCGATATTTTGGCGGACGAACGGTGGCAGGGCCGCATCCACGCATTGCAACCGAGGCATGGAGAGTGCATGAAAAATATCAGCGTCACACGCAAGCTGTGGATCAGTGTGCTGTGTATCGTGGCGGGCATGGTGGGATTGGCGGGCTTTGTGGGCACCGGCGCTTACCGCTTCCAGAAGCAGCAGGAGGCCCAGGAAGTCATCCTGTCCCAGCGCGTGGCGGAGGCCATGCACTGGGCGGCATTGACCAAGACCAACGCCGTGCGCACGCTGGCCGTGGTGCTCAGCACAGATCCCAGCGTGGGCGAAGAGTTCTCGCCCACCATTGCGGCCACCAGCGCGCAGATTACCAAGGTACAGAAAAGCCTGGAAGAAGCCAATCTGAGCGAGGCCGACAAGGCCCAGATGGCCCGTATTGCCCAGCTGCGCAGCGACATGATTGCGGTCCGCCAGCAGGTGATGAAGCTCAAGGAAGCCGGGAGCGCGGATGAAAGTGTGAAGATCGTGCAGGCCACCTACAAGCCGGTGGTGGACAAATACCTCGAAGGCCTGCAGGCCTTTGTCGACCTGCAAACCGCCCACATCACCCGCATGCGCGCCGAGATGGCAGACACCCGTGTACGCATGGGCCTGTGGGCCGGCGTGGGCATGCTGGCGCTGGTGGTGGCCATTGTGCTGGGCGCGCATTGGCTGATCAACAGCATCCGCCGGCCGCTGGTGCAGGCCAACGAGATCGCCGAGCGCATTGCCGCGGGGGATCTGAGCACCCAGGTGGGGGTCGACCGCAGCGATGAGTTCGGGCAGTTGCTGCTCTCGCTGCGCAATATGAACCAGGCGCTGGGGGGCATGATCCAGGAAGTGCGCTACGGCACTGACAACATCGCCCAGGCCAGTGCCGAAATCGCCATGGGCAACCAGGACCTGTCGCAGCGCACGGAGGAAACCTCGGGCCGCCTGCAGCAGGCGGCCTCCGCCATGGCCCAGCTCACCAGCACCTTGCAGCAGACGGCGGGCAATGCCCAGCAGGCCACCCAGCTGGCCGAACAGGCCTCGGGCGTGGCCCAGCGGGGCGGGGCTGTGGTGGGGCAGGTGGTCAGCACCATGAACGATATCCATGCCAGCAGCCAGAAGATTGCCGACATCATCGGCGTGATCGATGGCATTGCCTTCCAGACCAATATCCTGGCGCTGAATGCGGCGGTGGAAGCCGCCCGCGCGGGTGAGCAGGGGCGCGGCTTTGCGGTGGTGGCCAGCGAAGTGCGTTCCCTGGCCGGCCGCAGCGCGGATGCCGCCAAGGAAATCAAGCAACTGATCCAGGCCTCGGTCGAGCGGGTGGCCGATGGTGCGCGCCTGGTGCATGAAGCCGGTGGCACCATGCAGGAAATCGTCCAGTCCATCGAGCGCGTGACACTGACCATGGCCGAAATCAACGCTGTGGCCGCCGAGCAGCGCGATGGCATTGCCCAGGTCAGCGAGGCCGTGAGCTCGCTCGACCAGATGACACAGCAGAACGCGGCCCTGGTGGAGGAAAGTGCGGCTGCCTCGCACAGCCTGAGCGAGCAATCGCAGAACATGAAAAGCGTGGTGGGCCGTTTCAAGGTCCCCGGCGCGCAGCAGGTTCTGGGCTTGCAGCGCCCGGTGCCGGCGCCCCGCAGCATCGGCAGCCGGCCGCAAGCGATGCTGGAGCTGGAGGGCTGACCTCCTGGATCCACAACCGGGCGTAGGTGGGGCGACCGACCGCCGCACCAGGCACCGGGCAAAAAGGCAAAGCAGCTACAGGCCTCTTCACGGTCCGGTGGTTCGCGCCCAACAAAAAAGCAGCCCCAGAGGCTGCTTTTTTTGTTTCCGGTGCACGGCAAGGGGCCAGGGCGGCCTGCACCCAGGCCACTGGGCCGCGTGCCCGACGGAACGGGTCAGGCGATCTCGGCGACCAGATCGATTTCCACGCAGGCGCCCATGGGGACCTGTGCCACGCCAAAGGCGCTGCGTGCGTGCGAGCCCTTGTCGCCAAACACTTCGGCCAACAGCTCGGAGCAGCCGTTGGTCACCAGGTGCTGCTCGGTGAAGCTGGCGGTGGAATTCACCAGGCTCATTACCTTGACGATGCGGGTGACGCGGTTCAGATCGCCGCCGCAGGCCACCTGCAGCGTACCCAGCAGGTCCACGGCCACGGCGCGTGCGGCCAGCTTGCCTTCGTCGGTGCTGATGGCGCCGCCCAGCTGGCCGGTCCACACCTTGCCGTCCTTGCGGGCAATATGGCCGCTCAGAAACACCAGGTTGCCCGTCTGCACGAAGGGCACATAGGCGGCGGCCGGGACGGCCAGCGGGGGCAGGGTGATGTTCAGGGCTTGGAGTTTGTCGTAGACACTCATGGGAGTTCCTTGCATGGTGGGTAGATCGGGGCGGGAGGGGCGTGCTGCGGTTCCGGCGCGTGCGTGGCCGTCGGTGACAACCGCGCGCATGCCAGCCAGTATGCCAAGAGTGGAGCCGTCTTTCGCTTCCGCGTGCACTGCAGTACGGCTTTCTCCCACGATCTGGGCCCTGGCCGCCACGGCAGGGGTGGCGCTGCAGCTGCTGCAGCCTGCCCTGTGGCCGGGGTGGAGGTACGCGGTGCTGGGCGTGGCGGCCGTGCTGCTGGGGGGCGCGGCCATGTGGGCGCGGCCGCACGCCGGCGCGCGGCGAACGCAGCAGGGGCTGCTGCTTCTGATGGTGGTTTGCGCTGCGGCGGCGTCCTTTGCGCTGACGGGATGGCAGGCCCTGGGGCGGCAAGCCCAGCGCATTGCGCCTGCCTTGGAGGGCGTGGATGTGGACGTGATCGCCGTGGTGGACGCCCTGCCGGCACGCAGCTCCCAAGGTCTGCGGATGCAACTGGTGGTGGAGCAGGCACAGCGGGCCAATGGACAGGCCGTGGAGCTGCCGCAGCGGCTGGAAGTCACATGGTATGCGCCACGCGGAGCGGGGGCTGCGCTGTGGCCTGCGGTCTCGGCCGGCGAACGCTGGCGCTGGACGCTGCGCCTCAAAGCCCCGCATGGTGCGCGCAATCCCCATGGCTGGGACTGGGAGCTGTGGCTGTGGGCCCAGGGCATTGGCGCCACCGGCTATGTACGCGACGGCCCCAAAAACACCACCCCCCGGCGGCTGGATCCTGCCGAAGGCCGCCGCCCGGTGGAAGCGCTGCGGCAGCAGGTGCGCGATGCCATCGTGGCCCAGGGGGCAGTCCCGGGCGCGGCAGATGCCGAGCCGGATGCCGCGAACGATCGCCGCCGTGCCTTTGGCGTGGTGGCGGCGCTGGTCACGGGCGACCAGCGCTCCATCGACACCGCCGACTGGGAAGTGTTTCGCCGCACCGGCGTGGCCCACCTGGTCAGCATTTCGGGCCTGCACATCACCATGTTCGCCTGGCTGGCGATGCGCCTGCTGGGGGCCTTGTGGCGCTGCAGCCCGTGGCTGTGCCTGCGCTGGCCTGCGCCGCTGGCGGCACTGTGGGGCGGCGTGGGGCTGGCGGCAGCCTATGCACTGTTCAGCGGTGGCGGACTGCCTGCGCAGCGCACGGTGGGCATGCTGGTGGTGGTGGCCCTGCTGCACAGCACAGGCCGGCGCTGGCCCTGGTGGGTGGTCTGGAGTGTGGTGCTGGCGGTGATCGCGCTGTGGGATCCCTGGGCGCTGTGCCAGGCGGGTTTTTGGCTCAGCTTTGTGGCCGTGGGGGTGCTGCTGGCGTCGGGCACTGCGGGGTTGCAGCCGCAAGGTTGGGCGCAGCGGCTGTACCAGTTGCTGCGCGAACAGATGGTGGTGGTGCTGGCGCTCAGTCCCTTGTCGCTGCTGTTCTTCGGGCAGGTTTCGCTGGTTGGTGGCCTGGCCAATCTGCTGGCCATTCCCTGGGTGACCCTGGTGGTCACTCCCCTGTCGCTGCTGGGCGTGCTCTGGCACCCCTTGTGGGAGGCCGCTGCCTGGTGTGTGCAGGCCATGGCGGTGGTGCTGGAGGCGCTGTCCGCCTGGCCCTGGGCCAGCCTCACCCGGGCGCAGGCGCCGTGGTGGGCGGCCGCAGCGGCCATTGCCGCTGGCGTGGGCCTGGTGTTGCCGCTGCCCTGGCAGTGGAAGGTGCTGGCCTTGCCGCTGCTGTGGCCCGCGCTGTGGTGGCAGGCCCCCCGGCCCGCCCCTGGCGAGGTGGACATGCTGGCGCTGGATGTGGGCCAGGGGGCTGCGGTGTTGCTGCGCACGGCCCACCACAGTCTGCTGTTTGATGCCGGGCCGGCCTGGCCGGGGGGAGATGCCGGGGCCCGGGTGGTGCAGCCCTTGTTGCAGGCCCTGGGGGAGCGGCTGGACATGCTGGTGCTCAGCCATGGCGATGCCGACCATGTGGGCGGGGCCGAGGCGGTGCTGGCCCAGCAGCCCCAGGCGCAGTTGGTGGGGGCGGGCGCGGCGGTGGTGGCCCAGCGCCTGTCCCGGTCCTGGCAGCCCTGCGTGGCCGGTCAGCAGTGGGAATGGGACGGGGTGCAGGGTGACGGCAATGCCGCCAGCTGCGTGCTGCGCGTGCAGGCGGCCAACGGTGCAGCGGTGCTGCTGACGGGCGATATCGAGGCGGCGCAGGAAGCCGCATTGCTGCGCTCCGGCCAGAACCTGCAGGCCGATGTGCTGCTGGCACCCCACCATGGCAGCCGCACCTCGTCGAGCGCGGCGTTTCTGGCGGCGGTGGCGCCGCACACGGTGGTGGTGCAGGCGGGTTATCGCAACCGTTTCGGTCACCCTGCAGCGCCTGTTTTGCGGCGCTACGCCGCCCAGGACCTGGTGGTGCAGAGCACGCCCCAATGCGGCGCGGCGCACTGGAATGGTGTGCAGGCGCAGACAGTGGCCTGTGAGCGCAGTCTGCGCCCACGTTACTGGAGCCATGCACCAGATCGGTGAGTGCTTGCCCGGAGGGGGCGGAGCGTGGCAGCCCTTAAACTGGCTGTCATACCCATAGTGCATCGCTATGGCCCGCAACTTGCTATGCAATCCCCAGGAGGCCCACGATGCAGAAGTACGACGAGATGTACACCATGCTGCCGTTTGACGGCAGTGACGTGCGAGACCACTACAAAGCCTATGCGCAGTGGCTGGCACAGCAACCGGCGCAGACCATGGCAGCGCGCGCGGCAGAGGCAGAGATGATCTTCCGCCGCGTGGGGATCACCTTTGCGGTCTACGGGGAGAAAGACGCCAATGGTGCGGGCACGGAACGCCTGATTCCGTTCGACCTGATCCCCCGCATCATTCCCGGCGCGGAGTGGACGCGCATGCAGGCGGGCCTGGTGCAACGGGTCACGGCACTGAACCGCTTCATTGCCGACATTTACCACGACCAGGACATTCTGCGGGCCGGTATCGTGCCCAGGGACCTGATCGCCAACAATGCCCAGTACCGGCCCGAGATGGAGGGCGTGGATGTGCCGCGCGACATCTATGCGCACATCGCCGGCATCGACATCGTGCGCGCCCCCAATGCCCGGGGCGAAGGCGAGTACTTTGTGCTGGAGGACAACCTGCGCGTGCCCTCCGGCGTGTCCTACATGCTGGAAAACCGCAAGATGATGATGCGGTTGTTCCCCGACCTGTTCACCCGGCACGCCGTGCAGCCGGTGGCGCATTACCCCGACATGCTGCTCGATACGCTGCGCGCCAGTGCTCCGGCACGGGCCGCATCCGATTCGGCCACGGTGGTGGTGCTGACGCCGGGCATGTACAACAGCGCCTACTTCGAGCACGCCTTCCTGGCGCAGCAAATGGGGGTGGAGCTGGTCGAGGGACCGGACCTGGTCGTCAAGGACAAGGTGGTCTATATGCGCACCACGCGCGGCCTGCAGCGCGTGGATGTGATCTACCGCCGCGTGGATGACGACTTCCTGGATCCGCTGGTGTTCCGTCCCAATTCCACCCTGGGCTGCGCCGGGTTGATGGACGCCTACCGCGCCGGCAATGTGACCATCTGCAATGCGGTGGGCACCGGGATCGCCGACGACAAATCGGTCTACCCCTATGTGCCGGAGATGATCCGCTTCTACCTGGGCGAGGAACCGATTCTTTCCAACGTGCCCACCTGGCTGTGCCGCAAGCAGGACGATCTGAAATACGTGCTGGCGCATCTGCATGAGCTGGTGGTCAAGGAGGTGCATGGTGCCGGCGGCTACGGCATGCTGATCGGCCCTGCTGCCACCCGGACCGAGATCGAGGACTTCCGCCGTGCGCTGCTGGCCAATCCGGCAGGCTATATCGCCCAGCCCACGCTCAGTCTGTCGAGCTGCCCGACGATGGTGGATGCTGGCATTGCGCCGCGCCACATCGATTTGCGCCCCTTTGTGCTGAGCGGCGAGACCGTGCGCATGGCGGCCGGCGGCCTGACGCGCGTGGCGCTGAAGGACGGATCGCTGGTGGTCAATTCTTCGCAGGGCGGCGGGACCAAGGACACCTGGGTGCTGAACGAACAGGCCCAGGGCCAGCCTTCACCGGAGCTGGTGCAGGAGCTGGGCGGCATGGTGCAGAGCATGGGAGGGAACTGGTGATGAACACCGCTTGCATTCCTGCCATGACGATCTTGAAAGGTTTCCCATGCTGAGCCGTACCGCAGACCACCTGTTCTGGATGTCCCGCTACACCGAGCGGGCAGAAAACACCGCCCGCATGCTCAACGTCAGCTACGACACCTCCATGCTGCCCCAGCCTGCCGAGATGGCACGCAAGGACTGGATGGGGGTGCTGTCCATCAGTGAACTGATTCCCGCCTACGACCGGCGCCATACCCAGGTCACGCGCGATGGCGTGCTGCACTTCATGGTGCGCGATGAGAACAACCCCTCATCGATCTACTCCTGCCTGCGGGCCGCACGCGAGAACGCACGGGCGGTGCGCGGCGCCTTGACGTCGGAAGTGTGGGAAACCCAGAACCAGACCTGGCTGGAGCTGAACCGCCAGCTGCAGGATGGCTGGTTCGAGCGCGACCCGATGCAGTTCTTTGAGTGGGTCAAATACCGCTCCCACCTGTCGCGGGGCGTGTCGCTGGGCACCATGCTGCAGGATGAGTCCTTCCACTTTGTGCGGCTGGGTACATTCCTGGAACGGGCAGACAACACGGCGCGCCTGCTGGATGTGAAGTTCCACGCCATCGAGAGCGACTACCACGGTACCGATCTGCGCCAGGTGGGGCAGCAGCAGTTCGACTTCTACCACTGGAGCGCGGTGCTGCGCAGCGTCTCGGCCTTCGAGGTGTACCGCAAGGTCTACCGCGATGTGATCACGCCCGAGCGCGTGGCCGAGCTGCTGATTCTGCGCCGCGACATGCCGCGTTCGCTGCACGCCAGCATGCACGAGCTGATGGACAACCTGCGCCAGGTGGGGCACCAGGAGATGAGCGAGAGCCTGCGCAGTGCCGGCCTGTTGCTGGCCCAGCTGCAATATGGGCGCATCACGGAAATTCTGGACACCGGCTTGCATGCCTATCTGACCCAGTTCCTGGACCGGGTCAACCTGCTGGGCGGGCAGATCAGCCGCGACTTCCTGGCGCCCGAACTGGTCTGAACCGCAGCGCGGGGTCCGCGATAGGCGGCCCTGAACGCTCAGTAACCAGACCGTGGTGTCGGGTGCGCCGTATGCGGGCCGGGGGCAGAGCCGGCCATGGCGCCGGGTGCACAGGCTTCGGGGCGCAGCGGTGGCGTGGGCTGGCCGTAGGAGCGCAAGACCATGGCTTCCAGCTCGCCCGAGGCCCGGGCGCATTCCAGCTCTGCAATCACCTCGGCACGGGTGCGACCCGGCTGCACCGCAGGCGCGGCGGGCATGGCCTGGCTGGCGGCGACGGCCACCACCGGTGCTTCGCTGCGCTCCTGTGCCAGGCTGCCAGTGGCAATGCCGCCGGCCATGGTGGCGCACAGCAAGGCAGTGCGCAGATGCCAGAGTGGCGTATTCGAAAGGGATGGGGTGTACTGCGACATGGCAGGGCTCCTGCAAAAAACACGGCGACGTTGCCGCATGCCTGCACTGTCGTGCCGAGTGCCAGCGAGGCACAGCGCCTTGCGACGAAACCGGGGCGGCGCAGTGTGTACCGACGTGCTGGCGGTGTGAATGGCGGGGTGCAAATTGGGGACAAGGCAGGTGCAAGGCCGCGCTTGCCGGGCCACGGCGGCGCAGGGATCTTGTCGGCTGTGCGACAGGCAAGCAGGGTGTGCTGCGGGTTCCACCAACTGTCTGCTCTCCCATCCTTCGCATAATCACGGGGCCGCTGGTGCAGCCCCATGCGGGGTGCGACTCCCCGTCGGCTGCCCTCCCGTTTTCTCCCCCCTGACACAGAAAGAGACAAGCCATGCCTTCCACCACCCCACCACGCAGCGCAGGCCACCTGATCGTCGAATGCCTGATCGCCCAGGGCGTGGACATGGCCTTTGGCGTGCCCGGCGAAAGCTATCTGGATGTGCTCGATGGCCTGCATGCCCATCGCGACCGCATCCGTTTCATCACCTGCCGCCAGGAGGGCGGAGCCTCCTTCATGGCGGATGCCTACGGCAAGCTCACTGGCAAGCCCGGGGTGCTGATGGTCACGCGCGGTCCGGGGGCGACGAACGCCTCCATCGGCATCCACACGGCGTTCCAGGATTCCACACCCATGGTGGTGCTGATTGGTGACGTGGGCAGTGATATGCGTGACCGCGAAGCTTTCCAGGAAGTGGATTTCGGCACCTTCTTCGGCCCTGGCACGCGTGGCATGGCCAAGCGGGTGGAACGCATCGACGATGCCCGCCGCATTCCCGAATACATCGCCCGTGCGTTCACCACGGCCCTGCAAGGTCGCCCTGGTCCCGTGGTGCTGGTGCTGCCCGAAGACATGCTGACCCAGGTGGTCTCCGGCGAGGCCCTGCCCGCCGCCCCCGCGGTGCACCAGGACATCGGCGCACAGGGCGCTGAGGAATTGCGTGCGCTGCTGCTGAAGGCCAAACAACCGTTTGTGATCGCTGGCGGACCGGGCTGGACGCCGCTGGCCGCGCAAGACCTGCAGGCCTTTGCGGAGCGCTGGCAGTTGCCGGTGGGTAATGCCTTCCGTTTCCAGGACACTTTCGACAACCACCACCCGCTGTACGCCGGCGATGTGGGCATTGCCATCAACCCGGCGCTGGCCCAGCGCATCAAGCAGGCGGATCTGCTGATCACCATCGGTGCGCGCCTGGGCGAGATGACGACCAGCGGCTACACCCTGCTGCAGTCGCCGCGCCCGGTGCAGCAGCTGGTGCACATCCACCCCAGTGCCGAGGAACTGGGCCGTGTCTTCCGCGCCGATCTGCCGCTGTGCGCCACCATGCCTGCGGCAGCCCGGGCGCTGGCGGCACTGGACGCTCCGGCCAGTGTGCCCTGGGCCGCCTGGACGGCGGCAGCCCATGCCGACTACGAAGCCAATCTGCAGCCCCAGCCGCTGGCGGGGCTGGATGTGGCCAAGGACGGCGCCATCGACATGCCGGCCATCATTGCCACGCTGCAGCGCCTGCTGCCGCAGGACACAGCCATCACCAATGGCGCGGGCAACTTTGCCAGCTGGGTGCACCGCTATTTCCGCTTTCATGGCTGGAGCAAGGGCCACAAGACCCAGCTGGCGCCCACCAGCGGCGCCATGGGCTATGGCGTGCCGGCCGGGATTGCGGCCAATCTGATCACCGGGCGCACGGCGTTCACCATCGCGGGAGACGGCGACTTCCTGATGAATGGCCAGGAGCTGGCGACGGCACTGCAGCATGGCGGCAAAAGCATCATCGTGCTGCTGAACAATGGCATCTACGGCACCATCCGCATGCACCAGGAGCGTGAGTACCCCGGCCATGTCAGCGGCTCCACGCTGGGCAATCCGGACTTCTGTGCGCTGGCCCAGGCCTACGGCTATGCGGCCGAGCGGGTGGAACGTACGGCCGACTTCGAAGCCGCACTGCAACGCGCGCTGGCGGCACCCACGGGCACGCTGATCGAGATTCCGCTCAGCCCGGAAGTCATCACCACCCGCGCCACCTTGTCCACCATCCGGGAAAACGCGCTGCACAACCAGAAGGCGCATGGCTGAGCCATTCGGCGGCGCATGAAAAACGGGCCCTACAGGGCCCGTTTTGCATGGAAAGCAGGAGCTTCAGTCCGCTTCGCTCATCTGCGACTGCAGATAGTTCTGGACGCCCACCTTTTCGATCAGGTCCAGCTGGGTTTCGAGGAAGTCGATGTGCTCCTCGGTGTCTTCCAGGATCTCTTGCAGCAGATCGCGCGAGACATAGTCCTGCACGCTTTCGCAGGCGGCAATGCCTTCCTTGATGGTCTGCTGGGCGGCCTGTTCCAGGCGCAGGTCGCAGGTCAGGGATTCAGGCACGTCTTCACCGATCTGCAGCTTGCCCAGGTCCTGCAGGTTGGGCAGACCGTCCAGCATGAAGATGCGGTCCATCAGCACGTCGGCGTGTTTCATCTCGCTGATGGATTCCTTGTATTCCACCTTGGCCAGCTTGTCGAAACCCCAGTGCTTGAACATGCGGTAGTGTACGAAGTACTGGTTGATGGCGGTGAGTTCGTTTTTGAGTTGTGCCTGGAGGCAGGCAATGACTTGTGTGTCGCCTTGCATGTGGGGGCTCCTTCCTGTCGCTGTTGTGGGGCGATTGTCCTGTATGACAACGCACTTGACATCTTTGCCCCCAATAATGGGGATGGGCTGCGTTTGATGCTGAATCGCGTTTGCATTCGGTGTCTGCACAGCGGTCTGCCGATGGCTATCGATACGGTAGTTTTTGATAGCCATACTCAATCAATATGATTGAGTCAATCGATTGAGTTTATCGGTTGCTTGTCCTACACTTGACCCAGTGCTTAGTTCAAGCAGTACCTCCGACTCACTGAAAGGAAACAACACAATGTCCGTGCTCAACAGCAAGATCAAGCCCTTCACCGCACAAGCCTACAAGGGCGGCAAGTTCATCGAAGTGACCGAAAAGGACGTCCTGGGCAAGTGGGCCGTGTTCTTCTTCTACCCCGCCGACTTCACCTTCGTGTGCCCCACCGAACTGGGTGACGTGGCCGACCACTACGCTGAACTGCAGAAGCTGGGCGTGGAAGTCTACTCCGTCTCCACCGACACCCACTTCGTGCACAAGGCATGGCACGACACGTCGGACACCATCGCCAAGATCCAGTACACCATGCTGGGCGACCCCACCTGGCAAATCAGCCAGAACTTCGACTGCCTGCGCGAAGGCGAAGGCCTGGCAGACCGTGCCACCTTCATCATTGACCCCCAAGGCGTGATCCAGGCCATGGAAATCACCGCCGAAGGCATCGGCCGCGACGCAGAAGACCTGCTGCGCAAGGTCAAGGCTGCCCAGTACGTGGCGGCCCACCCCGGTGAAGTCTGCCCCGCCAAGTGGAAGGAAGGCGAAGCTACCCTGGCTCCTTCCCTGGACCTGGTCGGCAAGATCTAAGCCTTTGCCCGCAGAAAAAAGCCCGGGCCTGACCGGGCTTTTTTTCCACCAAGCAAACACTGGCTATCGAAATAAATAATTAATAGGATTTGACTAATATGCTGGACGCCAACCTCAAAACCCAACTCAAGGCCTATCTGGAGCGCTTGCAAAAGCCGCTCGAGATCGTCGCAACCCTGGATGACAGCAAGGCCGCCGGTGAAGTCAAGTCTCTGTTGGCCGATCTGGTGGCGCTGAGCGACAAGATCACCGTGGTCGAAAACAACGATCTGGCGGTGCGCAAGCCTTCGTTTGCCATCAACAACCCCGGCGTGGAAACCGGTGTGCGCTTTGCCGGCGTGCCCCTGGGCCATGAATTCACGTCCTTCGTGCTGGCCCTGCTGCACGTGGGCGGCCACCCCTCCAAGGAATCGGCGGATCTGCTGGAGCAGATCAAGGCCATCAATGTGCCGCTGCACTTCGAGACCTACTACTCGCTGTCCTGCCACAACTGCCCGGACGTGGTGCAGGCGCTGAACCTGATGTCGGCGCTGAACCCCCAGATCACGCACACCGCCATCGACGGCGGCCTGTTCCAGGACGAGGTCAAGGAACGCGAAGTGATGGGTGTGCCCACCGTGTTCGTCAACGGTGAACGCTTTGGCCAGGGCCGCATGGAACTGGCAGAGATCGTTGCCAAGGTGGACACCGGTGCGGTGGCCCGTGCGGCGGCCCAGATTTCTGCCAAGGACGCGTTCGACGTGCTGGTGGTGGGCGCAGGCCCTGCCGGCGCAGCAGCGGCCATCTACGCCGCCCGCAAGGGCATTCGCACCGGCATCGCTGCCGAGCGCGTGGGTGGTCAGGTGCTGGACACGGTGGACATCGAGAACTTCATCTCGGTGAGCAAGACCGACGGTCCCAAGCTGGCGGCGGCGCTGGAAGCCCACATCCGTGACTACGAAGTGGACATCATGAGCCAGCAGCGTGCGGCTAAGCTGATTCCGGCAGCCACCGAAGGCGGCCTGATCGAGGTGCAGACCGAATCCGGTGCCAGCCTGAAGGCCAAGACCGTGATCCTGTCCACCGGTGCCCGCTGGCGCAATATGAACGTGCCCGGTGAAGAGCAGTACCGCACCAAGGGTGTGACGTTCTGCCCGCACTGCGACGGTCCGCTGTTCAAGGGCAAGGATGTGGCCGTGATTGGCGGTGGCAACTCCGGCGTGGAAGCGGCCATCGACCTGGCCGGTATCGTCAAGAGCGTCACGGTGCTGGAATTTGCCGCCGAGCTGAAGGCCGATGCCGTGCTGCAAAAGAAGCTGGCTTCGCTGCCCAATGTGACGGTGATCCTGAACGCCCAGACCACCGAGGTGAACGGCGACGGCAAGAAGGTCACCGGCATCACCTACAAGGACCGCACCACCGATGAAATCAAGTCGGTGGCGCTGGAAGGCATCTTTGTGCAGATCGGTCTGCTGCCCAATACCGACTGGCTCAAGGGCACGGTGAACCTGACGCGCTTTGGCGAGATCGAGATCAATGCCAAGGGCGAGACCAATGTGCCAGGCGTGCTGGCGGCCGGTGACTGCACCAACGTGCCGTACAAGCAGATCATCATTGCCGCAGGTGCCGGTGCCACGGCTGCGCTGTCGGCTTTCGATCACCTGATTCGCCATTGAGGGCAGGGGCCTGGGGTGAAGCCCGGGCCTGCCGCAGCGGCCAGCACCCACCACAGGCCCCACAGTAGCTACTGCCAGGGCGGCCGCGTTGCTGCGATTGCCCACCAAAGGACTGCTTCGGCAGTCCTTTGGCCTTTCTGGCGTCTGCAGCTGCCAGGGCGCTGCCGCGCAGATTGCCTTGCGGTGATGCTGCAGGCTATGCTGGCCGTGCAGCAGGGGGCGGCCCTTGTGCAATGCAGGAGTCGGCCATGCGCAAGTCGCAACGTGAAAGTGCAGCGGGCCTGTGGGCGCGTGCGGTGGTGTGGGCCGGGATGGCCTTGGGGGCGGTCTTGGCCCAGGCGCACGCCGCAGAGGCGGAGCGGCCGCCTGCCGCAACGGCTGTCACTGCGGCACCGGCTGCAGCGCTGACTGCCCCCGCATCCGGGACCGTCTGGTCGCTGCCCACCCGTGACGGTGTGCGCACCACCGTGTACTGGGAAGCGACACCGAATGCCTGGGCCACGGTGCTGCTGTTTCCGGGGGGCGTGGGCGGTTTTGGCAAGCTGGAGCAGAACCGGCCCAGCAGCAACAATTTTCTGGTGCGCTCGGCAGGCGAATTCCGGGAGCAGGGCCTGAACGTGGCCATCTTCGGCCGTGCGAACGGGCAGGAGCTGGCGCCCCAGGACCGCATGGGCGCCGAGCATCTGCAGGACATTCGCCAGGTGCTGCAGGCCGTGCGTACCCACAGCAGCCTGCCGGTGTGGCTGGTGGGTACCAGCCGGGGCACGACATCGGTGGCGGCCGCTGCCAGCCGCATGCCGGATGCAGGGCTGGCCGGTGTGGTGCTGACTTCCAGCATCGTGGCCCCGGCGGAGCCGGGCGCGCTGCCCAGCCTGGATCTGGCGGCCATCCGTGTGCCGGTGCTGCTGGTGCAGCATGCCAGGGATGCCTGTCCCCTGTGCACGCCCAGCGCCATGCCGGGGGTGTTGGCGCGCTTCACCCGGGCGCCGGTCAAACAGCTGCAATTGGTCGATGGCGGCGCCCACCCCACGGGCGGCGTGTGCCATGCCTTGCACTGGCATGGCTTTATCGGCATGGAGCGCATGGCGGTGCAGCGCATCACGCAATGGATGCGCCAGCCGCAACCCTGAGATCCCTGGACCGGGCGCTGCGAGCGCACAAGCGTCCGCCGCCCATCACTTTTGCCCTTGCAGTGGCATGGGCATCAAGCCCCATGCGTGCCGGGGTCTGGCCGCAGGCATGTCCTTGCCGGGCACTGCGATCCACCCCACCAGACCACTGGTGCAGAAAACACACACCCTGCCGGTGTATGCCATGCTAATGAGAATTGTTCTCATATAATTGAAGGATTGCCAGCCACCCCAAGCCGTTCGCTTTGCTGAACTCTCGGCCCAGGTTCGCCAGCCCCAAACCCTTTGGTGCAGTACCAGAACTTCAGGAAGAGAGAACAAGCTATGACCCAGCTGTGGGCAGGAATGCGTCCGGTGGCCCAAGCGGCCGTGTTGGCCTGTGTGTGGGGAGGGTCTGCCATGGCCGCCGATGCGCCCGCGGCGGCATTGCCCGAAACCACGGTGGCCGCCCCGGCCCAGCAGGCCGATGCACTGGACCCGGCGCAGACCCCGTATGCCACCGAGCTGCTGAACCGTGCGGAGATGGAGCGCCAGCAGGTGCTGGACATCCGCGATGCCACCCGTGACATGGTCAACGTGGAAGTGCCGCGCCAGCCAGCGCGGGGGACCGGCATTTCGGGCACCACAGGGCGAGAAGGCAATACCGGCTTCGAGATTCGCGGCCTGGGTGGCAACCGCGTGCAGATGCTGGTGGACGGTATTCCCCAGCCCGAGGCAGACAGCTTCATGAACAGCCACAGCTTTGGCCGCGACTATGTGGATCCGCTGACGCTGTCGTCCATCGAAGTGCACAAAGGGGTGTCGCCCGTGTCCATGCCTGCCGGTGGCATTGCCGGTGCGGTCAATCTGCGCACGCTGTCGCCCTCGGACCTGCTGCTGGACGGCAAGACGCTGGCTGGCCGAGCGCTGCTGGGCTGGCGCAGCGAAAGCCAGGGGCTGACCGCCGGCGCCGTGCTGGCGGGCAAGGCCTCGGACCAGCTACAGTGGCTGTTTGCGCTCAACGGCGACTGGAGCGACGAGACCGAAACCATGGGCCGCGTGGGGGGCACAGGCCTCAAGCGCACCCGGGCCAATCCCGAGGACATCCGCCGCAACTCGGTACTGGCCAAGCTGTTCTACCAGCCCAATGCCGACCAGAGCCATATGCTCACGGTCGAGCGCCGCAGCCAGAGCACGTATGTCAACAACCTGCATGATTTTGCCAACGGCACGACCAAGAGCCACACCGACGACAACGAGAGCACGCGCAACCGCGTCTCGCTCAAGTCCGACTTCCGCCTGAATGCGGCCGCAGCCGATCTGTTGACGGGTTATCTCGCCTGGCAGGACAGCAGTTCCACCCAGAAGCTGGATGTGGATACCACCACCCAGGGCCTGCGCGTGCGCGACCACAGCTATGACGAACGCATGCTGCAGGCCGGTCTGCAGGCGCGCAAGCAACTGGGCCGCCATGCGCTGCACTACGGCCTGGATGTGAACCGCCTGGACAACGAAACCCAGAGCCTGTCCACCGACCGGGGCGTGACTACGGCCGTGCCCAAGGGGCCGGACACCACCACCACGCGCTGGGGGGCTTTTGTGCAGGACAGCATCGAGCTGGGCCGCTTCACCCTCAAGCCGGGCCTGCGTTACGAATCGGTGGACGTGGATGCCGATGCCGGCAGCATCAGCATGGGCGCCTCGGGGGCCACGGCCGTGTCCAAACGCTTTGATGCCTGGCTGCCGCAGCTGGGCGGTCAGATGCGCATGGGCGGTGGCGTGCAGCTGTTTGCCAACTATGCGCGGGGCTTTCGTGCCCCCACGGCTGGCGAGCTGAACAACTTCTTCGGCAACATCACACCGTTCTACGGTTACTACATCCTGCCCAACCCGAATCTGAAGGCCGAAACCAGCAACAACCTCGACCTGGGCATACGCGACGCCGAAGGCGCCTTCCAGTGGGAGGCTGCGGCCTTCTACGGCAAGTACCGCAATTTCATTGAGCGCTATGCCCATGCGGGCTCCGTAGGCACTTCCCCGGTGGTCACCTTGCAGCAGTCGCGCAACCAGGCCCGGGCAACGATCAAGGGGATCGAGCTCAAGGCCAGGGCGGAGCTGGGTCAGTCCTGGGGCGGTGTCTGGAATCTGCGCGGTGGCTACGGCTACACCAAGGGCACGGGCGCAGATGGCCAGGGTCTGGAAAGCATCTCGCCCTGGCAGGTCAAGCTGGGCGTAGGCCAGAAGGCTGCGCACTGGAACTGGGAGCTGGCGGCCACGCACCACGCTGCGAAGAAGCAAAGCGATGTGTCCACCAGCAGCAGTGCGCTGTTCATGACGCCGTCCTTCACCGTGCTGGATCTGACCACGCAGGTAGAACTGCGCAAAGGCCTGCGCCTGAACCTGGGCCTGTTCAACCTGACGGACCGCAAGTACTGGAACTGGTCGGATGTGCGCGGTGTGACCACGGCCACCGAGCGCGCCGCCATCGACGCCTACAGCCAGCCGGGCCGCAATGTGCGTGTCTCGCTGGTCGCCGACTTCTAAAACCACAACCGCCTGGGCCAGTGCTTGCTGCACTGGCCCAGGCTTTTTTGACGAAGCACCACTGGAGCCAGCATGTCGCACAACGCCCACTCGCATTCGCACCCCGAGACCGCCAGCGCCAACCACGATGAGGAATACCTGCTTTCCGAACAGGAAGCGGTGCTGGCCGCCACGCTGGCCCTGATGACCGGCTTCGCCCATGGCTGCTGCCCGGCGCACAAGGGGCCCATTGCCGCCAAGGTGGCCGACCAGCTCAGTGCCCTGGTGCACAGCATGCAGGGGCCGCAGCTGTCCTGCGACATGCAGGCGCTGCTGCTGCGCTTGCGCACCCGCTGGACGGCGGCGGCCGCCCATTACGCCGAAGCCCACCTCAACGAAATGCGCCGCGACCTGCGCAGCCAGGCCGATGCGGCGGCGGCTGCCGCCATGCACATGCCCGCTGCCGCCAGCCCCACCCAGACCCCGGACGTGCTGTGGCACGCCCCTTTGGAGACTTTGCAATGAATAACGCCACGATGGAACACCTGAATACTTCTTTCCCGGCCAACCCCGCCACGGTGCGCGAAGGCTTTGCGACCCAGCGCGCTGCCGGCCTGCGTGCCAAGGACGCTGCCGAGACCCTGGGCCTGAGCGAAGGCGCGGTGGTACAGGCCCACACCGGTGCCCATGACCGGTCGCTGCAATCCACACCGCTGGTCGGCGGCCAATGGCTGGCCATCCTGCAGGCGCTGGAAGCCTGCGGCCCGGTGATGGCGCTGACGCGCAACGAAACCGTGGTGCACGAAAAGGACGGCATCTACCGCAATCTGACGCAGGAGGGCCCGATCGGCCTGTGCGTCAACCCCGACATCGACCTGCGCCTGTTCTTCATGCACTGGCATGCCGGCTATGCGGTCACCGAACCCGGGCGCGGCGGTGTGCTGGCCCACAGCCTGCAGTTCTTCGACAGCGCGGGTGTGGCGGTGCACAAGGTCTATGCAAGGCCCGCCAGCGACCTGGATGCCTGGAATGCCCTGGTGGCACGCTTTGCCGACGCCGGTGCGCAGCACACCTTCCAGCCGCGCGCCGCGCAGCCGGCGGTGGCGCCCGACAGCAGCATCGACGTGACGGGCCTGCGCACGGCCTGGGCCGCCATGCAGGACACGCACGAGTTCTTCGGCATGCTCAAGAAATTCGGCAGCGAACGCCAGCAGAGCTTTCGCCTGACGCAAGGTGAGTTCTGCGAACCCCTGGCCACCGGCGTGGTGACCGAGCTGCTGCAGCGCGCGGCCGCCGCGTCCACGCCCATCATGGTGTTTGCGGGCAGCAAAGGCTGCATCCAGATCCATTCCGGCCCGGTGAACAACATCAAGCCCCTGGCCACACCCGGTGCGGCCCAGTGGATCAATGTGCTGGATGCCGGCTTCAATCTGCATGTGCGCACCGACCGCGTGGTCAGTGCCTGGCTGGTGCGCAAGCCCACGAGCGACGGCGTGGTGACGTCGGTGGAAGTGTTCGACGACACCGGCGAGGTGGTGGCCATGTTCTTCGGGGTGCGCAAGCCAGGACAGCCCGAGCTGACCGCCTGGCGCGACCTGGCCGAAACCCTGGAGCGCCTGTGATGAAAGGGTGTGCACGCAGAGCCGCGCTGCAGCGGCTGGCGGCGGTCGCCGCCATGGGCTGGACCGGGGCTGCCAGCTGGGCCCAGCCTGCTACGCCCAAAGCGGCTGCGGCTGCCGGTGCGTCGCGGCGCATCATCAGCCTGGGGGGCGCCGTCACCGAGGCGGTGTACGCCCTGGGCGCCGAAAACATGCTGGTGGCCACCGACACCACCAGCCTCTACCCGGACGCCGCCACGCGCACGCCCAAGGTGGGCTATCTGCGCCAGTTGTCGGCCGAAGGTGTGCTGTCGCTGCGACCCGATGCCGTGATCGGTACGGGGGAAGCCGGCCCGGCCATCGTGCTGGACCAGCTGCGCGCCGCCGGCGTGCAGGTGGAGACCGTGCAGGCCACGCACGACTGGGCCGAAGTCATGGCCAAGCTGCGCATGGCGGGCCGCGCCACCGGCAAGCAGGCCGAGGCCGAAGCCCTGGCCCAGCAGCTGCAGCAGCAGTGGCAGGCGGTGCAGGCCGACGTGGCCCGCGCCCGCAGCAAGCCGCGTGCGCTGTTCATCCTGGCGCACAGCGGCACGCCCCAGGTGGCGGGCAGCGGCACGGCAGCCCATGCGCTGCTGACCATGGCGGGCGCTTCGAATGCGGTGCAGGCATTCAAAGGCTACCGTGCGCTGACGGCCGAGGCTATGGCGGCCGTCGCGCCCCAGCTGATCGTGACCACCACGCAGGGTCTGGAGGCCATGGGCGGGATCGACGCTTTCTGGAAGCGTCCCGAACTGGCACTGACGCCGGCCTATGGCCGGCGCGCCCTGGTGGCCATGGAGGCCAACCACCTGCTGGGCTTTGGCCCGCGTCTGCCGTCGGCAGTGCGCCAGTTGCATGAACAGATGCAGCGGGTGGTGTAAATGGCGGTGCAGATGAGTGCCGTGCCGGCGCCGCGCCGTGCCAGTGCCTGGCGCCGGCCCTGGCGGCTGTCCAACGGGCGGCTGGCGCCGGCGACGGCCCTGGGCACCATGGCGCTGCTGGCCCTGCTGGTGCTGCTGTGGGCCAGCGCCCAAGGGGCCTACGCGATTGCGCCGACGCAGCTGCTGCAGGTGCTGGGCCAGGGGGTGACCGGGCAAGGGGGCCAGCAAGGGGCTGGGGCGCAGGAGCTGGTGTTTCTGCACATCCGCCTGCCGCGCTTGCTGCTGGGCGTGGTGGCCGGGGCCGGTCTGGGTCTGGCGGGCGCCCTGATGCAGGGCTTGTTCCGCAATCCGCTGGCGGACCCGGGTCTGATTGGCGTGAGCAGCGGTGCCGCCCTGGCGGCGGCTTTCACCATTGTGCTGGGTCAGGCCTGGCTGCCGGGCCTGCAGGTCGGCCTGGGCAGCTGGGCGCTGGCGCTGGCCGCGTTTGGCGGCGGCATGGGCGTGACGGTGCTGATCTACCTGCTGGCCCAGACCCAGGGCGGTACGCGCGTGGGACTGATGCTGCTGGCCGGCATTGCCGTCAATGCGCTGGCGGGGGCCGGGCTGGGCTATCTGAGCTATGTGTCCAGCGACGAACAGCTGCGCAATCTGCAGCTGTGGCTGATGGGCAGCCTGGGCCAGTCGCGCTGGTCCACGGTCGTTCTGGTGGGCAGCGTGGTGCTGGTGTGCAACGCCGCCGCGTTGCGGCTGGCGCGGCCGCTGAATGCACTGGCCCTGGGCGAGGCGCAGGCCCAGTTGCTGGGTGTGCCGGTGGAGCGCTGCAAGCGCTGGATCGTGGTGGTCACCGCGCTGGCCGTGGGGGCCGTGACATCGGCCACCGGCATCATCGGCTTCATCGGTCTGGTGGCGCCGCACGGTGTGCGCCTGATTGCCGGGCCGGACCACCGGGTGGTGCTGCCGTGCTCGGCCTTGCTGGGCGCTGCGCTGGTGGTGGGGGCGGATGCGCTGGCACGTACCGTGGTGCAGCCGGCGGAGATGCCGCTGGGCGTGCTGACGGCATTCATCGGCGTGCCGCTGTTTTTGTGGATGCTGCGGCAATTCAGGAGCGGGCTGTGACAGTGGTGACGACCGGGGAACACGGCCCGGTGCAGGGCATGGACGACGGCAGCCTGCACTGCCAGGACATTCGGCTGACCGCATACCGCCAGGGCCCGCTGCTGGCCCGGGTGGACGCGCAGCTGCGGCCCAGCCGGGTGACGGCCATCCTGGGGCCGAACGGCGCGGGCAAGTCCACCTTGCTGGCGGCGCTGTGCGGTACGCAGTCGCCGCGCCAGGGGCAGGTGTTGTGGGATGGTGCGCCGCTGGCCCAGCTGCCCGCTGCCCAGCGCGCGCGGCGCATGGCAGTGATGCACCAGGACACGCAGCTGGCGTTTGCCTTCACCGTGCAGGAGGTGGTGGAAATGGGGCGTTACCCCCACCGCCAGCACCCCGCGCCGGACGAGGCGGCCATCGTGCAGCACTGCATGCAGGCCACCGGCGTGGCGGGCCTGGCGCAGCGCGCGCTGGCCTCGCTGTCGGGCGGGGAGCGTGCCCGGGTGCAGCTGGCGCGGGCGCTGGCGCAGATCCCGCCGGAGGGGCAGGCGCAGTCCGGCAGCCGCTGGCTGCTGCTGGATGAACCCACGGCCGCGCTGGACCTGCAGCACCAGCACCATGCCATGGCCCTGGTGCGCGAGCGCTCCAGCTGCGATGGCCTGGGCGTGATCGTGGTGCTGCACGACCTGAACCTGGCGCTGCGCTATGCCGACGAGGTGCTGCTGCTGCCCGGTCAGGGCGAGGCGGCGCTGCTGGGGCCGGTGCATGCCGTGCTGACCTTGCCGACCATCGCCCGCGTATGGCGCATTCACGGTGAGATGCAGACTGCGCGCGACGGTACGCCCCAGTTCATCGCCGGTGCGCACTGCGCGCAGTTGCCAGGGATGGATGCGCCGGTGGCATTAGGCGCTGTGTGAGGGAATGGACCGCGAAAAGGCCGCCCAAGCCTTGCGGCTGCGCTTGGGTAGCGCTGGAAGCAGGCGGGAATGCCAGCAGGGGAGCCAGGGCGTGCGGTCCCGGGCGTCTTCCGGCCCCGGCCTGGTGACCAGGGGCCTGGCCCGCCAAAGATCTGGGTATGTAGGCCAAACTGCCTCCCAGGACCGGCCCATGGGCGTGGTTGGATACCAACGGCAGAACAACGGCAGAGCCGATGCCCGCGGCGGTTTACAGCTCGACGGTGGCGGCTACCAGGCGGACCACCAGCGGGCGCACCAGCAGCACGCAGCCAAAGGCGATGGGCATGGCAAACACATAGGCGCCGAGCACGCGTTGCACATAGCCATCGCTCAGGCCGCTGTTGATGCCGACGATGGCCGCGCACATCAGCATGGCCATGATGGCCGACATGTAAAAGGCAAACACCACAGGAGCGTAGGGGCGGGGGAGCTTGCGGCGGGCGCGTGCGGTGGGGGTCGAGGTTGGAGGGGTCATCAAAGTCGGAAATGCAATCGGTAAGGGGAGGGGTCCACAACCATGGGGTCGTGGGCGAAGGGGGACTGTACGCAGCGCCGGCAGGCAGCGGTAGATGCGGCCAGCTTGCTAGACTCATAAGATAAATTTACGAATCCAAAAAACCATCGTTCACCAAACATGCCGAATCTGCGCGCCATCGAAACCTTCGTCAAAGCGCTGGAAGGGGGCTCCATCGCCTCGGCTGCCCGCCAACTGGGCATGACGCCGGCCGCAGCCAGCCAGAACATTGCGCGGCTGGAGCGCGAGTTGGGCGTGCGGCTGTTGACCCGCACCACCCGGCAGATTGCGTTGACCGAAGCCGGAGAGCGCTACCTGGCGCGTGTGGCGCCGGTGCTGGGCGAACTGGAAAAAGCCCAGTCCGATCTGTCGCTGCTGCACGGCGAGTTGCAGGGCCGGCTGCGCATTGCCTGCATGGCCGCCTTTGGCCGCCATGTCCTGGCACCGCTGCTGCCGGCCTTTGCCGCGCGCCATCCCAAGCTGGCGCTGGAGCTGCTGAATGTGGACCGGCAGGTGGATGTGCTCAAAGAGGATGTGGACGTCAGCTTGCGCTATCGCGATGTGCTGGAGCCGGGCATGGCGGTGCGGCATCTGGTGGCGGTGCCACGCAGGCTGTATGCCGCACCGGCCTATCTGCAGGCCCACGGCGTGCCGCGCACGGCGGAGGATTTGCTGCAGCACCGCTGCCTGCTGTACCGGCGGGAGGTGGATGGGCGGCTGATGCGCTGGCCTTTCAGCAGCGGCGGCCAGCGCGCCGATCCGCCGCTGCACATTGCGGCCATCGCCAATGACATCGATGTGCTGGTGGCGATGGCGGAGGCCGGCGCCGGCATCACCTGGGCCGGCTTCTTTCTGGTGCATGAGCAGGTGCGCCAGGGCCGGCTGGTGCATATTCCCATGCCCGAAGCCCGGCCCGGGGACCCCGGCCTGCAGTTCGAGGAGGAACCGCTGGACTTTTTCGCCTGCTTTCGCGACCGACAGTATGTGCCGGCCAAGGTCCGGGCGCTGGTGGACTATCTGCTTGAAGCCCTGCCGGGGCTTCCCCAGCTGCAGTTGCCGCCGGCGCCGGATCAGTAGATCAGTAGTGGCCCAGGCGCTCGGGCAGCACTTCCTGCAGGATGGTGGTGGCGATCTCCTCGATCGACTTGGTGGTGGTGGACAGCCACTTGATGCCGCTGCGGCGCATCATGGCTTCGGCTTCGGCCACTTCATGGCGGCAGTTTTCGAGGCTGGCGTACTTGGAGTCCGGACGGCGTTCGTTGCGGATAGACGACAGACGGCCCGGATCAATGGTCAGGCCGAACAGTTTCTTGCGCTGGGGTTCCAGTGCCGGGGGCAGCTGGCGGCGGTCGAAGTCTTCGGGGATCAGCGGGTAGTTGCCCACTTTGAGGCCGAACTGCATGGCCAGATAGAGGCTGGTCGGGGTCTTGCCGGAGCGGCTCACGCCCACCAGGATCACATCGGCGCCGGCCAGATCGCGGTTGCTCTGGCCGTCATCGTGGGCCAGCGTGTAGTTGATGGCCTCCATGCGGTCAAAGTATTCCTTGCTGTGGCTCACGTCCGAGAAGCGGCCCACGCGGTGCATGGACTTCTCGCCCAGTTCGTCTTCCAGCGGCTGGACAAAGGTGCCGAACATGTCCAGCAGCATGCCCTTGCAGCTGCTCTGGATCACCTGCTGCACCTCGGGGTGGACCACGGTGGTGAAGACGATGGGCTTCTTGCCCTCGATCTCGGCGGTGTGGTTGATCTGACGGACGGCCTGGTGGGCCTTGTCTGCCGTATCCACAAACGGAATGCGCACCAGGCGCGGCTTGACGTTGAACTGCGTCATCAAGGCCGAGCCAAAGGTTTCGGCCGTGATGCCGGTGCCGTCCGAGACGACAAAAATGGTGCGCGTATGCATGGGCAGCTAACAGTGGTCAAAAAATGAACAGCCCGCCATTGCCATGGACTTTGCGCGGCAGGCCTACAATGGCGCCCATTATTCCCAATTTCATCCCCACACAAGCAGAACGCCAACATCCAGAACACCCAAGTGTGTTCTGCCAGATGTGGGGGGATGGCTGCAGGCCTGAAAAGCAGGGCCTGGGCTGAGCCGGTTTTTTAACTTTGGAGCTTCCCATGTCTGAACGTTTTGAGGCGACCGCGCTGGTCGTTCCGTTCGAAAACCTGCGCATGAGCGACGTTGAAGTCGTCGGCGGCAAGAACGCCTCGCTGGGCGAGATGATTTCCCAGCTGCCCCAGGGCGTGCGCGTGCCTACCGGCTTCGCCACCACGGCCCACGCCTTCCGCAACTTCCTGGCCTATGAAGGCCTGGCCGACAAGATTTCCGCCAAGCTGGCCGCTCTGGATGTGGACGATGTCCGCGCCCTGGCCGCCGTGGGCGCCGAAATCCGCGCCCTGGTCGAGAACCAACCCTTCCCGGCCGATCTGGAAGCCGCCATCCGCGCCGCTTTCATCACACTGCAAGGCGGCAACGAAGCCGCTTCGTTCGCTGTGCGTTCCTCTGCCACGGCAGAAGACCTGCCCGATGCATCGTTTGCCGGTCAGCAGGAAACCTTCCTGAACGTGATGGGCATCGAAGACGTGCTGCACAAGATGAAGGAAGTGTTCGCGTCGCTGTACAACGACCGCGCCATCTCCTACCGCGTGCACAAGGGCTTTGCCCACGACGTGGTGGCACTTTCCGCCGGCGTGCAACGCATGGTGCGCTCCGACCTGGGCGCTGCCGGTGTGATGTTCACCATCGACACCGAATCCGGCTTTGAAGAAGTGGTGTTCATCACTTCCAGCTATGGCCTGGGCGAAACCGTGGTGCAAGGCGCCGTGAACCCCGACGAGTTCTACGTGCACAAGCCCATGCTCCAGGCCGGCAAGAACGCGCTGATCCGCCGCAATCTGGGCTCCAAGCTGATCCAGATGGTGTTCTCTTCCGCTGAAGAGAAGGCCGCGTCCGGCAAGCTGGTCAAGACCACCGATGTGGCCACCGAGCTGCGCAACCGCTACTCGCTGACCGACGCCGACGTGCAGGAACTGGCCAAGTACGCGCTGGTGATCGAGCAGCACTACGGCCGTCCCATGGACATCGAGTGGGGCAAGGACGGTACCGACGGCAAGCTGTACATCCTGCAGGCCCGTCCCGAGACCGTGAAGAGCCAGGCCAAGGGCCAGGCCGAGCTGCGCTACAAGCTCAAGGGTACCGGTACGGTGCTGGCCGAAGGCCGCGCCATCGGTCAGAAGATCGGTACCGGCCCGGTGCGTCTGGTGTCCGACATCTCGCAGATGGACCAGGTGCAGGCCGGTGACGTGCTGGTGACCGACATGACCGACCCCAACTGGGAGCCGGTGATGAAGAAGGCCGCCGCCATCGTCACCAACCGCGGTGGCCGTACCTGCCACGCCGCCATCATTGCGCGTGAACTGGGTATCCCTGCCGTGGTGGGCTGCGGTGACGCCACCGAGCTGCTGAAGAACGGCACCCTGGTGACCGTGTCCTGCGCCGAAGGCGATACCGGCAAGATCTATGACGGCCTGATCGAGACGGAAGTGACCGAAGTCACCCGTGGCGCCATGCCCGAGATCAAGACCAAGATCATGATGAACGTGGGCAACCCCCAGCTGGCCTTCGACTTTGCCCAGCTGCCCAACGAAGGCGTGGGTCTGGCCCGCCTGGAATTCATCATCAACAACAACATCGGTGTGCACCCCAAGGCCATCCTGGACTACCCCGCGGTGGACTCCGACCTGAAGAAGGCCGTGGAATCCGTGGCCCGTGGCCATGCATCGCCCCGTGCCTTCTATGTGGACAAGGTGGCCGAAGGCGTGGCCACGATCGCTGCGGCTTTCTACCCCAAGCCCGTGATCGTGCGCATGTCGGACTTCAAGTCCAACGAGTACCGCAAGCTGATCGGTGGCAGCCGCTACGAACCCGAGGAAGAAAACCCGATGTTGGGCTTCCGCGGTGCTGCGCGCTACATCTCGGCCGATTTCGGCGAAGCCTTCCGCATGGAATGCGAAGCCCTGCGCCGTGTGCGTGAAGACATGGGCCTGACCAATGTCAAGGTCATGATCCCCTTCGTGCGCACGCTGGGCCAGGCCAAGCGCGTGACCGAGCTGCTGGCGGAAAACGGCCTGAAGCGCGGCGAGAACGGCCTGCAGCTGATCATGATGTGTGAAGTGCCCTCGAACGCCATCCTGGCCGACGAGTTCCTGGAATACTTCGACGGCTTCTCGATCGGCTCCAACGACCTGACCCAGCTGACCCTGGGTCTGGACCGCGATTCCGGTCTGGAACTGCTGGCTGCCGACTTCGACGAGCGCGACCCCGCCGTCAAGAAGATGCTGGAGCGCGCCATCCAGGCCTGCCTGGCACAGAACAAGTACGTGGGCATCTGCGGCCAGGGCCCTTCGGACCACCCCGACTTCGCCAAGTGGCTGGCGGACCAGGGCATTGCCTCCATCTCGCTGAACCCTGACAGCGTGGTGGCAACCTGGCAACGTCTGGCAAGCTGAGGCTTGCACAGCACAGGTGCTTTGTGAATCGGGACGATCTTCCGCATGAAGCACCGGTCGCCGGCGGGGGCACTTTTGCCCCCGACCTGCACGATATCCACCACCTGTGGCTCAAGGCATTGTTGCTGGCGGTCTGGGTGGTGGTGTCGTTTGGGGCCTGCTTCTACGCGCGCGAGTTGCAGGCCTGGGCCGAAGGCTGGCCGCTGGGGTATTGGATGGCCGCCCAAGGGGCAGTCCTGATGTTCATTGTCCTGGTGCTCGTTTACTGTGTCGCCATGGATCAGTTTGAACGCAATGACGCTGCGCGCCGCCGCGCCCAGGCGGCACGCCATGGCCGGCCCCAGTAATTCCGACTTCGCCTCCACCACCATTCCCTCCAGCTATCTTTGGCGCCTGCACCGCATGCTGGCGCTGTATGTGCTGGGGGTGCTGGCATTTCTGGGCACCATGGTCTGGGCCGAGGAGCAGGGCCTGGCACGGCACTGGATCGGCCCCATCTTCCTGTTCACCACGGTGATGGTGTACGCGGGCATCGGCGTCTACGCCCGCACCAGCAACCCGGAAGACTATTACGTGGCCGGGCGGCGCATTCCGCCCATGTACAACGGCATGGCGGCTGCGGCCGACTGGATGAGTGCCGCCTCCTTCATCAGCCTGTCGGGTGCGCTGTACCTGCAGGGCTTTGGCGGGACCCCGGGGCAACCCGGCGGCCTAGCCTATCTGCTGGGCTGGACGGGCGGCTTTTGCCTGGTGGCCATGCTGATTGCCCCCCATCTGCGCGCCATGCGGCTGTACACGGTGCCGGACTTCTTCCAGGTGCGTTTTGGCGGGCGCTGGCCGCGCATTCTGGCGGCGCTGGCCACTGTGGTCTGCTCCTTCACCTATGTGGTGGCGCAGATCTATGGTGTGGGCCTGATTGCGTCGCGGCTGACGGGGGTGCAGTTCGAGATCGGCATCATGCTGGGCCTGGGTGGGGTGCTGCTGTGCTCCTTTCTGGGCGGCATGCGGGCCATCACCTGGACCCAGGTGGCGCAGTATGTGGTGATCTTGCTGGCGTTCCTGATTCCGGTGTCCTGGCTGGCCTACAAGCAGTTGGGCAACCCGGTGGCGGCCGTCGCCTACGGCGCACAGTTGGGCAAGATTGCTGTGCTGGAAGAGCAGTTGCTGGAATCGTCGGCCGAGCAGGAGGTGCAGGATGCCTACCTGCGCCGTGCCGAGTTGCTGCAGCGCAAGCTGGCGGCGCTGCCCCAGTCGCTGGACCTGGAGCGCGCGCAGCTGGCGGAACGCCTGCGCATTCTGCGGGCCGAGCGCGGGGAGTTGAGCGACATCGTGATGGCCAGCCGCGAGTACGCCGCCTTGCCGCGCGATGCGGACCAGGCCCGGGAGCGCTGGACGCGGGAGGTGGCGGAGAACCTGGAACGCGCCAAGCCGCTGGGCGGCCTGCCGCGGCACAGCCAGCCGTTCACCGGCGACCCGGACGGCACGCCGGCGCAGCAGGCGGAATACCAGGATGCACGCATCAACTTTCTGGCCCTGATGTTCTGTCTGATGGTGGGTACGGCCGGCCTGCCGCATCTGCTGACCCGCTACTACACGGCGCCGTCGGTGTCGGGAGCACGCACCTCGGTGGCGTGGACCCTGTTTTTTATCGGTCTGCTGTACCTGACGGCGCCGGCGCTGGCGGCGCTGGTGAAGTACGAGGTGATGAACAACCTGGTGGGCGTGCGGTTCGATGAATTGCCGGCCTGGATGGGGCAATGGGCGCGGGTGGACGCATCGCTGCTGTCGGTGGAAGACATGAATGGCGATGGCCGCGTGCAGTTTGGCGAAATCCGTCTGGGTGCGGATCTGATCATGCTGGCCACGCCGGAGATTGCGGGACTGCCGTTTGTTGTGTCGGGGCTGGTGGCCGCCGGGGGGCTGGCGGCGGCGCTGTCCACGGCCGACGGCTTGCTGCTGGCCATCAGCAATGCGCTGGTGCGGGACCTGTATTTCCATGCCCGGCCGCGGCGCATGGTGCCGGAGCAGCGGGTGATCCTGTCCAAGTTCGCGCTGCTGGCGGTAGCGCTGGCGGCGGCGTTTGTGGCTGGCCGGCGTTCTTCGGACATCCTGCCCATGGTGACGGCCTCGTTCTCGCTGGCCGCCTCGGCCTTTGTGCCGGTGATGGTGCTGGGCATTTTCTGGCGCGGCACCACCCGCCAGGGCGCCTTGGCAGGCATGCTGGGCGGGCTGGTGGTGGCGCTGTACTACATGCTTTCGCACGCGTCGCTGGTGAAGGCGTGGCTGCCCCATGTGCTGCTGGCCGATGGGCTGTGGTTCGGCATCCAGCCCGTCTCGGCCGGGGTGTTCGGCGTGCCGGCCGGGCTGCTGCTGGCATGGGTTGTGAGTTGGCTGACGCGTACCCGCGCACCCGTACCGCGCCCCTACGGACCCTTGTGAGACGGCTCGGGTGGGCCGGTGGTCGGAACTGCCGGCACGCGGGATTTGATGTGCCGCAACACCTGCTGCATTGTCCCTTTGCGAAAGGGAGGCGGGCGTGGGAAGCTGCATGCCAGTCACTGCGCATCCCGTGGCGGATGCCGCAAGTGCTTGGTTTCATGAGCACCATCCCAGGAGGGCAGCATGATCTTGGTTCCCACTTCAAGCGGCCGGCAGGCCCTGGCCGTACAGGATGCGTTGTTCACGCCCAGCATGCACACCGTCTTCATGCTGTGTGACGGGCAGCGCAGCATGGGTCAGGTATTGGGCGCCACGGCCGGTCTGGGGGCGACGTCCGAGGATGTGCGTACCTTGCTGGAACTGGGGTGGCTGCGGGCCGGGACGCAGCAGGAAACGGCGGCCCCCGCCATGGATGAGCGCACGGCCAGCCTGGCGCTGGAGCATGCGCGGTATGTGGAAGGCTACCGCTGGGCGCGGCAGCTGGCCACGGGGCTGGGACTGCGGGGCTTGCGTCTGCTGCTGGCCATTGAGTCCGCCACCGACTACCAGCAACTGGCGTCGCTGGTGCCGCGGATCCGTGATGCCGTGGGGTCCGCACGGGCCGCAGTGCTGGAGCTGGTGTTGTTTGGCGATGTGCAGGAGAAGACTGTGCCGCCTTCGCGTGCATCGTGGTAGCTTGGGCGCCAGGATGCAAAAAAGGCGCCTGAGGGCGCCTTTTCTTGTCTGGACCGCCTGGTGCGATCCGGGCCGGGCGGGCTCAGACCGCCAGCAGTTCCACTTCGAAGCGCAGCGTGGCATGGGGAGGGATCACGCCACCCGCGCCACGGGCGCCATAGCCCATTTCCGAGGGGATGATCAGGGTGCGCTTGCCGCCCACCTTCATGCCTTGCACGCCCTTGTCCCAGCCCTTGATGACCATGCCGGCACCCAGCTGGAAGACGAAGGGGTCGTTGCGGTCCAGGCTGGAGTCGAACTTGGCGCCTTGTTCGCCATTGTTGTAGAGCCAGCCGGTGTAGTGCACCGTCACGCGCTTGCCGCGTGTGGCTTCGGCACCATCACCCACAACCGTGTCTTCGATCTGGAGCACCGGTGCGGCCTTGGTGGACAGCAGCTCCACGTCGAACTTCAGGGTGGCATTGGGAGGAATCACACCGCCGGCGCCGCGCTCGCCGTAGCCGAGTTCTGCGGGGATGATCAGGGTGCGCTTGCCGCCCACCTTCATGCCTTGCACGCCTTCATCCCAGCCGCGGATGACCATGCCTTCGTCCAGGGAGAACTCGAACGGCTCGCGGCGGTCCTTGCTGGAGTCGAACTTGGCGCCTTGTTCGCCATTGTTGTAGAGCCAGCCGGTGTAGTGCACCTTGACGTCAGCGCCGCTGATGGCTTCGGCGCCTTCGCCCACAACGGTGTCTTCATACTGCAGGCCAGAGGCGGTGGTGGTCAGGGCCATGGGGTGTCCTTGGAGATCGTCAATAAAGAAATCAGGCCTGCAGGGCGAACCCAGGGCCTGATGCATACCTGTACGCACTTTCGGTGCGCCAGATGCGAAAGGTGCGACAGCTTACTTCTTGGCGCGCGCGGCTGCCCAGCGTGTGGCAAAAGCCTGCACATCGCTGAGGCGCTTGAGCAGGTCATGGCCCTGGGTGGTGACGGTGTAACCGTCGCTGCCGTGCTCCAGCAGGCCACATTCGCGCAGTTCCTTGATACGGGTGTTCAGCGTGTTGGGGGTGATGCCCCCCACGCTGTCCTGCAGCAAGCGGAAGGTCTGTGGGTGTCCGTCGCGCAAAGCCCACAGCACGCGGAGTGCATAACGGCATTCCAGCTTTTCGAACAGCTGGTTGATGGCGGCGTTTTCCTTGGAGCTCATAGACGCTTCTCCTTGCGCATGTCGTTGATGGAGGACTGGGGCAGCGGATCCCCCGTACCAAGTCGGAATGAATATAGCGTGGATCGCATTCTGCTACAAGTTTGGTAGCTCTATACGTAGAGCAATCAGGCAAACGGGTCAGAAATGGCTCAAAAACGGCGCAAGTGTTGCAACCGGACCACGTCCGTTGGAGACGTCGGGTGTTTGTCGGACACGCGGGTGCGCTCCAGTGCCCTTGCAGGGCGCGCGCGTTTGGGGATGCGGCGGCTTCCCAAATGCCGGGGCCGGCAGCTGCAGGCGCTTTCTACAATGAGCCACTGGTTGTGGGCGTGCTCCCAGAGTCCGTGGGCATGGGGGTGTGGGCCGCAGGCGCGCAGGCCCTGCCTCCGGTCGGCGGCGCCCCGTCTTGTGGCTTTTTCTTGGTACCTCATGGCTTCTTCTTCCGATATTCCCCTGGACACCGCTGCAGCGGCTGCCGACCGGCCCCTGCCTCTGCAAGGCCTGCGCGTGGTGGAGTTTTCCCACATGGTGATGGGGCCTTCGTGCGGCATGGTGCTGGCCGACCTGGGGGCGGAGGTGATCAAGGTGGAGCCGGTGGAAGGCGACCGCACGCGCCATCTGCTGGGTGCGGGCGCGGGCTTTTTCCCCATGTTCAACCGCAACAAGAAGAGCATCGCCATTGACCTGCGCAGCGCCGAAGGCCTGCAGGCCGCCATCCGGCTGGCGGCATCGGCCGATGTGGTGCTGCAGAACTTCAAGCCCGGGGTGATGAAGAAATACGGGCTGGACTACGCCACGCTGAGCCAGCTGAATCCGGGACTGATCTATGTGAACCACACCGGCTTTCTGCCGGGGCCCTACGAGCACCGTACGGCGCTGGACGAGGTGGTGCAGATGATGGGTGGTCTGGCCTATATGACGGGCCGCCCGGGCGACCCGCTGCGTGCCGGCACCAGCGTGAACGACATCATGGGCGGCATGTTTGGCGCCATTGGTGCCATGGCAGCGCTGATGCAGCGCGCCCAGACGGGCAAGGGCCAGGAGATCGACTCCGCCCTGTTCGAGAACAATGTCTTCCTGGTCGGTCAGCACATGATGCAGTACGCCGTGACGGGACAGGCGGCGGCTCCCATGCCGGACCGCATTTCGTCCTGGGCCATGTACGACGTGTTCACCGCCCAGGATGGGGAGCAGATCTTTCTGGCCGCCGTCAGCGATGCCCAGTGGCGCACCTTCTGCGATGCCATGGGTTATGACGATCTGAAGAACGATCCGCAGCTGCAGACCAACAATGACCGTGTGCGTGCCCGCTCCACGATGATGCCGGTGCTGCGCGAGCGGCTGGCCCAGCATACGGCGGCCGCGCTGGCGGCCATCTTCGAGCAGCACCAGCTGCCGTTCGCGCCGATCTCCCGGCCGGAACAACTGTTCGATGACCCCCACCTGAATGCCACGGGCTGCCTGGCGGATGTGGTGTTGACCGATGGCGAGCGCGCCGGACAGACGGTGCGCACCACGCTGCTGCCGCTGCGCATGGACGGCCAGCGCCTGCCGGTGCGCTGCAGCCCGCCCGCCGTGGGCGAGCACACGGCGGTGCTGCTGCAGGGGCTGGGATACGGGGCGGACGAGATTGCGCAGCTGCAATCCACCGGCGCCGTGGCCTGAGTGCTGCCGGGGCGGCTGCACAATGGCGCCCCAGGAGTGAACAGTCGATGACGGAACCGAAGACGGCGCAAGCAGACACCGGCAATGCGGGGGGCGACGGCCTGGATGCCGCCAGCCAGGCCGCGGTGGATGCCTTTGTCGAAGCGCTGTGGCTGGAAGACGGCCTGGCAGACAACAGCCTGCAGGCGTACCGCCGGGATTTGACGCAGTACCTGCGCTGGCTGCAGCAGGCTTTTCCGGGGGTGTCCCTGGATGCTTCCGCCGAGGAACACCTGCAGGCCTATCTGGCACACCGTCTGGATCTGCGCAGCAAGGCCACGTCGGCCAACCGCTGCCTGAGCGTGCTGCGCCGCTATTTCCAGTGGGCGCTGCGCGAAGCGCGCATCCATCAGGATCCGGTGGTGCGCCTGCAGCCGGCCAAGCAGCCGCAGCGTGTGCCGCACACCCTGACGGCCGAGCAGGTGGAGCGTTTGCTGCAGGCCCCGGACCTGGGCAACCCGCTGGGCTTGCGCGACCGTGCCATGCTGGAGCTGCTGTATGCCAGCGGCCTGCGGGTGAGCGAGCTGGTGGGTCTGCCGCTGTTCCAGGTCGACCTGCGGGCCGGGGTACTGCGGGTGATGGGCAAGGGCAGCAAGGAACGGCTGGTGCCGTTTGGCCAGGAGGCCCAGCATTGGCTGGAGCAGTACCTGGCGCAGGGGCGCGCCGAGCTGCTGGCCGGTCAGCACAGCGATGCGGTGTTTGTCACCCGGCGCGGCAGCGGCATGACGCGGGTGATGTTCTGGACGCTGGTAAAAAAATATGCGGCCATCGCCGGCATCACGGCGCCGCTGTCGCCGCACACGCTGCGCCATGCCTTTGCCACCCATTTGCTCAACCACGGCGCAGACCTGCGCGTGGTGCAGATGCTGCTGGGACATGCGGACATTTCCACCACCACCATCTACACCCATGTGGCGCGCGAGCGCCTGCGCCAGCTGCATGCCGCGCACCACCCGCGGGGGTGAGCGCCAGGGCGGTGCCTGCCGGTGCCGCCTGCCGTGGCTTGAAGAATTACTAAACCCGCATAAGCGGTTTTACAGTTTGAAAGAAAATTGCAAGGTTTATGCAATCCGGAGTTTCCATGACTGATTCCCTGCGCCGTGGTCTGCTGGCTGCGGCTGTGTTCGCCGCCACTGTGCCTGCCTTGTCTGTAGCGGCTGAAGCCTGGCCGACCAAGCCCATCCGCATGGTGGTGTCCTACCCCGCTGGCGGCGTGAGCGACAACGTGGCGCGCGCACTGGGCGACAAGCTGTCGGCCCAGCTGGGCCAGACCGTGGTGATCGAGAACAAGGCCGGTGCTGGCGGTGCGATCGGTCTGGACCAGGTGGCCAAGTCGCCGGCCGACGGTTACACCCTGGGCTTTTCGTCCATCAGCCCGCTGGCGCTGAGCCCCCACCTGGGCAAGATGGCCTTCGATCCGCTCAAGGACATCGCCCCGGTGGCCAGCGTCATGTACTCGCCCATTCTGATTCTGGGCACCAAGGCCAACAAGGCGGCCAACTTTGCCGCACTGATGGAACAGTCGCGCAAGGACCCGGGTGTGGTGCGCTGGGCCACGGCCGGTCTGGCATCGCTGGGCCATATCGTGCTGGAGCAGGTGCGCCACCAGGCCAAGGTGGACATCACCCACGTGCCCTACAAGGGCGGCGGTCAACAGATGAATGACGGCCTGGGCGGTCAGTACGAGATCCTGTCCACCAATGCCAGCCCCACGGTGATGCCCCACATCAAGAGCGGCAGCCTGACGCCGCTGGCCGTGGGTGCGCCCAAGCGCCTGGATTCGCTGCCCAAGGTGCCCACCCTGGCCGAATTGGGCTACCCCGCGGCCAACAGCACCTCGCTGTTCGGCATCTTCGCCCCGGCCGGTACCCCCAAGGCGGTGCTCGACCGCCTGAACGCCGAAATCAACAAGGCACTGGCCGAGCCCGATATCCAGCAGCGCCTGAAGGCCAGCGACAACGTGCCCACCGGTGGCACGGCCGCAGCGTTTGCCAAGCAGATCGCAGCGGAATCGGTGGAGAACGCCAAGATCATCAAGGCTGCCAGCATCACGCTGCAGTAAGCGAAACGGTTGGTCGTTTCTCTCCGAGAAAGCACTGCCTGGCAGTGCTTTTTTTATGGCCATATGCCGCATCCACCGCGTGCATGCACGGCTTTCCGGGCGGCTGCCTCAGCACGGGCCAGGGCGCTGCGCTGGTGAACGGGGGAGGTCGCTGCAGGCCCCCGTTCATGGCGGCGGATGCAGGGCGGGCCTTGCTCCGCCCGTGGGGGGTGCCGAATTCAGGTGGTGGACAGGTTGTCCGTCCATGCCAGCGCCTGCAGGTGCGCCAGATTGATCTGTGGATCGCTCAGCCGCGACAGGGTGGCAGAGCGGTCGTGCAGCAGCGGGCTGCAATCCTCGCAGGCACGCGTCAGCTCCAGCAACTCGCCCAGAACGCCTTCGTTGCGCAGCAGGGCCGCTCCCACGGCATCGGGCACATTCACCAGGTTGAGCGTGGCCTGCATGGGAATGTTCAGCATCACGTCCAGCAGCGAGAACACGCCCACCACAAAGGCCTGGTCGGCCTCGTCCTCGCCCAGCAGTTCCAGGGCCAGCAGCTCCATCAGGCGCCCACGCACCACGGCGGTCTGGCCCACCGACGAGGGCAGGTTGCCGAACTTGGAGGCCGTCAGCAGCAGCGCGGCCCAGCGGAACATCTTTTTCAGTCCCAGGATCAGGACGGCCTGGCGGAAGGAGGTGATTTCCCGTGCCATGCCCAGGCCGGCCGAGTTGATCAGTCGCATCAGATTGAAAGCCAGGCCGGCATCTTTCTTCAGCACGGCCTCGATGGCTTCCGGATGCGCCTGCTGGCGCAGCAGGTTGATCAGCTGGATGATGCTGGCCTGGGCCGGGGCCAGCAGGCGGGCTTCCACCAGCGCAGGGCGGGCAAACCAGTAGCCCTGGAACAGGCGGATGCCCATGTCCTGCAGCAGGTGGTAGTGCTGGGCGCTTTCCACTTTCTCGGCAATGATCTGGGCCTTGGTGTGGCGCTGGGCATAGCCCACCAGCACGGCGAGCTGTTCTGGGCGCAGCACGCCCAGGTCCAGCTTGATGTAGTCGGCCAGCGGCAGCCAGGCGGCGTAGGCCGATTCCAGCACCTTGTGGCCAAACGCCAGCTGAAAGCCCCGGTTGCGCAGCGCTTGCAGAATGGGCAGACGGGCCAGCACCTCGCTGCTGGCCACATGGCCCAGCATCTCCACCTCCAGCACCACCTTGTCGGAGCTGACCAGTTCCAGCTGGCCGCTGGCCATGCTTTCGTGCGAGCACTTCACGAAAATGGGTTTGGTGACGGCCGGATCGTCACCGCTGGCATGGGACATGGCCGCAAAGATGAGGCTGACATCGTTGGCCACGCCCAGACTGGCGGGTGCACGGGAGCGGCAGAACAGCTCGTAGCCCACGACTTCGCCCTGCTGGTCCACGATGGCCTGCCGCGCAATCATGGCGCCAGGAAGCGCCGCTTGCGCAGTGGGAGGGGGGGCAGAAGTCAAAGTGGACAGTGACATGGGGCGTGAAGGGTGGCGGGGCAGAAGTCGGTGCAGCAGGCGGCTGCGATCATGCCGCACACAGGCGGCGCTTGTCGATGTCCATGGTCAAGCAATTTGCTGGAGCCACAGCAGCTCGGCTTCGGTGAAGCCGGCCTGCTTGCGGGCGCTGGTGTTGAACGGCGGCCGCAGGCGCGGGGCTTCGTAGCGTACCGTGAGTTCGTGGTACAGCGATTCGGGATCCAGCCCCTGTTTGTCGCACAACCAGCGGTACCAGTGGTTGCCGATGGCGACATGACCCACTTCTTCGTGCAGGATGATGTCCAGAATGGCCACTGCCGCCAGGGCATCGGGGGCGTGGGTATTGCGCAGCTTGTTCTGGATCTGCGGGGTGGCGTCCAGCCCGCGCGCTTCCAGGGTGCGGGGCACCAGGGCCATGCGGGCGGTGACATCGTCCGAGGTTTTCTCGCACATGGTCCACATGCCCTGGTGGGCAGGGTGGTCGCCGTAGTCCTGGCCGTGGTGCTGGCGCAGGTGGTCGCGCAGCAGCAGAAAGTGTTTGCCTTCCTCGGCGGCCACGCGCAGCCAGTCACGGTAGTAGTCGGGCGGCATGCCGGCAAAACGCCACATGGCGTCCAGCGCCAGGTTGATGGCGTTGAATTCGATATGGGCGATGGCGTGAATCAAGATGGCCCGGCCTTCGGGCGTGGCCGGGGAGCGGCGCGCCACTTCGGTGTGGTGGCGCAGCAGCGGGCGTTCGGGGCGACCCGGCAGGCTGGCCGGATCCACGGACGGCAGCTGCATATCGGCTGCTATGGAATAGTGAGCTTGCTGTGCATACAGGTCAAGCACAGCAAGCGCTTTTTCTTCAGGGTCGGTGAGGCGCAAGACCTCCAATGCACGGTGGCGAAGCTCCATATTTACAATTTTAGGTTTCGCACTAAAACCAACGGAGACAGTCCCCCATGGCAATTTACGAACTGGACGGCGTGGCGCCGGTGATTTCCCCTTCGGCCTGGGTGGCCGACAGTGCCCAGGTGATGGGCCAGGTTGAATTGGGCGAAGACGCCAGCATATGGTTTGGAACGGTGGTTCGTGGTGACACGGACCGCATCACCATCGGGGCGGGAAGCAATATCCAGGATGCCAGCGTGCTGCATGCCGATTTTGGCTCGCCGCTGACCATCGGCCAGCATGTCACCGTGGGCCACCAGGTGATGCTGCATGGCTGCACGATTGGCGATGAATCGCTGATCGGCATCGGCGCCGTGGTGCTCAATGGGGCGAAAATCGGCAAGAACTGCCTGGTGGGGGCCGGCTCGCTGGTCACCGAAGGCAAGGAATTCCCCGATGGCTCCATGATTCTGGGCAGCCCCGCCAAGGTGGTGCGCCAGCTGAGCCCGGAACAGATCGAAGGCCTGCGCCAAAGCGCACGCCACTATGTACTGAACGCGCAGCGCTTTCACAAAGGCCTGCGCAAGCTCGGCGGATAAACGCCGGGCGTTTTTTGAGAAATGAGACAGCGTGTCTGAACTGCACAAATTCCTTTTTGACGGCCAGCCGGTGCGCGGCATGATCGTGCGCCTCACCGATGCCTGGCAGGAAATCCTGCGCCGCCGCGCCAGCAACACCGAAACCGGGGCCTATGCCGCCCCGGTGCGCGAGCTGCTGGGGGAAATGGCGGCGGCCGGCGTGCTGATGCAATCGAACATCAAGTTCAATGGCGCGCTGGTGCTGCAGGTGATGGGCGACGGCCCGGTCAAGCTGGTCGTGGCGGATGTGAATTCCGACCTGACGCTGCGCGCCACTGCCAATGTGCAGGGGGATGTGCCGGCAGGTGCCTCCTTGGCCGAGCTGGTGAATGTGCATGGCAGCGGCCGCTGCGCCATCACGCTGGACCCCAAGGACCGCCGCCCGGGCCAGCAACCCTACCAGGGCGTGGTGCCGCTGCAGGATGTGGATGGCAAGAAGTTCGCCCGCCTGTCGGATGCGCTGCAGTTCTACATGCTGCAGTCCGAGCAGCTGGACACCACCATCGTGCTGGCGGCCAACGAGGAAGTGGCGGCCGGTCTGATGATCCAGCGCATGCCCGTCAAGGGCGAGGCCAACCTGGCCGGTGCCACCGAGAGTGCCGAACAGGGCGATGACCGCAACGGTTTCAACGAGGACTACAACCGCATCGCCCATCTGGCCGCCAGCCTGACGCGCGATGAGCTGTTGACGCTGGACGTGGACACCATCCTGCACCGCCTGTTCTGGGAGGAGAAGCTGCTGCGCTTTGTGCCCCAGCAGGACGAGGAGGCCGGTCCCCGTTTTGCCTGCACTTGCAGCCGTGAACGCGTGCAGAACATGCTGCGTTCCTTGGGGCAGGACGAGGTGGACAGCATCGTCGCCGAACGCGGCAATGTGGAAGTGGGCTGCGACTACTGCGGCCAGCAGTACCACTTTGACGCGGTGGACGCGGCCCAGCTGTTTGCCGATGCGGCGGCGCAGCCGCCGGCATCCAACGCGGTGCAATAAGTGCCTTGCCTGGGGGCAGGCTCGGTCCTGCCGGGTGGTCCCGCTCGCTAAAAAGCCTTGCTTGCAAGGCTTTTTTCTTGTGCGTGCCATGGGGCGAGCGGGCTATGCAGGCACTTTGTACCGAAGCAGCAACTGCTGCAGCGCTGCCCGTGGCGGCTCACAGCGGCCATGGTCCATGGGCGCAGGCAGTGATGATTTATTCATAGAGTTTGCTGTTCGGGTGCGGCAAACAGGCGGGGCTCAGGGCTGCCCTGCGTCGTTCCCAGGGATCTTGCGGACACCCAGCAGGCGTGAGAACAAGCGCTGCTCGCTGGCGGGGTCTACGCATTCCCGGCAACGCAGATTGGGCGCATGGCCGTGCTGCAGCGCACTGGCCACGTCGGGCCCGCTGCGCAGGGAGGATGTTTCGGTCTGCTGAACAGCCAAGGCCTGCAGGCATTCCAGCAGCGCGCGCAGTTGCTGCGCCGGGGCGCCATAGAGCACCCGCAGGCAGGTGGTGCCATCCATCGCATCCTGCATCAGCTGCTGGCGGCAGGCCTGCTCCAGCGCGCGCTCGGCGGTACCCGCCGATGCCGGTGTCGGCAGCCAGAACACCTGGCCGGTGGGCAGGGGCTGCTGGGCCTGTGCCGTCCAATAGGCCAGCAGGCCGGCATCCACGAAGGAGGAGGGTGGGGAGCGCCCATCGGGCGGGCATGGCGTGCCGTCGATGGCTGCGGCATCTGCCTGCGCCACACGCTGCCACAGCGTCTGCGGCTGGCTGCTGGCCGTGCCGGCCACGATGGCCAAGGGAAAAGGGGCAGGAAGCGGGGACATCGAGTGGGCGGTGTGGAGCCGTTTTTCGGGGCGAGCAGGACCTGGTGGGGCCGAAGCGCGGCAGGTAGGGCCAGTGTAGAGGCCGTGGCGGTGGGGCGTGCTGCACCGCACGGCATGGGGCCTGGCGGTAGGGGCATGGGTGTAGCAGCCGTTGTGCAGAAACGATAACGGCCTCGCAAGAGGCCGTTACAGGGAGGTGCGCGCAGGGGCGCGCCTGCGGCGATCAGGGCTTGGTGATCTGCACGTAGATCTCGTTGGGTTTGACCATGCCCAGTTCGCTGCGGGCTTTCTCTTCCACCATGTCCTTGCCCTCGCGCAGGTCCGACACTTCCGAGGTCAGCCGGTTGTTTTCCAGCCGGGCCACTTCGTTGGCAGACTTGATCTGCGCGATCTGGGTGCGCATCTCCTGCACATGGTCCATGCTGTAGCTGCCCAGCCAGAGCTGGGCGTGGACGATGGCCAGTATGGCCAGCAGTACCAGCGTGACAATGCGGTGAACCATGGTGCGGGGGAGGCGCTCGACTCAGTGAAAGGGCTGCGGATCAGCGCAGATTGTAGAAAGCAGCGCGGCCGGGGTATTCGGCCACATCGCCCAGGTCTTCTTCGATGCGCAGCAACTGGTTGTACTTGGCGATACGGTCGGAACGGCTCATGGAGCCGGTCTTGATCTGACCTGCATTCAGGCCCACAGCGATGTCGGCGATGGTGCTGTCTTCGGTTTCGCCCGAGCGGTGCGAGATCACGGCGGTGTAACCGGCGCGCTTGGCCATTTCGATGGCGGCGAAGGTTTCGGTCAGGGTGCCGATCTGGTTGATCTTGATCAGGATGGAGTTGGCAATGTGCTTTTCAATGCCTTCCTTCAGGATCTTGGTGTTGGTCACGAACAGGTCGTCACCCACCAGCTGCACCTTCTTGCCCAGACGCTCGGTCAGGATCTTCCAGCCATCCCAGTCGCCTTCGTGCATGCCGTCTTCGATGGAGACGATGGGGTACTTGTCGCACCAGCCCGCCAGCATGTCGGTCCACTGGGTGGAGGTCAGCGTCATATTGCCTTCGCCGGCCAGCACGTACATGCCGTCCTTGTAGAACTCGGAGGCTGCGCAGTCCAGGCCCAGGGCGATCTGTTCACCGGGCTTGTAGCCGGCGTTTTCGATGGCTTCGATGATCAGCTGGATCGCGGCTTCGTGGTTTTCCACGGAAGGCGCGAAACCGCCTTCGTCGCCCACGGCTGTGGACATGCCCTTGTGGTGGATGATGGCCTTCAGTGCATGGAAGACCTCGGCGCCCCAGCGCACGGCTTCGCGGAAGGTCGGCGCACCCACGGGGATGATCATGAACTCTTGCAGGTCCAGGCTGTTGTTGGCGTGGGCGCCACCGTTGATCACGTTCATCATGGGCACGGGCAGCTGTGTGCCGCCCATGCCGCCGAAATAGCGATACAGGGGCAGACCGGCTTCTTCCGCGGCAGCGCGGGCCACGGCCATGGACACCGCCAGCATGGCGTTGGCGCCCAGGCGGCTCTTGTTGTCGGTGCCGTCCAGATCGATCAGGGTCTTGTCCAGGAAGGCCTGTTCGGAAGCATCCAGGCCCAGCACGGCCTCGGAGATTTCGGTGTTGATGTGCTCCACGGCCTTCAGCACGCCCTTGCCCAGGTAACGGCTCTTGTCGCCGTCACGCAGTTCGATGGCTTCGCGCGAGCCGGTGGAGGCGCCGCTCGGCACCGCAGCGCGGCCCATCACGCCGGATTCCAGCAGCACGTCGCATTCGACGGTGGGGTTGCCGCGGCTGTCCAGGACTTCGCGTCCTACGATGTCAACGATTGCACTCATGGTCTTCCTTTGAAGGTTTTTACAAATTCGTGTCCCAGAGGACTTGGCGGAATTCTCCGCCAACAGAGCCGTCCGGATACGCACAGACGGCGCTGTTTTGGATACGAAAAAGCACGCCGTGCGGGGCGTGCTTGGGTGTCGTTACCGGATGGCGTGCATGGTACGCGCTGCTTCAGGCTTCGAAGGCGTTTTCCAGGAAACCGTTGCGCTTGGTCACATCGTCCAAGGCCACCAGGGTTTCCAGCAGCGCCTTCATGTGCTTGAGCGGCACGGCGTTGGGGCCGTCCGACAGGGCGTTGCAGGGATCGGGGTGGGTTTCCATGAAGAGACCGGCCACACCCACGGCCACGGCCGCACGGGACAGCACAGGCACCATCTCGCGCATGCCGCCGCTGCTGGTGCCGTTGCCGCCGGGCAGCTGCACGCTGTGCGTGGCGTCGAACACCACGGGGGCGTTCGTCTCGCGCATGATGGCCAGAGAGCGCATGTCGCTGACCAAGTTGTTGTAGCCGAAGCTGGCGCCGCGTTCGCAGGCGGTGAAGCTGTCTTCGGGCAGGCCTGCTTCCTTGGCGGCGGCACGGGCCTTGTCGATGACGTTCTTCATATCGTGCGGGGCCAGGAACTGGCCCTTCTTGATATTGACCGGCTTGCCCGACTGGGCCACGGCACGGATGAAGTCGGTCTGGCGGCACAGGAAGGCGGGCGTCTGCAGCATGTCCACGACGGACGCCACATACGGCACTTCTTCCACGGTGTGCACGTCGGTGAGCACCGGCACACCGATTTCCTTCTTCACCTTGGCCAGGATTTCCAGGCCTTTTTCCATGCCCGGGCCGCGAAAGCTGGTGCCCGAGGAGCGGTTGGCCTTGTCAAAGCTGCTCTTGAACAGGAAATGGATGCCCAGGGAGGAGGTGATTTCCTTGAGCTGGCCCGCCACGTCCATCTGCAACTGCTCGGACTCGACCACGCAGGGTCCGGCGATCAGAAAAAAGCGTTGGTCCAGGCCAATGTCGAAGCCGCAGAGTTTCATGGCGGGTTTCCTTGTCGTATCCGGTCAAGTCGGCGCTCAGGCCTTCTTGCCCTTTTGCTTGCCGTCGACGGCTGCCTTGATGAAGGCATTGAACAGCGGGTGGCCATCCCAGGGGGTGGACTTGAACTCGGGGTGGAACTGCACGCCGATGTACCAGGGGTGCACGGCAGCCGGCAGCTCGACGATTTCCGTCAGCTGTTCGCGCTGGGTCAGGGCCGAGATCACCAGACCCGCTGCACGCAGCTGGTCCAGGTACTGGGTGTTGGCTTCATAGCGATGGCGGTGGCGTTCGGTGACCACGTCGCCGTAGATGCTGTGGGCCAGCGTGTCTTTCTGCACATCGGAGGACTGTGCGCCCAGGCGCATGGTACCGCCCAGGTCGGAGTTCTCGTCGCGCGTCTTGATCGTGCCGTCCTCGTCCTTCCACTCGGTGATCAGGGCGATCACGGGGTTGGGGGTCTGGGGATCGAACTCGGTCGAGTTGGCGCCTTCCAGGCCCGCCACATGGCGTGCGTACTCGATGGTGGCCACTTGCATGCCCAGGCAGATGCCCAGGTATGGCACCTTGTTCACACGGGCGAACTGGGCGGTGGAGATCTTGCCTTCCACGCCACGCGAACCGAAGCCGCCGGGCACCAGGATGGCGTCGTACTTGGACAGCTCCTGCTTGGCGTTGGCGTCGGTGATGGTTTCCGAGTCCACGTGGGTGATCTTCACGCGCACATGGTTCTGCATGCCGGCGTGCTTGAGTGCTTCGTTGACCGACTTGTAGGCGTCGGACAGCTCCACATACTTGCCCACCATGGCCACATTCACTTCGCCTTGCGGGTGCTCGGTTTCGTAGACCAGGTCGTCCCAGCGCTTGAGCGTGGTGGGCGGGGTGTTCAGGCGCAGCTTGTCGCAGATCAGGCCGTCCAGGCCTTGCTCGTGCAGCATGCGGGGCACCTTGTAGATGGTGTCCACGTCCCACATGGAGATCACGCCCCACTCGGGCACGTTGGTGAACAGCGAGATCTTGGCCTTTTCCTCTTCCGGTACCTGGTACTGGGCGCGGCACAGCAGGGCGTCGGGCTGGATACCGATTTCGCGCAGCTTCTGCACCGTGTGCTGGGTGGGCTTGGTCTTGAGTTCACCGGCCGTGGCGATGTAGGGCAGGTAGGTCAGGTGGACGAAGGCCGAGTTGTTGGGGCCCAGCTTCAGCGCCAGCTGGCGCACGGCTTCCAGGAAGGGCAGGGACTCGATGTCGCCCACGGTGCCACCGATTTCGCAGATGGCCACATCCACGGCGTCATCGGTGCCGATGCCGGCGCCGCGCTTGACGTATTCCTGGATTTCATTGGTGACATGGGGGATGACCTGCACGGTCTTGCCCAGGTAGTCGCCGCGGCGTTCCTTCTCCAGCACGGACTGGTAGATACGGCCCGTGGTGAAGTTGTTGGTCTGCTTCATGCGGGTTTCGATGAAGCGCTCGTAGTGGCCGAGGTCCAGGTCGGTTTCAGCGCCGTCATCCGTCACAAACACTTCGCCGTGCTGGAAGGGCGACATGGTGCCGGGGTCCACGTTGATGTACGGGTCCAGCTTGATGAGGGTGACTTTGAGACCGCGCGATTCCAGGATCGCAGCAAGGGAGGCTGAGGCGATTCCCTTGCCCAGGGAAGACACCACACCGCCTGTGACGAAGACGAATTTGGTCATCTCTTCATTTTTTTGGTGGTGGTAAAGATGAATTATAGGTGCGAGCGGGTTCCCGCCGCTTGCCGACACGGAAATGCAGGGGCATGCGTCTGCTACATTCGCCGCCATGAACGCGCTTGCTGGCAAACATGTGGTGCTGGGCCTCTCTGGAGGCGTGGCTTGTTACAAATCGGCCCATCTGTGCCGTCTGCTGACCAAGGCGGGCGCCACCGTGCAGGTGGTGATGACGGAGGCGGCCGAGCACTTCATCACCCCGGTGACCATGCAGGCCTTGTCCGGGCGCACGGTGTACGGCTCGCAGTGGGATGCCCGCGAGCCCAACAACATGCCGCACATCAACCTCAGCCGCGAGGCCGATGCCATCGTCATCGCGCCCTGTAGCGCGGATTTCATCGCCAAGCTGGCCCAGGGTCGTGCCGATGAGCTGCTGAGCCTGATGTGCCTGGCCCGTCCCATTGACCGCATTCCGCTGCTGCTGGCGCCAGCCATGAACCGTGAAATGTGGGCCCACCCGGCCACGCAGCGCAATCTGGCCCAGGTGGCGGCCGACGGCGCACTGGTGCTGGGCGTGGGCGTGGGTGACCAGGCCTGCGGCGAAACCGGCGATGGCCGCATGCTGGAGCCCGAAGAGCTGCTGGAAGACCTGCAGGCCTTTTTTGCCCCCAAGGTGCTGCGCGGCAAAAAGCTGTTGATCACGGCCGGCCCGACGTTCGAAGCCATCGATCCGGTGCGGGGCATCACCAATCTGTCCAGCGGCAAGATGGGTTTTGCGATTGCTGCTGCCGCCCAGGCCGCCGGGGCGGAGGTGACCCTGGTCGCCGGCCCGGTGCACTTGCCCACGCCGCGCGGCGTGCAGCGCATCAATGTGCAGTCGGCCCAGCAGATGCTGGCGGCCGTGCAGTCCCAGGTCGGACCCGCGGATGTGTTCATCGCCACCGCCGCAGTGGCGGACTGGCGTCCGGCCAATACGGCCGACCAGAAGATCAAGAAAGACGGTTCGGGCGAAGTGCCGGCACTGGCTTTTGTGGAGAACCCCGACATCCTGGCCACCGTGGCCCAATCCGCCCGTGCCCAGAGCGGTGCCTTGTACTGCGTGGGTTTTGCGGCCGAAAGCCACGATCTGCTGCAGCACGCCATGGCCAAGCGCCTGCGCAAGGACGTGCCCCTGCTGGTGGGCAATATCGGCCCGGCCACGTTTGGTCAGGACGACAACGCCTTGCTGCTGGTGGATGCCCAAGGCCACCGCGAGTTGCCGCGCGCGCCCAAGACCGAGCTGGGGGTGCAACTGGTGCAGGAGCTGGCGCGCCGCCTGGCCGCTGCTCCGGGGCGCTGAGCGCGTACCGCCCCTGTTGACCTGTTTGAAGATTTTTGCCCATGTACACCTCGAACTATGACGGCCCGCGTGGCGGCGACTATGTGCGCTATGTCGATTCCCTGCTGCGTGCCAGTCCGCTGTACCGCAGTGCCTTCCATGGGCTGAACGCCGGCAACCGCAGCGACTTCACCGATGCGGGGGCCACCCCGGGTGCACAGCCGGCATCGGCGCTGGCGCGGGTGCGCGAAAAGGCGCAGGCAGCCGTGCAGCAGGCACAGGAAGCTCAGCGTGCAGGCCGGCCTGCGGCGCAAAAAGCGCAGCAGCGCAAGGCCCGCAATCCACGCAAGCAGCTGGAAGCGGAGCAGGCACCCCGCCGCGCCGCGCAGCAGCAGGCCCAGGACAAGCCGGGCGCTGCATCCTGGTTCCGCATCACGCCCGGGCGCATCGTGTTTCTGGTGTTCCTGGCCATCCTCAGCATGGCGATTCCCGGCCTGGGTGCGCTGCTGCTGCTGTTCGGCATTGTCAGCGCGGTGCGCAAGGGCATCCGGTCCGCCGCCAAGGACTGAGCGATTCCCGAAATGCCATGCCGAGCCTGGCGGCACGGCACAATGCTGCCTTTGTTGTCTGACCGGTAGCAGAGCTAGGCCCATTTCCATGGCGCCATCGGCGCCTGCCGCCCGCTGTGAGTTTCCCCATGAATGTTGACCTGAAGATCCTGGATGCGCGCCTGCGCGAGAACATGCCCGCCTACGCCACGCCCGGCAGCGCCGGACTGGACCTGCGCGCCTGTCTGGATGCGCCGCTGACGCTGGAGCCCGGCCAATGGCAGCTGGTGCCCACCGGCATGGCCATTTACCTGAAAGACCCCGGCTACGCCGCCATGATCCTGCCGCGTTCCGGCATGGGCCACAAGCACGGCATCGTGCTGGGCAATCTGGTGGGCCTGATCGACAGCGACTACCAGGGCCAGTTGATGGTCAGCGCCTGGAACCGTTCCTCCACCGCGTTCACGCTGCAGCCCATGGACCGTCTGGCCCAGCTGGTGATCGTGCCGGTGGCACAGGCGCAGTTCAACCTGGTGGAAGAATTTGCCGATACCAGCGAGCGCGGCGAAGGCGGCTACGGCTCCACTGGCAAGCAGTAAGCGCCCGGGGCGTTCTATACACAGCCCGGCACTGCCGGGCTTTGTTTTTTGGGGTACCGCAGACCACGCAGATCAGACCATGGACGGCGGCGCGCCGGCGGCTGCGATATAGCGCAGCGCACGGACAAAGGCCTCGGGCGCCTGGTTGCCGCGCAGCAGCTGGCGGTGGTTGAAGATGAAGGTGGGCACGGTCTGTATGCCCATTCCCCGGTAGAAGGACTGGGCTTCGCGCACGGCCTGGATGTCGTCGCCCGCTGCCAGATAGGCCAGTGCGGCCTCGCGGCTCAGGCCCGCGGCCATGGCGGCATCGGCCAGCACCTGGTGGTCGGCAATGTTCGCCCCCTGTCCGAAGTAGCCGTGTACCAGCTGCTGCGCCAGCACCAGCTGGTGGTCCTGACCCTGGTTATCGGCCCATTGCAGCAGCCGGTGGGCGTCCAGCGTGTTGTAGAGCATGCGGGGCTCCTGCGGGCCCATTTCCAGGTGGATCGCCAGGCCGTGCAGACGAATGTCGGCCCAGCAGGGCTGCAGGGCGGCGCGGGCAGGGCGCTGGTGCTGCTGCAGGTACTGGGCGCGGATTTCCCCGGCGGCTTTCACGCTGGGGTGCAGCTCCAGCGGTTGCAGGTGCAGCTTCGCCTGGATCTCGCCCTCCAGGCTGCGCAGCGCGTGCAGCAGATTGAACAGGGCAATGGCGCACCAGGGGCAGGTGGTGTCGCTGACCATATCAATGCGGACGGTGGCGGGCATGGCTGCTCCTGTGGGTGCACGCTGCGGATGTCTGGCTATCTGATCGGTAAACCTCATAGCGAATTTGTAAGAGCGTTCTGGCCTTTCGCCCGTAGGCGTGCAACCCAAACACCTATGCGCAGGCAGCGCTATCCAGGCCAACGGCAACTGCGTGCATGCCATGAAAATGCAGCGCTTTGACCAGCGTACGCCATGGGACGGGTGCAGTTACCAATCCCCAAAAATACATGCAAGCGGCAATGCGGCAGCGATGGCAAACAGCTCCGCACCGTGCACACCATGGCGACAGCTTAGGGCTGCATGGGGCTCGTTTGCAAGGCCGCAGCCGGTATGGGGGCGGGAGGGAAGTTTGTGAGCAAGTGTGAAAGCAGTCGTCTCCCTGCGGCACTGGGGCGTTGAACCAGTAAGGCGCGTACGGCGCGCCACCTGTGCAGGCCGTGCACATCGCCATGGCCCTGCCGCTTTGCAGACGAGGAGAAATTGCATGCACACCATTTCACGTTGGGGCCGTCTGGCCATGGCAGCCGCTGTAGCCGCCGCACTGACAGCCTGCGCGGCCTACCCGCAGGGCGGCTATAACCAAGGTGGCTACGCCAGCCAGGGCGGCTACAACCAGCCGGTCACCAGCTACCCGGTGCAAAGCGGCAACTATGGCAGCACCTACGGCAACACGTATGGCGGCGGCTACAACCAGCAAGGCCAGTACAACCAACAAGGCCAGTACGTCCAGCAGGGGCGGGTGCTGAATGTGGAAACCGTGCGCGTGCAGGACGGCAGCGTCATTGGCGCCGGTGGTGCCATCGTCGGCGGTGTGTTGGGTGGTGTACTGGGCCACCAGGTGGGCGGCGGCCGTGGCAAGGACCTGGCCACCATCGCCGGCGTGGTGGGCGGCGCACTGGCAGGCAATGCCGTGCAGAACAATATGGGCGGCGGCAGTGTGCGCGATATCTACCGTGTCAGCGTGCAGATGCCCGATGGCAGCGTGCGGGCGTTTGACTACCAGAATGCCCCGGGCTTCCGTCCCGGCGACCATGTGCGGGTGGACGGCAACCAGATCTACCGCTGAACCACCGCGCTGCCGCTGCAGCATGCATCCAAAGGGCCTGCGGGCCCTTTTTCTATGGGCGCGGTGTGCGCCAGACTCCAACGTATCCGTGTTGTGCGCAGGGCCATGGACAGGAGCCGAGAAACGCGGGATGGGCCTGCCGGGAGGGCTCAGGCCGCCGGCGCAGCCGGCAGGCACAGGCGCATCTGCAAACCCCCCAGCGGCGAGGGGTGGGCCTCGATGCTGCCACCGTAGGTGTGGGCCAGCTCACGCACGATGTCCAGCCCCAGGCCGGTGCCGGGGCGCTGTTCATCCAGCCGCTCTCCGCGGCCGAAGATGCGGCTGCGCTGCACCGGATCCGGGATGCCGGGGCCATCATCGTCCACCAGCAGGCACAGCTGCCCGCCCTGTTCGGCCGGGCCGGCCAGGGCCTGTACCGACAGCGTGACCCGGCTGCCGGCCCATTTGCCGGCGTTGTCCAGCAGGTTGCCGAGCATTTCAAAAAAATCCTGCTCCTCCCCCCGAAAGGCCAGGGGCTCCAGCTGTGACGCATCGCCGGCCAGATGGAAGTGCACCTCCCGGCCGGCATGCAGGCGCCGCATGGTGCGCAGCAGCGCCTGCAGCGGCTCCAGCACCGGGGTGCGCAGGCCCGTGGCGCGGATGGCCGTGGCGGCGCGCGCGCGGGCCAGGTGGTGGTCGACCTGGCGGGAGGCAGAGCTGACCTGTTCACGCACCAGCTGGCCCAGCGGGGTGGCATCGTGCGCGGCGGCGTTGCCCAGAATGTTCAGCGGTGTGTGCACGGCATGGGCCAGATTGCCGGCCTGTGTGCGGGCGCGCTGCACGATGTCGGCATTGGCGGCAAGCACATGGTTGAATTCGGCGACCAAGGGTTGCAGCTCATGCGGCACCGGGCCTTGCAGCTGCGCCGTCTGGCCGGCCCGCACGGATGCCAGTTGCTGGCGCAGGCGTTGCAGCGGGCGCAGTGCCAGGTGCAGTTGCACGGCCACGGCCAGCAGCAGCCCAACGGCCAGCAGCCCCAGCGCGACCAGCAGCATGGTGGTGAAGCGCTGCAGCGGCTCGGCCAGCAGGGCCTGGTCGGCGGCCACGGTCAGCCGCAGCAACGGGGCATCGGCATCCGGCAGTTGCAGCGGGCGGCTGACCGCCAGCAGCGCGTGGCCTTGTGCGTCCTGCAGATCCAGCACGGCATGGCCCAGGCGGCGGGTGCCGGGAAAGCCAGGGTCGGCCGGCAGTGGCAGAGCCTGGTCCCACAGCGAGCGAGAGCGTGCCACCGTGTGGAACTGGCCCTCACTGGGCGCCCAGGTGTCGACCTGCCAGTAGAGCCCGGACAGCGGGGTGTCCAGGCGCACATCGCCCGTCATGGCGGTGACGCGCACCTCATGCCCCTGCATGTTGACGGCGGCACTGAGCTGGTTGAGCTGGCGCACCAGCTGGTCCTGCAACTGCTGGTGCACATGTTCCTGGAACAGGCCGCGCAGCCCCCAGCCGGCCACTGCCACGGCCAGCACCAGCCATACCAGCGTGCCCAGCAGCAGCCGCAGACGCAGCGATCCGTGCTGCAGCCAGCGCAGCGCGGCGTGGGCGGCATTCATGGCAGGCTTTCTGCCGGGGCGGGCACCAGGCGGTAGCCCAGGCCGCGCACGGTTTCAATGCTGCCTGCGGGCAGCTTCTTGCGCAGCCGGCCCACAAAGACTTCGATGGTGTTGGAGTCGCGCTCGCTGTCTTGCGGATACAGGTGTTCGGACAGCTCGGTGCGCGAGAGCACTTCGCCCACGCGCTGCATCAGCAACGCCAGGATCTTGAACTCGTGGCTGGTCAGCACCAGCGGCAGCCCATCCACGGCCACGGTGGCCTGGCGCGTGTCCAGCAGGATGCTGCCGCACTGCCATTGGGCGCTGCTGTGGGGCGAAAGCCGGCGCAGCAGGGCGCGCAGGCGGGCCAGCAGTTCTTCCATGTGGAAAGGCTTGGCCAGGTAATCGTCGGCCCCGGCGTCCATGCCCATCACTTTTTCATGCCAGGCACTGCGGGCGGTCAGGATCAGCACCGGCATGCCGCGCCCGCAGGCGCGCCAGTGGCGCAGCACGGTCAGTCCGTCCACCACGGGCAGACCCAGGTCCAGGACCACCGCATCAAATGTCTCTTCCTGACCCAGATACCGCGCGGTGCTGCCGTCGGCTGCGGTTTCCACGGTGTGACCAGCAGCGGCAATGGCGTCGCGCAGCTGGGTCTGCAAAGTGGGTTCGTCTTCCACCACCAGGATGCGCATCAGTCACGTCCTTTCTGGCGCACGCTCAGTACCTTGCCGTTCACCGCGTTGATCTTGACCTTGAGCACCCGGCCGTCGGCCTGCAGCACGCGCAGTTCGTAGAGGAAGCGGCCGTCGTCGTGCTCGAACTCCACCTTGATGACCTGGCCCTTGTACTCGCGCTCCACCTGGTCCAGCACGGTACGCAGCGGCAGCACCTTGCCCTGCTGCAGCGCCTGGCGGGCCAGCTCGTGGTCGCTTTCATCCGACTGTGCGGAGGGCGCCTGCAAGGCGATGGCCCCCCACAGCACCGCCACGCATGCGGCCGCCCCCAGCACGGGCAGGGCGCGCAGGCGGGGCAGGTGAAAGCGGGGACGGGGCGGTGGCATGGCAGGGGCTCCAGAGCGGCAAGGCCTTTCCTTATACCGAAACGCCAATGAACCGCAGATGAACAGCGCCTTCAGCTTCGGTTCACGGGCGCTGGAAAACACTGCAGCCATGCCAGCACGGTGCTGGCAGTTTCTTCTTTCAGGAGTTTGCACATGATGGCTATTACCCATTCTTCTCTGTCCGTGCTGCGCAAGGCGGCGGCACCCGCATCCGCCCTGGCGCTGGCCGCCGTGCTGGGTGGCACGGCCATGGCGCAAGGTACCCCCGCGGCCACATCGGCTGCGGCCCCCGGGCTGGCGACCATGGCCGCATCCGCAGACCATGCCCCGGTACTGACCATCCGCCAGGTCTATGACCGCCTGGAAACCGCGGGCTACCGCGATCTGCGCGAAATCGAATGGGATGACTACCACTACGACGTCAAGGGCCGAAATGCGCAAGGCGCGCGTGTGAAGCTGGAAGTGGATGGGCAGACCGGCGCCGTGCTGCGCAGCCGCATCAAGCACTGAACGACGGAATGCGTGCGGGGGCTGTGACTCCCGCCCGCCGAACCGAGGGTATAGGTCATAACAAGGAAGTGGTATGCGTGTACGCGGCATATGGGCCGCCTGGGCGGCGGTGTTGACCGCAGCCTGGATGCTGGCCCTGTGGGCCGAGCAAGGCCAGGGGCTGGTGGCGGGGGCGAATGGCGAGAGCGTGCAGTGGGCCTGGCTGCTGCGGCGGGATCTGTTGCTGCTGACCGGGGTGTGGAGCCTGGGCATGCTCTCGCTGGCCATGTGGCTGGCATTGCGCCAGCCTTGGGTGGAGCGCCCCCTGGGCGGCATGGACCAGGTGTACCGCCTGCACAAATGGCTGGGCACTACGGCCGCCGTGGCTGCTGTGATGCACTGGATCGCCAAGGAGTCGAGCGCCTGGATCAAGACAGTGTGGGGCACGGCCGGGCGCCCAGCGCGCGATGCCATGCTGCCCTGGCTGGCCGATGGACGCAGCTGGGCCAAGGACCTGGGGGAATGGGCTTTTTATGCCTTGCTGCTGCTGGTGGCGCTCACGCTGTGGCGCCGCCTGCTGCCTTACAAGCCCTGGCGCTGGCTGCACCGCGTGATGCCGGTGTTGTATGTGGCGCTGGTCTTTCACAGCCTGGTGCTGCTGCCGCAGGCTTACTGGCAGCAGCCCGTGGGGTGGCTGATGGGGACGCTGATGGTGCTGGGCAGTGCGGCCGCGCTGTGGGCGCTGGCTGGCCGGATTGGGCGTGCCCGCCGCTATGCGGCGCAGGTGCATGCAGTGCAACTGCTGGGGACGCGGCCAGGACAGGACCCGCTGGAGGTGCTGTGTGCACTGCCTGCCCATTGGCCGGGGCACCGCGCCGGGCAGTTTGTCTTTGTGCGCTGGGATGCCTGGGAAGGGGCCCACCCTTTCACCGTGGCCAGTGCGCCGGGGGCATGCGGGCAGACGGCCGATGGGCGGACGTTGTTGCGGCTGGTGATCAAGCCGCTGGGAGACTACACCGCCCAGTTGCACCGCAGGCTGCACGCTGGACAGGCCATGCAGATCGAAGGACCGTATGGGCGGTTCGATGGCCGTGCACCGCAGGCCGATGGGCAGGCGGTCCCCGTGCAAGTCTGGGTGGCGGCCGGTGTGGGCATCACCCCGTTTCTGGCGTGGCTGGAGGCGCGGCAGCCGGGCTCCATGCCCCACGCCGAGGCGCCGGGCGACGGCCTGTCCACGGCCCATCTGCACTACTGCACCCGCGATGCCGCCAGCGACGCGCTGCTGCCCCGTGTCCAGACCCTGTGCGCCGAAGCCTGTCCGCCGGTGGGCCTGAGCGTGCACGACGCCGCCCAGGGCCAGTGGCTGCGCCCCCAGGATCTGGAGCACCATGGCCCCGAACTGGACCTGTGGGTATGCGGCCCCCAAAGCCTGGGCGATGCCTTGCAGCAAGGTGCCCAGGCGGTACGGGCCCAGGGTGGACGCTGGCGGCTGCACCGCGAGGCATTCGGGATGCGGTAGTCCCCGCGCAGGCGTGCAGCAGCAAGCGCCTGCTGTACCGCCCGCGCGACCCCACAAAAAAGGCAGCCCGCAGGCTGCCTTTTTTTATTGGGGAGAGGGGTGCAGGCCTGTGTCAGTGCAGCAGGTCGTTGCCTGGGGCCTGGGGCTGCACGCGGAAAAAACCGGTGCCGGCGCTGCCGCGGCCGATTTCCTCTTCCGTGGCTTCACGCACGGCTTCCACTTTCAGGTGGATGCGCAGCGCAATACCGGCCAGCGGGTGGTTGCCGTCCAGCACCACATGCTCGGGGTAGATGTCGGTCACGGTGTAGAGCGCATCCTTGGGTGCCGCGGGGTTGCAGCCTTCGGGCAGGGCGCTGCCTTCAAAGGTCATGCCTTCTTCCAGCTCGGCCGGGAACAGCGTGCGCGGCTCCAGGAAGATCAGTTTGTCGATGTAGTCGCCAAACGCGTCTTCGGGCTCCAGGTGCAGGTCCAGCGTGGAGTCGACCTGGTGGCCTTGCAGGGCTTCCTCAATGCGCTTGAGCAGGTCGTCGCCGCCCAGCAGAAATTCCACCGGCTCGTCCAGCACATCCAGCTCATCGCCCAAGGTGTCTTTGAGCACCCAGGTCAGCGCGACCACGCATTGTTCGGTGATTTCCATATCGAAGCTTTCTTGGCAAGGGGCGCGGGCCTGGCCAGAGGGGGCCACCCAGCGCGGAAGGCCGAAATTGTACCGGCCACCGGCTTTCCTGTCGGCACGTGTGGGTGCCGCTGCCGCGGCGCCCGCATGCTGGCCACTGTCGACTGCGCCATGCACACGGTTTTGCGCCGCAGCAAAGCCTGGCATTGGGCCCCATGGGACAATGCGCCCCACGGTGGACCGCCTGTGCATGCTGCGCGCGGCCCACAAACACCTTCCCTTTTTCTACCGATGCGGCCCCTGGTGGCGCCGCTGTCTGCATCGCCATGGACATCCAATCCCCGCTCCAGCTGCTCGGCGGCATCTCGCCCGAGAAATTCATGCGCACCCACTGGCACAAGAAGCCGCTGCTGATTCGCCAGGCGATCCCCGGCTTCAAGCCGCTGCTCAACCGTGCGCAGCTGCTGGCGCTGGCCGGTGAAGAGGGCGTGGAAGCGCGCCTGATCGAGCAACTGGGCGAAGGCCAGTGGAAGCTGTCGCATGGCCCCTTCCCGCGCCGCAAGCTGCCGTCGCTGGCCAAGCCCGGCTGGACGGCGCTGGTGCAAGGCGTGGACCTGCACAACGAAGCGGCGCACCAGTTGCTGCAGCAGTTCCGCTTTGTGCCCGACGCGCGCATGGACGATCTGATGATCAGCTTTGCCACCGACCAGGGTGGCGTGGGCCCGCATTTCGACAACTACGACGTGTTCCTGCTGCAGGCCCACGGCAAGCGCCGATGGCGCATCGGCCGCCAGAAGGACTTCACGCTGCAGGAAGGCGTGCCGCTGAAGATCCTGACCAACTTCGAGCCCGAAGAGGAATGGGTGCTGGAGCCCGGCGACATGCTGTACCTGCCGCCCAAGTGGGCGCACGACGGCATTGCCGAAGGCGAGTGCATGACGTATTCGGTGGGATTCCGTTCGCCCAAGCAGGACGAGATGGCGCGCGAGCTCTTTTTGCGCATGTCCGATGCCCCGGACGAGGCGCCCAAGGACGTGGTCTACAAGGACCCCAAGCAGCCTGCCGTGGCCAAGCCGGGCGAAATTCCTGCCGACCTGTACGACTTTGCCCGGGAAGCGCTGAAAAAAGCCCTGGCCGAGCCGCTGGCGCTGGAGCGTGCCTTGGGCGAGTACATGAGCGACCCCAAGCCGGGCGTGTGGTTCGAGCCGGCCGAGGACTTCGGCATGATCGAAGGCGTGGAACTGAACCGCCGCACCCGCATGCTGTACGACGCCAAGCACATCTTCATCAACGGCGAAAGCTACCTGGCCGGCGGCAAGGATGCCAAGCTGATGCAGCAACTGGCCGATAACCGCCGCCTGTCGGTACGCGAGGTGCAGCAGTTCAGCGACGATGCGCTGGAGCTGCTGTCCAGCTGGGTGGATGCCGGCTGGGCGCAGAGCGTACCGGCGTGAACACGGCCCTGGCACCGCTCGGTACACCCTGGTGGTGTGGAGCGTGCGGGGCGCGCAGGGGTGAGGCCTGCGGATGCGCAAGCCATCCCGGCGGCCAGGGTGTCGTGGATGGGGGGAATGTCCTGTACTTCACGGCAAGGCAGTGCAGCTGGTAATGGAAATAAAGGCTCCCTTGGGAGCCTTTTTTGTTGCCAGGTCACGCGCTTCGGAGCGGGACAGGTGCCAGGTGAATCAGGCTGTCGCCGCTTCCGTGTTGGCCGGTGTGGCGCTTCCGTCCTGCGGCGCCTTCAGCGCGGCCAGCTTTTGCTGCAGAAAGTCATCAAAGCCCTGCTGCACCAGGCTGTAGGTGCGCTCGATGGCGCTGCGCACGGGGCTGTCGGCCTCTCCCCAGACGCCCAGGCCTTGCAGAATGTCGGTGGCTTCGCCATAGCCTTGCTCAAAGCCGCTGCGGATGGTGGCCACAAAGTCCTGCAGCAGGGTTTCGGGGTTCTTGTCCGGATATTTGGCGGCATAGCGCTCGAACATCGCGGTCGAGAGCGACACGATGCGGCCGGCCACCGCCTCGCTGCTCTGGTCCTGCTGCTGCGCCTGGGCAATGGCGTCTGGTCCCAGCTCGGGCGCCAGCACCTCGTTGAGCTTGTCCACCGCTGCGCGGTACAGCAGCGTCAGGCTGTGGTTGCCGGCAGAGATGGAGACATCCATCGAGGCCTGCAGGATTTGCGCATTCTGCTGTGCACGCTGGCCTTCGCGGCTGGCGGCGGCCGTGCGCTGGGCGTCTTCCAGTGCCGTGTTGGATGTGCTGGTGGCGGAAACGCCGGTGGTGGCAAGCATGGTCTTCTCCTCGTGGTCGCGTGCGGGTGTGCTGCGACGTTGCGTCTATTTCGGCGGGTTTTTTGAAGACTTGAGCGATGTTTTTGGATTTTGCAAAAACATAGCAATCCAGATACATGCGGCGGGCGTTGCCGCGGCCAATGCATGCCAAACCTATGCTGCATGGGCGCAGGCTGCTCAGTTTTTGCAGAACTGATCTGGTGATGCAGATCAAATGCGCATCTGATACGGTCTTTTTGCCCGGAAACTGATGCTGTGCAAGCACGGGGCGTCGCCGCATAGTCGGCGCCAACACATGGCAGATGCACTGCCGCGCCGCCCCCACGCACACATGAACCCGCTTCACGATTCCTCCCCCACCGTGCCCGCAGCCGCCGGCACGGGCACTGCGCGCAAGACCATTCCCATCCATGCCGAGCCACCCGAGGCCGGCCGTTCCTTTTACGAAAAGCGCCAGAAGATCCATCCGCGCTCCATCGCCGGGCGCTTTGCCGCCTGGCGCTGGGCGCTGGTGTGGCTGACGCAGCTGTTCTTCTACGGTGTGCCCTGGTTGCAGATCCATGGCCGCCAGGCACTGCTGTTCGATCTGGAGCAGCGGCGCTTTTACATCTTCGGCTGGCTGCTGGTGCCGCAGGATTTCATCTACCTGGCGGTGCTGCTGATCATCAGCGCGCTGGCGCTGTTCCTGTTCACCGCCGTGGCCGGCCGGTTGTGGTGCGGCTTCAGCTGCCCGCAGACGGTGTATACCGAGCTGTTCATGTGGATCGAGCGGCGCACCGAAGGCGACCGCAGCGCCCGCCTGCGCCTGGACGGCAGCGGCTGGACTGCCGAAAAAATCGCCAAGCGCGGCGCTAAGCACGGGCTGTGGCTGCTGGTGGCGTTGTGGACGGGGGTGACCTTCGTCGGCTACTTCGTCCCCATCCGTTCCCTGGTAGTGGACCTGGCCAGCTTCACCGGTCCCTGGCAGATGTTCTGGACCCTGTTCTACGCCACCGCCACCTATACCAATGCCGGTTTTCTGCGCGAGCAGGTCTGCAAATACATGTGCCCTTATGCGCGCTTCCAAAGCGCCATGATGGACCGCGACACCCTGGTGGTCAGCTACGACAGCGGCCGGGGCGAGGGCGAAAAAGGCCGCAGCCCGCGTGCCAAGGGAGCGGACCACCGCGCCCAGGGCCTGGGCGACTGCATTGACTGTGCCCTGTGCGTGCAGGTGTGCCCGGCGGGCATCGACATCCGCGACGGCCTGCAGTACGAGTGCATTGGCTGCGGTCTGTGCATCGACGCCTGCAACGGCGTGATGGACAAGATGCATTACACCCGCGGCCTGATCCGCTTGAGCACGCAAAACGCCCTGGCCGGGGGCTGGAGCCGGGCCCAGACCTGGCGTCGCATTGCCCGCCCGCGCGTGCTGCTGTACGCCGTGGGGCTGGTGGGCATCACCGTCGCCATGGTGGTGAGTCTTTCACTGCGCACTCCGCTGCAGGTGGATGTGGTGCGCGACCGGGGCACGCTCTCGCGCATTGTGTCTGGCGGCCAGATCGAGAACATCTACCGTGTGCAGATTGCCAATGCCACCGAGCGGCCCCAGCGCCTGCGCCTGAGCGCCAGCGGACTGGGCGGCGTGCATGTGGCATCCGATAGCGAAGTGTGGCTGGAAGGCGCACAAGACCGCTGGGTGGTGGTGCGCCTGCAGGCCCCCTATGGCGCGGCGGAAGCCGGATCGCACCCGGTGACCATCCATGTGCAGGCCGAAGGCGATGCGGCGCTGCAAGTGGCCGCCAAGACCACCTTCCTGGTGCCCCGGTAAAGACGAATTGGATGCATTGAATGAATTGACAGTTGTTTGACCGCTCTGCGGTTGTTGCTGGCGGCGCGGGTGTGCCGCCATTTCAGGCGGTCTGCCCCAAGCAGACCGCCTTTTTTCTGAATGGGCTCCCTGTTTCAGGGAGCGCCGCAGGTGCTTGTGGCTGTGCCGATGTACTTGTGCCGTGGCGGTTCAGGTGGCGTCCTGGCTGCCAGCCACCATGTCACAGCACCAGCGGCCCAGCTGGGCCAGAGCCGCCTCGGTGGCGGCATCCCAGGCAATGCCGTAGTTCAGCCGCAGGCAGTGGGCAAACGCCGGGCTGGGGCTGAACAGCGGGCCGGGTGCCAGGCTGATGCCGTGCTGCAGTGCACGCTGGTACAGGGCCCAGGCGTCACAACCGGTGGGCAGTTCCAGCCACAGAAAGTAGCCGCCTTCGGGCCGCGTGGCGCGCGTGCCCGGGGGGAAGTGGCGTGCAATGGCCTCGGCCATGCGGTCGCGCTGCACCGCCAGCGCGTGGCGCAGGTGGCGCAGGTGCTTGTCGTAGCCTACCCCCTCCAGGTACTGGGCCAGGGCCGCCTGGGCCGGGCCATTGGTGGCGATGGAGGTGGTCAGCTTTTGCCGTGCCACGGCCTGGGTAAAGCGCCCGGCCGCCGTCCAGCCGATGCGCCAGCCCGGCGCCAGGCATTTGGAAAACGAACTGCAGTGCAGCACCCAGCCTTCGCGGTCGAACGCCTTGGCGGGCAGCGGGCGGTGCGGGGCGAAGTACAGTTCGCCGTAGACATCGTCCTCGATCAGCGGCACCTGCAGGCGGGTGACCAGTTCCACCAACGCCTGCTTGCGTGCCGGCGGCATCAGGCTGCCCAGCGGGTTCTGGAAACTGGTCATCAGCCACACGGCCTGGGGCCGATGCTGGAGCAGGGCGGCTTCCAGCGCCTGCAGATCCACGCCGTCGCGCGGGTGGGTGGGCACCTCGATGGCCTGCAGGCCCAGGCGTTCCAGCGCCTGCAGCGCACCGTAGAAGCAGGGGGACTCTACCACCACGGCGCCGCCGGGCCGGGTGACGGCCGCCAGGCACAGGTTCAGCGCCTCCAGTGCGCCATTGGTGATGACCAGATCGTCCATGGCCAGTGGCATGCCGTCGGCCAGGTAGCGGCGCGCAATCTGGCGGCGCAGGCCGCTGTGGCCGGGGGTGAGGTCGTCCAGTGCCGTGCGCTGGGCGGTGGCCTGTCTGGCGCTGGCGGCCAGGGCCTGGGCCAGCTTGGGCAGGGCAAACCACTGCGGGCCCGGAAAGGCGCTGCCCAGCGGCACCGTGCCCTGCTGCAGGCTGGCCTGCAGCACGGAAAACACGCGTGCGGTGACATCCACCTGGACCGAGGCACTGTCGGGGCGGGACAGCGCTTCGGGCTCCGGCGGGGCCATGCCCCCGCCATGGGCCACAAAGTAGCCCGAGCGTTCGCGCGCCCGGATCAGGCCGCGTGCTTCCAGCAGGTAGTACGCCTGGAAGACGGTGGATGGGCTGACCTGGCGGCTGGCACAGGCCTGGCGCACCGAAGGCAGGCGGTCGCCCGGCTGCAGTACCCCGGCGCGGATCGACGCCTCGATGTCCGCCGCCAGCAACTGGTAGCGGTTCAGGGACGCAGCGGGGGCAGAGGTGGCAGGGGGCACGGAAAAAAGTAGGGGATGAAGCGAGGGCAGGGCTGGGGCGAGGGCGCGGCACGACAGAAACAGCGCAGACCGCCGCCGCAGCAGCACAGCAGCCAACGGCGCAAACTGTAGCGGAAGGTCGTGCCTGGGCCGTTGCGCCCGCTCAGGGTTTGGCCGCTTGGGCGGCAACAGCAGGGCCCGCCGGGGCGGGCTTGGGGGCCGGGCGCAGCACCAGCCACAGTGCCAGCGCAATCAGCGCACCGCCGGCGGCGTGTGCCCAGCCCACGGACTCACCCAGCAGCAGCCAACCCCACAGCACGCCGAACAGCGGGATCAGGAATGTCACCGTCAGCGCCTTGAGCGCACCTACATCGGCAATCAGGCGGAAATACAGCACATAGGCCCAGGCCGTGCACAGCAAGCCCAGGGCCAGCAGGGCAACGGCTACGGTGGGCGTCACGCTGGCCAGCGGCAGCGGGTGCAACCACAGCGAACCGGCAGCCAGCGGCACCAGCAGCAGCACGGCGGCGCACTGGCTGCCCAGGGCCACCAGGCGGCTGTCCAGTCCGCCGCGCTGGCCGATCCAGCGCTGGGTCAGGTAGCCGGCCAGGCCATAGCACAGCGTGGCCACCAGGCAGGCGGCCACACCCCACAGTGCTGCGGCATCCACCGGAAGCGGGCCGGTGCGCACCAGCACCGCCACACCTGCCAGGCCCACGCAGACGCCGGCCAGCTTGTGGACGGTGATGCGCTCGCCAAAGAACAAGGTACCCAGCAGCACGCCCATCAGCGGCGTCAGCGCGTTCAGGATGGCGCTGTAACCGGCCGGCAGCACCTGGGCGGCCAGCGCGTACATGGCAAACGGAATGCCGGAATTGACCACGCCCAGCGCCAGTGCGGCGCGGCCCTTGCCGTCAAAACGCAGCGGTACGCGCTGCAGCAGCACCATCAGGCCCAGCCCCAAAGCACCCAGCAGCACGCGGCCACCGGCCGTGGGCAGGGCGCCCAGCACCGGCACCGCAATGCGCATGGACAGGTAGCTGCCGCCCCACAGGGCGGCGAGCAGCAGCAGGCGGATCAGGCTGGGCAGGGGCATGGCTGGTGTTCCAGGGAAAAGTTCAGTACAACTAAAGACAAAGCGTCAGTGCGGCCTGCATTCTGTGCCCATGGTGTGGGCTGTACCAGCGATTTTTTCTGCTGAATTGTTTAGTAAAACTAAATATCACCATGCACTTGCCACCGCTGTCCACCGTCCGCAGTTTTGAAGCCACGGCCCGCCACGGCAGCGCCGCGCGGGCGGCCGAGGAGCTGCATGTCACGCCCGGTGCCATTTCGCAGCAGCTGCGCAAGCTGGAAGATTTTGTGGGCCAGCGCCTGTTTGAACGCCAGGCACGCGGTCTGGTGCTGACGGACGCCGGGCGCGTGCTGCTGGCCGGCTGCCAGGAAGCCTTGGCGGCACTGCAGCGCGCCACGGCCCAGCTGCGCCACCAGCGCCAGGTGCTGCTGGTCAGTTGCACACCGGTGTTTGCCGCGCAATGGCTGGTGCCCCGGCTGCAGGATTTTCTGCAGTCCGCCCCGGAGGTGGATGTGCATGTCAGCACCACCGCCCGGCTGGTGGACCTGGCAGCCGAAGGCGTGCACTTTGCCGTGCGCCATGGCCTGGGGCGCTATGCCGGCTTGCAGGCCCGGCGGCTGCTGGACGACGACCTGCAGCCGGTCTGCAGCCCATTGTGGGTGGCGCACCGGCCCACAGCGCAGGCCGCCGACATCACCGCTGCCGGGCTGCTGCACGATGGCCAGCGCGACGACTGGCAACTGTGGGCCCGGGCGGCCGGGCGCCCCCAGCTGGACACCTCGCAAGGCATTGTGTTTGTGGATTCCAATGCCGCCATCGAAGCCGCGCTGGCCGGGCGCGGCGTGGCCCTGGCGCGCCGCTCCATGGTGGTGAATGAACTGGAGCAGGGGCGTCTGCTGGCTCTGCAGGTGCCGCCGCTGGTGACGCCCCTGGCCTATTACCTGGTGTTTCGCGAGCCCACGCTGGCCCAGCCGGCGGCACGCCGTTTTCACGACTGGCTGCTGGCCCAGGCCGCCTTGGCGCGCACGGTGGATGGCTGAATGCGGCCACCGTGGTGCAACGGGTTCCGCCGCCGCTGGTGCTGGGCACATTGCATGCATACCGCAGCAAAGATGGGGGCCGGCTGTGCACCACTTGCATCCGGCCAGCCCGACTCCTTCACGGCCTTACTGCATGGAATGCAGCCCGATCAGATTGCCTTCGCTGTCCTGCACCATGGCAATAAAGCCATAGGGGGCGATGGAGAACTTCTCCTTGATGATCTGCCCTCCATGGGCGTCGGCGCGGCGCACCTGCTCGGCGCAGTCTTCGCAGACAAAGTAGACCAGGGTGCCGCCGGGGCCGGACAGGTAGTCGGGCATCTTCACCAGCGCGCCGCTGGCGCCCATGCCTTCTTTTTCCATGGGAAAGGCCCACATCTCCAGATCCGAATCCGCGCCGCCCGGGGGCGTCAACTGCTCCAGCGGCCGGCCCAGCAGCTGCTCGTAAAAGCGCCGCGCGCGCGGCATGTCCTGCACATAGATCTCAAACCAACCCACGGCGTTGTGTTGCATGGTCGTACCTCCTGTTGCGGTGGCAGCGGATGCCAGGCCCCGGCAGGGCATGGCGTCCGCTGCCAACCATTGTGCAAAGCTGCGCGCGGCGGTGCACGCTGCGGCTGCACTGCGCCAAGGGGTATCGCGCCAACGGGGTCGATCAGTCGCTGGCGGGGGCTGGCGCTGCATCGGCGGCCGCCACGGCGGCAATGCGTTCTTGCAGCAGTTGCAGCAGAGTGTCGATCAGCGGGTGGGCGGGCACGGGGCGCCATATGGCCTGCAGCTCGGAGTGGGCTGCGCTCTGGCGCAGCGGGCGAAAGGCCAACCCCGGCATGCCCACGCGCTGCAGGCAGGCGGGCACGATCGACACCCCTTGGCCGCCGCTGACCAGCGACAGCACCGACAGCCAGTGGCGCACCTCGTGGCGCAGCTCCGGGTCAAAGCCGGCGCGCTGGCACAGGGTGCGGATGCTGCGGAAATACTCGGGAGAGACCGACTCGGCAAACAGCACCATGCGCTCCTGGGACAGATCGGACACGGCTACGCGTGCTTGCCGCGCCAGGGCGTGGAGGGTGGGCAGGCAGGCCATGAAGGGCTCGCGCAGCAGCGTGCGGGCGCGCAGGCCGTCGGGCACCACCATGGTGTGCAGCAGGGCCAGGTCCAGCTTGCCTTGCTGCAGGGCGCTGACCTGCTCGGCACTGTTGAGCTCATGCAGGTCCACCCGCACCTGGGGGTGCAGCAACTGCAACTGGGCCAGCGCCTCGGGCAGGCCACGGTACATGCTAGAGCCCACAAACCCCAGCCGCAGGCAGCCGGCCATGCCATGGGCCACGGCGCGCGTGTCCAGGGCCGCACGCCGTGCGCGTTCCAGAATGTCGCGGGCCTGGGCCAGCAGGTGGGTGCCGGCCGGGGTCAGGCGCACCTCCTTGCTGCTGCGCTCGAACAGCTGGGCGTCCAGCTGGGCCTCCAGCTGCTTGATGGCCACGCTCAACGGCGGCTGCGAGATGTGCAGCCGCTGCGCGGCGCGGCTGAAGTGCAGCTCTTCGGCCAGTACGGTGAAGTACTGCAGTTGGCGCAGTTCCATGGGGAGCCTTTGGAGGAGAAGATGCTGCGATGCAGCAATATGCAGGGTGGTCTATCTATTCGATTTAGATATGGATGAATATTTCAATAATATTCGACATGAATGGTGCATGTTCCCAGAATTTGACCCAAGTCAGATCCACCTCGCCCGCCTTGTTGAAGGAGAGAGCATGAACATGCGTGCCCCATTGGAAGTTTCCCGTCCCACCGATTCCGCCCATCCCGTACCCGACCGTGCGGGCAGCAACCTCTACACCACCGACACGCAATGGGCCCCGTTGCTGCAGCAGTACCTGCCGGCCGATGTGTACGCCCACCTGCAGCCCTATCTGACCCGCATGGGCCATCTGGCCGGCGGCCGTCTGGACGAGCTGGCGCTGATTGCCGACAAGAACCCGCCTACGCTGGAGCACCGCACCCGCACCGGTCAGGATGCGCAGCGCATCGTCAAGCACCCGGCCTATGTGGAGATGGAGCGCGTGGCCTATGGCGAATTCGCGCTGGCCACCATGTCGCACCGCACCGGTGTGCTGGGCTGGGAAGGCAAGCTGCCCCCGCTGGCCAAGTACGCGCTGACCTATCTGTTTGTGCAGGCCGAGTTTGGCCTGTGCTGCCCGCTGTCCATGACCGATTCGCTGGCGCGCACGCTGCGCAAGTTCGGTGCGCCGGAGCTGGTCGAGAAATACTGGGGCCAGCTCACCGCCACCGACTTTGATGACATGGCCCAGGGCGCCATGTTCATGACCGAGCAGGCTGCCGGCTCCGACATCGCCAACACCCAGACCGTGGCCTATCCGCAGGCCGATGGCAGCTGGCGCCTGGTGGGCGACAAGTGGTTCTGCTCCAACCCCGACGCGGCGTTTGCCATGGTGCTGGCGCGGGTCGATGGCGCGCCGGCCGGCATGAAGGGCATCTCGCTGTTCCTGCTGCCGCGCCAGCTGGACGATGGCAGTACCAACCACTACCGCATCATCCGCCTGAAGGAAAAGCTGGGTACGCGCTCCATGGCCAGCGGCGAGATCCACATGGAAGGTGCCGTGGCCTATTTGGTGGGCGAGCAAGGCCGGGGCTTTGTGCAGATGGCCGATATGGTCAACAACTCGCGTCTGTCCAACGGGGTGCGCGCAGCCGGCATGATGCGCCGCGCCGTGGCCGAGGCCGAGTTCATTGCCAGCGAGCGCCATGCCTTTGGCAAGGCCTTGCAGGACATGCCGCTGATGCAGCGCCAGCTCGACAAGCTGCGCATCTACTCCGAACAGGCCCGCACCATGGTGCTGCAAACAGCCCAGGCGCTACAGCGCTCGGACGCCGGGGAAGAGGGCGGCTACGCGCTGCTGCGCATCCTGACGCCGCTGATCAAGTTCCGCGCCTGCCGCGATGCCCGCAAGGTCACCGGGGACGCCATGGAAGTGCGCGGCGGCTGCGGCTACATCGAAGAGTGGAGCGACCCGCGCCTGGTGCGCGACGCCCACCTGGGCAGCATCTGGGAAGGCACCAGCAACATCGTCGCGCTGGATGTGCTGCGCGCCATCCGCCGCGAAGGCTCGCTCCCGGTGCTGCAGGCCCATGCCGCACAGCTGCTGGCGCAGACCCATGCTGCCCCAGCCTTCCTCACTGCATTGCGCAGTGCGCTGGAGCGGGCTGCGGCCTTTGCCCAATCGGCTGTGGATGCCGATGCCGCCGGTGAGCGCCTGGCGCGCCAGGCCGCCTCGGGCCTCTACCACTGCTTCACGGCCATCGCCATGGCCTGGGAAGCCTCGCGCACGCACAGCAGCGAACGCATGCGCTGGGCCCAACTGGTGCTGCTGCACCGCGCGCTGCCGCGCGATCCACTGCAAGACGGCGGCATCCCCGCCGACTGGGTGCAGTAAGCCGCACCGGCGCCGGGCAGCGGCCATGCCGGCTGCTCCGGACATTTTTCCCCGCAAGTCCCGACACAGGGGCAGGGGCCATCCTCCTGGAGACAACACCATGAACAAGCGCCACTTTGTACAGGGGCTGGGCCTGCTGGCTGCCACCCCTTGGATCGCCAGCTGGGCACAGTCCAGCGGCACGGGCTTTCCGAACAAACCGATCACGCTGATCCTGCCCTATGCCCCGGGCGGCCCCACCGACCAGCACCTGCGGGTGGTGGCCGAAGAGGCCGGCAAGATCCTGGGCCAGCCCATCGTGCTGGACAGCCGCCCCGGCGCCAACGGTGTGACCGCTGCCGCTGCGCTGACCCGCGCGGCCGCCGATGGCTATACGCTGGGCGTGCTGCCGGCATCGGTCTACCGCGAGCCTTACATCAACAAAGTGCCGTTCGATCCCACCACCAGCTTCAGCTACATCGCGCTGCTGTCGGACTACAGCTTTGGTCTGGCCGTGCGCCAGGATGCGCCGTGGAAGACCTGGGCCGATCTGGTGGCCGATGCCAGGAAGCGCCCCGGCGCTCTCAACATTGGCGCCACCGGCGCCATGGGCACACCGCGCATCGTGATGGAAGAGGTGCTGGCAGCGGCGGGCGTGAAGGCCAATGTGGTGACCTACAAGGGCGATGCCGATGTGGCCACCGCCATTCTGGGTGGCCACATCGACGCGGCGCCGCTGTCGGGGGTGGCCGTGCCGCACATCGATGCCCACAAGATGCGCTATCTGGTGATGCTGACGGCGCAGCGTGTGCCGCGCTTTCCCACGCTGCCCACGCTCAAGGAGTCGGGGTTGGACCACTTCATCGACTCCCCTTACGGCGTGGCCGGCCCCAAGGGCATGGACGCAGCGCGCGTGGCCCAGCTGACAGCGGTGTTCCAGAAGGCCTTGCTGTCGCCAGCGGGCATGAAGGCCATGGAGCTGCTCAACCAGCAGCCCAACTACAAGGACCCCGCGCAGTACCAGCGCTACGCACAGGAAGCGTTTGCCCGCGAAAAGCAGCGGGTGGCCTGGCTGCGGGACCAAGGCCTGCTGTAAGACACGGCGCCCTGCAGCGAAACAACAGCCAGACAAGCCGTGCGAGCGCTTTGCAGGCTGTTTGCAGCCGCATGATGCGCTTTCAATTTAATAGCAAAAGACTGTCCTGCCCACACCGGGCTGCGGCGGTGATGATAGGAGACACCACTATGAACCCCATTCCATGGCAGCGTCCCGTGCGCATGCTGTGCGGGCTGACGGCCGCCACCTTGCTGGTGGCCGCTCCGCTGGCCGCGCAGGCCGAGACCTTCCCCTCCAAGCCCGTGAACTTTGTGGTGCCGTTCCCGCCGGGCGGCCCCACCGATGCCATGGCACGCACGCTGGCCGTGGCGCTGACCGAGGCCCTGGGCCAGAGCGTGATCGTGGAGAACAAGTCCGGTGCAGGTGGCAACATTGGCGCGGACATGGTGGCCCGCGCCAAGCCCGATGGCTACACCATCATGTTCGGCACCTCGGGCCCGCTGGCCATCAACCAAAGCCTCTACACCAAGATCAGCTACGACCCGGCCACCAGCTTTGCCCCCATCATCCGCGTGGGCCACCTGCCCAACATCCTGGTAGTGCACCCCAAGCTCCAGGCCAGCACCGTGCAGCAGCTGATTGCGCAGGACAAGGCCAAGCCGGCCAGCCTGAACTACGCCTCGTCGGGCAATGGCGCGTCCTCGCACCTGGCCGGCGTGTTGTTCAACCAGAAGGCTGGTACCCAGTTGCAGCATGTGCCTTACAAGGGCACAGGCCCCGCGCTCAACGACCTGCTGGCCGGGCAGGTGGACATGACGTTCACCGACATCCTCACGGCCATGCCCTACATCCAGAGCGGCAAGCTCAAGGCCATTGGCGTGACCACGGACAAGCGCTCGCAGGCCATGCCGCAGATTCCCACGATTGCCGAGCAAGGTCTGCCCGGTTACGACGTGAGCGTGTTCTTTGGCGTGGTGGCTCCCAAGGGCACCCCGGCCGATCGCATTGCCACGCTGAACCAGGCCTTCCGCAAGGCACTGGCCAGCGACAAGGTGCGCTCGGTGTTTGCCGCGCAAGGACTGGAGCCCGCACCCGACCACAGCCCTCAGGCGCTGGGCCGCTTCATCAGCGAAGAGGTCGGCAAGTGGAAAACCGTGGTCGATGCCTCGGGTGCCAAGCTGGACTGATGCGTACCCCCGACGACCTGTGAAAGACGCTATGAACGCAACCACTGCAACGGGCATGGGGGCTGGCGCCCTGCAAGGCCTGCGCGTGCTCGACCTCTCCCGCATCCTGGGCGGGCCGCTGTGCGGCCAGATCCTGGGAGACCACGGCGCCGATGTGCTGAAGGTGGAGCCGCCCCAGGGCGACGACACCCGTGCCTGGGGCCCGCCGTTCCAGGACGGTGTGGCCTCGTACTACCGGGGGCTGAACCGCAACAAACGCAGCCAGTGCCTGGACCTGAGCCAGCCCGCCGGCCAGGCCCGCGTGCTGGAGCTGATGGCACAGGCCGATGTGGTGGTGGAGAACTTCAAGATCGGCACCATGGAAAAATGGGGCATTGGCTGGGAACAGGTGCATGCGCGCTTTCCGGGCTTGATCTGGTGCCGGGTCAGCGGCTTCGGGGCCGATGGCCCGCTGGGAGCCTGGCCGGGCTATGACGCGGCCATCCAGGCCATGAGCGGCATCATGAGCGTCAACGGCGAGCAGGGTGGCGAGCCGCTGCGCGTGGGGCTGCCCGTGGTGGACATGGTCACCGGCATGAATGCGGTCATCGGCGTGCTGCTGGCGCTGCAGGAACGCCAGCGCAGCGGCCTGGGCCAGCTGGTGGATGCGGCGCTGTATGACAGCGGCATCTCGCTGCTGCACCCGCATGGCGCCAACTGGTTCATGGATGGCAAGCCGCCCCAGCGCACCGGCAATGCCCACCCCAATATCTACCCCTACGACACGCTGCAGACAGGTTCCATCCCGGTGTTCTTTGCTGTGGGCAATGACCGCCAGTTCGGTCTGCTGTGCGGCCACATCGGCTGCCCGCAACTGGCCGAAGACCCGCGCTTTGCCACGGCGGGCCAGCGCTCGGTGCACCGCGCCATGCTCAAGCCGCTGCTGGAGCAGCAGTTGGCCGCCTTCGAGGGCGAGCAACTGGCCACGGACCTGATGGCCATTGGCGTGCCGGCAGCGCCCGTGCAGTCAGTGGATGCGGCTTTGCAGCATCCGCACACGCTGCACCGCGAGATGGTGGTGGACCTGCCGGGCTACCGGGGCATTGGGGCGCCGGTCAAGCTCAGCCGCACCCCGGCCACCTACCGGCTGGCTCCCCTCACGCCCGGAGAGGACTTTGTGGTGTGACGCGGTGCCGCCAGGGCACACCCAAAGGAGTCGAAGGGCTCCTTTTTCATGAGCTATTCAAGCTCAGCCACTATGCCTGGAACAGTTTTTTGGCCCCATGCGGCTGGCAGCGCAGATACTGCGGTGCCGCATGCACGGTGGCACCCAGCTGGCGCGCGGCCTCCCAGGGCCAGCGCGGCTGGTAGAGCATGGCGCGGGCGATGCCCACTGCATCGGCCTGGCCGGTCTGCACAATGTGCTCGGCCTGCTGCGGGTCGGTGATCAGACCCACGGCAATCACCGGCATGCGGCCTTCCAGGCGGTCCTTCAGGGCTTCGGCCAGCGGAACCTGGTAGCCGGGGCCCACCGGAATCTTCTGGTCCGGGTGCAGCGCGGCACTGGAGACATGCAGAAAATCGCAGCCGCGTGCGGCCAGTTCCTGGGCCAGCTGCTGGCTTTGCGCCAGGTCCCAGCCGGCCGGCTCCATCCAGTCGGTGGCGCTGATGCGTACGCCCACGGCCATGGACGCATCCACGGCGGTGCGCACGGCCTCGAACACTTCCAGCGTCAGGCGCATGCGGTTGTCCAGGCTGCCGCCGTACTGGTCGGTGCGCTGGTTGGACAGCGGCGACAGGAACTGGTGCAGCAGATAACCGTGGGCGGCGTGGATCTCGATGGCGTCCAGCCCCAGCTGCCGGGCGCGCAGGGCGGCATCCACAAAGGCCTGGGTGATCTCGGCAATGTCCTGCAGTGATGCGGCCTGGGGCTGTGGGTCGGTGGGGGCAAAAGGTATGGCGCTGGCGCTGACCGTGGGCCAGGCCTGGGCATCGTCCGCCGGCAGCGCTCCACCGCCTTCCCAGGGGCGGCGGCAGCTGGCCTTGCGCCCGGCATGGGCCAGCTGAATGCACACCGGCATAGGGCTGAAACGGCGCAGGTGGTGCACCACCGGGCGCAATGCGTCGGTATGGGCATCGCTCCACAGCCCCAGGTCATGGGCACTGATGCGCCCGCGCGCTTCCACTGCCGTGGCCTCCAGCACCAGCAGACCGGCTCCCGACTGGGACAGGTTGCCGTAGTGCATCACATGGAAGTCGTTGGCCAGCCCGTCCTGCGCGGAATACATGCACATGGGAGGAATGACGATGCGGTTGGCCAGTTGCAGCGGACCGAAGGCGATGGGGGAAAACAGGGCAGACATGGGAAGAGTGAGATGTGTATGTCAACAACAGTGCGCTGCAGCATGACACAGACACGGGAGGCCGCGCGTCCGTTGCATGACAGTACGCGGCGCCGGTGTGGTGATTGAGTTATTGGAAGAAATGGAAATTTTTAGTGGTTTTGTGAAATAAAAATTCAATAAAAAAGCTTCATATACCCAAATTCAGTGATTGCCTGTGACACCACCGCTGGCTACCATGACAAATATTTACAAAATTAACAGCCGCTGAGGGATCCCTGTCTGTGGAGAAACGCGGTCTGTGTAGGGTTTGCTGTGGACAGTTTGTGCCCGCCTCCTGCCAGTGGCTGCTTTGGTGTTTCGATTCCATCTCAACCAGCCACCATGCAAGACCACTCTGCTTCCCTCTCCTGGCTGCCTTTGGCACGCCGCGCCGCCCTGGTTTTGGGTACGGGCGCTGTGCTCACCGGCTGCGCCAGCTTCAATGCCCAGCCCCTGACCGACGATGAGCTGCGCAGCCAGGTGCAGGCCGACCGCCAGCAGCTGACGCAGGATGTGGCCCCGCTGCCCGCCACCGTCACGCTGGAGGAAGCCATTGCCCGTGCCATCAAGTACAACGCCGTGCAGCGCCTGCGCGCCATGGAAGAGGCCGTGGCCCAGGGGACCTACCAGGTCTCCAAATTCGACATGCTGCCCAAGCTGGTGGCCTCGGCGGGCTACCGCTACCGTGACGAAGAGCTGATCACCCGCAGCCAGGACTCGGTCACCGGTCGTCCCTCGCTGGCCAACCCCTATATCTCCACCGACCGGGAAGCCACGCTGTACTCGCTGGGCTTTTCCTGGAGCCTGTTGGACTTCGGCCAAAGCTATTACGCCGCCCGCCAGAACGCCGACCGTGCGCTGATTGCCGAAGAACGCCGCCGCAAGGCCCTGCACAACCTGGTGCAGGAAGTGCGCACCGCCTACTGGCGTGTGGCCGCCCACCAGGCGCTGCAGGCGCCGCTGCGCACGGCCAGCCAGGCTGCGGATCTGGCGCTGACCGACGTGCGCAAGGTCGAAGCCGAAAAACTGCGCTCGCCGGTGGAGCCGCTGCGCTACCAGCGCCAGTTGCTGGAAAACCTGCGCCTGCTGGAAGTGATCGAGCAGGAACTCTCACCCGCGCGCCTGGAGCTGGCGGCCCTGATGGGCATGGCGCCCGGCCAGGCGGCCACGGCCTGGCGCGTGGCAGAGCCCGCGCAGGGCACGTCCTCCACCTGGCTGCAGCGCCCGGTGGAAGACATGGAAGCGCTGGCCCTGGTGCGCAACCCCGATCTGCGTGAAAGCCAGTACGGCGCCCGCATTGCCCGCGAAGAAACCAAGCGCGTGATGCTGCGCATGTTCCCCGGCCTGTCCTTCAACTACGCCGCCAACCACAGCACCGACAGCTATCTGATCAACGACAGCTGGCGCGAAGCCGGGCTGCAGATCTCGTTCAACCTGCTGGGCCTGCTGTCGGTGCCGGCGCAAAAGCGCCTGGCCGATGCCGGTGTTGCCCTGGCCGACCAGAAACGCATGGCCACGCAGATGGCGGTGCTCAGCCAGCTGCACATCGCCCGCCTGCAGTTTGCCAATGCCGCGCACCAGTACGATCGCGCTGACGCCATTGCCGAAGTGGACCAGCGCCTGACGCAGCACGTGGACAACCTGGTCAAGGTGGACAAGCAGACCCGCCAGGACAGCGTGGCGCAGCAGACCGCGTCCATCCTGTCCACGCTGCGGCGCTACCAGGCGCTGGCGGCCCTGCAGTCGGCAGGCTCGCGCCTGCAGGCCACGCTGGGGCTGGAGCCGGTGATCGAAGGCTCTGACAAACTGCCGCTGCCCGAGCTGACCAGCGCCGTAGGCCAGGCGCTGCAGCGCTGGGAAGCGGGGCAGCTGCAATGATGCGACTGCGAGGTGTGCGCAGCGGCGCACTGGGGATGGCCTGCTGGGGTGTGGTGCTGGCTGCGGGTGCGCAGACGGCGCCAATGCCATCTACGCCCACTGCGCCCGCCACGGCCCCTGCCGCCAAGAAGCCTGCAGCCGCGCTGCCGGGTGTGGGCAGCGCGCTGGAGCAGCGCGACATCCGCGCCCAGCTGGCACCGCGCCGCTACACCACCTTGGCCGCCGAGATTGGCGCCAAGGTGCAGCGCCTGCCGGTGGTGGAAGGGGCAGCGTTTCGCCAGGGCCAACTGCTGGTGCAGTTTGACTGCAGTCTGCAACAGGCCCAGTTGAACAAGGCCCAGGCCGGGGTGGATGCGACAGAAAAAACCTGGCGTGCCAACCAGCGCCTGGCCGAGCTGAATTCGGTGGGCAAGATCGAGCTGGACACCTCGCATGCCGAATGGAACAAGGCCCGCGCTGACCTGTCGGCCAACCGCAGCCTGCTGGGCAAATGCCAGATCAGCGCGCCCTATGCGGGGCGAATCGCCGAGCAGAAGATCCGCGAGCAGCAGTACGCCCAGGCCGGGCAGCCGCTGCTGGACATCATTGACGACAGCGTGCTGGAGCTGGAATTCCTGGTCCCATCGCGCTGGCTGAGCTGGTTGCAGCAGGGCACGGCCTTTGAGGTGCGGATTGACGAAACCGGCAAGACCTACCCCGCCAAGGTGCAGCGCCTGGCCGCGCGGGTGGACCCGGTGAGCCAGTCCATCAAGGTCAACGCTGCCATCCACGGCAAGTTCCCCGAGCTGATTGCCGGCATGAGCGGGCAGGTGCTGATGGCGCCGCCTGCGCAGAAATAAGACCCAAGACTGCCGGTAAAGGAGCACCCTGTGCGCATGTCTACCAGATAGCCCGCAGGTCGCTTTGACCAAGAAATCCGGGCCGGGCCTGCTGCCACCGACACCATCGTTGTGCAGAGGCCTCCGGCCCCCCGTATTCCGTGCCAGTGCCCTTGCAAGTGCCGCCCGCGTGCCCGAAAAAGGGCCGCCCAGGCAAAAAGGAAGGATGATTCGATGACTGCCCACAACCGCCCCTTCTGGCGCCGCCTGGCGCAAGCTGCTGCCAAACCTGCGACGTCCGCAGCCGCTGCACCAAACCTCAACGCCCCTGCAGGGCTGAGCAGCAGCATGCGCCCCCTGGCGCTGGAGCAGCGCTTCATGTTCGACGGCGCGGGCGCTGCCGATGCCGCGCATGCAGTGGTGGACGGTGCTGCCGCCACCGATGCAGCAGCAGATACCGCTGGCGCACTGCGCCATGCGCTGATGGCCGAGGCTGCACCTGCCACCAGCCAACGCCAGGAAGTGGTGTTTGTGGACAGCCAGGTGACCAACCTGGCTGAATTGTTGGCAGGCTTGTCCGGCAATGCCGAAGTGGTGATTCTGGACGCCAGCAAGGACGGTCTGCAGCAGATGGCTGACTACCTGCAGGGGCGCAGTGGGCTGGACGCTATCCACCTGCTGTCGCACGGCGCGGACGGCACGGTGCAGATGGGCAATGTCTGGCTCAGTAGCGCCAATCTGGCCGAGCACAGTGCGGCCCTGCAAGGCATTGGCGCGGCGCTGAAGGCCGATGGTGATCTGCTGCTCTACGGCTGCGATGTGGGCCAGGGCGACAAGGGCCAGTCCTTCCTGGACCAGCTGGCGGCCATCACCGGTGCCGATGTGGCGGCATCGGCGGACGATACCGGGGCTGCAGCCCTGGGCGGCAACTGGAGCCTGGAGCGCAGCAGCGGGGCGATTGAGACTGCTGCACTCAGTGTCAGCGCCTATGACGGCCTGATGGCCTCGAACTACAGCGGTGGTTTTGTGGCTTCCGCGCCGGTGCTGGGCAGTGGCACAAGCCTCATGCGCTACGTGGTCGGCGATTTCAATGGTGACGGCCGTTCCGACGTGCTTTTCCAGGCTGCAGGCACCAACGCGCCCTGGAGCTTTGCCCTGGGCAATGCCGATGGCACCTTCAGCATCAGCGCCCAGGGTAGTTCGATGTTCTCCGGCGTGACCCTGCTCGATGCCCACACCGGCGGCACCAACTACCATGCCGCGGACTTCAACGGTGACGGACGTATCGACCTGCTGGCCGCCGCAGTCACGGGCGGCACCATGAACCTCTACATCAATACCGGTAGCGGATTCACCACCACCACGTTGAGCGGGCCGTCTTTCGGCAACCGTACCGTAGTGGGCGACTTCAACCGCGACGGTGCTGCCGACATTCTCTACCAGAGCGCCGGCACCGGCTCCGCCTGGTACGTGATGATGAACAATGGCAGCGGCTCATTCACCACGGTGCTCAGCACCGACGCCAGTTCGCCGTTCCGCAACGTGACCCTGACCGATTTCAGCGCCTACCTGTACAAGGCGGCGGATATGGATGGCGATGGCTACACCGATATCCTCATCACCCCCTCCAACCAGGCCATGCGCTACCTGCGCAATGACAACGGGACCTTCGTCGACCTGACCAGTTCGGCCAACTTGCCGGCACCCTCTGTGAACCGGGTGGTGGTGGCGGACTTCGATGGCGACGGCGATGCCGACATCCTCTATCAGACTCTCAGCAATGGCGCGTGGAAATACGTACGCAACGACAACGGCACGTTCGTCGATGTCGCCCAGAGCGCGTCGCCATTTGCCGGCGTGGTCCTGCCGGACATGTCCAACCAGCAGTACCGCGTCGGCGATTTCGACGGTGATGGCGATATCGATCTCATGGCGACCTCGTCCACCGCGGGCGAGACCAGCGTGTTCGTGCAAAGCGGCAGCCTGCCCAAGCTGGTCAGTTCCACGCCGGCCGACAACAGCCTGACCGTCACCCCGAACGCCAACATCACCCTGACCTTCGACCAGTCGGTGAACAAGGGCACCGGCAATATCTACATTGTGCGCACCAGCGACAACCAGATCATCCAGACCATCGATGTGACCACCGCCAGCGTCACTGGCAGCGGCACCACCTGGACCATCAACCCGCTGGCCGATATGGTCGCCGGGGTGGCCTATGCCGTGCGCATCGACAACAAGACCTTCGTCAACGCCAACGGCCAGGTCTACAAGGGCATCCAGGACAACACGGCGCTGAATTTCACCGTCACCGCGGTGGCCGCACCGGTGATCGGCAACTTCAATGGCGACGCCGTTGCCTACACCGAAGGCGCGGCCTACGTGCTCCTCGATGACGGTGGCAACGCCACCGTCATCGACGCTGACTCCGCCAATTTCAGCGGTGGCAAGCTGACCGTGCAGATCACGTCTGGCGGTACGGCCGGCCAGGACGTGCTGTTCATTCGCGATGAGGTCGCCGGCGCCAACAAGATCATCCTGTCCGGCGCCTCGATCCTGTACAACGGCCTGGTGATCGGTACCTACACCGGCGGCAGCAATGGCAACCCGCTGGTGGTCAGCTTCACCAGCAACGCCAACCCGACCACCGTCGGCGCCCTGGTGCACAACCTGGCGTACCGCAACTCCAACAGCACCGAGCCTTCGACCACGCCGCGTACCGTGTCGGTCAGCATGGACGACGGTGCCGGTGGCACCAGTGCGACTGCCACGATCGGAGTCGAGGTTCATCCGGTCAACGATGCACCGGTGGTCAACGTTTCCGCCAGCAACCCGACCTACACCGAGAACACCTCGGCGGTGCAGCTGTTCAGCGGCGCGACGGTCAACACCGTCGAGTCCGGGCAGAAAGTGATCCAGATGACCTTCACCGTCAGCGGCCTGGCCAACGGCGCGGCCGAGAAGCTGGTGATCGATGGCAGCGATGTGACCCTGATCAACGGCATCAGCCTGACCACCAACAACAACAGCATCACGGTTACGGTCTCGGTGACCAGCGGCACCGCCAGCGTCACCCTCAGCAGCGGCGCCGGCCTGGACGTGGCGACGGCGCAGACCGTCCTCAACACCATGGCCTATCGCAACGACAGCGAAAGCCCGAACACCGCCAACCGGGTCGTGACCCTGAACACCCTGAGCGACAACGGTGGCACGGACGACGGTGGCATCCCCACAATCGCGGTGGGGGTCGCCAGCACCGTGACCGTGGTCGGCATCAACGATGCGCCGGTCCTGGCCGGCGGGCCGTACAGCCTGCCGAGCATCAACGAGGACACCGCCAGCAGCGGCACGCAGATCTCGACCCTGCTGACCAACTACACCATGGTCGACCCCGATGGCAGTGTCTTGCGCGGCATCGCGGTGATCACCAAGTCCGGCAACGGTACCTGGCAGTACTCCACCGATAACGCCAACTGGACCGACTTCGGTGCCGTGTCCAGCACCAGCGCGTTGTTGCTGGGCTCCACCACCTATATCCGCTACGTCCCCGATGGTTCCAACGGCGAGACGGCCAGCCTGACCTTCCGTGCCTGGGACCAGACCACCGGCAGCGCGTCCGTCAACGGCATCCGCAGCACGGCCGATACCAGCAGCAACGGTGGTAACACGGCGTTCTCCATCGTCACTGCGGTGACCAACCAGCCGGTAACTTCTGTCAACGACGCGCCAGTCATGACCGGCGTATTGCCGACCCTGACCGGGATCACCGACACCTCTATCAACAACGCGGGCAACCTGGTCAGCTCGCTGATCGGCGGCATCACCGATTTTGATACCGGCGCCGTGAAAGGCATCGTCATCACCGGACTGACCGGCACCTATGGCAAATGGCAATTCAGCCTCGATAACGGCACCAGCTGGACCGATGTCGGCGCGGTCTCGAACGCTACGGCGCTGGTCCTGAATACGACCAACAAGGTGCGCTTTGTTCCGGATGGCATCCACGGCGAAACCGCGACCCTCATCTACAAGGCCTGGGACCAGACCGGCGGTACCGCCGGCCTTGAAGGCACCAAGCGCGATACCTCCATTTCCGGCGGCACTTCGGCCTATTCCTTGAGCACCGACACCGCCAGCGTGGTGGTCACTGCCGTCAACGATGCTCCGCTGGTGACCGTGAGCAGTGGCTCTGCTTCCTGGAGTGAGGGCAACAACGTCGCGTCCACCCCGGTCGTGGTGGATTCGGGTCTGACGCTATCCGACGCGGACGGCCCGAACCCGCTCAGTGCCTCCGCGCGCATGCTGACCTACTACAGCAGCCAGGACACCCTGAGCTTCGTCAACGACGGGCTGACCATGGGCAATATCGTCGGCACCTGGACCGTTGGCACCGGCACCCTGACCCTGACCTCCGCCGGCAACCAGGCGACTGCGGCACAGTTCGAGGCCGCGCTGCGGGCGATTACCTATAACAATTCGTCGACCAGCCCGAACACCACGACCCGTACCGTGCAGTTCATCGTGACCGATGGCAGCAGTGCCGCATCCACGGCCGTGACCCGTGATATCACCATCACAGCGGTCAACAATTCGCCGACCATCAGTGCCGTGGCCTCGCTGCCGATCACCGAAGACACGCAGACAGCGCTTGGCCAGATCACCTTCAGCGATGTCGACACCACCCTCGGCATCGTGACTTTCTCGGTCGGCAGCGGCACCCTGAGTGCCACCGGCGCCGGCGGCGTAACCGTGGGCGGCACGGCGACGGCCCTGACCCTGAGCGGCACCCTGGCCAATATCAACAACTTCATCGCCGCCAACCGCCTGCTCTACACCCCTGCGGCCAATGCCAGCGGTGATGTGACCCTGACCATCAACATCAACACCACCAGCGTGTCCGATGCCACCACCACGGTGACCCTGCAGATCGCTGCGGTGAACGATGCGCCGGTGGTCAGCGTGCCGGTGTCCATCGGCGTGACCGAGGACGTGTCGAGCGCGATCAGCGGCATCAGCTTCACCGACGTCGATGCCGGCGCCAACAACGTCACCGCGACGTTCTCGGTGCCGAGTGGCGCCCTCAGTGCCAGCAGCGGCTCTGGCGTCTCTGTCACAGGCTCCGATACCGATGTGCTGACCCTGTCCGGCAGCCTGGCCGACATCAACGCATTCATTGCGGCCAATAGCCTGACCTTCAAGACTGCCCAGGATTCCACCACCAACGTGGTGCTGACGGTGACCCTGAACGACAAGGGCTTCAGCGGCAGTGGCGGCGAGAAGACCGACACCAAGACCGTCACCCTCATCGTCACTGCGGTGAACGACGCGCCGGTCAACAACGTGCCGGGCGCGCAGACGGCTTCGCAGAACATTGCCCTGGGCTTCAACACGGCCAACGGCAACGCCATCTCCATCACCGACGTGGATGCCGGCAATGGCCTGATGACGGTGACCCTGACGGCGACCAATGGCCTGCTCAGCCTGGGCAGCCTCAGCGGCATCACCTTGCTGACCGGTACCGGCCTTAACGACACCTCGATCATGATTGAGGGCAACCGCGCCAACATCAATGCCGCGTTGCAGACTCTGAGCTTCAAGTCTGGCAGCAACTTCCTCGGCGCCGCCAGCCTGACCATCGAGGCCAACGACAACGGCAACTCCGGCAGCGGTGGGGCGAAGACCGATATCGACGTCATCTCGATCAACGTGGTTCCGGTGAACCCGAAGGTCACCAACGTCTCGGCCCAGGGCCCGGACCGCGCAGTGAAGGCGGGGGACGAGGTGCTGATCAGCATGACCTGGGATCAGGCGGTCAACGTCGATCTCAGCAGTGGCAGCCCGACCTTGTTGCTGGAGACCGGGCTGGTGGATCGCAACGCGGTCTATGTCAGCGGGTCGGGCAGCAACACCCTGGTGTTCAAGTACGTCGTGCAGGCAGGCGATACGAGCGCCGATCTGGACTTCCAGAGTACCGCAGCGCTGCAACTCAATGGTGCGGTCGTGGCCAACGCCAGCAATGACTTGGCCGTGCTGACCCTGCCGACGGTGGGCAGCGCCGACTCGCTGGGCGGGCGTAGCAATATCGTGGTCGACACGACCGCGCCCGACGCCGCTACGGTCAATGCGTTGCAGACGGACAGTCTGACGCCCACATTGACGGGAACAGCCACGCTGGCGGCGGGGGAAACGCTGACCGTGACGGTAGGCGGTGCGTCCTATCAGGTCACGCCTGTGGCGGGGGTCTGGAGCCTGGATCTGGCAACGGCCGTGCCGGACAGTGGAGCGCTGCTGCTGGTGCTGAACCGGCAGTACAACGTGGTCACTACCACCACCGATCCGGCAGGCAACGAAAGCACGAGCAGTGGCTCCTTGATCGTTGGCACGGTCACGCCGGAGCAGCCTATTGTTCCGGTGCTGCCTGACACGTCTGCCGTGCTTCCCCCTTCTTTGCCACCTGCGGCATCGGTGCCGGGCACAGTTGATTTGTCCCCTGTTGGTGGTCTTGCAGCGCCGCAGATAATGCCGCAGTCCTGCGTGGGCAGCGAGCTCGTTATCAGCTGGCCGGGGCAGGCGCCAGCGACGGTGCTGGACACCTTGCCGAGCTTTGGTCCGCTGTCGCCGATGCAGCAGACGCAGGATGTCGGCCTGACCTCTGCCGAGGGCTTCCAGATTGTGGTGCTGCCGGGCATGTCCGGCAGCAATGCACCGGTGGCTTACAAGCCGATCCCGGATGTGGTGGCCAGCAGCGGCGAGCGGATTGCGGTACAGATCAGCAGCGACGCGTTTGCCTACGCCGATGGCAATGCGGTGGTCACACTATCGGCCCGCATGGCGGATGGCACACCGTTGCCAGGCTGGTTGCGCTTCGATGCCCGCACCGGGCGCTTTGAAGGCACACCACCGCCCGGCTTTGAAGGTACGTTGAGTGTCAGGGTGACGGTGCGTGACAGCGAGGGCCGAGTCGCCACGCAGGTCTTCAAGCTGGTGGTCAGCAAGGATGCCGGCAAAACCGCTTTCTGGCACGGCGATGGAAGTGCTCCGGCGGGTCGTGCGAGCCTGAGTGAGCAACTGCGCAGTGCGCGCGGTGCTGCGGCGCGCCTGGCGGTGTTGTCCTGATGAACGAAGGTACGACAGGCAGCCCGTTGATTGCCCTGTTGGAGCTGGCACAGCGCGCGCGCGCTGCGGCCACCGCTCAGGAGTTGGCCTTTCAGGTGGTGAATGCCACGCGCACGCTGTGGCCCAATCGCCAGGCGGCGCTGTGGTTCCGGGATGGGGGGGTGCGCACCCTGTCCGGGGTGGTAGGGGTGGAGGCCAATGCCCCTTACACGCAGTGGCTGGATTCACTGTGCCGGACATTGGCCGAACAACACCGCGCTGCAACGCCGCTGGTGGTGGATGTGGCCCAGCTGCCGCCGGCCATTCAGGCCGACTGGAGCCACTGGTTGCCTGCCAAGGCGGTCTGGCTGCCGCTGCGCCTGACCTCTCTCGGAGTGCCAGCTGCAGCCGGGGAGCAGGCCGACGGCGGGCTGCTGCTGGCTGGCGATGCCGCTGCATCCGCCCAACAACTGGCGTTGCTGGCCGAATGGATGGACATCTGGCAGCACGCCTGGCGTGCTGCCCATCCGCAGGCGGGCTGGTCGCTGTCGCGCCTGCCGGGCCGTTTGCGCAGTTGGTGGGGGGGGGACTCTTCCCAACAACGCTGGCGCCGGCGTGCCGGCGTGGTGCTGGCCTTGCTGGCGGTATTGCTGCTTCCGGTGCACCTGACCGTGCTGGCACCCGGCGAGCTGGTGGCGGCGCAGCCGGCCGTGCTGCGCGCACCCATGGATGGGGTGGTGGAGCAGATTCATGTGCAGCCCAACGAGATGGTGAAGCAGGGCCAGTTGCTGTTCAACCTGGACGAGGCGCAGCTTGCCAGCCGGCTCGAAGTGTCGGAGCAGGCTTTGCAGACGGCCGAGGCGGAGTACCGCCAGTTTGCGCAGCTGGCGCTGGGCGATGTGCGCTCCAAATCCCAGTTGGCGGCGCTGGCCGGCAAGATTGGCGAGCGCCGCGCCGAGCAGGCGTTTCTGACCGAGCAGCGCCAGCGCGCCCAGGTGCTGGCGCCGCACGATGGCATGGTGTTGTTCGATGCCCCGTCGGAATGGATAGGCAAGCCGGTGCAGACCGGTGAGCGCGTGATGCGCATTGCCCAGCCCGATGCGGTGGAGGTGGAAGCCTGGTTGCCGATTGGCGATGCCATTGCACTGCAGCCTGGCGCGCCGGTGCAGCTGTACCTGGCAGCCGACCCCTTGGCGGCTGTGCAGGCCCAGGTGCGCTATGTGGCCTATGACGCTGTGGCCCGCCCAGACGGCCAGTATGCCTACCGTGTGCGTGCACAGCTGGTGCAGCCGGGCACGCAACGCATCGGCCTCAAAGGTACGGCCAAGCTGCAAGGCGAGCGGGTCAGCCTGGCCTACTGGATGGTGCGCAAGCCCTGGGCCAGCATCCGCCAGTGGGTGGCGCTGTGATCGGAGCACCAGCCCCCTGGCAGCCCTTGCGGGAGGAGCTGGACCTGCTGCCCGGTCCGGCCTTGTCCGACGGCCAGCCCAGCTGGACCTTGCACGACCCGGTGCGCAATCTGTTCTTTCAACTGGACTGGGCCAGCTTTGAAGTGCTGCGCCGCTGGGACATGGCCGATGCCCAGGCCATGGCACGCGATATTGCGGCGCACACCACTTTGCAGGTGACTGCGGCGGACGTGCAGGTGCTGCAGCAGTTTCTGCTGGGCAACGAGCTGCTGCAGCCGCCGCCCCATGGTGCGCCTGCGCTGGCCGAAAAGTGGCAAAGCCGGCGTGGCGGCTGGTCGCAATGGCTGTTGCACAACTATCTGTTCTTCCGGGTGCCGCTGCTGCGCCCGGACCGCTGGCTGGAACGCTGGGCGCCCCGGCTGGATTTTCTGTTTCGGCCTGGCTTCTGGTGGCTGACGCTGGCCGCCTTCCTGTGGGGGCTGTGGGGCGTGGTGCGTTCCTGGGAAGTGTTTCACGCCACCCTGGTGGACATGTGGAGCCTGCAGGGCCTGCTGGCCTATGGTGTCACCTTGCTGGGGGTGAAATGCCTGCACGAGTTGGGCCATGGCATCACCGCCAAGCGCTATGGCTGCCGCGTGCCCACCATGGGGGTGGCGTTTCTGGTGCTGTGGCCCGTGGCCTATACCGATACCAACGAGGTCTGGAAGCTGACGCGCCGCGACCAGCGGTTGAAGGTGGCGGCAGCGGGCATTACCACCGAGCTGGTGATTGCCGTGTGGGCATTGCTGGCCTGGCTGTGGCTGCCCGATGGCTGGCCCAAGGCCATGGCCTTCTTGCTGGCCACCACCACCTGGGTGAGCACGGTGCTGATCAATGCCAGCCCCTTCATGCGCTTTGATGGCTATTTTCTGCTGTCGGACTATCTGCAGATGCCCAATCTGCACAGCCGTGCCTTTGCCCTGGCGCGCTGGGATCTGCGCGAGCGGCTGTTTGCGCTGGGCGAGGCCCCGCCCGAGCGCTTTGCCCCCACGCGCCAGCGCATGCTGATTGCCTTTGCCTGGGCCACCTGGATTTACCGTCTGGTGCTGTTTCTGGGGATTGCGGCCCTGGTGTATCACTTCTTCATCAAGGCGGTCGGGATTTTGTTGTTTGCGGTGGAAATCGTGTGGTTCGTTGCCAAACCGGTGTGGTCGGAAGTGAAAGCCTGGCGGGAACGCAAGGCGCAGATTGTGCACAGCCGCCGTGCGCGTTGGAGTGCTGCGCTGGCGGTGGGGTTGCTGGCCTTGCTGGTGGTGCCCTGGCCGGTGCCGGTGCTCAGCAGCGGCATGCTGCAGTCCGGTGCGCAGTGGCAGCTGCATGCGCCCGAGGCCGCACAGCTGGCGCAGGCGCCCTTGGCCGAAGGCAGTGCGGTGGCGGCCGATACCGCCGTGTTTGCGCTGACTTCACCCGCCTTGCAGGCGGCCGCCCAACAGAACCAAGCGCGTTTGCGGCAGGTGGTGCAGCAGTCGGCAGCCGCCGGCATGGACGGGGAACTGCGCCGCGACTGGCAGGTGTGGCAGGACCGCCAGGCCGAGGCCCTGGCACAGCAGGCGGCGCTGGACACGGATGCCGCGCGCTACCAGTTGCAGCCGGGCGGCAGCGGCGTGCTGCGCGATGTGGACCCGGACTTGCAGGCCGGCGAATGGGTGGCCCGCAGGGAGCTGTTGGGCCGTGTGGTGGACCTGCAGAAACTGGAAGTGGTGAGCTATGTGGCGGAGCAGGAACTGCACCGCATTCGGCCGGGCGATAGCGGTCTGTTCATCACCGAGGGGGCCGGTGGTGCCGCACTGCCGGTGCGCGTGCGCAGCATTGACCAGGACGCCAGCCGCAGCCTGAACGAAGGGGCGCTGTCCGCACAGGCGGGCGGCAATGTGGCGGTGCGCAATCAGCAGGGGGTGCTGTACCCCGAGCAGCCGGTGTACCGGGTGGTGCTGGATGTGGTGAACGCGGAGGCCTTGCCCGCCTGGGCGGCCCAGCACCGCTGGCGTGGCCGGGTCAGCATCCGGGGGGCCTGGGAAGCGCCGGGGGCGCAGTTTGTGCGCACGGCGGCCAGCGTGTTCTGGCGCGAGGCGGGCTTTTAGCGCCAGGGGGCAGGGCCGCGGCGTGCCGTGGTGGTCCTGCCGTAAGCCCATGGACCATCATGGCCTATGGAACCCGCATGCCGCAGACCCGGGTGGCATGCGGAGCACGGGGGGCTTCAGACCTCAGACCTGTTCGGCCAGCAGTTCCTGCAAGGTCTTGACCTGCAGCTTCAGTCGCTCGTTTTCGGCTTCCAGCTCGGCCACGCGGGCCTGCAGCTCTTCGGCCGATGCCTGCGGAGCAGCTTCGGCGCCTTCTTCGGCTTCCAGCTTTTCGGCCTTGGGCTTTTTCTTGGCGTCGCGCAAGCGCTTGGCAGCCTGTTTCAGACCGTCAGCGCCTTCGGCGGCCACGGCCTGCTGTTCTTCCATCGGCAGGGTGGCGACCACAGCCGCCGCGTTCAGCGTCAGCTCCCCGGCGCGCACGGCGGCGACCACTTCGGGTGCGGCCTTTTCCTGGATGGTTTCGATCATCTTGACCTGGCCGGCCGACAGGCGTGCGGCGCGGGCCAGTGCTTCGCGGGTGTCCAGGGCCTGGTCGGGCACCTTGGGCATGGTAGCCAGGGCCTGGGCGACCACCGGGTCGGTATCGCCTTCCCAGGGCGCGTCGGTGGCAGCTTCACCGGCCTGGGCCTTGGCGGCGTTCACGGCGGCAGCGGCCGCGGCGCGGCGTTCGGCAATGATTTCGCGTTTGCGCAGGGCCAGCACGCCGCGCTGGAAGTCGGACACGCTGCGGCGGCCCAGGTGCTGGTCGATCATCCACAGGTGGATGTCTTCCATGTTCTGGAAGCGTTCGTTCTGGATGGTCTTGAACGGCAGGCCGTGCTTTTGGCAGATGCCAAAGCGGTTGTGGCCGTCCACCAGGATATTGCCCCACAGCACCAGCGCGTCGCGGCAGCCTTCGTCGAGGATGCTGCGCTCCAGCGATTCGTGTTCGTCGGGGGTCAGGGGGTCGATATAGGCCTTGAGTTCGGGCAGAACCTGGATTTCTTCTGGATTCACTTGTCGTTCCTTGTCTTCAGGCAATCAGAGGCAAAAAGAGGCAAAGGCCCCGAGGGGCCTTGCAGAATCAGGGGCTGCCTGCGCGCATGGGGCGCGGACTTCAGCGCGCCGTCGTGCCGAAGTGCTCCGCGCCTGGGCGCAGGAAGCCGTGGTCTTATGCTTGTTCGGGGTGCAGCAAGCGGGCAATCAGTGCACCTTCCCACGGACCTTCCATCGGCACGCGCACGCGGATGGGGTTGCCCTGGGCCACCTGCACCGGCTCGCCGTCCAGATTGAACATCTGGGTCAGCTGGACGCGGCGGTTGCCTGTGGGGTGCACGACCTCAATGGTATCGCCCACGGCAAAACGGTTCATGGTTTCAATCTCGACCATGCCATTCACGTAATCGCGCACCTGGCCCACAAAGTGGCTGCGCTGCAGCACCGAGGTGCCGGTTTCGTAGTTCTGGTAGTCGTTGGCGGGGCGGCGCTCCAGCAGGCCGCCGGTGTAGCCGCGGTTGGCCAGGCTTTCCAGCTCGGTGATCAGGTGCGGGTTGAAGGGGCGGCCGGCCACGGCGTCGTCGATGGCGCGGCGGTAGGTCTGCGCGGTGCGGGCCACGTAGTACAGGCTCTTGGTGCGGCCTTCGATCTTCAGCGAATCGACGCCGATCTTGGTCAGGCGCTCCACATGCTCCACGGCGCGCAGGTCCTTGGAGTTCATGATGTAGGTGCCGTGCTCATCTTCCATGATGGGCATCATTTCGCCGGGGCGGCCTTTTTCTTCCAGCAGGTAGATGGCATCGGCCTTGGGGTGGCGGTTGCCGTCACCGCAGGTGCTGGTGAACTGGTTGTCGGCGTCGTTCTTGGCGTCTTCGAAGTTGAAGCCCTTGTCCATGGCCTGGGCCAGGGCTTCGCCGGTGTTGGGGTCGACCTGAGCGTCGTGCGTCTTGTAGTCCCAGCGGCAGGCGTTGGTGCAGGTGCCCTGGTTGGGGTCGCGGCGGTTGAAGTAGCCGCTCAGCAGGCAGCGGCCCGAGTAGGCAATGCACAGTGCGCCGTGCACAAAGACTTCGATCTCCATGTCCGGGCATTCCTGGCGGATCTTTTCGATCTCGTCCAGAGACAGCTCGCGCGAGAGGATGATGCGCTCCACGCCCATCTTCTGCCAGAACTTGACGGTGGCGTAGTTGGTGGTGTTGGCCTGCACGGACAGGTGGATCACCGCCTCGGGCCACTTTTCCTTGACCATCATGATCAGGCCCGGGTCGGCCATGATCAGCGCGTCGGGCTTCATGGCGATGATGGGCTCGATGTCGCGCAGGTAGGTGCGGATCTTGTCGTTGTGCGCAATCACGTTGCTGGTCAGGAAGAACTTCTTGCCGCGTGCATGCGCTTCCTGGATGCCCTGGGCGATCTGTTCCATGCGGAACTCGTTGTTGCGGGCGCGCAGACTGTAGCGCGGCTGGCCGGCATACACGGCATCGGCGCCAAAGTCATAGGCGGCGCGCATTTTGTCGAGCGAGCCGGCGGGCAACAGGAGTTCGGGGGCTTTGAGGGTCATGATGGGGCGTATTGTCCTGCAAACCGCCCTCCCGTGTGTCAGGGCGGGCAGGGTGCCCGCAGGGGTTTCAGGGGCTGTTACCTCCGCGTCCGGCACGGTTGCTGCCACCGGATTGGGCAGGCTGCATGGGCGCGTCCGCAGGCCATGTGCCGCGGGAGGGCGTGTTCCCGGTCGCCGCCGCTTGGGCCAGGTGGGGCGTGCGGCAGTGGGCTCAGCGGATGCTGTGCTGCTGCAGGTGTTCCAGCAGCAGCTGGGCATGTGCCGGCAGCTGCACGCCGGGCCGGGTGCACAGCAGCAGCTGGCGCTGGGCCCAGGGGTCCTGCAGGGCGATCGCCCGTGCGCCGTTGCGGCCCGCATGGCGGCGTGCAGCGGAGGCAGGCAGCACGGCCACGCCGGCGCCCTGGCCGACCAGCTGGCAGATGCTGTCGAACTGCTGCAGCTGCACGCGCCAGCGCAGCGGCTGGCCCAGTTGCGTGGCGTGGCGCTGCACCAGGGCCTGCAGGGCAGAGCCGCGGGGCAGGCCAATCCAGTCCTGTGTCAGCAACTCGGCAAGCCGCAGCGACATGCGGCGTGCCAGCGGGTGTTCCACCGGCAGCACGGCCATCAGCGGATCGGGGCGCCAGGGTTCGGCCTGGATGCCGCTGGTGTCCACCGCATCGCTGGCAATGCCAATGTCGCACAGGCCCTGACGCAAGCCGTCCAGCACGGCTTCGCTGCGGCATTCCTGCAGCTCCAGTGCCACGCGCGGCTGGGCCTGCAGAAAACCGGCCACGGCCTGCGGCAGGTGTTCGGCCACGGCCGAGGTATTGCCCCGCACCCGCGCCTGACCGGCCAGGCCGTTGCCGAAGTCCGCCAGATCACCGCGCAGATGCTCCATTTGCTGCAGCACCTGGCGTGCGTGCTGGCCCAGCGTATGGCCGGCGGCCGTGGGGCGCACGCCGCGTGCACCGCGCTCGAGCAGTGGGGCACCCAGCTGGGCTTCCATGCCGCGCACGCGCTCGCTGGCCGAGGCCAGCGTCATGTGCGACAGGCCCGCTGCCGCCGTGAGCGTGCCGCTGTCCAGGATGTGGACAAACAGTTGCAGATCGGTGAGGTCAAAGCGCATGGAGGGCAAGGTGGGCATGGACGAAGAGGGGCGGAACAAGGCTCAGGGAGGGCCTGAGTCTGGCTGCAGCACTTCCGCATTGTGGTGTCAGTGTAGGCGCAGAAGAATGGCGCAGGAAAAGTGTTTGGTTAGGACATGTTGTGATGCAAAAGGTTCAGTTTGAAACGAAGGCTGCTGCGGCCACCATGGCAGCCATGGCGGCACAGCAGGCGGGCGCATGAACGCCGATCTGCTGGCCCAGCCGGGGCTGCTGCTGGGGGCCGTGCTGGTGTTTGCGCTGGCAGGCGTGGTCAAGGGCGTGGTGGGTCTGGGTCTGCCCACGGTCTCCATGGCGCTGCTGGCGCTGTTCATGCCCACGGGGCAGGCCGCCGCCTGGCTGCTGCTGCCTTCGCTGGTGACCAATGTGCTGCAGATGCGTCCGGCGGCATCGCTGGGACCGGTGCTGCGCCAGCTGTGGCCCATGCAGCTGGGCGTGGTGGTGGGTACGTTGGGCGGGGTGTGGTGGTGGGGGCCGCTGGGCCAGGCCGCCGGGGCACGCACCTTGCTGGGAGCGGCGCTGGCGCTGTATGCGCTGTGGGGTCTGTGGGGACGTGCGGTGACGCTGCCGCACAGGCACCAGGGGTGGCTGGGGGCTGTGGCTGGCCTGGTGACCGGGGGCATCACGGCGCTGACCGGTGTGTTTGTGGTGCCGGCGGTGGCCTATCTGCAGGCCTTGCAGCTGCCGCGCCAGGCGCTGATGCAGGCCATGGGGCTGAGCTTCACTGTCTCCACGCTGGCCTTGGGTCTGGGGCTGAGTGGTGTGGCGGGCGGCAGCGGCCCGCTGGATGGTGCGGCGCTGGGGGCGTCGGCCGCGATGCTGCTGCCCGCGCTGCTGGGCATGGCTGCGGGGGAGCGGCTGCGATCGCGTCTGTCGGCCACGGCTTTCAAGCAGGTGCTGATGGGCAGCTTGCTGGCACTGGGGGCTTACATGCTGTTCAACTAGCAGCGGTGAAACCGCTGTGCCGCTGCATGGCATGGCAGCATGTCTGCAAAAGAAAAGGGCTTGAAGGTGGAAACACCTTCAAGCCCTTTTCTGCGTGTGCTGCCGCAGCGTGGCTGGTACGGACTCAGTCTTGCGGGCGGAAGCCGATCACCAGGGTGGGCGGCACCTTGCCATCCACGTCCTTGGGCAGGGAATCGGTCTTCTGCACGGCGCGCACCACGGCGTCGTCCCAGGCCTTGTTGCCGCTGGACTTGATCAGGCGGGCGCTGATGATGTCACCGCCGGGCGCGGTGCGCACTTCGACTTCGGCACGCGGGTTGCCGCTGATCGCGTCCGGGTAGACGATGTTGGGCTTGACCTTGGCCGCCACCTTGGCGCCGTAGCCGGCCGACGGGCCGTGGCCGCCGCCGGCACCGGTGCCCGCACCGGAACCGTTGCCACCGCCCTTGCCAGCGTTGGGGCCGCTGCTGCGCTCGGCCGAGCCACTGCCGCCCGAGCCTGCCAGACCGGCCATGCGTGCCATGTTTTCCTGGCGCATCTTCTCTGCGGCGGCTGCGTCCTTGGCGTCCTTGGCCGCCTGTTCCTTCTTGCGCTTGTCGTCAGCGGCCTTCTTCTCGGCTTTTTCCTTGTCGGCTTTCTCTTTCTCGGCCTTGTCCTTTTTCTCTTTTTCCTTCTGCAGCTTGTCTTTCTCGGCCTTGTCCGCCTTTTCTTTCTCCAGGCGGTCCTTCTTCTCCTGCTCTTTCTTCTGCTTGTCCTTCTCGGCCTTGTCTGCTTTTTCCTTTTCCAGGCGTTCCTTGCGCTCTTCCTCGGCCTGTTCCTTCTTTTCTTTTTCCTTTTGCAGCCGCGCTTTTTCCGCCTTCTCGGCCTTTTCCTTGGCCTGGCGTTCTTCCAGCTCGCGCTTGTCCTTCAGCTCCTGCTGGCGCTTTTTCTCCAGCGCCAGCTCGGCCTCATGGGCCTGCTGTTCGGCTTGCAGCTGTTGCGGCGTGGGCTTGGGCGGCACCACCACGGGCTCCGGCTCCGGTGGGGGCGGGGGCTTGACGGGTTCGGGCTCCGGCTCGGGTTCCGGTGGCGGCGTGGGCGCACGCGGGGCGGCTGCCGTGGGCATTTCCGACCACAGCTCGGCTTCCACAGCGGCTTCACCGACCGCTTTGGGCGGGCGCACGTTCCACACGAGCGCCACGATCAGCAGGATGTGCGCCGCCAGTGCCATCAGCCAGGCGCGCAGGTACTTGCTGCGGCGGGGTGGGGCAAAGGGGTCGTTTTCGTAGCGGGATGACATGGAATCGGGTGCGGTGCTAATAGTTGCGGGCCGGCGGGCGAAAAGCCGCCGCCGGCCCGAAGGTCACTTGCCGGCGGCGGACTTGACGCCCAGGGCCACGCGCTTGACGCCGGCTTTCTGGAGTTCGCCCATGGCGTTGACCACGGTTTCGTAGGGCAGGGCTTTGTCTGCCTGGATCATGACGGCGCTGTCCTCGGGCTGGCCGGATTGCCAGCTGGCGGCCGCCAGGCCCAGTTCCTGCAGCGTCACGGCCTGTTCGCCATTCGGCGTCTTCAGGCGCACGGAGCCGTCCTTGTCAATCAGCACATGGGCCACGTTCTGGACCGGTGGCTTGGTGGACTTGCCGGCGCTGGGCACGTTGATGGCGCCGGGCGTGAGCATGGGGGCCGTGACCATGAAGATGATCAGCAGCACCAGCATCACGTCGATGAACGGCACCATATTGATTTCGTTGACGGTGCGGCGGCCTTTGCCGCGGGAGCTGACTGAGGGCATGGGGCGGCTCCGATCAGTGGCCCGACGCCGTGCTCTGGCCCACGCCGCTCACATTGCGCTGCAGGATGTTGGAGAACTCTTCGATGAAGGTTTCCTGCTGGCTGGCAACGCGGTCAATCTTGTGGGCGTAGCGGTTGTAGGCAGTCACCGCCGGGATGGCAGCAAACAGGCCCATGGCGGTGGCGACCAGGGCTTCGGCAATGCCGGGGGCCACGGTGGCCAGCGTGATCTGTTCCATGTTGGCAAAACCGGTGAAGGCGTGCATCACCCCCCAGACCGTGCCGAACAGACCGACGTAGGGGGCCACGGAGCCCACGGTGCCCAGGAAGGGCAGACCGGATTCGACCTCGTCCATCTCCCGTTGGAAGCTGGCACGCATGGCGCGGCGGGTCCCGTCCATCAGCGTGTCGGCGCTGGTGATGCGGCGTTCGCGCAGTTTCTGGTATTCACGCATGCCGCTGGCGAAGACACGTTCCATGGGGCCGCCGGTCTTGGCGTTCTTCATGGCGCTGATGTACAGATCGTTCAGGCTGGTGCCGGACCAGAAGTCCTGCTCGAAGCTGTCGTTCTGCGCACGCACTTTGTTGAGCGTCTGCATCTTGCGGAAGATCATGGCCCAGCTGGCGACCGAGGCGGCCACCAGGATCAGCATGACGAGTTGGACCACCCAGCTGGCTTGCAGCACCAGGTGGAGGATGGACATGTCTTGGTTGTTCATGAGAGTTGTTCCAGGATGCTGGCAGGAATACGGGCAGGGCGCATGCTGGCCGCATCCACCCAGCCAATACGGATGGTGCCTTCACTTAACAGCTGAGGCTGGCCATCGGATGACATGGTGTGTTGTAACAAAGCCTGTTGGGCAATGGTGATGGAGGCACGGCCGGCCGATTGCAGACGGGCCGTGACCCAGAGCTGATCGTCCAGCCGCGCCGGGGCGACATAGTCCACCGCAGCATGGGTTACGACAAAGAAGCCGCCGGTTTGTTCCCGCAGCTTTTGCTGTTCGATACCCAGGGCGCGCAGCCATTCGGTGCGGCCGCGCTCGAAGAAATGCAGCATCCGGGAGGGGTAGACCGTGCCGCGGGCATCGGTGTCCTCCCAGTAGATGCGCAGGGGAAAGCGAAAGGCCGTCATGAGCATGCTCAGCCCAGCAGGCGTTCCATGCGGGCCACGGCCTCTTGCAACTGGGCCATGGAGTTGGCCGTGGAAAAGCGGATGTGGCGTGCGGTGTCGGCCGTGCCGAAGTCGCGGCCCGGGGTGGCCGCGATATGGGCTTGCTGCAGCAGCGCATGGGCAAAGTCCCAGCTGCAGTTGGCTCCGGGCGCTACGCCCAGCTTGTGCGCCACCTGGGAGCAGTCGGCCCAGGCGTAGAACGCCCCGTCGGGCATGACAGGCACGGACAGGCCCAGGCGGTTGAGCTGGGGCAGGAAGTAGTCGCGGCGGGCCTTGAATTCGGCACGGCGGCGTTCGAACTCGGCAATGCTTTCGGGCGCAAAGCAGGCCAGGGCGGCATGTTGCGAAATGGTGGACGCGCAGATAAACAGGTTCTGGGCCAGGCGCTCCACCACCGGCACCATGGCATCGGGCACCACCATCCAGCCCAGGCGCCAGCCGGTCATGTTGAAGTACTTGCTGAAGCTGTTGATGCTGATGATGTCGTCGTCAATGGCCAGGGCAGTCTGGCCGAAGGCGTCGTCATACGACAGGCCCAGGTAGATCTCGTCGACGATGGTGATGCCGCCCTTGGACTTGACCACCTCGTGGATGCGGCGCAGTTCGGCCGGGTCAATGGATGTGCCCGTGGGGTTGGAGGGCGATGCCAGCAGCACGCCGCGCGTCTTGTCGCCCCAGTGGGCCTGCACCTGGGCGGCGCTGAGCTGGAAGCGCTCGGCCGCGCCCGACGGAATCAGCTTGGCCGAGCCTTCGGCGGCGCTGACGAAGTGGCGGTTGCAGGGGTAGCTGGGGTCCGGCATCAGGATTTCATCGCCGGCCTCGATCAGTGCCAGGCAGGCCAGCTGCAGTGCGGCGCTGGCACCGGCGGTGACCACAATGCGGCGTGCGGGTACGTCCACGCCGAAGCGGCTGGCATACCAACCGCTGATGGCTTCGCGCAGCGGCTCCAGGCCCAGCGCGTTGGTGTATTGCGTGGCGCCGCTGCCGATGGCGCGGGCCGCGGCCTCCTGCACCAGGGCGGGTGCGGTGAAATCGGGTTCGCCAATGTTCAGAAAGATCACCGGCTGGTCGGTGTGGGCCACTTCACGGGCCAGCGCCTGGGCGGCCTTGGCCACCTCCATCACGTAAAACGGTTCAATGCGTTGCGCGCGGGTGGAAAACTGCATGGGCTCTTCAAGGGGGCGGCGGTGCCGCAGAACAAAAAAGAAAAAAGGCAGCGTTCCGGTGGGAAGGCTGCCTGGCAGGAGATCAGGCCTGGCTGTCCTGGGCGGGCTGGTCGGCTGCGGGTTCGGCCTTGGTGGCCTGCTCCGGCTTGCCGGCGCCGTTCTGGCCCTTGTCGGCAGCCACTTCGGTGGGGCGCAGCGTAGGGGCCAGGGCGTGGAGAACGCCGTTCACGTACTTGTGGCCGTCGGTGCCGCCAAATTCCTTGGCCAGCTCGATGCTCTCGTTGAGCACCACACGCCAGGGCACGTCGGGGCAGTGCAGGAACTCATAGACGCCAATCCACATGCAGGCATGCTCGATGGGCGAGAGCTCTTCCATGCGGCGGTCCAGCTTGGGAGCGATCAGCGCATCCAGGTCCGCAGCGGTTTCGATGCAGCCGTGCAGCAGTGCGTCGTAGTGGGCCGTGTCGCACTTGTGAAAGCCCGCCAGGTCGCGCGTGAACATGTCGATGGACGTGGCATCGTTGCCACCCACGATGTGCTGGTACAGCGCCTGCAGCGCGAACTCGCGCGAGCGGCTGCGGGTGGACTTGGAGGCCGCCTTGCGCACACCGGTGCTGGTCACGCCCTTGCGAGGCTGGCGGGGGGGACGGCTTTTGGCCGATGTGGATTGGGTGTCGTCGCTCATGGCTTATTTCAGGGTGCGGAGCAGACAGGCCATTTCGATGGCCACGCGGGCGGCATCGGCGCCTTTTTCGGTCTGGCGGGCGATGGCCTGCTCCAGGTTCTCTGTGGTGATGATCGCATTGGCGATCGGAAGACGGTAGTCCAGGCTCAGGCGGGTCACGCCGGCGCCGGATTCATTGGCCACCAGTTCAAAGTGGTAGGTCTCGCCGCGGATGATGCAGCCCAGGGCCACCAGGGCGTCATAGCCGCCGCGCTCAGCCAGGGCCTGCAGCGCCACGGGCACTTCCAGTGCGCCGGGCACCAGCACATGGTCAATGGCGTCGGCGGCCACACCGGCTTCCAGCAAGGTCTGGGTGCAGGCCTGGGCCAGGGTGTTGGTGATGCTTTCGTTCCAGCGGGCCTGGACGATGCCAATGCGCAGACCTTGGCCGTTCAGTGCGGAGGCATTGCCTTTTTCAGCGTGCAGCATGTCGCTTTATTCCTTGGTGATGTAACCGGTGATTTCCAGGCCGTAGCCGGCCATGCTGGGCATGCGGCGGGGCTGGCCCAGCAGCTTCATTTTGTGCACGCCGCATTCGCGCAGGATCTGCGCGCCCACGCCGTAGGTGCGCAGGTCCATGCGGCCGCGTTCGGGTGCCTGGGCCGAGCGGGCCTTGCCGTCGAACTGCTCCAGCAGCTGGGCAGCACTTTCGCCGCAGTTCAGCAGCACGGCCACGCCCTGGCCTTGGCGGTCCAGGTACTGCAGGCTGGTGTCCAGACCCCAGGAGTGCATGGAGCGGTTGATCTCCAGCGCATCCAGCACGGATAGCGGTTCGTGCACACGCACGGGGACTTCATCGGTTTCGCTCCAGCTGCCCTTGACCAGGGCCAGGTGCACGGCATGGCTGGGTTTGTCGCGGAAGGCGTGGCAGGTGAATTCGCCGTAGGGCGTCTGGATGGCACGGCTGCCCACTTTTTCCAGCAGCGATTCGGTGCGGCTGCGGTACTGGATCAGGTCGGCAATGGTGCCGATCTTCAGACCGTGTTCCGCGGCAAACAGCTGCAGATCGGGCAGGCGGGCCATGGTGCCGTCGTCCTTCATGATCTCGCAGATCACGGCCGAGGGGGCGCAGCCGGCCATGCCGGCCAGGTCGCAACCGGCTTCCGTGTGGCCGGCGCGGATCAGCACACCGCCGTCCACGGCCTGCAGCGGGAAGATGTGGCCTGGTTGCACCAGGTCGGTGGGCACGGCGTTCTTGGCCACGGCAGCTTGCACGGTGCGGGCGCGGTCGGCGGCGGAAATGCCGGTGGTCACGCCTTCGGCAGCTTCAATGGAGACGGTGAAGGCGGTGCTGTAGACGGTGCCATTGCGTGCAGCCATGGGCGGCAGCTTCAGGTATTCGCAGCGTTCGCGGGTGAGAGTCAGGCAGATCAGGCCCCGGCCGAACCGGGCCATGAAGTTGATGGCTTCGGGGGTGACGTGGTCGGAGGCCAGCACCAGGTCGCCTTCGTTTTCGCGGTCTTCCTCATCCACCAGGATGACCATGCGGCCTGCGCGCATGTCGGCAACGATCTCTTCCACCGGCGAGATGGCGACGGGGTTCAGGGGGGTATTCATGAGAGCTGTTTCCTTGGGGCCTGGTGCTGTGGCAACAGAAGGCGTATGGCGTCCAGGGCACTGACACATGGTGCCCAAGGACACCCCCAAAGAACGCTATGCGCACGGCCACTACCGTACGAGAGAGGGCGCCGGATGGTGCCCGCCTCGGAATCCCGCCATTCTAGTGCAGCGCAGCAGCTGTGCGCCGCAGAAGGTTTAGCGGGAGGGGTCCTGCAGCACCACATCGCCATCCGGAATCGCCACGCAGGGCAGCACGCAGCCTTCGGCTTTTTCTTCGGCGCTCAGGCCGGGCCATTCCACGGCGTAATGCACGCTGCCGGACACCAGTTGGCCGATGCAGGTGCGGCAGGTACCGTTGCGGCAGGAGCTGGGCCAATCCAGCCCACCTTGCTCCATGGAGTCGAGCAGGGACTGGTCGGCCCAGGCATCGCATTGCTGGTCGCTGGGGCTGAGGCGGGCGATGAAAAAGGGTGGAGCGAAGTCGGAAGACATGGGCAGCAAAAAAAAGAGCGCTCCATGGCGCAAACCCTGCATTGTGGCCGAGCCTGGATTCGGCGGACAGTGGGCGGGATTTGACCTGGTGTTAACCCGTGCATGCCTAAAAAATGGGCGCAGCAAATGGAAGTGTGGAAAATCAAGCACTTAGCGCCCAGGAATCCGCGCTTGCGAAAGTTGTCCACACAGTTTTCCAACGCGGTTGGTGACAACTTTGTCAGACAGTGCGCTGCCTAAAAAATAGGCATAAAAATAAAATCGTTCAAAATCAATGACTTGGGATTTTGTTGTAACAGTGTCCCATGCTTATCCACAGGCCTTTGCCGCAGAGATGGGGATAAATCGGCGCGGGCGTCTGCAGGGGCTGCGCGTGGGGGCGCACAGTCGCTTGGGCTACTGCAGCGCTGCCCGCCGCCGCGTAGAGTGCGCGGCGTAGACACCCGCAGCGGGTGGCAAAAAGCACGCAGATCCAACAGGAGACAAACACCATGCAAGCAGATGAACTGGACTTTCAGGGCCGTGTGGCCATCGTGACCGGCGCCGGGGGCGGCCTGGGCCGCCAGCACGCGCTGGCACTGGCACGCCGCGGTGCCAAGGTGCTGGTCAACGACCTGGGCGGCGCGCTGGACGGCAGCGGTGGTTCGGTCGGCGCGGCCCAGGCCGTGGTCAATGAAATCGTTGCCGCCGGTGGCGAAGCACTGGCCAATGGCGCATCGGTGACCGATTTCGATGCCGTGCAGGCCATGGTGCAGCAGGCTGTGGACGCCTGGGGGCGGGTGGACATCCTGGTCAACAACGCCGGGATCCTGCGCGACAAGAGCTTTGCCAAGATGGACATGAGCGATTTCCGCCTGGTGATCGAAGTCCATCTGATGGGGGCCGCCAACTGCTGCAAGGCCGTGTGGGCCCAGATGCAGGCACAGAACTACGGTCGCATCGTGATGACGACCTCGTCCTCGGGGCTGTATGGCAACTTTGGCCAGAGCAACTACGGTGCGGCCAAACTGGCCCAGGTGGGGCTGATGCAGACCCTGGCCATCGAAGGTGCCAAGTACGGCATCCACGTCAACGCGTTGGCACCCACGGCAGCCACGCGCATGACCCAAGGCCTGCTGGGGGAAGAGGCGCTGCAGGCGCTGACGCCCGAATCGGTGGTGCCGGCCATGCTGGTGCTGGCGCACGCATCGGCGCCCACGCGCACCATCCTGTGCGCAGGCGCGGGGTCGTTCGAGGCGGCCCACATCACCTTGACCCAGGGCGTGCACCTGGGCCAGGGCGAGAGCGTGCCCGAGCAACTGGCCGAAGCCTTGCCCCAGGTGCTGGACCGTACGCAGGAGCAGGTGCCGCAAAGCGGCCAGGCGCAAAGCCGCCTGGAGGTGGGCAAGGCCTTGCAGGCCCGGGCGCTGGCCTAAGCACAAGCCGGGTGGGGCTGCGGCGGCGGCCCGGGCCGGCACAGTCCGGGTGTGGTTAAAACCAGGGGGCATACGCCACTGGTTACATTTGCCTATCATCGGCGGCCCATGGCCCGGCATGCTAAGTTCGGGCCCCGCAGTACTGTGCACCGACACCAGCCAGCATGAACCATACCGCAGCCTTCTCTTCGCTCCCTGATGCCCAACGCCTGGCGGGAATCCGCCGTGGCATTGAGAAAGAAGGCTTGCGTGCGCTGTCGAACGGGGGGCTGGCGCTGACGCCGCACCCCGCCGCGCTGGGTTCGGCACTGACCCACCCCCACATCACCACGGACTTCAGCGAATCGCAACTGGAGCTGATCACCGGCGCCCGTCTGGGGGTAGAGGAATGTGTGCAGGAGTTGCAGCGCGTGCACCAGTTTGTGCACCGCACGCTGGATGCCCAGTGTGACGGCGAGCTGATGTGGGCCTCCAGCATGCCTAGCGGGCTGCCCATCGATGAAACCATTCCGCTGGGGCGCTATGGCAGCTCGCATGTCGGGCGCTCCAAAAGCGTCTACCGCATGGGCCTGGGCCACCGCTATGGCCGCCGCATGCAGACCATCTCAGGCATCCACTACAACTGGTCGTTGCCGGGGGTGTCCAGTGACGAATACTTTGCGCTGATCCGCAATTTCCGCCGCCACGCGTTTGTGCTGCTGTACCTCTACGGTGCATCGCCGGCGCTGTCCCCGTGCTTTGTCGAAGGCCGTTCGCACCAGCTGCAGCCCATGGGCACCGAGGGCAGGGCGTTCTACCTGCCCTATGCCACCTCGCTGCGCATGGGGCGCCTGGGCTACCAGAGCGATGCCCAGTCCAGCATCAGCGTCAGCTACAACGGCCTGGAAGGCTATGCCAATTCGCTGTACGACGCGCTGACCCGGCCTTACCCCGCCTACCAACTGGTGGGCGTGCGCAACCCGGGCGGCGACTACAACCAGCTGGGCACCAGCCTGCTGCAGATCGAGAACGAGTTCTACGGCACCATCCGCCCCAAGCGCACCGTGAAGAGCGGAGAGCGCCCGCTGCATGCACTGCGCGAGCGCGGCGTGGAGTATGTGGAAGTGCGCTTGATGGACATCGATCCCTACGAGGACGTGGGCATCCGTGCCAGCACCATGCGGATGCTGGACGTGTTCCTGCTGCACTGCCTGCTCAGCGATAGCCCACCGGACTCGCCGCAGGAGATTGCGGACCTCAAGCACAACCAGCACCTGACCGCCGAGCGCGGCCGTGAGCCCGGTCTGCACCTGGTGCGCGCCGGCCGGGAGGTGGAGATGACGGCCTGGGCCGATGAGGTGCTGCAGGCCTGCCGGCCCATTGCCCAGGCGCTGGACCAGGTGCACGGCACGCGGGATTACACCGAGGCCCTGGAGCTGGCACTGGCCCGTGTGCAGGACAGCAGCCTCACGCCGTCGGCCCGCGTGCTGGTCGATATGGCCCAGCACTACGGCAACAACTTCAACGCCTTTGGCCTGGCCCGCTCCCAATGGGCGCGCGACCAGTTGCTGCACCGCCCCTGGAGTGCGGCGGATGAGGCGCAGTTTGCGGCCTGGGCGGCCGAATCGGTGCAGGCCCAGCAGGCCATCGAGGCCGCCAGCGTGGGCAGTTTCGAGGACTGGCGCCAGAACTACATGGCGCCCCAGCAACTGGGCTGAGTCCGGCGCGGCTGCCGCCTGTGCCCAGGCGGGTGTGGGCTGCCTAAGCCGGGCGCATGAATCTGCGATGACAGCATCGCGGGCATGTGACATGCGTTTGTAACACGCTGTCACTACATTGCCGGACAGAAGCTGCCCCGGTGGGCGGCACAGGGTGACACCCGCCAGCCATGTCCACTGCCACATTGCGTTTGCATCCGCCCCGCCGCTCCGTGTGGGCGCACCTCCAGAACCTGTCGGTCGCCCGCAAGATCGGCATGGTGTTCCTGGGACTGCTGCTGTCCAGCGCACTGGTCGCCGTGGCCCTGCTGTGGCAATTGCAGCGTGTGAACCAGGAAGTCGCCCAGGCCACGGCCCACAGCGAGCAGCGCATGCTCTGGGCTGTGCGCTGGCAGGCCCTGACCAACCAGGCACTGGAAGTGGCGCTGGCCGGGGTGCAGTCCGCCGAAGAAGCGCTGATCGCCAGTGCCAACGACAAGGCCCGCACCTTGTGGAAGGCCGCCGAGCAGGCGCGCGAAGCCATGGCCCAGCGGATCAGCGATGGCGACGACCGCGCCCTGATGGACGAAGCCCAGGCCGGCCAGGCCCAGTTGCTCAAGCACTATGAAGCGGCGTTCAAGGCGCGCGACCTGGGGCAGGCCTGGGAAGTGCAGAAGCTGGTGGACCAGGCCTTGCTGCCAGCCGCCAAGGCGCAGGTCGCGGTGTTCGAGCGCCTGATCGCCCTGCAGGAAACCCACCGAAGCGAGGTGCTGGAAGCCGGCGCCCGCCAGCGCCAGGCAGCGCTGTGGTGGGCCGTGGCCATCTACGGCAGCCTGCTGGTGCTGGGCGTGCTGGTCTCCGGGGCGCTGGTGCGCTCGCTGACCCGTCCGTTGCACGAGGCGGTGGCTGTGGCCCGCACCATTGCACAAGGGGACTTGCGTGTGCGCGTGGACAGCCAGCGCACCGACGAAGTCGGGGTGTTGCTGCAGGACCTGGGTCGCATGGCCCGCCAGTTGCAGGCGGTGGTGGCACAGGTGCACGACGGAGTGGAGGCGGTGACCGAGGCTTCGGGCCAGATTGCCGCCGGCAACGGGGAGCTGGCCGAGCGCACGGCCCAGACGGCCGACCACCTGCACCGCAGTGTGGAGCGCATCGAGGAAGTCACGCTGACCCTGATGCAGACCGCTGAAACCGCCTTGCAGGCCGACCGCCTGGCCGCCGCCGCTGCGGCCTCGGCCCGCCAGGGGGGAGATGCGGTGCGCGATGTGGTGGACAGCATGCAGGGCATTGCCGAGCGCAGCCGCGAGATTGCGGCCATCACCGGCGTGATCGATGGCATCGCTTTCCAGACCAATATTCTGGCGCTCAATGCCGCGGTGGAAGCGGCACGTGCCGGCAGCCAGGGCCGGGGGTTTGCGGTGGTGGCCACCGAGGTGCGTGCGCTGGCCCAGCGGAGCGCCGAAGCGGCCAAGCAGATCAAGGCGCTGATCGGCGATTCGCTGCGCCAGGTGGATGGCGGCGTGCTGCTGGCGCGCCAGGCCGGCGGCCGCATGCAGGGCATTGTGGGCGATGTGGCCCAGGTCGGGCAGCTGATTGCCGAAATGGCCCAGGCCTCCACCGCCCAGCGCGACGGCATTGCCCATATCCACAGCGCGGTGCTGGAGCTCGATGGTATGACGCGCCAGAACGCGGCCATGGTGCAGGCCTGCAGCCAGGCCACCGATACCATGCAGCAGGAAGTGGGACAGCTGGTGCGCGAAGTGGGGGTGTTCCGCCTGGAGCCGCGTGCCTTGCCCCGGGCTGCCGTGGCTGCTGCGCAGCAGCCGGTGTTGCTGGCGTCCTGAGCACGCAGTGGGCGGGGTCTGGGGCGGTATCCGGAGGGGAAGCCAGGGGCAGGCGCTACAGAGGCGGCGCCGGACGCACTCCGGCAGGGTCTATGGCCCGAAGGCCGACTCCGTCAGCCGCGCCGCTGGCGCAGGCGGTGCAGACCTTCCTTGCCGATGAAGGCCAGGCCCAGTGCCAGGGCGAACAAGCCCACCACCCGGGCCTGGGCAAACATATCGCGCAGCGGCGTGGCGCCCATGAAATGGGGTGCGATCAACAGCACCAGTCCGATCAGTGCCAGGATCACCCCTTTGACCAGGGTGTCATTGGCAGTGGGTTTGCGGGAGGGAGAGAAGAAGGCCATGGCGCAGTAGATGACGGGAGAACAGGGTTGCGATTATCCTTGCGCCCCCGAAGACACCTGACATTCCCGTAGAAAGACACTCCATGGCCATCCAGTGGTTTCCCGGTCACATGAACCTGACGCGCAAGCTGATTGCCGAGCGCATCAAAGAAATCGATGTGGTGATCGAAGTGCTGGATGCGCGTTTGCCAGGCTCCAGTTTCAACCCGCTGCTGCAGGAGCTGACGGGCCACAAGCCACGCGTCAAGCTGCTCAACAAGCAGGATGTGGCCGATCCGGTGCAGACCCAGGCCTGGCTGGAGTGGTACAACGCCCAGCCCGAGACACGCGCCATCCCCATGGATGCGGAGGAAGCCGCGCCCGCCCGCCGCCTGGCGCAGGCCTGCCGTGAACTGGCGCCCAACCGGGGTGGTCTGGCCAAGCCGCTGCGCGTGCTGATCTGCGGTGTGCCCAATGTGGGCAAGTCCACGCTGATCAATTCCATGAGCAACAAGCGCCAGGCCAAGGCCGCCGACGAAGCCGGTGTGACCAAGGACGAGCAGCGCATTGTGCTGGACGATGACTTCTATCTGTGGGACACGCCCGGCATGCTGTGGCCGCGCATCATCGTCGAGCAAAGCGGCTTCAATCTGGCGGCTGCCGGCTCGGTGGGGCGCAATGCCTACGACGAAGAGCTGGTGGCGCTGGAGCTGCTGCTGTATCTGCAAAAGCACTACGCGCAGAACCTGGAAGACCGCTACAAGCTGGGCTGGGGGGCGCAGAAGATTGCGGCCGCCCATGACGATGAGCTGCTGGAAGCCATAGCCCGCAAGCGCGGCGCCGTGATGAGCGGTGGGCGCGTGAACACGCAGAAAGCGGCCGAGCTGGTGATCACCGACTTCCGCACCCACATCCTGGGCCGTATCACGCTGGAAACCCCGGCCGAGTTTGCGCAATGGGTGGCCGCAGGCGAAGCGGCCGAGCAGCAGCGCCAGGCCCTGGCCGAAGCCAAGAAAAAGCAGCGCAAGGCGGCACGGCGCTGACACGGCGCCGGGGGCATTGCCGGCATGGACAATGCCCCCGAAGCTTGTCACCATGAGTGAGTGCTGACGCTATCATGCGCCAACCATCACCTTCATGACGGGCTTTCATGCAAGCGCTGCAGCGTTCGCTTTCTCCGCAGGATGAGACCTTCAGTCGCAGTCTGGTGCGATTGGGGGGCATCTTTGTGGCGCTGCAATCGGTCGTGCTGGCGGCGGCCTACTGGCTGGAAGGTGCGCCCGACTGGCCCTGGCGCCTGCTGGCCAATGCCATCGCCTGCTCCATCGGCATGGCCGCCTGGGCGCTGGAGCGCAAGGGGCGCTGGATTGGTGCCACCTATGTGCTGGTCTGGGGTCTGTGGGGGGTGATCGTGCTGGCGGCCCTGGCCACCGGAGGGGCGCGCAGCCACAACCAGCTGGGTCTTCCCATCATCTTGCTGTTCTGTGGCTGGGTGCTGGGACAGCAGCCAGCGCTGTGGCTGCTGGCGGCTTCGCTGGGCGCGATCATGGCGTTCAAGCTGGCGCAGTTGTGGGGCGTGATGGGGGGGCTGGTCATGACCTGGACCTCCGTGATCTACACCTGCGGCATGCTGGTGCTGACGGTGGTCGCCACCTTGCTGGCGCGCCAGCATTTCATGAGCCGGGCGGCCATTGCGGAAGCGGCGCAGGAACAGCTGCGTGCCAGCGAGCACGAGCTGCGCAAGCTGTCCCTGGCAGTGGAGCAATGCCCGGCCAGCATTGTGATCACCGATATGCAAACGCATGTGGTGTACGCCAACCAGGCGTTCCTGCAGCGTTCCGGCTATGCGCTGCAGGAAGTGCTGGGACGCCCCACGCGTGAAGTGTCCATCACGGGCATGGATGACGCACAGCGCCAGGAGGTGCAGGAGCTGCTGGCCAAGGGGCAGACATGGCAAGGGGATTTGCGCAACCGCCGCAAGGATGGCCGGCTGGTGGTGGAGGATGTGCGCGTGGCGCCATTGCACGATGAGTTCGGTGTGCCGACCCATTACGTGGAGCTCAAACAGGACATCACCGACCGCATCAAGGCCGAGGCCACCATCCACCAGCTGTCGCACTACGACCGCATCACCGGTCTGCCCAACCGCTTTGCCTTTCTCAAGCGGCTGATGGAGCTCAAGGAGCAGAGCAAGGGCCTTCGCTGCGAGATCAGCCCTTGCCCGCGCCACGGTCTGCTGGTGCTGGACGTGGACCGTTTCACCAACTTCAACGATGTGCATGGATCGGTGCAGGGGGACCAGTTGCTGCGCGCCGTGGCCGTCTGTCTCAGCGGGCTGGTGCCCGCGAACGGGCTGCTGGTGCGCAATTCGGGCGATGAGTTTGCCATCGTGCTGGAGAATCTGGCCGTCGATGTCAGTAATGCGGAACTGCTGACCAAGGCTTTCGCGCAGCGGCTGCTGGAGGCACTGTCGGCGGACCCGCTGTGGCTGGATGGCGTGCACGATGGCGTGCGTGTGACCTGCTGCATCGGCATGTGCGTCTTTCCGGAGCTGGCCAACGATTCCGAGATTGAAGCCCTGCGCCGTGCCAATACCGCGCTGCATGAGGCCAAGAGCCGCGGGCCGGGGCATGCGGTGATCTTCCAGGAGGTGATGGCCGAGAACGCCAGCCGCCGTTACCGCATCGAAAAAGGCCTGCGCCGTGCGGTTGGCGAAGGCGAGCTGCGCCTGTTCCTGCAAGGCCAGTACAACGCGGAAGGGGTGGCGATGGGGGTCGAGGCGCTGGTGCGCTGGGAGAACCCGGAGCGGGGCCTGCTGAGCCCGGGGGCCTTCATTCCCGTGGCCGAAGAGTCCGACCTGATCGTGTTGCTGGGGGACTGGATGCTGGAGCAGACCTGCCGCCTGCTGGTGCGGCCGGAACTGGTCGAGCGGCGGCTGCAACTGTCGGTGAATGTCAGTGCCCGGCAGTTTCTGCAGACCGATTTCGTGGCCAAGCTGCAGGCGCTGCTGGCGTTCACGGAGGCCGATCCTTCCCGGCTGACGCTGGAGGTGACGGAAGGTCTGGTGCTGGGAGATTTTGATGAGGCTGCGCACCGGATGCTGCAGCTGCGCGAAATGGGCATCCAGTTTGCGCTGGATGATTTTGGCACCGGCTATTCGTCCATGGCCTATCTGAAGCGCCTGCCGATCCAGGAACTCAAGATCGACCAGAGCTTTGTGCGGGACATGAACAAGAGCCAGCAGACCGAAGCGCTGGTGGAGGCCATTTTGTGGGTGGCCCACCGCTTTGGCCTGCGGGTGGTGGCCGAAGGGGTGGAGACCCCGGCCCAGGCCGCGCTGCTGCATGCCTGGGAGCCGAAGATCCTGTGCCAGGGCTTTCTGTACGACCAGCCCATCCCCTGGCAGGCCTGGGTGGCGCGCTATGTGCAGCAGCTGCAGCCGCCGGTCACCGATACCGGCACGGAGGCCTGATCGCCAGGGGCCTGCGGAAACGCAGGGTCTGCCGCAGTCGCACAGGCGGAGGGTTGCAGGCAAGTGGGAGTGGCACCGCCGCCCTGCAGCGGCGGCGCTGGCGTTGGCCTACTGGGCCTGGATACCGGCTTCGCTGATCACCTTGGCATTGGCCACATAGTCCTGGCGCACCAGGGTGGCAAAGGCCTGCTGGCTCATGGGGTAGGCCATGTTGTCCAGCTTGCGCAGGCGTTCCTGCATCTCGGCAGATTGCAGCAGGCGGTTCACTTCAGCGTGGAAGCGCTGCTGAATGTCTGCCGGGGTGCTGGCCGGGGCATAGAAGCCAAAAGTGGAGGTCAGGTTGGCGGCGGTGAAGCCCAGCTCGCCCAAGGTGGGTATCTGTGCCAGCGCCGGCATGCGGCGCGGGCCGGTCACGGCCAGCACGCGCAGCTTGCCTTCGGCAATCAGGGCATTGATGGGGGCATAGGGATTGGCCAGCAGCAGGTCGAACTGGGCGCCGGCGGCATCGGTGATCAGCTGGGAGCCGCCCTTGTAGGGCACATGCACCAGGTTGGCGCCGGATTTGCGGCGCAGCTGCTCCACCATGATATGGGCCAGCGTGCCGTAGCCGGATGTGGCCACGCTCACGCCCTTGGGGTGGTTTTTGGCGGCGTCCAGCACGGCCGCAAAGTCATTGCCCTTGAAGGCCGTGGTGGCCAGCACATAGACAGGCGCGTACATGACCGAGGCCACGGGCGCGATGTCGCGCAGCGGGTCATAGCCCACTTTCATGATGTGCGGGTTCAGCGTCAGCGGGCTGATGGCGCCGAAGGCAAAGGTATAGCCGTCGCCGGCGCTGCGGGCCATTTCGGCGATGCCGATGGTGCCGCCCGCGCCGCCGCGGTTTTCAACAACGAAGGACTGGCCCAGCGTGGCCGCCATGCGCTCGCCGAACTGGCGGGCGATCACGTCGTTCACACCGCCGGCCGGGTAGGGCACGATCACGCGCACCGGGTGGCGGGGCCAGCCGGACTGCGCAGCCCAGGCCGGCAGCCCGCTGCCGACCGCCATGCCGCCCAGGGCGGCTGCCAGCAGCTTGCGCCGCGAGGGGCCGGCCCGTTCAGTCGCGGGGCTGGGTGAACCAGCGGCGAGCGAGTCGGTCCCAGAAACGGGCGCCGAGTTCGATGTTGTCGTCGTTGAAGTCATAGCCTGGATTGTGCAGCCCCACGCCGGGCTGGCCACCCTTGCCGTTGCCGATCCAACCATAGGCACCAGGGATTTCTTCCAGCATGAAGCCGAAATCCTCGGCCGTCATGGCGGGAGCGATGTCGGGGAAGGCGTTGGCGTTGCCCACCATCTCCTGCATCACCTCGCCCATGAAGCGGGCTTCGCGCTCGCTGTTGGTGGTGTTAGGGTAGCCGGGCTTGTGGATATAAGTGGCTTCACACAGATGGGCTTCGGCCACATGCTGGGAGATGCGCTTGAGGCCCTCGGTCATGTAGTCCTGCGTCTCTTTGCTCAGCGTACGCACCGTGCCGTAGATGCAGCATTCATCCGGGATGATGTTCTCGACCGTGCCGCCGTCGATCTTGCCGATGGTCAGCACTGCGCTGTCGATGGGGTCCACGCCGCGCGACACCAGGGTCTGCAGCTGGCCGACGATGGTGCATGCGACAGGGATCGGGTCCAGCGTCTTGTGCGGCATGGCGGCGTGGCCGCCCTTGCCCTTGACGCGGATCTCGAAACGCATGGTGGACGCCATGATGGGGCCCACGCGCACGGCCATCTGACCCTGGGGGAGTGATGGCCAGTTGTGCAGTGCAAACACGGCATCGCAGGGGAAGAGGGTGAACAGGCCATCGTCCATCATGGCCTTGGCGCCCGCGCCACCTTCTTCGCCGGGCTGGAAGATCAGGTGCACGGTACCGTCAAAGTCGGGGTTCTGTGCCAGCAGCGTGGCGGCGCCCAGCAGCATGGTGGTGTGGCCGTCGTGGCCGCAGGCGTGCATCTTGCCGGGGATGCAGCTGGCATAGGGTGCGCCGGTGGCTTCGGCCACGGGCAGGGCATCCATGTCGGCACGGATGCCCACCTGGCGGCCGGGGTTCTCTTTGCTGCGGCCCTTGCCGTAGATGCTGGTCACCACGCCGGTCTGGCCCAGGCCGCGGTGCACGGTCAGACCCAGGGCGCCCAGGTAGGCAGCCACTTTGTCAGCCGTGCGGTGTTCTTCGTATTTCAGTTCCGGGTTGGCGTGCAGGTCACGTCGGAAGCTGACCAGTTGGCCCAGGTAGGGGGTGATGTCGGATGCGGTTGTCATCTTGCTATCGGTACCGGCGCGCGGCAGGCGCCCGGCACGGGGGGAAGAGGTGTAGTCCACATTATCGTCAAAAGGAATATATGGGCATAGGGGAAACCGCATTCCAGGGGTGCAGGTAGTGCTGCTGGGAATGCATATGAAAAATGAGTGTCAATAGCTATTTGATTGGGTATGTAGCTCCTGAATTGGTAGTGTTTTGGCGATGGAATGAATAAGTTCAGTCGCAAGTTGCATATCTGGAGCCGGGTGCTGGGGCGCAGTAGAGGGGTGTTTTTAATTCTGAATTGGAATATTTTGTGGCGGGGTAACCGGTGGCGCCATGGCGCAGTCCTGCCGCAGTCACGCCACGGCGTGCATCCCTCATGGGGAGGTGCTGGCTCGGCTGCCGCGCACGCGCTGTTCCGGTAGTCCCGTGCCTGCCGTGGTGCGGTGGCGATCCGCGGTGGGCAGGCACTGGCTGACGTTGGCACCGCCAGCCTGCCATGGCGAGCGGAGCTGTGGAGGTAGACGGCATGCCCATGACCGGCCGACGGCATGCTTTAAACGACTGCCTGCGGGAGTTCAGTCCGGCGGGTACTGCATCGCTGCCTAGCGTGTGCGGGCATGGGGGCTGGAGCCAGGCTGTCCCAGCGCTGCCAGGGGTGGTGTAACGGCGCAACGCACGGGCGCGGGCAGAGCGGCGACAATCGGTGGCAATGAGCCGAACCATCCTCCCCCTGCAATTGCTGGTGGGGCCGTCGCACGACGACCCGCGCCCCCTGATCCTCTACCACGGCCGCCGCTGCCCGGACGGCTTTGGCGCCTCGCTGGCCGCCTGGCTGTACTACGGCGATAGCGCCGAGTACCGGGGCCTGGACCATGGCGAGATCCAGACCGCCGATGACCTGGGCGATCTGGATGGCCGCGCGGTCTACGTGCTGGACTTTGCCTTCGAGCCGGAGCTGCTGGCTGCCATCGAAGCGCGTGTGTCCAAGCTGGTGGTGCTGGACCACCACAAGAGCGCGGCCGAGAAGCTGACGGGCTACCAGTGCCGCTGCGGTGTGGTGCACTTCGACATGAACAAGTCCGGTGCGCGCCTGGCCTGGGAGTTCTTTCACCCCGACAAGCCGGTGCCCGGCCTGATCCGCTATGTGGAAGACCGCGATATCTGGAAGTGGGAGTTTCCGGAAAGCCCGGCCTTTCTGGCTGCGCTGGAAATGGAGCCGCGCTCCATTGCACGCTGGGCCGAGATTGCTGCCTTCACCCCCGAAGAGGAAGTCGTCTTCATGGCCCGCGGCGGCGCCATGGACGAGAAATACCAGAAGCTCTGTGCCGATATTGCCGACAGTGCCCAGCCCCTGGTCTTCAACGGCCAGCAGGGCTTGATGGTCAACTGCAACGGCATGTTCCACAGCCAAGTGGGAGATCTGCTGTCCCGCCAAAGCGGCAGCTTTGCCTTCATGTGGCATGCCAGCACCAAGGGCGTGAAAGTGGGCCTGCGTTCGCGCTCCGAGTTCAACTGCATTCCCCTGGCCGAAGCCATGGGTGGCGGTGGCCATGCACAGGCTTGCGGCTTCAAGATGGGCAACGAGCGTCTGGTGGAACTGCTGTCCGGGACCTTCCAAAGCGATGCCGAAGCCGACTACCCCTTTGTCAAAGCACCGCTGATGGAGTTTGACGAGGACGGCAAGTGGATCCGTCCGCCCAAGGCGGATTGAGCGCACTGTCTGCCGCACCGTACCTTGCCCGCCAAGGTGCACCGCTCCAACGCCGCTTTTGCGGCGTTTTTTAATGGGGCTGCCGCATCCCGTGCCCGTGTGCGGGTTGCCAGTGGGCGGTGCTGCCGTTCGCCATCTGTGGATGGGGCCTTGTCCGGGAGAGGTCCGTGGCGTGCACGCAGACCCTTTCGCACTGCATCCAGGTGGGCACCGGGTAAACCACAGGCGGTTTTTCCAACAAATGAATATAGATTCACTTCATTCGTGAATCCATGTTCATTTCTTGATGGTCTACCGCCAAACCCCTGCCGTCGAAGCCCGCTTGCACGACAACCGCAGCCGCATCCTGGCGGCCGCCCGCGCCCTGGTCAGTGAAGGCGGCTGGGCCGAGGCACAGGTGGCCAGCGTGGCCGCCACGGCGGGTCTGGCCACCGGTACGGTGTACCGCTATTTCGCCTCCAAGGCCGAGCTGTTTGCCGAGGTGCTGTCTGCGGTCTCGCAGCGCGAGGTGGATGTGCTCGAAGGCATTGCGGCCACCGGCGACGATGCCCACAGCAGGCTGCATGCCGCCGTGGCGGTGTTTGTGCGCCGTGCCATGCGCAACCCGCGCCTGGCCTATGCACTTATTGCCGAGCCCTGCGACAAGGCCATCGACGAAGTGCGGCTGCAGTACCGCGCCGCCATCAGCGCCGTCATCAGCGGGCTGATCGCCCAGGGCCAGGCCAGTGGCCAGATGCGTGCCGACATGCTGGCGGACACGGCGGCCTGCTTCATTGTGGGCGGTTTCATAGAAGGGCTGATCGGTCCGCTCTCGCCATTGAAGCAGCCCCTGCATTCCCATCCCGACCCCCTGGCCTGCCAGCGCGATGTGGAGGCGCTGGCCGAACAGATGGCCCACCTGGCCTGTGCCAGTGTGGACAGTCCCACGGTCCCCCGCGCCTAGCCGTCGGCCGTCTGGATGCGGCGGCCGGGATGTTGTGTTGTCTCCCCTCTTAAACCCAGGAGTGCCCATGCTGACCCGAACCCATCTGTCTCCCTCCAGCGGCTTTGCCCCCACGCACGAGGTGCGCAACCAGGCCCAGCCGGCCAGCGGCTTCAACGCCTTCACCGGGGACGCCGTGCTCAGCGCCGCCATTGCGCGCGATGCCCCCTGGGCCGCTGCACGCTGCGCCGCGCTGGGTGCGGTCGCGGGGGATGAGGCCGTGCAGGAGCTGGCCCGCCTGGCCAACCGCCACCTGCCCGAGCTGCAGACCCACGACCGGTTTGGCAACCGGGTGGACTGGGTGGAGTTCCATCCCGCCTGGCACCAGCTGATGGCACTGGCCTGGCAGCACGAGGTGCCCAACCTCAGCTGGCGCACCAATGAATCCAACGGCCACCTGGCGCGTGCTGTGCTGTCCTATCTGTGGAACCAGGTGGAGCAGGGCACTGCCTGCCCCACAGGCATGGCCTATGCCTGTCTGCCGGGTTTCGAGGCCGAGCCGGCCCTGGCCATCTGGGCCGAAAAGGCGCGTGGCACCACCTATGAATTCAGCCGCCGCGAAGTGGCCGACAAGCCCAGCGTGGTGATTGGCTATGCCATGACCGAAAAGCAGGGCGGATCGGACCTGCGGGAGACGCAGACCACGGCCACCTTTGCGGGCACGCACGACTACCATGGCGCCACCGCGCACTGGTACCAGCTGACGGGGCACAAATGGTTTTGCTCGGTGCCGCAGGCGGATGGCTTCTTCACCCTGGCCAAGGTGGATGGGGGCGTCACCTGCTTCTTTCTGCCGCGCACCCTACCGGACGGCAGCCATAACCGATTTGCCGTGCAGCGCCTCAAGGACAAGGCGGGCAACCGCTCCAATGCCTCCAGCGAGGTCGAATACCAGGGTACGCTGGCCATGCGCGTGGGGGAAGAGGGACATGGCATCCGTGAAATCCTGTCGCATGCCCACCTGACGCGGCTGGACTTTGCCGTGGGCTCGGCCGGCCTGATGCGCCAGAGCCTGACGCTGGCGCTGCGCCACACCGGCACGCGCAACGCCTTCGGCAGCCGCATTGCCGAGCGGCCGATGATGGTGCAGGTGCTGGCCGATATGGCGGTGGAGGTGGAGGCGGCCACGCTGATGGCCCTGCGCGTGGCACGCGCCACCGATGGGATGCAGACCAGCGAACACGAGCGCCTGCTGGCCCGGGTGGCCACGCCGGCCGCCAAATTCTTCAACTGCTCACGCGCGCCATCGATCGCCTATGAAGCGTTGCAATGCCACGGCGGCAATGGGTTCATCGAAGAAAACCCTATGGCCCGCCTGTACCGTGAGGCGCCGTTGAACAGCGTCTGGGAAGGCACGGCCAACATGATGTGCATGGACGTGCGCCGTGCGCTGCAGCGCGATGCCGGCTGTGTGGATGCGCTGTTCGCCGAGCTGGTCCCCCTGGCCGGCCAGCACGCACGGTTTGATGCGCTGGTGGCCCAGACCCACCGGCTGGTGCGCGACGGTCTGGAAGACGAGTACCTGGCCCGCCCCATGACCGAGGCCATTGCCCGTGTGCTGCAGGGCGCCGAATTGCTGCGCCACAGCCCGGCCGAGGTCGGTGACGCCTTTCTGGCGACGCGCAGCGGCGCCATCGGCAGTGGCTGGGGGGTGCACTACGGGACCTGGCAGAACGCGGGCAGCCAGCCGGCGGCCCGGCGCATTGTGCAGCGCGCAGCCGTGCAATAGGCCGCGCTACCGGCTGCACCAGAGCCAGAGACCGACACGGCGAAGCAGCCCCCGGCAGCGTTGCCTCGGGGTCGGCAGTGTGCGCCACCCGGAGCGTGTTGCTTTCGGAAGAGACCGGTCTATAGCGCCATGCCGCAGCTGGGAGGCAGCGGGTTCGGTCCGCTCTGCCAGCCCGGCAAGGCCATCAGGCGCTGCCACTGCTGCACCTCGGGCACATGGCCCAGCTGGCGCCAGTCGGCGCAAAAGCGCATGCGCTCGCCGGTCGCGGGGTGGGGCAGCTCCAGTGCGTGACCGTGCAGCCACAGGCGCTGCAGACCGATGCGCTCGGCCCACCAGCGGTTCAGCGGGCCTTTGCCGTGCGTGGCATCGCCCAGGATGGGGTGGGCCGTGTGTTTCAGGTGGCGGCGGATCTGGTGGCGGCGGCCGGTGCGGGGGAAGGCTTCTACCAGCGAAAAACGGGTGCTGGGGTGGCGCGGGTCATAGGACTCAGGCCAGTCCAGCCGCGCCAGGCCGCGCAGCAGGGTCTGCGCCGGCTGGGCAGGAGCGTCGGGTGGGGCATCGTCGGGGTGCAGCGCATGGTCCACATTGATGTGGCCCGGGACCCAGCCGCGTGCCAGTGCCAGATAGTGCTTGTGGGCGCGGTGTTCGGCAAACGCCGCCGTCAGCTTCTGCGTGGCTTCCTTGTGCAGGCTAAACACCAGCACGCCGCAGGTGCCTTGGTCCAGCCGGTGCACGGGCCAGACATGGCGGCCAATCTGGTCGCGCAGGTGCTGCAGCACAAAGCGTGTCTCATGGCGCGCCAGCGCGGTGCGGTGCACCAGCCAGCCGGCGGGCTTGTAGACCACCACCATGTCGTCATCCTGATGGAGGATGTGCAGCAGTTCGGGACCGGCCGCTGCATGCGGTGGCTGGTCATTCAGCGGCAGGTCGGTGGGCAACAGGGGCAGGACATCGGGCACAGGCATGGGGGCAGAACGCGAACGGGCAGGCCCCAGGCCTGCACAGCCCCGCAGTGTAGGCGCTGGACTGCCACCGCAGGGCGGCAGGGGCTGCTGTGCCAGCGGCGGCTACCGGAGAGGGGCCGCAGGCCGCTCAGCTGCCCAGCTTGAGCGTGCCCTTCATGATGCTGTTGTGGCCGGGGAAGGAGCAGAAGTAGGTGTAGTCGGTGCCGGCTTTGAGCTTGGCCACCGGAATGTCCACCTGGGTGCTTTCACCGCCGCCGATCAGCTTGCTGTGGGCGATGACGCGCGCGTCCTGTGGCTTCACGTAGTCATTGGCCACGCCGGCGGCAATCCCGTCGGTGGCGACGGCTGCCACATCGCCCGGCACGGTCAGCACCAGGTTGTGGCCCATGGCCGTCTTGGGCAGCTTGCCCACGTGCTTGAGCGTGACCGAGAAGGTCTTGCAGGCGGCGGGCACGGACAGCGTCTTGACGTTGAACTGCATGGCGTCGTTGCTTTCCACGGTGGCGCTGCAGTCGGCCGCCAGCGCGGGCGCAGCGACAAAGGCCGTGGTGCAGGAGGCAATGGCGCACAGGGTGCGAAGAAGGGTCTTCATGGTGTATGCGGATAAGGGCCCTGGCGGCGGACCGCCGTGGCCGGAACAGAGGGCGGGTGGAGGGGCACCACCCGGATCGGGTGCAGCCACCACACAGAATGGCTGCAGGGGCGGCTTACCTGGTGACCGACTTGGCGCCGCGCACGGCCACCACTTCGATTTCCACCAGGTAGGCGGGGTTGGCCAGGGCCGCAATCTCGAATGCCGAGCGCGATGGCAGATGGGGTTGTTCGGCGGTGCCGAAGAACTGGGTGTAGCCCTTCATGAAGCCGGCAAAGTCCATCTTGTTGCCTTTGGCCGGATCCTTGACCAGGAAGACCTGCATCTTGATCACATCGGACATGGTCAGGCCCATGGACTTGAGCTGGGCGTCGATGCTCTTGAGCACGTTGACGGTCTGGCCTTCGGTGTCACCGCCGTAGGCTGCCGGGTCGTTGGCGGCCTTGCTCTTGTCCTGCATGGCAGGCACCTTGCCCGACAGATAGATCGTGCTGGCGCTGGGCGGCACTTCCACCGCGTTGGAGATGGGGAAGCTGGAGTTGGGGATCTTGTAGCGGATCAGCTCGGGGCTCTGGCTGGCGTTGGTGGCACAGCCGGCCAGCAGGGCTGCGGCGCTCAGGGTGGAAATGAACAGGGTGGTGCGCAAAGACATACAAATACCTCAATCGATAGGGTCGGTGCCGAAGAGCGGCTCGGGAGTGAGAAAAGAAGCAGGGCTGCAGCGCAGTGCGGCCCTGCCGGGGGAGCGGTTTACTTGCGGAAAAGCTTCACGTCATCGGCTTTGACCGCGTCGGTGAACTGGTTGCCGAAATGCGTGCGCACGTAGTTCACCACCTCGGCCACCTGTTCGTCGTTCAGGCGGGCGGCGAAGCTGGGCATGCCGTGCAGGCCGTTCATCACCACGCCGACGGGGTAGGCGCCGGCCGCCAGCTTGGTGTTGCCGGCGAGGGCCGGGTAAATGCCTGCGCCCTTGCTGCCCTGGCCTTGGGGCATGTGGCAGCCCTGGCAGATGGCCTGGTAGATCCTGTCGCCACCGCGCTGGGTGTTGATCTGGCGGCTGTCGGAGAACCCCGCCTGCAGCGCCGCCACCTCGGCGGCGGGGATGGCCATCACTTCGGTGGCCGTGCCGGTGGCAGGGGCCGCCAGTGCAGGCAGACTGCACAGGCCGGCCAGCAGCAGGGCGGCGGCGCTGAGACCACGGGAAGAATGCGTGTTGCTCATGGTGTTCAATTCCTTGTCGTGGGGGCGGCTCACAGGGCGGCAGCCTTGGCGTGCAGGCGCTGCACGGCGTTTAGCGACGACAGCACGGCACCTTCCTGCCAAGCAGGGATGAAGGAGATGTGTTCGCCTGCCAGCACCAGGCGGTTGTCGATCTGCGCCATGTTGTCGTAGTGCTGTTCGCGCAAGGTGTCGTTCCAGGCGCCAAAGCAGCCCTGTATCCAGCCCATGCGGTGCCAGGCCACGGAGACGCCGTTGCGGAATTCCTGCTTGTACTGGGGGTGGATCTGGCTGCCGTATTCCACGGCCAGGCGGATGCGTTCCTTGGGTGTCAGCGACGAGAAGCGGTAGGCATTGGTGTTCTCGAAAGCGTAGGCGCCCAGCAGCACGGCGGGGCCGGCGCTCATGTAGTCGTTGGAGGGGTAGGAGATCTGCTGGATGGGCAGGTCGGTGTTGGTGATGCCGCCGTAGATGCGTTCATCCTCCTCCCAGAAGCGGCGCTTGAATTCCAGGCCGATCTTCATGGAGCTGCCGTAGGGCAGGGCCTCGATGCCGGCGCGCATCGTGTCGCCGACCTGGATGTCCATCTGGGCGAGGATGGAGGCCGGAATCGTGCACACGCACCAGTCGGCCTGGACCTGCTGCGGCGCACCGTTGCGGGTGTAGCTGACGGTGACGGCCTTGTCGTTCTGCGCAATCTGGGTGACGCGGGCGTTGTACTGGATGGCCTGGCCCAGGTCCTTGGCCAGGGCTTTGGGCAGCATGTCCATGCCGCCATGGGGCTGGAAGATGGTGCTGTGGAATTCGGTCAGGTTGCCGGCGCCGATCTGCGACCACAGGTTCGACTGCAGGACGTCGTGCATGGCGATGGGCTGGGAGGCCTTGGCGCGGTCCATCAGGCCGCCGCCCGGGTCGATGTCATAGCCGCGGTATTCGCTGGTGTGCAGGCTGGCGGCGTAGCGGTATTCCTTGTCCAGCGCGCCGTAGCTCTTCAGCGCGGCCAGCAGCTTTTCGGCATCTTCCTTGCGGATCACGGCATCCAGGGCGCCCTGGTTGGTGGCCTTGGCCAGCAGCTCCGACACATGGCCGCGGAAGTCGGTGGAGACATGGCGGAAGCGCTGGGGCTTGCCGCCAAACGCCTTGCTGCTGTGCACATAGGCGTTGTGGTTGACCTGGTTGAACACGTCCAGCTGGATGCCGTAGCGGCGGTACAGGTCCATCATGGCGTGGTGGTTGTGGGGAACACGCCAGGGGCCGGGGTTCAGGTAGTTGCCCTTGGCAAACCCCACGGTCTGCGTGGTGCCGTCCAGCTCTGTGAAGCTGTCGCCACCGCGCAGCGTCCAGGCGCGGCCGCCCGCGCGGTTCTGGTATTCCAGGACGGTGACCTTGTAGCCGGCGTTGCGCAGTTCCACGGCGGCCACCATGCCGGCCAGACCGGCGCCCAGCACCACCACGGAGGCCCCGGGCTTGGCCTTGCCCAGCTGGATGGGGCCGGTGTAGCTGGATTCGGCAGCATGGCCCAGGGAAGTCATGGCCTGATACATCACCGAGCCACCGGCCACCTGGCCAATCATCGAGAGCAGTTTCCGTCTGGTAAGTGGAGTTTTTTGTTCTTGCATAGGTCAGCTTGCTTTCTGTTGACGGCCGCGCGGGAAGTACGCAGACCGCCTTGGCTAGTGCAACTCGTATGCCAGCTTGGATAGATACAGAAAGCGCATGCAGCTATTAAATTTGCACCGCTATGGTTGTGGTGCGCACCAATGCCGTGATGCGAAAAGCTACTTTGGTGCAGCTTTGTGAACGAGTGTATGAACTTGTTAATTGATGTGTTTTTGGTCGAGCCGTGCCGCGTTGCGCTGCCTGCGCGGGGCGCAAAAAAGCCCGCTCGGAAGCGGGCTGGTGGTGGGATGCGGCTACGGCCCGAGGACCTGCAGCGAGCGCTGCAAGCAGCGGTGGTTCACGCGGAAGGGTGGCTGCTGGAGCGGGCAGCGTCTTCCAGCCGGTCCACAGTGCGCAAGGGCTCGAACACCCGCATCCAGGTGCCCACCACCCCCAGCGTGCACAGGCTGCCGACAATGGCCGCCGGCACGGCACCAATGGCCGATGCCATGGCACCTGCGCGGAACTCGCCCAGCTCGTTGCTGGAGCTGATGAACAGCATGTTCACCGCATTCACCCGGCCGCGCATGGCGTCGGGCGTGGAGAATTGCACCAGGGCCGAGCGGATGTAAACGCTGACCATGTCCGCAGCACCAGCCACCGCCAGGCAGGCCAGCGACAGCCAGAACCAGTGCGACAGCGAGAAGATCAGGTTGGCCATGCCAAACACGGCCACGGCCGCAAACATCACCTTGCCCACATGGCGCTGGATGGGGCGGGTGCTGAGCCACAGGCCCATGGCCACCTCGCCCACGGCCATCGATGAGCGCAGCATGCCCAGCCCTTCGGGACCGGTGTGCAGCACTTCCTTGGCATACACCGGCAGCAGCGCCACCACGCCGCCCAGCAGCACGGCAAACAGATCCAGCGAGATGGTGCCCAGCACGATGGGACGGCTGCGGATGAAGCGGATGCCTTCTGCGGCGCGCTGCCACATCGTGCCTTCCAGCGGCTGGCGTGGCGCCGCGTAGCGCACGGGCACCACCGCCAGCAGCAGCACGCCCAGCACCAGGGCGACGGCACACACGGCATAGGTCAACTCGCCGCCACCCAGGCCATACAGCAGGCCGCCCAGCATGGGGGCGGCAATGGCCGAGGTGCGCATCAGCATGCTGTTGGTCGCCAGGGCCTGGGCCAGGTGTTCGCGCGGCACGATCTGTGGCAGCAGGCTTTGCATGGCCGGGCTGGTGAAGGCGCGGCTGCAGCCAAACAGCACCAGCACGGCGTAGATGCCGCCCACCCCATGTTCGCCCAGCGTGGTCAGCCACAGCAGCAGACCGGCGCACAAGGCTGCCACGCTCCAGCTGACGGCCAGGATGCGCTTGCGGCTCATGCGGTCGCTCAGATCCCCGGCAGGCACCAGCAGCAGCAGCATGGGCAGGAACTGCGCCAGTCCCACCAGGGCCAGCGACAGCGGATCGCGGGTGATGTCATAGACCTGCCAGGCCACGACGATGGCCTGCATCTGCTGGGCGAAGAAGCCCAGCATGCGGGCAGCGAGAAAGGGAACAAAGCCCGGCTGGCGCAGCGCGCTGCCGTGCACCGGGGTGGGGGCGGTAGAAGACAAGGGGAGACCCGTCGAGGAAGGCACAAGCGCTGCATTCTGGCGCATCTGTCTGCACCATGCCGCCACCTGCGCGTCATGCCAGGTGCATGCCATGGCCGACAATGCGCGGCTTGCAAGGGGGATAGGCATGGTCAAGGGTGTGCTGGCATCGGTGCTGGCTTCGGTGATGTTCGGGCTGCTGTATGCCATGGCGCCCTGGCTGGCTCCGCTGGACGGCGAGCAGATCTTTGGCTGGCGCGTGGTGGTCACCTTGCCGTTCACCACGGCACTGCTGTGGCTGCTGCAGGAGCAGGGACAGTTGAAAGCGATGGTCGCCCGGGTGCGCGCCCAGCCGTCACTGGTGCTGGGGCTGCTGGCCAGCGCTGCATTGCTGGGGGTGCAGCTGTGGCTTTTCATGTGGGCACCATTGCACGGCAAGGCCCTGCCGGTGTCGCTGGGCTATTTTCTGCTGCCGCTGATCCTGGTGCTGGCAGGGCGCTTGCTGTTTCAGGAACGCCTGACCCGTCCGCAGATGCTGGCTGCGGTGCTGGCCAGTCTGGGCGTGGCGTGGGAGCTGTGGCGCGCGGGCGGGCTGGCGCTGGAAACGGGGATCGTCTGCCTGGGCTACCCGGTCTATTTTGCGCTGCGCCGCAAGCTGGGCACAGACAACCTGGGCGGGCATTGGCTGGACATGGCGCTGCTGGTGCCGGCCGCGCTGTGGTTCATGGCCCGTGCGCCGTCGGGCCTGCTGGTGTGGCAGTCTGCATCGCATCTGCAGGCCATGCTGCCGCTGCTGGGGGTGGTCAGTGCGGCCGGTCTGGCGCTGTACATGCTGGCCAGCCGCTGGCTGCCCATGGGCTTGTTCGGTTTGCTGTCCTATGTGGAGCCGGTGCTGCTGGCCCTGGTGGCGCTGTTGCTGGGTGAGCAGCTGGCGCCCGGACAGCAGCCGCTGTATATCGCCATCTTTGCGGCGGTGGCGGTGCTGGTGGTGGAAGCGGTGGTGCAGCTGCGGCAGGAGCGCCTCCGGAAAGTGGTGTAGACACGGCCGTTCTTGCACGCTGGGTCGAAGGGGCGGCCTGCCGGGCCGGTGGCATCGCGTGCCGGATGTGATGAAAAAACGGGCAATGGCGCCAAAGCCATGCTGGGCGTGGCCTGGGCCGGTTTACAGGCAAGTTATCCACAAGGGCGCCCACACGCAGTGGGCATAAGTCCGGGCAGCGCCTTGGAGGGGCGAGCGCTGTGGGCAGGTGCGTTCTGCCTCGGTGATTTTTCTGGACCGGTGCGCTTGGTGCCTGGCGGCAGTCCCAGCAGCATTGGCATCCGCAGTCGCCGGCGGTGAAACGCCATGGATCGGTACCGGAAACCGTTCGGCGGGAATGTAGGAAAGTGAGGGCGATCTGGCGCTGGCAGTCTGACTTCCCGATCATGCTGACTATTCCTACATGTCCATGGGGTGGGCTATTGAACAATCAATTCCATAGCAAAGGCGTTTTCGACATACCGCGCTCAACCGATACAACGACAGAGGCAGACCATCATGACAATGCAATACATCGGCGCACTCCTGGGTCGTGAAGCCGTCATCGACTTCCCTGAAAGCACTGCCGAAGTCCGTTACACCGTGCGGGGGGATCTGCACTGGAGGGTGCGCGACAAGAACGGCAACATCACGCAAGGGCATGAACGCCTGAGCTATCTGCAACTGTCCGACACGCTGCACTTCCTGAACTGGATCGAAAAGACCGGTTTCACCGTGAGCCAGCTCATCGATACCGAAAACGGCACGGTCAAGGCATTCTGGTCCTATGCCGACGACCAGAGCGAGCGTGGCCACCGCGCTTCCATGTTTGTGGACGGCAAGTTTCGTTTCAACTGATAGCGGGTTGCCCCGCTGGTGGGCGGGGCCGGGAGCTGAATTCCCGCAGGCCAGGCGGATGCACGCTGCGTTCTTTGCCGCCGGGGGAGCAGACAGGAGAGAGGGAAATTGAAATCGGGGTTATGGCTGCCTACCGTGCAGCCGTTTTTTTGTCTGCGCGTGGTCGGTGTTTTGTTTGCGTGCTGTCTGTCTGCCGCCCCGCTGTCAACGTTCCGGCCGTGATGTCCCGTCACCGGGCCTGTGAACCTGGTGCACACCCATGCCGAACCTCGGCAAAAAGCTGTGCCCAAAGAAAAGCCATGCGGGGGCACTGCATGGCTTTTGAGAGGGCTGCGATGGCGACGCAGGCGCTGGATGGCGGCGCGTGCGGATCCGCAGTCAGCGTGGTTTGACGATTTCCGACTCCACCACCATGTCCAGCACATAGACATAGCGCGAGGCATCGGCCGGAACCTGCTTGCGTTCGTAGCGTTGCACGCGCAGCACGTTACGCACGCCGGGTTCATGGCGGTAGCCTTCGATCTCGGTATAGAACAGCTGCCAGGGGCCGACTTCGGTCTTCAGGCCGCGACTGTCGTACTGGACCGAGCGCACCTTGAGGCACTGCATGGGGGCCACGCCGCTGCAGGCTTCACGTTGCGGTGCCACTTCCAGGAACTCGCGCACGCCTTCGCTGCCGTACAGCGTGGCGGGCGTGGGCTTGCCCTGCAGCTCCCAGCGACCGCCGTCCTTGAAGGTCAGGGTCAGCGTGGGGGCGGCAGGACCTTCGGCCGTACGCAGCTGCCAGCTGTCGAGCTGGGCCAGGCGCTGTGCCACGCGTTGCTCCAGTTCCATCAGCGAACGGTTGTTGCAGGCGCGCATGGTGGACACCAGCTGTTCCACCAGGATGCGGTTGCCGTCCAGCGTGTAGCGGCCGGCCAGCTGGTTGCACAGGTTGTGCACGCTCAACATGCCTTCGCTGGTGAAGTCCAGCTGCACATCCTTGCCTTCCACGCCCGGGCCGCTGGGCTTCCAGCCTGCCTGCTCCGCGCCCTGGGCCGTGCTGGCGCGCTGCAGCAGCCAGTGGTGGCCGCTCAGAATGCGGGCGGCGGAGGGCGCTTGCGATGGAGCAGGACGGGTTTGTGTCACAGGAGAAGCCGAGGAAGATGAAGCCGAGGGCTGGGCGCAACCGGCCAGCAGACCCAGGCACAGGCTTGCGACCGCGACAGGTTGCCATGGGGCGCGCAGCGCATGGGAAGAGGGTGTCAAATGTTTCACAGTGATGGGACAGGGTGAATGGACGGAAGTTCAGTCTCGTAGGCGGTTTGGTGCCGCAGCGTCGCAGCAGCCGCCCTTGCTGTGTCAGACGATATCGTGATCTTCGCCCAGTCGTGTATCTGGTTTGTGCGTGTATTCCACGTAAATGGCAAACAAATGTATTGCGGCGGATGGCGCACATGGAGGGAACCTTGCGTGCCATCGGCCCTCCTATCTGGGCGCCATCGTGGGCGAGATAAAATGGCCTGCCTGGAGCGTGTGATGGCCTCTCGTGGCCGGGTTGCAGCGTGGAGCCTTCTGGAAGTCCTGTGCAGCCAACTCACCGCGGGTTTGCATGCATACCGCATGCAGCGCGATATGGAGTGCATGGGGTGCGGATGAGAGCAACTGGGCAAATACAAGGGCCCGCAGCCAAGGCGGGATGGGCAATGGCCATGGCGACAGCCGCCATGCTGGCAGGGTGCGGGGGCAGCTCCACGCTGCAGACGCTGCCGCCGCAGGAGAGCTTCACGTCGGCTGCCACCTTCTCGCGCATGTTCGATGCGCGGGCCGAGCAGACCTGCGAAGCGGCGCGGCGCGCCTTGCTGAGCCAGGGCTACATCATCGACACCAGCCGCAAGGACCTGGTGGAAGGCAACAAGAACTTCCAGCCCGAGGCAGAACGCCATCTGCAGATGCACATCCGTGTGGTGTGCGCTGCCGAGTCGGCCGATGGCAAGCTGAGCGTGGGTTTTGTCACCGCCTTGCAAGACACCTACGCCCTGCGCAAGGCCAGCAATTCGGCCAGCGTGGGGGTCAGTGCACTGGGCTCGCTGTCGCTGCCGTTCTCGGCGGGGCACGACTCCATGATCAAGGTCGGCAGTGAAACTATCCAGTCGGAGCGTTTCTACGAAAGCTTTTTCGAGTTGATGCGGCGCTATCTGCTGGTGGACGTGGCAGATGGAACGCCTTCCTCTGTTGAATCGGCCAGTTCGAAAAAACCTTGACACCTGGCGCGCGCGCCGCCGCTGTGCACCATCCTGCTGCAGACAATGCGGCGGGATAAGTTGAAAAAATCTTTTCAGGTCGGCGCATCTTGCCTGTGCCGGCAAGGCGGTGACTGCCGTTGCAGGCACAGGCTCCGCTGAGTGGCTTCGGTTGCTTTCGAAGGGAGACCCTCCTTCGTGCGCGCAGGCCGACGGCGATGGGCCACGGCACCCTCCGTGTCCGTGGTGCCGGTGGAAAAGCAGGGTGCTGTCAGGCAGCCAGGAACAAGGCCGGGTCCACCATGGTGCGGTTCAGCATCACGCCCCAGTGCAGGTGCGGGCCCGTCACGCGGCCGGTGGCGCCCACCTGGCAGAAGCGATCGCCGGTGCGCAGCACATCGCCGACCTTGCAGTCGGTGCGGCTCAGGTGGCAGTACATGCTCAGCAGGCCGGCACCGTGGTCCAGCCACACGGTACCTCCGTTGAAGAAGTAGTCGCCCACATCCACCACCGTGCCGAGCAACGGTGCCACGATGGGCGTGCCCGTGGCGGCCGCAATGTCCATGCCGCTGTGGGGATTGCGTGCCTGGCCGTTGAAGATGCGGCGCAGGCCAAAGCTGCTGCTGCGCCGGCCGGGCACGGGCTGCTGCATGCGCAGTGGCCCCAGATCGGGCAGCGGGGCGCTGAAACGCTCCATGATGGTCTGCTGGTGGGCGCGTTCGCGCTCGTGGCGGGCCAGATCGTCGGGCGCCAGGTCCACGGTCTTGGGGGAGACCTTCAACCGCTGCTCGGTGTATTTCTTGTCCTGCACCTGGTAGCGCAGTGTGCGCTCACGTGCGCCGTCCTGCACCTGCACCGTATGGGAGCCAGGTTTGGTGGACAGGGGGATGCCCACCACCGCCGTCCACTCGATCATGTCGCCCAGCACGAGCACCGGCACATCGCCGGAGCGTACCTGGGGGCGCTCTGGGGCCGGGCCCAGTGACAGGCGTGCCACGCCGCCGGGGACACGGCTGTCCTGGGGCCACAGTCCATTGTCAGCGGCAGCCAGGGTGGGAAAAGGGAGTGCGGCCAGCGCACCCATGCCCGCCAGGGCTTGCATGGCACGGCGGCGGGAGGGAAGGTGGCTGAAATGGAGCGGTGCAGCAGACATGCGGTGGTGCAGGACGTAATGTGGGGAGGGATGTGGGCATTGTGAAGCGCGCCCGGCGTGGCTGCAGCAATTCCTGGCGCAGCCATGGGGTTGGGCAGGTGGTCGGGGCTGCGGATGGCATGCGCTGGCGATAGTGGATGGCGCAAGCTGCCGCCACCGTCTGTCAACGGGAATATGGTCTGGAACGTTGAGCTAACACAAGCAGGCCGGCATTTGAACGGCCTGCTGCTTTTTCTGCCGCTTTTGCGCACTCCCTATCCATGTCCTCCAGAAATGCCTGGCTTGACCAGGCCAAAGGGTTCGCCTGCCTGCTGATCGTTTGCCACCATCTGGCCTTCTATGGGCCGATGTCGGATGTGGTCAAGCCGGTGGCGACCCTGTTGATGGACTGGCTGTTCGACTATGCGCGCATGGCGGTGCAGGTGTTCCTGGTGCTGGGCGGCTACCTGGCCGCAGCCGGTCTGGCACCGCAGGGGCTGACGCGCCATGCCCAGCTGCTTCCGTTGCTGGGCAAGCGCTTTGTGCGCCTGGTGCTGCCTTTTGCCGCAGCGCTGGCCGTGACCATTCTGCTCACAGAGCTGGTGCGCAACATGGGGTTCGAACACGATTCCATGTCGGCCGCCCCCACCTGGGCCCAGCTGCTGGCCCACCTGTTCCTGCTGCATGGCGTGGGGGGCTGGGAGTCCCTGTCTGCAGGCGTCTGGTATGTGGCCATCGACTTCCAGCTCTACGCCGCTGCCGCGCTGTGGATCTGGGCCTGCCACCGCCTGGCACAGGCGCCGTTGGCCGCCAAATCTGCCGCGAAGGGCGGTGCCGCAGCGGCGCCAGCTGCCAGCCGCTGGCCGCTGACCCTGGTGCAGGCCGGCATCGTGGTGCTGGTGGCGGCATCGCTGTGGGACTGGAATCTGGACAGCGGTCTGGACAACTGGGCCATCTATTTCTTTGGTGCCTACGGCCTGGGCATGATGGCCTGGTGGGCAGCACACAGCCCGCGCCCCATGGGCCGCTGGGTCTGGGCGGCGGCCATGCTGGTGCTGGGCGCTGTGGCGCTGTGGATCGAATGGCGCACCCGCATTGCCCTGGCGCTGACCACGGCCCTGGTGCTGGCGCTGGCCGGAGCGGTGTCCTGGTCTGACCGCCTGCTGCAATGGCGCTGGTCCCCGCTGCAGCAGCTGGGCCAGATGTCGTACTCCGTGTTCCTGATCCACTTCAGCATCTGCCTGCTGGTGAATGCCGTGTGGCACATGCTGTGGCCCGAAGGCGCGTTCATCAACAGTATCGGGCTGGTGCTGGCGGTGGGCCTGTCGGTGGCTGCCGGCCATCTGCTCTACCGCTATGTGGAAACCCAGAGTGCCAGCTGGCTGGAACTGCTGCGCTGGCAGGCCGGCACCATGGGGGTGGGCGCAGCCGTGGCGCTGAACCTGATCTGAAGCCGGTGCACACCCGGCGGTCGGTACGGACCTGCCAACTTTCCAATCGATACGCTGGGCAGAGCATGCCGACCACATGGCGTGGCGCCCGCAAGGCCGGTGCTGCCGGGCGGGTGTGCCGCACGCGGGCTTGTTGATCTGGCGCAGAGGCTTTGCATTCCCTCGTGGCACTGGTACTGCGGCGGGCAGCAGGCTTTTTATGATGGGGCAGTGCTTTTTGAAAGGATGGGTTGCCCCATGCAGATGTTCCAGATCGTGGTGATTGGCGCCGGCGAGACCGGTACCCCTTTGTTGCAGCAGTTGTTGAATGCACCGTTTGTGCAGGTGCGCGGTGTGGCCGACCTGGACCTGAACCAGCCCGGTATCGCCCTGGCGCGCCAGCACGGCGTGCATGTCACCACCAATTTCATGGAGCTGGTGGACCACACGGTGGACATCATCATCGATGTCTCCGGTGCGCCCAGCGTGCGTGAGATCCTGCGCAGCAACATGGTGGACACGGACAACACCCATACCCTGATCGTGCACGAATCGATTGCGATGCTGATGATGTCGCTGTCTGCCGGCCGCCTGGTGGCCAGCAAGCACGGGAATATGGAATACGCCTGAAATTGGCGTGCCGTGCCGGTTGCCGGTGCACCGGATGCATCCGCTACCATCCGCCACCATCGAAAAGGACTGCCTGGGCAGTCCTTTTTGCTTGGCGGTCTGCCGCCAGTTCGCGTGTGCGCCGCGCACTGCCTGGTTCACCCCAGAAAAAAGGCTGCCGGATGGCAGCCTTTCAGGCAGGCGCGGGGGCGCTTACTTGCCCCAGGAGTCCTTCAGGCCGGTGATCTTGTTGAACACCGGGTGGGCCGCGCTGTGGTCCTTGCGGTCGGCCACAAAGTAGCCAAAGCGCTCGAACTGGAACTTGTCGTCGGGCTGGGCCGCCTTGAGCGAAGGTTCCACATAGGCGGTCACGACCTTGAGGCTGTCGGGGTTCAGCAGGGCCAGATAGTCCTTGCCGCCGGCATCGGGCTGGGCATCGGTGAACAGGCGGTCGTACAGACGCACTTCCGCTTGCAGCCCGTCCTGCACGCCCACCCAGGTGATGGCCGCCTTGACCTTGACGCTGTCGGCGCCGGGGGTGCCGCTCTTGGTGTCGGGCACCACGGTGGCCAGCACCTTGGTCACGTTGCCGTCGGCGTCCTTCTCGGCACCGGTGCACTCGATCACGTAGCCGCCCTTCAGGCGCACCTTGTTGCCGGGGAACAGGCGCTTGTAGCCCTTGGGGGGGACTTCGGCAAAGTCTTCGCGCTCGATCCAGACCTCGCGGCCCAGGGTGAAGTGGCGGTCCGGTGCCGTGGCGGGCTCGTCACCGTGGTGGGGCAGGGCCGGCAGTTGGCACTGTTCCAGATGGTCGGCACTGCCAAACACCTCGGCCCAGTTGGTGAGCTCCAGCTTGACCGGGTCCAGCACCACCATGGCGCGGTGGGCCTGGTTCTCGAGGTCTTCGCGCAGGCAGCCGTCCAGTGTGGCGTAGTCGATCCAGCTGTAGTCCTTGGTCACGCCGATGCGTTCGCAGAAATTGCGGATGGACGCAGGGGTGTAGCCCCGGCGGCGCAAGCCAACGATGGTGGGCATGCGGGGGTCGTCCCAGCCGGTCAGCGTACCGCTGTCCACCAGGTGCTTGAGCTTGCGCTTGCTGGTGACCACATAGGTCAGGTTCAGGCGGGCGAACTCATACTGGCGCGGCTGGGGGGCATCGATCAGGCCGCCGGAGCGCAGGTGGTCCAGCAGCCAGTCGTAGAACGGGCGCTGGTCTTCGAACTCCAGGGTGCAGATGGAGTGGGTGATGTGCTCGTACGCATCCTCGATCGGGTGGGCGAAGGTGTACATCGGGTAGATGCACCACTGGTTGCCGGTGTTGTGGTGCTCGGCATGGCGCACGCGGTAGATCGCGGGGTCACGCAGATTGATGTTGGGGGCGGCCATATCGATCTTGGCGCGCAGCACGGCTGCGCCATCGGCCAGCTTGCCGGCCTTCATGTCGGCAAAGCGGGCCAGGTTGTCGGCCACGCTGCGGTCGCGGAACGGGCTGTTCACGCCGGGGCGGGTGAAGTCGCCGCGGTTGGCCTTCATGTCCTCGGCCGATTGCTCGTCCACATAGGCCAGGCCCTGCTCGATCAGGTACACGGCGCAGCGGTACATGAAGTCGAAATAGTTGCTGGCGAAGTACAGATTGCTGTTGCCCTGGGGGTCCTTCCAGTCAAAGCCCAGCCACTGGACGGCATCCTTGATACTGTCCACATATTCCTGGTCTTCTTTTTCCGGGTTGGTGTCGTCAAAGCGCAGGTGGCACACGCCGCCAAAGTCGCGTGCCAGACCAAAGTTCAGGCAGATGGACTTGGCGTGGCCCACGTGCAGATAGCCGTTGGGCTCGGGCGGGAAGCGGGTGCGGATCTTGGCCTCGTCCACCTGGCCTTGCTGGTGGTGCTGCGCATCGCCCGGCGTGCCACCCCAGTGGCGCTGGGCGTAGGTGCCTTTTTCCAGGTCGGCTTCGATGATTTGGCGCAGGAAGTTGGTGGGTTTGACCACTTCCGGCGCATTGCTGGTGGTATTGACGGGGGTGCTCATAGGGGCCTCATTGTAGGCGGCTGGCCGCCACTGCAGCGTTGCCTGCGCGCCATGCCCGGGTCTGCACAAGGGCGCGGGGTGGTGTGAGCGGGGCCTCCAACGTCAAGAAACGTTAAGTCACAAAAGTAGCAGGAATGCTGACATCCAAAAACAGGCCTGCCACGTTAAATATGCAAGCAGGGTGTGTGGCCTGTGCCGCAGCCACCCTTCCTCCCCCGCAGAACGAGGAGATACAACATATGTGGAAAAACCCCATCCCCGCCCTGATCGTCGCTGCCGCCGCATTGGCTGGCTCGGTGGGCACGGCCCAGGCCGGTGGCAATATCAGCTGGTCTGTGGGCATCAATGCCGGTCCCCCCGTGGTCTATGGCCCGCCGCCCGTCTACATGGCGCCGCAACCGGTGTATGTGGCACCGCCGCCGCGCTATTACGCACCGCCGCCGCGCGTGGTGTATGCACCGCCGCCCGTCATGCTGTGGGCGCCGCCGCCTCCACCCCCCCGCGGCTGGCACCACCACCGCCACCACGACCGCGGTTATGACCGGGGTTACCGTGGCCATGGCCACGATTACCGCCGCTGAGCTTCAGAAAATTTCCGTTCCCGTCGCCTACTGATACACCGGGTGGCGGGGCCGGGCCGTTTTTGTATCTGGCCCCATGCCTGCGATCGCCGGCATGGGGTTTGTTTTTGGCTGCGCCGCATGGCTTGCGCACAGCGCCAGGTTGGCTGCAGATACAGACAAACTAGGGTTTATGCCTAGAGTTGGTGGTGGTCGCGGCTGCTTCGCCGTCGAAGTGTCCGCAATTGACGAAAAACTGTCATCACCAGCACCGATCGCCCTGGAGTGGCGCCGCATAATCGGCGGCAGTCGCTGGAGTGTTTGCATGCAAAAAACCGTCTTTGTTCTCAATGGCCCCAATCTGAACCTGCTGGGCACACGGGAACCTGCCATCTATGGTGCTGACACCTTGGCCGATGTGCAGGCCTTGTGCGAGGCCGCCTGTGCCCGCCATGGCCTGGCATTGCGCTTTCACCAAAGCAACCACGAAGGCCAGCTGATCGACTGGATCCACGAAGCCGGCCGCCTGCATGCGCAAGGCCAGCTGGCGGGCCTGGTGTTCAACGCCGGGGCCTTCACCCACACCAGCGTGGCGTTGATGGATGCCGTCAAGGGCACGGGCGTGGCGCTGCTGGAGCTGCACATCACCAACGTGTTTGCGCGCGAGGCCTTCCGCCACCACTCCTATCTGTCGCCGGTGGCACGCGCGGTGGTGTGCGGCCTGGGCGTGCAGGGCTATGCGCTGGCCATCGATGCCGTGGCCCAGTGGTCCGCAGCAGGCTGAACCTCCTGATCCGAATCCCCCCCTCTGAGAGTGCGCTGTGCTTGAGACATTTGAACGCGATGACAACCTGCCCGAGCTGGGCTGGGCCGATTTTCCGGAAGCCATGACCGCCATGGCCGCCGGCCAGCTGCAGTCCATCGAAGCCCGCAAGGTGCTGGCCAAGGGGGAGCGGGTGGAGCACCCCCATGCCAATGGGCACACGGTGCTGCACCACTGGAGCCCGGCCGAGCCCAATGGCCAGCCGCCGGTGGTGTTGTTCCATGGCGGCAGCGGCAGCTGGACGCACTGGGTGCGCAGCATCATCCCGCTGACCGAAGCCGGCCACGACGTGTGGGCGGTGGATTTGCCGGGCTTTGGCGATTCGGACGCCGTGGCCGGTGCCCATGACGCCGACGGCATGCTCGACACCCTGGCGCAGATGCTGCAGGAGCGCTTTCCGCTGCAGCCGGTGCAGCTGGTGGGCTTCTCGTTCGGCGGCATGACGGCCGGCATGCTGGCTGCCGCCCATCCGCATGTGGTGCAGCAACTGGTGATCGTGGGCGCCCCCGGCATCGGTCTGAGCGCCAAGCACCCGTTCCAGCTCAAGGGCTGGCGCCATCTGAAGTCGCCCTATGCCCAGCTGCAGACCCATGTCTACAACCTGGGGGAGCTGATGCTGTGCGATCTGAAAAAGATCACCCGCGATACCGTGGCCCTGCATGTGGCCAATGTGCAGCGCGACCGCTTGCCGCGCCGCCGCATCTCCAGCACCGACATTCTGGTCAAGTCGCTGCTGAAAGTGACCTGCCCGGTCACCGCCATCTATGCCGAGCGCGATGCCCTCTACCCCAAGCTGCTGGACGAGGTGGAAACCTTGCTGGCCACCAGTGCCCGCAATTTCCAGGGCATGCACCGCGTGCCCGATGCAGGCCACTGGGTGCAGTACGAAGCCCCGGAGGCCGTGCACGCCCTGCTGTTGCCCATTCTGGCGGGCCCGCAGCCGGTGGAGGCCTGAGAGGCCTGGGACCATGCGCTGGCAGCTGCACGAGGACGAAGTCACCTGGACCGCCATCCGCGCCCAGGGGGCGGGCGGTCAGGATGTGAACAAGGTCTCCAGCGCCGTGCACCTGCGCTTCGATGTGGCCGCGTCTTCGCTGCCCGATCTCCTCAAGGAGCGCCTGCTGGGGCGCTGCGGCCATGACCAGCGCTTCACGCTGGACGGGGTGGTGGTCATCAAGGCCCAGGCCCATCGCACGCAGGAACGCAATCTGCAAGACGCATTGCAGCGCCTGCGCGAGCTGCTGGCCGAAGCCGCCCACACCCCCAAGACCCGCAAGGCCACCCGGCCGACCCGCGCCAGCCAGCAGCGCCGAGTGGATGGCAAGAAACGCGCCGGGGAAACCAAGGCCGGGCGGCAGAAACTGCAGTTCTGACGCGGTCCGTGCTGCAGCAGCGCGCCAGAAGCGCGCACAGCGGGAAAAAATGTGCCTATCCGCCCCCTGCATGTCTACACCGCCCCATACGGGCACACGGGCTTTCACTGCGCAATGACTGACGTACCGATCTTGAAGAGATGGCTTGCCATGGCCGAGGATGACGCCATCGTCGTCGACCTGGACGACATCCACCACGAGGCCTTGGCCAATATGTGGAGCTTTTCTCCGGACGACGACGCGGCTTCGGACCTGCGTCCTGAAGACGTCGCTCATTTTGTCGGCCAGGTGCTGGAAGCGCGGCGGCGGCGACTGGTGGCGGAGGGGCATGCGCCCATGCTGTTCTATTGCTGGCATGACGCGCAGACCCGGCAACTGCGGTTCAGCCTGGTGTCCGCCGCGCATGGCCGCCTGCCGTTTCGCATAGCCCTCCAGCACGAAGCGACCCCCATGGCAATTGCGGAGCGCATCGTCCATGGCGACTGGTGCAACCCGCAGTGAGGCCAGGCTTCCGACAAGGACATGGCGGACGACGCGGTGCCCTGTCTGTCGGTGTTTGTGGCACAACTGCCCTGAATCCGCCGCCCGGCGTGCAACGGGCAGGCCTGAACCCTGGCGCCGGACACACTGCGGTCTATTGAATTCAATTTCAGAACAATATGTGGCAGTAATGGCGGCTAGTGCAACAGTGGCCGTGCCCCTACATTCACTGGGTAGGCCGTTGGCTGCGCACAGCGCAGCGGCGGCCCCTGTAGGAAAGCCTTGCCATGACCACCTCTTTGCCGAATCTGTCCCCCGCCGCTGACATGCCTGTACAGCGCCTGCCCGCCTTGTTTGTCTCCCACGGTTCGCCCATGTTTGCCGTCGAGCCCGGGGATACCGGACCGGCCCTGCAGCGCTGGGGCAGCGCGCTGCGCGCGGAGTACCCGCAGCTGCGCGGGGTGGTGGTGATGTCGCCGCACTGGATGAGCCGGGGGCTGGAGGTGATGGCGGCGCTGCAGCCCGAGACCTGGCACGACTTTGGCGGTTTTCCCCGCGTGCTCTACAGCCTGCAGTACCCGGCCCCGGGCGCCCCCTTGCTGGCACAGCAGGTGGCGCAACTGTTGCAGGCCGCCGGCCAGCAGCCGGTGCTGAACCCCGAGCGCCCGATGGACCACGGTGCCTGGGTGCCGCTGATGCACCTGTTCCCACAGGCCGATGTGCCCGTGGTCCAGCTGTCGCTGCCAGCCGATGCGGATGCGGCGGCGGTCTACGCCCTGGGCCAGGCCCTGCGCCCCCTGCGCGATGCCGGGGTGCTGCTGGTGGGATCGGGCAGCATGACGCACAATCTGCGCGACTTTGTCACCGGGCAAAGCGGCGGCCGGCTGGACTATGTGCAGCCTTTCAGCCGCTGGATCGAGGAGCGCATCACAGCGCGCGATACCGCCGCGCTGCTGGACTGGCTGGAGCAGGCCCCACAGGCGCGGCGCGCCCACCCGACGGATGACCATTTCCTGCCGCTGTTCTTTGCGCTGGGTGCCGGTGGACCGGGCACCACGGCCAGCTACCTGAGCCGCGAAGTGCAGTACGGCATGCTGGCCATGGACAGTTTTGCGTTGCAGGATGTGCCTGCAGGTGAGCACGCGGCCGCTTCGTCATTACAGTGAAGCCCGGACATTTTCAGCAAGGACCACCCATGGACACCCCCGCACTCCAACTGCCGCTGAATGGCTATATCCGCCCCGCCCAGGCCGCACCGGAACAGGCCTGGCTGCTGGTGCTGATGCACGGCGTGGGCAGCAATGCCCAGGACCTGTTCAGCCTGGCGCCCTATGTGCCACCCCAGTTCCACGTGCTCAGCCTGCAGGCGCCGTACGCCATGGGGCCGGATGCATTCGCCTGGTTCCAGTTCAGCGTCAACCCAGACGGCAGCCGCACCATTGCGGCCGACCAGGAGCAGCACAGCCGCGCCCTGGTGGCCCAGACCGTGCGGCAGGCCGCCGAACAACTGGGCGTTCCGCCCGAACGCGTGGTGGTGGGCGGCTTCAGCCAGGGCGGCATCATGAGCCTGAGCCTGCTGCTGACCCAGCCCGCGTTGCTGCACGCCATCTGTGTATGGCACAGCCGCCTGCTGCCCGAGGTGCTGCCGCTGCAGGTGCCGCCCGCGCAACTGGCAGGCCGCCAGGTGTGGCTGAGCCACGGTACGCAGGACAACGTGATTCCGCTGACCAGCGCCCACCTGACCCGTGCCCGGCTGGAGCCGTTGCCGGTGCAGCTGCGCTACCACGAGTACCCCTGCGCCCACACCATCCACCCCGACGAACTGCGCGACTGCGTGCAGTGGCTGCAGGGCCTGACGGCCGCCGCGTAAGCACCGCACCGCAGCAGGTCTGCACTGCAGGGTGCTCAGGCCGCTTGCGCGGACGCAAGGGCCGGCCGCCCTGCAACTTCCGGTGCCGGGATGGCACATGTATCTGTGTACACGCGCTGTGCCCCATCTTCCGGCACCCACAGGCGGCCGCCCAGTCCGTGTTCGGCTGCCAGCGCGTGCACCTGGGCGCGGGTGGTGGGACAGTGGTCCAGCGCTTCCAGGTGGTTGACCACCAACTGGCCGGGCCAGCAGGCCGCAGCCCGCACCATGTCGTGGGCATCCATCAGGATCTCGTCACCCAGGTCAAAGCGGGCGCCGCCGGCGGGCAGTACGGCCACACCGGGCTGCAGCCGCTGCAGGCAGTCACGCACGGCGGGGGTCAGCACGGTGTCGCCCGCCAGGTAGACGGACGGGTTGCCTGGCAGCTCCAGCAGGTAGCCGTGGCCGTGCTCCATCAACCGACCCACCCAGCCCCGGCCGTGCACGCAGGGGACCGGGGTGATCTGCCCGCCCAGCGGCCAGGACTGGCGCCATGGGCCTTCCAGTGCCACCGTCTGCAGGCCGCGCTGGCGCAGGTAGCCGGCATCGTGCGGCATGCAGAACACGGGAATCTGGCGTTCGCGCAAAAAGCGCTTGCCGGCGCGGTCCAGATGGTCGAAGTGGCCGCGCTGGCAGTGGGTGATGAGGGCGTGGGTCACACGTTCCAGCACGGCCTCGGTGTTGTCTGGCAGCTCGGCGATGGGATTGCGCTGCCTGGCCTTGCCGGTGAGCCGCAGGTAGCGCAGCGCGGGCAGTGTGGCGCGGGGTGCCAGCATGGGGTCGACCAGCAGGCCGACGGGGCGGCCCTGGCTTTCGAACTCCAGAACGATGGTGGCATTGCGCAAGTGGGTGATGAGCATGGAAGACGCCTTGGCGGTGGGAACATGGCCGCATTGTTCCCAGGCACCAGGTGGCTGAAAATGGCAAGATTGGTCAACCTATTTGCAATTCATGCCAAGCGCTGTGCCTCCGCCCGTTTCACCGCCCAGGCCCACGCGCCTGGCCTTGCTGCTATACCCCGGCTGCATGCCGGGCGGCCTGTTTGCCGTGGCCGACATGGTGCGCGCCGCCAACCTGCGCGCGCAGCGCACGCTGTACGAGCTGGTGTGGGCCGGGGTGGACCTGCAGCCGGTGCCGACCTGGCAGGGGCCGGGACTGCAGCCCGCGGTGACGCTGGCCGCGGCGGCCGCCGATGTGGTGCTGGTGCCCGGGTTGTGGCTGTCGTCCGCCAGCGACCTGCAGCGCCCCTTGCAGCAACTGACCCCGCTGGTGCGCGCCCTGCAGCAGTTGCCTGCTGCGACCCGGCTGTGGAGCTATTGCGCCGGCGTGGTGCCGGTGGCGGCCAGCGGGCGTTTGCACGGCGAGGCGGCCACCGCCACCTGGTGGCTGCGCGAGGCGCTGCACACCCACTTTCCCCGGGTGGACTGGCGCTTTGACGAGGCCGTGGTGCAAGGGCAGTCGGTGCTGACGGCGGCCGGAGCCCATGGCTATGTGCCGCTGATGCAGCAGGCCCTGGCCGCACAGCTGGCGCCGGCCGAGCTGCGCGACCTGCAGAACCTGCTAATGCTGCCCCGGCCGGCAGCGGTGCATCCTCGGTTCGCGGGCCTGGAGCTGACGGCGCTGGCCGACGACAACCTGCGCCGCGCCTGGATGCTGGTGCAGCGCACCGCCGCCGCCGAGCTGCGTCTGGCGGCATTGGCCCACACGCTGCATGTGTCACCAAGCACCCTGGCACGCCGGGTGCGCGCGCAGACCGGGCTGGCTGCCGCGCAGTGGATGCGGCACATCAAGCTGCGGCAGGTGGCCGATGCCCTGTGTGAAACCCGGCAACCGCTGAAGCGGATTGCCGAGGACCTGGGCTTTGCCAGCGAGGCCAGTCTGATCCGCGCTTTCCGGCAGGTGACAGGCATGACGCCCATGGCATACCGCATCGCCCATGCCTGAGTGAAGGGCTGCGTGCTGGAGACAAAGGAACACCTCGGGCGCTAGGGGGCAGCCTGCCTGCAGCAGGTTGGTTAGGCAACGTTCTGAAACTCTATGAATGCGACCGCGGCGTACAGCCTCCTCCAAAGAGGAGGGGGCGGGCGGCATCTGCCACCACCACCGCTGCCGTCGTCGTCGTAGCAGTCTTCGCTGCCTTGTGCCCGAGCCGGGGCGCCGCGGCTCTTTTGATTAATGCATGCAGTGCAGTGGTGATCTGCATCTGCATGGATTGTGGCGCTGCATGTGCATGAATACCATGGCTTTTTTCATTCCATTGAAGGAAACAGCCATGGCCATTGCCATTCGTGTGCACAGCACCGGAGCCCCTGAAGTGATGCAGCTGGAGAGCATGGAGCTTGCAGCGCCCGGCCCGGGAGAAGTCTGTCTGGAGCAGACGTCCATCGGCGTCAATCCGCTGGATGTCAGCCAGCGCAAAGGGGCCGTGCCCATCCCACTGCCGTCCGGACTGGGGTTGGAAGGTGCGGGGCGGGTGACGGCGGTGGGGGCTGGGGTGTCCAGCGTGCAGGTCGGGGACAGGGTAGCCTACGCCACCGGCCCTTTGGGGGCCTATGCCAGTGCACGGCTGTTTCCGGCGGACCGGCTGGTGCGTCTGCCGGACACCCTCAGCAACGACGCCGCGGCAGCGGTGCTGTTCAAGGGCATCACGGCCCAGTACCTGCTGAAGACCACCGGCCAGGTTCGCCCGGGCTCCACGGTGCTGGTCTATGGCGCCGCTGGGGCGCTGGGGCAGTTGCTGTGCGCCTGGGCCCGCCATCTGGGGGCGCAGGTGCTGGGTGTGGTGTCCAAGCCGGCCAGCGTGGCGCGGGCCGAGGCCAGCGGCTGCCATGCCGTCTTTGTCTTTGACGCGCAGACCCTGGCGTCCCAGGTGGCGCAGGCCACGCAGGGGCGCAAGGTGGATGTGGTGTACGACCCCATTGGGCGGGATACGTTTGCCGCCTCGCTGGACTGCCTGCGTCCCCGCGGGCTGATGGTGTCGTTCGGGGCCACATCGGGGCTGCCGCCTGCCGTCGAGGTGGGCGTGCTCAATGCCAAGGGCTCGCTGTTCCTGACGCGGCCTTCCCTGGCGGCGCACACGGCGTCCGCCGAGGAATACCAGAGCCGGGCCCGGGACGTGCTGGACGCCGTGGCCAGCGGCATACTCACGCCGCAGATCTGGAAAAGTTACGCACTGGCCGATGCGGCCCTGGCGCATGCGGACCTGGAGCACGGGCGCTCCCAAGGCGCGATCATTCTCAACCCCTGATATTCACATTCAACGCACGCCATGGAAATGCCCGACAGCCAGCACACGGATGAGCTCGCCACCCTGCTGGCGCTGTCGGAGCAGCACTCGTTTGCGGCCGCTGCCCGGGTGCTGGAGCGCCATCCGTCGGTCCTGTCCAAGCGGATCCAGGCGCTGGAGCGCAGGCTGGGCGTGCGCCTGGTCGAGCGCACCACACGCAGGCTGAGTCTCACCCGCGAAGGCCTGCAATTGGTGGAAAAGGTGCGCCAGGCGGCCAACTGGATACGGGATGCCGAGCGGGAAGCGGCGCAAGGGGCCACCGAGGTGCGCGGACGGCTGCGCCTGGCCCTGCCTGCCACCATGGGGCGGCGCTGGATCAGTCCCATGGTGGCCGGTTTTGCCCTGGCCTACCCGGAGGTGGTGCTGGAGGTGGAATACAGCGAGCGCATCGTGGATGTGGTGGGCGAGCGTTTCGATGCCGCCATCCGCATTGGCAATCTGCCCGACAGCGGCCTGGTGGCAACGCGGCTGTGCGACCAGTACCGGATCCTGTGCGCATCCGCCGCCTACCTGGCGCGGTGCCCGGCGCCCGCCAGTCCAGCGGATCTGGCCCGGCACAACTGCCTGGGCTATACCGGCTTGCTGTCCTTTCCGGAATGGACCCTGGTGCAGGCCGACCGGCAAGGAGCTGCCCCGACCCGCCAGTCGCTGCGCGTCACCGGCTCCATGCGCAGCAATGACAACGAGGCGTTGCTGCATGCGGCGCTGCAGGGTGTGGGCATTGTTGCGGGCAGCGACTGGCATCTGCTGCCTGCCGTGCAGTCTGGGGCGCTGGTGCGTGTGCTGCCCGAGTGGACGCTGGGCGAGGCCGGTGGCATCTATCTGGTCCGCCCCTCAGGGCAGTACCAGACAGCGGCCTTGGCGGCGTTCAGGCAGTGGATCAGCGAGCGCTTTGCGGCCGTGCCCTGGCGCCATGCCGGGGCGTCGTAACCCGGCCGCAGGCCAAACTGTGGCTGCACACAGGCCGCCAACGTCAGCGTCAGCGGGCCAGGCGCCCAAAGAAGGCGTCCAGCGCATGGACTACGGTGGGCAGTTCCTCGGCCATGCGTTCGCGGTCCACCCAGTAGCCTTCACAGGCCACGGCAAAGAACTCGGCCGGGGCTTCGGCCCCGTAGGCATCCAGCCAGGGAGCCGGCTGGCCAAAGCGTTCATGGCGGATGACCAGATCGCGAAAGCGTTCGTAGGCATCACCCCAGACGGCGCTCCAGGCCTGGCGGGCGGCGCTGGCACTGGTATGGCCCATGAACCCCCGGGGCAAGGGCGGGCAGCCGTTGGCGTGGCCGTCGTGCATGTCCAGCTTGTGGGCGAATTCATGGATCACCACATTGGTGTGGCCGCCATGGGCGGCGTGGCCGGGCTGCACGGCGGCCCAGCTGAGCATGACGGGGCCGCCTTCCATGGCTTCGCCCATCAGCTCTTCCCGGTAGTGGTGTACCACACCCGCTTCGTCCACCACCTTGCGGCGGGCCACCACGTCGTCCGCATGCACGACGATGCCAACAAAGTCGTCGTACCAGCGCAGGGCGTCAGCGGGTTCGCCGAAATACAGCAGCAGCACACAGGCCTGGGCGGCAATGGCCACGGCCATGGCGTCGGTGATGACCAGGCCATGGGCGCCGGAAAACTCCTTGCGCTGCAGGAAATGCGCCACCAGCTGTTGCAGGTGGGCGTCTTCGGCGGGCGTGAGGCGTTCCAGGAAGGGGTAGGTGGCGACGGTGGCCTGCCACAGTGCGGCCGGTACCGGTGCGGGAGGCAGTGCACCCGCGCGCACGGCTGCGCGGCGGGCCCAGGTGGGGAGAACGCGCTGCCAGTCCATGCAATGCCTCAGCCGGCGCAGGCCGCCTGCGGAGACAGGCGCTGCCAGCCGGCGGGGGTCAGGCGCAGCACTTCGCTGCGCTGGGTGTCGGCATCGATGTGCCAGTCGCTGGTGACAATGCGCCAGCGGTGGCCGTCCAGCGCATGGTCGGCAGGCTGGTGGGTGTGGCCGTGTACCAGCCAGTGGGCCTGGGCGGCATCCATCCAGGTGGCGGTCATCTGCGCATCGGCGTCGGCGTAGGGGGCACCGGCCTGCTTGCGTTGTTCGCTTTCCGTGCGGGCGGATTTGCCGATGGCACGGCGCACGGCCAGCGGCTGGGCCAGCACCTGCTGCTGCCAGGCGGCAGAGCGCGACAGGGTGCGGAACTGCTGGTATTCCACATCGTCCAGGCACAGCGCATCGCCATGGCTGAGCAGGATGCGGCGCTCGCCCCAGACCAGCACGGTAGGGTCGGCCAGGGCGGTCATGCCGGTGCGCTGCATCAGCAGATCGCCGGCCAGAAAGTCGCGGTTGCCGACCATGAAGAACAGCGGCCGCTGTGCGGCGGCTTGTTGCAGGATTGCGGCGCATTCGGCCTCAAAGCTGCCCGGCTCATCCAGCGCGTCGTCGCCCACCCAGACTTCAAACAGGTCGCCCAGCAGGAACACGGCATCGGCGGGGGTGTGCGCCAGATAGTCGCGCCAGGCCTGCACGGTCTGCGGCTCCGAGGGCTGCAGGTGCAGGTCCGAAATGACATCGACCGTGCGCCAGGTGGGCGCAGCCTGCAGCTGCGCCACCGGGGGCACGGTCGTACGGGGATCTGAACTCACTCGAAGAATCAGTGATTCCGGCCGCTGCGCGCCAGCCTGTGCAGCTGGCGGAGCCCATGTGCGCGGCAGCCCGCAAGGGCCGTCCCGCAGCACGGGCTGTCCTCCCATGGAGGTAAGCCGCGCAGCGGCCCAGGGGGATCAGAGGGCCACGGCCTTGTCGATCACCACGGCGTCAAAAGGCACGTCGTCGTGGAAGCCCTTGCGGGTGGTGCGCACCTTCTTGATGGCGTCGATCACGTCTTCGCCCTTGACCACCTTGCCGAACACGGCATAGCCCCAGCCTTGGCCGGTGGGGGCGGTGTGGTTCAGGAAGCTGTTGTCCACGGTGTTGATGAAGAACTGGGCCGTGGCGCTGTGCGGATCACTGGTACGGGCCATGGCGATGGTGTACTTGTCGTTCTTCAGGCCGTTCTTGGCTTCGTTCTCGATGGGTGCCGCGGTTTCCTTTTGCTTCATGTCAGCCGCAAAGCCGCCGCCTTGGATCATGAAGTTCTTGATCACGCGGTGGAAGATCGTGCCGTTGTAGAAGCCTTGGTTCACGTAGTTCAGGAAGTTTTCCGTGGACTTGGGGGCGTTCACTGCGTCCAGTTCCAGCGTGATCACGCCGGGGGTGGCGGTGTCGGCCACGTTGATGGTGATGTGCAGTTCGACTTGTGGGTTGCTCATGGCGTGTCCAATCTTAAATCTAAAGGGGGTGAGGGGGGATGCCGGTGCGGGTCAGCGCAGCACGGTGGCCGAGGTGATGGTGACCGGCGTGGTGGGCACATTCTGGTGCATGCCACGGGTGCCCGTAATCACCGTGCGGATTTTCTCCACGGTCTCGGTGCCTTCGACCACCTTGCCGAACACGGCATAGCCGTAGCCATCGGGCTTGGGGGCATTGAGCGAGTCGTTGTTGGCGACGTTGATGAAGAACTGCGCCGTGGCCGAGTTGGGGTTGCCGGTACGGGCCATGGCGATGGTGTACTTGTCGTTCTTCAGGCCGTTCTTGGCTTCCAGCGGGATGGGCGCACGCGTGGCCTTTTGCTGCATGTCGGCGGTAAAGCCGCCGCCCTGGATCATGAAGCCGTCGATCACGCGGTGAAAGATGGTGCCGTCGTAGTGCTTGTCGTTCACGTACAGCAGGAAGTTCTCCACCGTCTTGGGGGCGGCGCCGGGGTTCAGTTCCAGCACGATATCGCCCAGGCTTGTTGCCAGCTTGACACGGGGAGGGCCGTTCTGCGCCCAGGTGGGCGCAGCAAAAATGCCCGCTGTCAGTACAGATGCAGCAAGCGTGAGAGCGACTTTTCTACGGGAAAACATGGGAATGCTCCGAAAAGGCAAACAAACAAAAAAAGCAGGGAGTCTGCCAGCAGGGGCGCGTAGCGCACGGGGCGCCGGCCAGCCACCGGTGCTGGTGGTGTTCAGTCAGTTGGGGGCGGTTGTCCGCCCGCCAAGGGGTATCACTTGGCTGCGGGCTGCAGCACACCGCCCAGTGTGGACAGTTTGAGTTTGAGAGGGGCGTTGTTGCCGCTCAGTTGCAGCGAACGGGTGTAGGACTGCTGCGCCAGGCGGGTGTAGATATCACCCAGGTTCTCGTGCGCCACCGCATAGTTCGGGTTGTTGCGCACGGCCATCTCCAGCGCGTTGCGGGCCTGGTCCAGGCGGTTCTGGCCGGCATAGATCACAGCCAGGTTGTTATAGGGCTCGGGCAGCTCGGGATATTCCTCGGTCAGCAGCGTGAAGGTGGCGATCGCCTCTTCGGTCTGGCCGGCCGCGACCTGGGCCGTGCCCTTCAGAAAGCGCATCTGCGGATCGCGCTGGTTGCTGGCCAGGTACTGGTCGGCCTTGGCAATGGCGTCGGCGGTCTTGCCGGCGCGCACCAGCTTGGCGACATCGCTGTAGTCGTCAGCCTGGGCCGCGCCGCCTGCCGCCAGCAAGGCGGCCACAGCCAAGGCGCGCAGGGCAGAGGAGGGAGAGCGGCGCATGAACATGGAGTAGGTGCTTTCGAGGAGATGGGGGCACCCCCGCACGGGGGGCTTTATACTGCGACGCATTGTAGCTGAGGGGTGTCGGGCCGCTGTGCGCAGCAAAGGCCGCCAGGGCACCCCTTTTGCGCTGCTGGGAATGTGCGGCCGGACCGTCCTGCCGCTTTCTCCCCTCCCTCTGTGATTGAGACACACCTCCCGATGAGTTTGCGTATCTACAACACGCTGTCGCGTGCACTGCAAGCGTTTTCGCCGATCGAGCCTGGCCATGTCCGCATGTACGTGTGCGGCATGACCGTATACGACCTCTGCCACCTGGGCCATGCGCGCTCCATGGTGGCGTTCGACGTGGTCCAGCGCTGGCTGCGTGCCAGCGGCTACCGCGTGACCTATGTGCGCAACATCACCGACATCGATGACAAGATCATCAAGCGTGCGGTGGAAAACGGCGAAACCATTCGCAGCCTGACGGACCGCATGATCGCGGCCCTGCACCAGGACGCCGATGCGCTGGGCATTGCCCGCCCCGACCACGAACCACGCGCCACCGACTATGTGCCGCAGATGCTGGGCATGATCGGTACGCTGCAGCAAAAGGGCCTGGCCTACCAGGCCGGCAATGGCGATGTGAACTACGCCGTGCGCAAGTTTCCTGGCTACGGCAAGCTGTCCGGCAAGTCGCTGGACGAGCTGAATGCGGGCGAGCGCGTGGCCGTGCAGGATGGCAAGCACGATCCGCTGGACTTTGTGCTGTGGAAGTCCTCCAAGCCTGAAGAGCCAGCCGATGTGAAATGGCCCAGCCCGTTTGGCGAAGGCCGCCCCGGCTGGCATATCGAATGCTCGGCCATGGGCTGCGCGCTGCTGGGCGAGAGCTTTGACATCCATGGTGGCGGTGCGGACCTGCAGTTCCCCCACCATGAGAACGAGATTGCCCAGAGCGAAGGCGCCACCGGCAAGCCGCTGGCCTCGACCTGGATGCACAACGGCTTCATCAATGTGGACAACGAGAAGATGTCCAAGTCGCTGGGCAATTTCTTCACCATCCGCGATGTGCTCAAGGAATACGACGCCGAAACCGTGCGTTTCTTCGTCGTGCGCAGCCACTACCGCAGCCCGCTGAACTACAGCGATGTGCACCTGGACGATGCCCGCAGCGCCCTCAAGCGCCTGTACACGGCACTGAGTCTGGTGGCTGCGGCGCCGGTGCAGATCGACTGGAGCAACGCCCATGCCGCGCGCTTTCAGGCCGCCATGGACGAGGACTTCGGCACCCCCGAAGCGGTAGCCGTGCTGTTCGAGCTGGCCGCCGAGGTCAATCGCAGCAAGTCGCCGGAAGTGGCCGGTCTGCTGAAGGCGCTGGGCGGCGTGCTGGGCCTGCTGCAGGACGATCCGCAGAAATTCCTGCAGGCCGGCACCGAAGGGGTGGACGCGGCCGCCGTTGAGGCGCAGATCGCCGCGCGCGCTGCCGCCAAGGCCGACAAGAACTGGGCCGAGGCCGACCGCATCCGCAAGGCACTGCTGGAGCAGGGCATCGTGCTCAAGGACTCCGCAGCGGGCACCACCTGGGAGGCCGCCCAGTAAGGGCGCAGGACAACTCCCATGGCTCCCTCTCCGAAAGAACTGCCCGTGCCGCCGCAGCATGCTGCGGCCTACTGGGCAGAGGCGTGCAAGCACCTGGTCAAGAAAGACCGGGTGCTGCGCCGCCTGATCCCCCAATACCCCGGTGAAGCGCTGATGGCGCACGGCGACGCGTTCGTGACGCTGGCGCGCTCCATCGTGGGCCAGCAGGTGGCGGCCAAGTCGGCCTCTGCCCAATGGAAAAAACTGCTGGCGCTGCTGCCCGAAGGGCTCACGCCCGCCCAGCTGCTGCGCCTGAAGGTGGACGACATGCGCGTCGCCGGTCTGTCTGCCCGCAAGGTGGACTATCTGGTGGACCTGGCCGTGCACTTCACCGAAGACCGCCTGCATGTGGACGCCTGGGGCGAGATGGATGACGAATCCATCATTGCCGAGCTGACCGCCATCCGTGGCATAGGCCGCTGGACGGCCGAGATGTTCCTGATGTTCTACCTGCTGCGTCCGAATGTGCTGCCGCTGGACGACGCCGGCCTGCTCAAGGGCATCAGCGAGAACTATTTCTCGGGCGAAGCCGTCAGCCGCAGCGATGTCCGTGAAGTCGCTGAGGCCTGGAAACCCTGGTGCAGCGTGGCAACTTGGTATATTTGGCGCTCGCTCGACCCGCAGCCTGTGACCTATTGATACGTTCCATAGGCCCCTTGGCGTGGCCGGGACAAGGAGAATAATTTTGGCGAAAAAGACTTTTCTGGACTTCGAACAGCCCATCGCGGAACTCGAAGCCAAGATCGAAGAGCTGCGTTATGTGCAGACCGAAAGCGCTGTCGATATTTCGGAAGAAATCGACCAGCTGAGCAAGAAGAGCCAGCAGCTCACCAAGGACATCTACAGCGATCTGTCGCCCTGGCAGATCACCAAGATCGCGCGCCATCCGGAGCGGCCTTACACGCTGGACTATGTGCGCGAGTGCTTCACCGACTTTGTCGAGATGCACGGCGACCGCCATTTTTCGGATGACAAGTCCATCATCGGCGGTCTGGCGCGCTTCAATGGCCAGCCGTGCATGGTCATTGGCCACCAGAAGGGCCGTGACACCAAGGAGCGCGCGCTGCGCAACTTCGGCATGACCCGCCCCGAGGGCTACCGCAAGGCCCTGCGTCTGATGAAGACGGCCGAGAAGTTCCATCTGCCGGTGTTCACCTTTGTGGACACGCCCGGTGCCTTCCCCGGCATCGATGCGGAAGAGCGCGGCCAGTCCGAAGCCATCGGCCGCAACATCTTCGAGATGGCCCAGCTGCAGACCCCCATCATCACCACCATCATCGGTGAAGGTGGCTCGGGTGGCGCGCTGGCCATTGCCGTGGCCGACCAGGTGCTGATGCTGCAGTACTCGGTGTACTCCGTGATCAGCCCCGAAGGCTGCGCTTCCATTCTGTGGAAGACCGGCGAAAAGGCGTCGGAAGCCGCCGAAGCCATGGGCATCACCGCCCACCGCCTGAAGGCCCTGGGCCTGGTGGACAAGATCGTGAACGAACCTGTGGGTGGTGGACACCGCGATCCCAAGCAGATGGCATCGTTCCTCAAGCGTGCCCTGGCCGATGCCTGGCGCCAGCTGTCGGACCTGAAGCCCAAGGAGCTGCAGGACCGCCGCTACGAGCGCCTGCAAAGCTATGGTCGCTTCGCCGACACCAAGGCCAGCTAAACCGCTGGCACGGCAATGACGGACGGGCACGCTGTGCACACCGCCTTGACCATGGCCCTGCGGGGCCATTTTTCTTGCGCAGAAAAAGCGACGCCGTGCCCCTGGCGCGATGGACGGGTGGGTCAGGGCGGTCGCAACCCGGTGGTGTGGGTGGCTTGCGAGGGAGGCGGGGTATGACGCAGTCGGTCGACTTTGCCATGGCGGCTTTCGCTCCCGCGCTGCCTCTGGCCGTAGCCTACAGTGGAGGGGCGGATTCCTCTGCGCTGCTGCATGCTTGTGCGCAGCGCTGGCCCGGGCAGGTCTATGCCATCCATGTGCACCATGGCTTGCAGGCTGCGGCCGATGGTTTTGCCGCACATTGCCGCGCCACCTGTGAACGCCTGCAGGTGCCGCTGGCGGTGGTGCAGGTGGATGCGCGCCCTGCGCCGGGGGACAGTCCCGAAGATGCGGCCCGCCGCCGCCGCTATGCCGCACTGACCGAGCATGCGCTGCACGCCTTCGACCGGCCCATGGCCAGCATCGCCTTGGCCCAGCATGCGGATGACCAGGTGGAGACGCTGCTGCTGGCCTTGTCCCGTGGCGCCGGTCTGCCGGGTCTGGCGGCCATGCCCCGGCACTGGCAGCGGGCAGGGCTGGACTGGCACCGGCCGCTGCTGCAGGTGGCCGGGGCCGATGTCCGCCAGTGGCTGACCGACCGGGGCGAGGGCTGGGTGGAAGACCCCAGCAACTCCGATCTGCGCTACACCCGCAACCGGATCCGCCAGCAGCTGCTGCCGGTGCTGGAGCAGGTGTTTCCCCAGTTTCGCGACACTTTTGCACGCAGCAGTCAGCACGCGGCCCAGGCCCAGCAGGTGCTGGCGGCCCAGGCGCAGGCTGATCTGCAGACTGTGGGGGTTCCGCCACAGATCAAGGCGGTGCAGGCGTTGCCGCCCGAGCGCCAGGCCCACGTGCTGCGCCAGTGGCTGCTGCAGTTTCACGGCGCCACGCCGTCGGCGGCGCAGCTCCAGGAGCTGCTGCGGCAGATCCGCCATTGCACTACGCGAGGCCACCGCATCCATATCAAGGTGGGATGCGGGTTTGTGGTGAGAGAAGGCGCGCGGCTCGGTTGGTACAATCCCTGAGTTTTGGTCCACTTATCTGAAGTACGAAATCCGGCGGCGCGCCAAAACAGCACACCGTTCATTCAGCGCCGTACCCTGCAGTTTCGTCACCCCTGTTATCCAATGGCACTGATCGTTCATAAATACGGCGGCACCTCGATGGGCTCTCCCGAGCGCATCCGCAACGTCGCCAAGCGCGTGGCCAAGTGGGCTCGGGCCGGCCACCAAATGGTGGTGGTTCCCAGCGCCATGAGTGGCGAAACCAACCGTTTGCTGGGTCTGGCCAGCGAGCTGGCGCCCAACAGCCCCAAGACTTCGTACTACCGTGAGCTGGACATGCTGGCGGCAACTGGTGAGCAGGCCTCCTCGGCACTGCTGGCCATTGCGCTGCAAGCGGAAGGCATGGAGTCGGTCAGCTACGCCGGCTGGCAAGTGCCCGTGCGCACCGACAGCAGCTTCACCAAGGCCCGCATCGAATCCATCGACGACGCCCGCGTGCGCGCCGATCTGGAAGCCGGCCGTGTCGTGATCGTCACCGGCTTCCAGGGGATCGATCCCGACGGCAACATCACCACCTTGGGTCGTGGCGGCTCGGATACCTCGGCTGTGGCCGTGGCGGCTGCCATGAAGGCTGCCGAATGCCTGATCTATACCGATGTGGATGGCGTCTACACCACCGACCCCCGTGTGGTGGCTGCTGCCAAGCGCCTGACCACGGTGAGCTTTGAAGAGATGCTGGAGATGGCCAGCCTGGGCTCCAAGGTGCTGCAGATCCGTTCGGTGGAGTTTGCCGGCAAGTACAAGGTGCCCATGCGCGTGCTCTCGAGCTTCACGCCCTGGGACATCGATCTGGAAGAAGAGGCCAAGTCCGGCACGCTGATTACTTTTGAGGAAGACGAAAAAATGGAAAAGGCCGTCGTATCCGGCATCGCTTTCAACCGCGGCGAAGCCAAGATCTCCGTGCTCGGCGTGCCCGACACCCCCGGCGTGGCGGCTGCCATCCTGGGTCCTGTGGCAGATGCCAACATCGAAGTGGATGTGATCATCCAGAACATCTCCAAGGAAGGTAAGACCGACTTCTCCTTCACCGTCAGCCAGGGCGACTACCAGCGTGCCATGGACCTGCTGCGTGAAAAAGTGGTGCCCGCCCTGGGTGCTGCCGAAGTGGTGGGCAATCCCAACATCGCCAAGGTCAGCATTGTCGGTATCGGCATGCGCAGCCATGTGGGTGTGGCGTCCACCATGTTCCGTGCACTGAGCAAGGAAAACGTGAACATCCAGATGATCTCCACCTCCGAGATCAAGACCTCGGTCGTCATTGACGAGAAGTACCTGGAGCTGGCCGTGCGCGCCCTGCACACGGCCTTCGGTCTGGACAAAAGCGAATAATTTTCGCAACTTCGTCAAAGCGGCCCAAAAAGCTGCTTACAATAGCGTTATTGCGGAAACGTGACCGAGTGGCCGAAGGTGCTCCCCTGCTAAGGGAGTATGGGGTGT